>Ga0247610_10000009_pt1 | contig 353905 bp, 449 predicted proteins | sample 174DNAGHGhighgp2_FD_193483 | JGI IMG/M metagenome (GOLD analysis project Ga0247610, IMG submission 193483) | Sheep rumen microbial communities from Palmerston North, Manawatu-Wanganui, New Zealand - 1742 DNA GHGhigh gp2 | ecosystem: Host-associated > Mammals > Digestive system > Stomach >...
GAAGAAGAACTTGGTCAGCGGCCAAAGGTCACTGATGAAGCTCACATTCCTCTTCTTCTTGTTGCCGTCATTGTCAACATACTCAATCACTTTCTGTTTCATCATCTCCACGACTTGCGCCTCCTTTTCAGGCGTGGATTCAATACCGTTCTCACGGAGAATCTTGTCAAATTCAGGAACCCACTCCTCAGCAGGTTTCTGAAGCAGATATTGATGATTGAACCAAATAGCTTTCACATAGTCGAAGCGTGCACCACTCTTCGAGCATTTGCTGAGGTCGAACAACTTGATAAGTTCATCCATCGACATCAATTCCTGGTCGTTTCCTGGGTTCCAACCGAGGAGCGCCAAGAAATTCACCAGTGCCTCAGGCAGATAGCCCTTTTCGCGATAACCCGAGCTCACTTCGCCCGACTTAGGGTCGTGCCATTCGAGTGGGAACACAGGGAATCCCAGTTTATCGCCATCGCGCTTCGAAAGCTTTCCGTTGCCCACAGGCTTGAGGAGCAAAGGCAGATGGGCAAAGCGAGGCATTGTGTCCTGCCAGCCAAATGCTTCATACAGAAGCACATGGAGCGGAGCCGAAGGCAACCATTCCTCACCACGAATCACATGGGAAACCTCCATCAAATGGTCATCCACGATGTTTGCCAAGTGGTAAGTAGGCAATTCATCAGCACTCTTGTAGAGCACCTTGTCGTCGAGGATACTGCTGTTAATGCTCACATCGCCACGAATCAAGTCATCCACATGCACATCACGTCCTGGCTCAATCTTAAAACGAACCACATACTGTTTGCCGTCAGCAATCAGCGCATCCACTTCTTCCTTACTGAGAGTGAGAGAATTACGCATCATCATGCGGGTTTTGGCATCGTATTGGAAGTTCTCTATTTCCTGACGCTTGGCATCAAGTTCCTCGGGTGTATCGAAAGCAAGATAAGCCTTGCCATTGTCCAACAACACCTGCACATATTTCTTATAGATGTCACGGCGCTCACTTTGGCGATAAGGACCATAGTTGCCACCAAAGGAAACACCTTCATCGAATTTGATTCCTAACCAATTGAACGACTCAATGATATACTCTTCAGCTCCTGGAACAAAACGATTGGAATCGGTGTCTTCGATACGGAAAATCAAGTCACCACCATGTTGTTTTGCGAACAAGTAATTGTAGAGAGCTGTGCGAACCCCACCAATGTGCAGAGGTCCTGTTGGGCTGGGTGCAAAACGCACTCTTACCTTATTAAATTCATTTGTTTTTGTTACCATTTTTATTATTAATTAAACAATATAACATTCAAGTATAAAGAGTTTAAAGCTTCAGGACCTCAAGCCCTTACAGGTGTATATAATTAATATTAAAAAGATTAGACTATGAAATGGGAATGGTATGAAGTAACAACTGAAGTCTTAAAAGAAGCTTTAGAGTTTTATAGCAAGCCTGAAGAAGACTGGATCAAAGATGTAGTTATTGAAGTCCAAAATCCAGCTAGCTTAATAAATTCAAGAGTATATCTTACTGCAGTGCCACCAGATAAGATGGATAAAAAATTGGCAGAAGTAGCAAAAATGATTTCAGTTATTGTTGTTAACCCAGGAGAAAAGTTTGCCAGAGTTACATTAACGCCAATGAATCAATTTTTTGGTAGTAGTTGCTTAGAGAAACTTTTCGGAAATGTGTATAAGCCACATGAACGTAGCTATCTAAATTTTCTCAAACAGAAAAAGATAGAAGGTGAATCTTTTGAGAAATATCTCAATAGGATGTGGTATATATTCTGTAACGATGAACGAGTACGGGTCGGAATCGGAGAAGAGGATATTTATAACCCTAATGAGAAATTCGTTAGAATTAGGCCTATATACTACGACACTTGGTTAGACTTGATGAAATTATATACAGAAACAGGAAACATTAAATACCTTATACCTGAACAAGATATTAAAATTTTTAAAGTTAAATGAGTAAACATTTCAGAGGTATATTTTTAAATGTATACTTACTAGAAGCAGATATAGTCCGATATTTAGAGGGTAAAGGCTATAAAATTATTACATTAAATACCGCGATAAAGACTTTTTGCAACTTAAAGGATACCATTGATGTAAGACCTTTCTTAAGTTCTTCTACTAGGTATATGAAACTCTGTTATAAAACAGAAGAGGATTATCTTCACTTAAGAGATATGGTAGAACTACTCTTTAGTGGAGTAATAGGAGAGGTTAAAACGTGGTTAGATATTAAAGAACCTAAACCAAATTTAACTATTAATATCAACTATATCAGTACTGGATTTCTATTTACTGAAGAAAATGGCAGTTTCTATGACCACGTTGCCCTTAAGGTAGGTAAAAAGTTATTGAAAGAAAATTTAAAAAAGATATTAACATATGAAAAAGGCGAAAACGGCAATAATATTTTTTCATAGATCAGACTACGATGGCCTATTTTCAGGCTTTATCGCAAAGTCTAAGTTACAAGAAGACGGATACCTAGTTACATCAATAGGCTGGACTTATGGAATGCCTATTCCAAAAGAATTAAAACAACGGACATGGGATGTTGTAGTAGTAGTTGACTTGAGTTTTCCACCAGAAATAATGGATAGTATTGAAAACCTGGTTTGGATAGATCACCATGATACTTCCATTAAAGATAGTAAACCTTTCAAATACTTCTTCTCTCCCGGAAAAAGAGTATTAGGTAAAGGTGCTTGTGAATTAGCTTGGGAATATTTCTACCCAGAGATTGAAGTGCCATTATCTATACAATATCTGAGTGCATATGATGTACATGATATGAAAAGATTTGACTGGCAAGAAAAATCTCTACCACTACAGTATGCATTGAAGGCGATGTACGGTAACTCTAAGGATCCGTTGTTTGAAGAATTTGTAAATCTAACCAACCCAGGTAATCTTAATAGGGTGGATGAGTTAATAGAAACCGGAAAAATAGTTTTGCAATATGCAAGACGAATGGCTGAGATAGCTGTAAAGAATTACGGTTTCGTAGTAACTGTAAATGAAAAATATAGCGGATTATGTATAATCACTACTGATTTCAAGGCGTCTTTGTATACTGAGCTAATGATTGATAAATATGATATCTTAGTTCTAGTTAACAGAAAAAGATCCTCACCAGAAGATATATTTATAGTGGGCTTTTATTCTGAGGAAGGAAAACTTGACTTCTCTTTAGGTGATTATGCAAAAGAAATTGTTAAAGGAACTGGAAGAAACGGAGGTGGTCATAAGTGTGCCTCTGGTTGTGAAATAGATAAGGAACAGTTCCTAAAACTAATTAGTAGTAAAAAAATATAAAAAAATTCAGTGGGATTCGTCCCACTGTTTTTATTTTAAAATAATTTTTCTAAAAATCTAACAAGTTCACTTAATAATTCTTCGTGTGGTTTAATACAAATCCACTCCCAAATCATAAAGTAATAGATAACACACGTTAATATGCAATCTATTACAATAAAAATATACTTATCAGGTCTTTTTATAATAGATAAAACTAGGATCAGTAAGAATCCAAACTTAAAACTACTAAAAAATAATCCCCCAATAAGAAAAACCCAGTATATAATATCAATAAGAATAAAACAAATATACCTAGACTTTAATTTTTCTTCATCGTGGTCTAGGTTTTCTTCTTTCAATATTACATCTCTTCCTTTATCAAGCCCCTCCTTGAAAAAAGTAATGTTTGATAATTTCCATAATTCCCATACGAAAAATATCAAAGCTCCAAAAATAATAATCGAATCAAACATAGCATAAATAGTATATTATATCTAATATAAGGCTTTTAAACTCTTACTTATGTAAAAACTTTATTTAGTATTAATTTTTAAATAAAAAAAAAGCATGGAACAAGAAAAAGAAAAATTAGTTGGTTTATCAAAAACGAGTTGGCATTATAAGCTCGTTAGATTTTGCTGGAATATTGAGCCAGACAAAGTCTTTAAGAACCTATGTCCTTATTTCTGGCTATCTATTGCTTCAATCCTAGTAGTTATTCCGATAGGAATCTATCGAGGAATTATCAGCCTAGCCAAGGAGTGGGGTAAGTATATCTCAAAAACCCTTGACAAGGTTAACTTATCTAGGGTTGATTCAATTCTCGATTCGTTCGATAAGATGGATTTGTTCTTCTTTTTGATGAACGAAGCACCTTCTAAGCTTGGAATAGAATTTGATGAGCCTGATTATGACGATTATCGTTTCTTAAGAGATTCCGGATCAAGGGAATATAAAGCCCTAGATCGAAAAGTAGAAATAATCAGAGATGCTTCAGAAGATTACTATGTAACCTATAGCGACTTGCTTGAGAAGATTAAGACTAGAAGAAATCTCAGCAATGAGGATATTTACTCTTATAAGAAGATCTTTCATAATAGAGTGGAAGAGATTAGGAAAAGAGTAGAGAAAGAAAGAGCTGAGCGGGCTGAGGAAATGATGAAAAAAGATATCCGAGAGAAAAAGATGAAGGAAAGACTGTATGTCATTGGAAACTATACAAAGAGCTTCTTGACCGGTGTTTTCATCGCCATTCTGATAGCTTTTGGATTCATAATACAACACCCATTTATTCAGTTGGTTCTGACAGCCGACGGAGAAGATGTGCTTGGATTCCTAAAATTCGTGCTCATTGTTTGTGCAGCCTTAGCTTTTCTTCTGTGTTGCGTATTTCTTGGAATTCAGTCAGCAGAACTCCTGAATTCTTATAAGGACGTAGGTAAAGACGCATTGAAAGGATTAAATAAGTTTGAAAAAGTATCTGTTATTATATTACTTGGTCTGGCAAAAACAGCCGTAGTAATTAAGGACGTACTTGTATTCTTGTACAAATATCTCATATACTATCCATTGTATAAATTCCTATACTGTACAATTCTAGGAGGAATTGGAAGAGGATTTGTAGAAGGAATTCAGGAGTTTGGAGGTATATTTTCAGACTACTTCAATGCCTCTTATTCAGATTATTGCCCAAGTATTGATTGGGACAACGAAGAAAAAGAAAAAGAAAATAATTAAAATTAGAAAAATATTATGTACTACTTTATTATATTAGCAATTATTGTATTAATTTCAATAACTTGCTTGAAAAACAGCGTAGCAAAAAAAGGTATCTTGGTTGTAGTATTTATTGCTGCAATTATAGGAGGCATACTTGGTGGTATTATCGAAGGTGCTATTATTCGAACCTCTGGAATTAAGGCAGAGAATATCACAACTACCTCAAAATTTGAACCTTATGTAACAGACTCAGTTATGACAGAGGATTGTATCATTCGTGAGGGCAAGGGTGGAATATTTGAAGACAAGTATTCACTGAGTGATATTAGAGGTGGAGAAGGTCTAGAACATAAGATTATTATTGTGAATGATTCTCTTCAGCCCGGTATCTTGACAGTTAAGAAAACTCTAGCTCATAGAGTACTTCCGGGGATACCAAGTTTCAAAATGACACTTGAGAGTAAAAATTATGTAGTATTACCAAAGAAGCAGTATGAAGTATTCAAGACTATTGAAAATCATGCTAGAGAAAGAGAAGATTCATTGGCGAAGGCTAAAGAATCTGTTTAAAGCAATTGACTCTATCTCTGGAAAATTGGTATCTTGGCCGATAATAGTAGTGCTAGTATCTATTGCGCACTATTGTTTTGCGGCAATGCATTTCCTATTTGAAACTTATCTTTATCTCTTCAATAGAGATCAGTTTGAATTAAATATGGTATCCTTAAGCAAGAGGTTAGCATGAAAAAGACTAGTTTCTGGCATAACCTTCTTAGGGGAATGATATACCTCCTGGTATGCAAAGGCATATTTTGGTTAATGCCTTTTCAAGATGCCATAGTACTTATCTCTGCGATAGTAATATGTAATTTGGATCTCATAAATGAGAAAAAATAAAAAAGAAAGAATAGAGCCCGAAAGGACTCTATTTTTTTTTGTCTCCAAAGATTAAACGTTTATTTTAAAAGCTTTAGTTCTAATTCACCGTTTCCGCCTGAGGTTCTATACATACATATGTATAGATTACCTGGCATCTTCAGTACGAGCTTCACCCGTATACGATTTATCAGACCTAAAGTGTTAAAATTGTTTCTATAAAGGTTACAAATAAGAAAAGAGAACCTTAACTGAAATTGTTGTGTGTGTTAAAGTTCTCTTCTCTCCATTAGAGTTTGTCTGTCACCGTTTTCAGGTGAAACAAACAGTACGTTGTCATCAAGAACCAGATACCAATTGAAATCTGGTTCTCACAGAATGGCCGGTAATCGGCCAAAAGAAGTGCTAATCCAAAAAACATTCCTATGAAGGAAATAATTCGGATTATTTTAACTAATTTTTTCATGTCGCTAATTTTTTTTTGTTATAATTTCTATAAATAGGTTACCTATATCTTCTCTATATAGGATTTATGATCTCCGATTATAGTTCACTGTGAGTATTTTTCTATTTATACTCTGACCTCTTCGGTCTTTAGATTCCTATAATAGTCAGGCTGTAACCTAACCACCGGATATCACGCTCTATTACTTCAATGATTTGGATTTACAGATCCTCCTCATCTTTTCATAGTTCCTCAGGACGTCCTGAGTACTGCGCTTTGATCGAGACCCTGCCAAAGATTCTTCATCTTCAGGTTTCTCGTCCCGTAGATAATCTCTTCGATTATCCAAAATTTTGTATAAAAATTATTTTAAAATACCCCAAACGTACCTCAATATTTGTGGGTACTGCGGGGTATGTGTCTATAAATAATAGTGTTATTGTCTTCTTTAACACTTTAACCTTTTATACGCTCTGAGCCAATACATCAATCGGGTATAACAACTTCCCTTTTTCCCAATCTCCTGGTAAGATTGATGCGCTATGCTATTTTCTGTTCGCTCAGACGAACCCAAGTACTATCTATCTTGGCTGTCCTTATATAGGTCCCCCATAGCCACCTTCAGTATGCCTATATAAGTTAGTAGTATACGTTTCAACTACATAGTATCGGTATATATTTATTCATATATAACCTTATATATAAGGCTTTCACCAGATAACAAAAAGGAAAAAAATTTCGGTCTATTTCCTTAAGAATGTACTAAAATTATGAATATTATGAGAAAATTAGTGAATTTTAACATGGGAACGCTATTATTAATAAATTTTTTAGTAATGGCAGTTATTACATTAGTGAGACTTGGTTATCGGATCGCTGAAAATGGATATTAAAATTTGGGATGGAGGCTATTTTTATAGTTTTGTGGGGAAATACTATCCCCAACTAGACTATAAAACTGAGTTTGAACAATCTACAGATCCTATTGGTACGGATCCAAATCTCCCTATTCTTGATTTCAAAGAACGTATCCTATTAGTTGCGCCTGATGTTAAAACGGGTGACATAATGAAGTTTAGTTCTACTAGAATTCTACTTAGTAAATGTAGGAAGAAGTATAATGTGGTCGAGCAGGTGCATATTGTACATGAGTATTTTTACCCTTTTAATAAGATAATAGCTAAACTTCCACTCTACATGAGGTATTGCTATATCTTCGGAGATAAGAATCAAGTCCTGGAAGAATATAAAGATATTCTAAAAAGAAGCTACCAAAAAACCTTATCACAACAAGTAGTGAAAACTACGGTACTAGAAGCGATTAAAAGTACCATCGAAGAGTATTCTAAAGTGGGTACGAGAATTGTTATAATAAGTGCAGAAAGAGATCAAGAGCATTCTTTTAAGAGTGTTCTAGTGAATTCTTTGAGAGAGAATGGAATAATTGTGGAAAAATTATGGGATTAGTATTAGCATGTAGCAGGTTTAGCTTTCCTAAGTATGTTGAAGAATTTGGCGGACCTAATTCAAAGGATTCCGCTTACATATCTATATCAGCAACCAAGGAATGCGCAGAATATTATCTACAATATAATCTAAGTAGAGATTGGGAAAGTGAATGTTCTCATTATCTCTTAGATTCTGATAATGTTTGTAATGTAAATTTCGATGACCTAGAGAAAGATATTGTTTTTACGGATAACATAGTATTCAGAACAATATCAGAAGAACAGGCGAAGAAAATTGTTCTTTTTATTGAGAAGAACTTAGGAAAAAATTTCCTAATTCATTGTAGAGCTGGCATGAGTAGAAGTCAAGGAGTAGTTAGGTTTATCTTAGATACCTACCCCGATTATAAGGAACACCCTGATAATCATTGCATTACTCCTAACATGGAAGTTGTAAGAAAGCTTAAGAATGAATATTGCAAAATAAAAAAAGAAAGGGATTAATTTCCCTCTCTTTTTTTTTCATTCCTTACGTATCTCTTGTAAGTATTGTCCAGAATATGGCTACTATTAATACGATCATTACTATAGGCCATAGCCATAGCATGAAAAACTTCAAAATACGCTCTAAGAGTTTATTCTTGAAAGTAATTCTCCTAGTAAGATTATATTCCTGTAGGGTCATAAATCCTACTATCAAGTAGCAAATTACTATAAATGTAATTTCAATGTAACCCATAAAACGCCTTTCTAATTTTTATTAATATATCATCTACTACAGATTTGTCAATTTCATCAGGGAGAGATGAATTAGCCATAGCCTGTTTCATCTCCTCGTCTTTACTTTCTAAGAATTTCATAAGATCATCATATACGACATTACCTTCTCGAATATTCATCAAGAATTCTCTATCGATATTTCTTCGATCTAATTTCATGCCTTCTCCTTTGGCGATCTCAATTCCCATTGTTAAGAGTCTAGCACTATGACAAGCATTTTTCAGGTCATAATGTCCTTTCTTTGCGAGATTAAATCTCTCTTCATTATGATGCTTATTCCAGTCATTGTATTCATGATACTGCTTACAATAGTTCGAGTAGCCATCTTTATTATAAGATACATCAATGAGAGGCAACTCACCTTTCGGAATGGAGCTTAGTCTTACTTGATTACTAGTATCAGCCAAGTTAACTAATCCCTTATAGCCAAAAGGCTTTTTATATCTCTCCCAAGTGAGATGAATGAAATCTCCTTCATCATATGCCCCGAATAATGTAAAAGCATTTACGAATAGTAATTTCCAGAATGGATCAATATCTTGGAAATTCTCCGTGAACGTATTGGAGAATTTTGGCAAATGTTCTGCAAATTCTTCTTCTGTTGTAATACCAATATCCTTAAGATGTGCTCCCCAGTCATAGTACATGCTATACATGCAGTTCATTCCGTCCAGGTTAACTAATCCACAGAATTCCTGCTTCAATTTATTGAAACCTAGGTAATCGACAACCTTCTTAACATCACCGTCAACTGCATATAAGATATACTCTAGACAGCTCTTAAGTGGACCTGTCATAGGTTGAGTAATTTTCTTCTTTAGATCCCTAGCTCTTTCAATCTGAGTCTTAGCATATCCTAAGAATGAATGGAAGCATTTCTTAGTGATAAACCTATCTCTTTCCTGTAAGATAATATCCATTAATGGATGTTTATAAAGAATTTTATCTTCAGGAACAAATAAAGACTCTAAGACATTTGGATTTGATTTAAGCAAGAGGAGAAGAAATTTTTTGAGACTAAACCAAGACTCATTATTATCCCGAGTATTAATATCCTCTGGAAAATCCAGTCCTGTTCCAAAACAGATTTCCATAGGTTCAATGAATACTCCGCCATGATCTTCATCGCTTTCTGGCCTATCTAAGCCATATAAACGACTACCACGTATATATTCATATAACAAGAACCCATTTTTTCTAATGTAATCAAATTCAAAATGATCTAATGAATAGTCATCCTGAATAGCTACATTAGTAGTACAGAATTCACTATTAATTTCTATTGTATAAACTTTACCAACTTCTACTATGAAAGTTTTTTCAAGTAAGTCGATAACAGTTCCTACCATTCTCCAACACCATCTATGCTGAAGAATTATTAAGGTTGACCCTTTTTCAATAGTCTTTCCATAAAAGTCTACAAATTTCATTTTTTCCATAAAAATATATTTATTAAATACATATTTAAGGGAATAATGTCCCCTTAAATTCTTATTTATATATGATAACGAATTTAATTGTCAGTTTCAGTTTCGTTTGCTTAATTTTAGTGGTGGCTTATTATCTATCCAAGAATGGAAGGTAATAAGCCTTTCTTTTTTGTTCAAAAAAAAAATAAGAAGGGAACAACCTAATCTCTAGGTCCCTCCCCTCCTTACTATAAACTTTAGGAAAATATCTTATTTTCTAACTGGATGCTTGATCCGATATTGTCTCCATTCCTACTCTGAATGAAAGTCAATAGGCCGAGCTTCTTTAATCCAAGCAAAACTACTGCTGCAAAATCCTTTGGATATACACTTTGAATTACTGAAGCAAGTCCCCCAGACAGTTCTGCATCTAAAACTCTCAGAGACAAATTGGCTGTCTTTTCTGCAAATAACAGTATTGCATTCATTATACCTAACCAAGCCACAATCTTATTGAAGTTAAAGGTTGGACTCAAGAATCTAAATTCTACAGTCTTATTAATCCTATAACACAATAAGTTGACTAAGTTCATCCAGTAATATCTGGTAGGTATTCTCCATTTTGCCTCACGAGTAATATCACGTGGATGTGGTTGTGTGAAACTACCCATGTAATTCTTACCCACCAGGTATGCATATAGTGCATTGAAATTTGGCAGAGAATCTATACTAGGCAATTTCTTACAGTAATCCTTGCCAGTAGCCTTATACTCTGAACTTCTAAATGCCAGAGGTGGAAGAATAGTCGATAATTCGCATTCTAGCTTCTTACAAACTCGATAGAGATTATAGACTACTTCTGGTACCATAGGGTAACCCCCCAGGTGAACATGCAGAGAACATTCCTTATTAAAGATGGTATATTCATTCAGGGTATCTACTTGTTGACGAAGGAGATTAATTCCCTCATTTCCAGAAAGAACCACGGTTGAATATTCCAATCCACCGATAGATCCATCTCTTAGTGGAATAAGACCGTCTCTGAAACAGAGGTGTTCTGGAATATATCCACCACTTGTCTCAAACTCAAGACCAAAGGTATACTTGAGATATTTAGACAGTTCATAGAAGTCTATCTTTAATAGCTTCTGCTTATCCTTGAAAATGTCAAAGCTTTCTACAGCCTCATATTTTCTGACGAATCTCTGATAAGGATATCTACCATTTCCATAAGTGAATCTCTCACGAAGATAACCTTCCTGCGAAAAATCTACAAATTTACTGAAATAAACACCTTGTAAGTTACTGTAGAAAATCTTATCCTTCACCAGCTCATAGCAAGCATTTACTGTTCTGAGAGAATGTGGGTCTTTGTCGTAATCAATCAACATTAATTGAATGATAGATGCTCTATCCGCTACATATCCGTATATTATGTGGCCATCTTTTAAGAGATCAACCACCACTGACATACATCTTCCTTTATTCTCTAGATTTCCAGTATAACTATCTACTACTTTCATGTTACTTTAACCTTTAAATAAGCGAGCAACAAGCGTTGCTATCTCTGATTTCGTAAATTGTTGATTTGCTTCAACGGCTTTAAATGGTTTACTATACTGTTGACCATAACAAGTCGTTACCAAAGAGCCGTCCCTATAGGACTTGGAAAATCCTTCACCCAATCTCTGAATGTGCCCTGTAAAAGGTACCGTCTTAGATCCTTCAACAACTTGGTGAACAATATTCTTGTCATCTATGTAGAAAGGCTCTAAGCTGAGATATCTAATCAAGTAGCAATTCTTGATTAAGAAATCCTTGACAGAGGCACAGGTCTTTTTTCTTTGCACGGAAACTTCTTCCTCGTGTGTTATATATTTCCAGCACCTCTTATTTAAGAGTGGAATTCCGTTATAAAACCAAACTGAATGGGTTGTACAGTTTTTATCTTTTCCAAGATCTGCCTCAGGAATTACTCTACCATAAATTGTGAGGTTATACTTACCATTCATAGGTACACCCCTCAATTGATAGGTGAAGTTCTCCATTGCTCTTATGTAATTAGACTGATGATATACACCATCACTATCATAATAGCCATTATAGACATGAGTATTTCCAAAGGCAGTGGTACCAACACCATTAAAACCAACGGTAGGTACTCCTCCCCCACTATAATATGTGGCTTTATATGGTTTCGTTTGGATAGCTTTATCTCTACTATAAACTCCAAGATCCACTAATCCATCCTCAGCTGTATAAGACATTAAGTGATTTCCGTCAATGGTATATACCTTTTGTCCTCTTCTAAGGGCATCGAGATATTTACCTATTGATGAGAATACAATCTCATCTTCCGAATCATCAAAAGTCATATACAAAGGTCTTTCTTCCTCAGGCTTTACCGAATATTCTGTTCTCTTAGATATTCCCTTGAAGAACAGACACTTAGGGCTATCTACTCGATAGTCAATGATTACAAATACACTACCGCCATTATATTCTGACAGTACGTCATATCCCTTGTAATAGAAGATCCTGGCCATGACTTGTGAATCAGTCATGTCATCTATCTTAATGTTTGGGATATACTTTTGAGCAAGTTCTTTGTAATTATAGATTGTACCGTTATGAAGAACTACAAATCTGATTCTTCCAGACTTATCCTTCAAAACAACAGGCTGAGCAGTTCTTTCATTGATGGCACCAACAGATGCTTTTCTACAATGTCCAACTGCTATCGTAGACTCTTTTTTATTTTTCAGAATCTTACTTTCAGTGAAGAAGTCTTGAAACAGCTTATTATCTCTAACGCCGTATTCATATTCTCCATCGATGAAGATTCCACACGAATCTCCGCCTCGGGAATCATTGTTGACCCCGAGTACAGAGAATGTAGAATAGTCGAATGCCCGTTTTTTCCTATTTATTATTCCGAAAAGTCCGCACATGTTATTTCTTCTTCTAAGATATAGAACTTTCTAATTAATTCTTTTGCTTTTTCTGCATCACTATTATTAATAGCGACGATAGTATCCTCATACAAAGGAATATTCGAGCAACTATTATAAGCATTGATTGCTCTCATAACCTGATGGAACACAAACTTAATTGTTTTACTGTTCTTCATCATAGCGCTGGATAATACTCGATACTCAACGCCATAATCGGTTAATCTGAAAGCTCCTGCCTTACCATACAGCGATCTTCTCCGAGTATCGGTATCAATAATCACTGATGGTAGTCCTACGAATGCATCCAGGTACTTTACAAGACACACTGAATCCTCGATATTAGGATTTTCATATCCAATATGCACATGGAATCCTGCTGATCTTAAGCAGGTATTCGTTCCCTTTGGCTTTGGATTTTCATTCTCAGTGTATGCATTGTAGTCAGGAGAGCACCCAAATAGTTTTGCCAATGGGTGTCTCAGCTGCGTCTTTGGTACCATTTCACTTGCAGAACATTTGATTTCCAAATTTGGATCAATGTTCTTGATGTAAGTTGTAATATACTTTTTCATGTAATTGATGTTGTTAAGGAAAGCCAGTTCGCTAGTAACTGGTGGGATATTGAATTCGGCTAAGATATTATCTATCTCCAATCCAAATCCTTTTGGCATGTCCTCACCAACCCAAGGATTTCCTTTTTCTCCTGGAATAATACCGATAGCTGATACTACTGGCTTATCGGTTTTTGCACCGTTTACCAGGAACAACTCGGGATCTGCCCCAATTGTAACTTGACTAATCATTGTTCTTTTCCTCCTTTAATTTGATTTGTACAAGCTGACTTTCGATCAATTCGTTCAACATCTTCACCACTGGCTCAGTATCTCTCATAATCTCTGGATGACCTTGAATTGCAAGGCATCTTGGATTTCCAGGCTTGGTATAAAGCACTACTTCAGGCTCCACCTTGATTGAATGAACATCAATCTTATCGCCTGCATAATAACTGCTAATAGCATTTGCCCAATAGAGGATCTTGTATTCGTTACCAGGTAGATCAAATGGATACTGCATCTGATGATGAGTCGATGTGATCTGATAAGCAACACTGCCATTTGTGATCTCATGTGTTCCGTATCTTGCATGACGATCACAATCCTGAATCAACTTACCTCCGTTCATAACGCAGAGGAACTGAGATCCACGGCAAATACCAACTGCCAACTGACTTGGTTTGATCGAATCGAACACCTTCTTTTCTGCAGAGTCTCTACCCGCACTGTAATGCGTAGTCGAATGTGCCTGACAGCCATAGAGAGATGGATTTACGTCTTCTCCACCAGTGAAAAGCACTACATCTGCATTCTTGATGTCCTTCACCAATTCATGATTGTTAATGAAATTCGCATAATAGGTTGAACCACCTACTACAAAAACTTTAATCTTCTTTTCCATAAAGTTTACTTTGATTTAAGAAATTTTTTTGAAATTTTATCTAATATTTCTCTGTAAACAGAGAATCGTACTTCTCTTTCTTCGCGATTTTCCAGGAATTCTTGTAAATCTCCAGGAAACGCGACAGATGATTTTTTTATTTCACTCAACATTACAAAATCACTTTTTGATAAAGCATGATTTGATGTATATGTTGTAAAAACATTGTTTAATCTACAATTGTCGTATTCGTTTATAAGGTATTCAAGGCTTGTCTTAATACACCTATTGTTACGATAAATTGGACTATTCGATGAGGGATCAATAAGACTATGTAATTCAAATTCACAAGTACGTCTCGATCCAACATCAGACACTGTTCTATTCAACAGTGATATCATATTGATTAAACTGACAAACGAATACTTGGGATTATTCTTATGAGCTTTTATAAACTCATGAGCCTCAAATAGTAAGAGGTTGTATGGGAATTCATACAGTAGCCTAGTCCAGGCTAGTATGAACTTGTGGTATAATTTTCTACCACCTACATGAAATGCAATTCTAACATATTTATGATTTTGCCATGTATAATCCCCTACCAGTACTTTTGACTCTTTACCTATCAGCTTGAGCCCAAGTTTTACATAGTTCCTAATGAAAGTCTTATCAAATGGGGCAAAATTGCTATAATGATTTTTCTTTATAGATTCATTTGTCGTATCGACAAGAATTCTATATGTAGAATCAAGCTCACTCTCCGGACTATTAAAGATGGTTCCGAAGCATGCATGACTATGAAAATTCTTATCTTCTTCTCCTATACAATAAATTGTACGATAACTAATGCATCTCCAATAACTCATATAGCATTATTTTCTAAAATGTTGTCTAACTATATCGTAAATTTCTAGGTATCGATTATTTTTTGCCTCAATTATTTGAGGCTTTAACCAATTTTCTAGGTTACCTTCTATATCTGTCCCTAAAAGACTTTCTTTTACTAACCTTGTCGAATTATTTGAGAAATATTTCCTAGCAGTTTCCTCTGTAGAAATTGATTTCAAAAAGTCCTTTGATTTTTGATAACTAACCCAAGACTTTATTTCATCTGTTCCCGTCAGATAATCTAGCCTGTTAGATCTTCCTCCAAAATCAAAATTATCCAATAAGTTACGAATTTCTTTGTTACTGAACATAAAGCTTCTTGGACCAAAGTTTATATCATGTCCAGAAACAGGAGTAGCAAAAGCTAGTTGATATATTGAATATAAGGTCTGCAAAGGTATTCTCCATAACTTAGGATTATTTCGTCTAATCCGATATACATCCATTAATATCATATTAAATGGAAATTCATAAGCTCTTCTTAAATAGAAGAGAGCATACTTGTGAGCTATAGGTCTACTGTTTATCGTAAAAGATACCTCAAACGCTGGATAACGCTGTATAAAAATATCTTCTATTCTAATATCAGATATATCTACTATCTTCACTAACGTCTTGATATACTGTAATAACTGTCTCTTATTAAAGAAACACTTATTATTTATTGAAGAACTGAGTAATTCTTCTTTATGAGCATCAAGAAATACAAGACTATATCTCAATTCAACTCTCTGATAGCTAGTTATCTTATTTTCTGCTATCTTAGCATCGAAAGCTGAGAATATGGTATTGAAACAAGCACTGTTAGCTACATACCCAACTCCTGTGCTATGAAGGAGCTTTCCTTTATACTTATATAAAGTCTTGAAATTCAAAAACCTAAATTCGTTCATATTGAATTTAAATAAAAAAGTAGAGTACCCCCACAGAAGGTACTCTACATACAAACGGTTACTTAATCTTAGTCTTCGTCGTCTTCAGCTTCCTTTTCCTTTTCTGGCTGCTTTGCCTCTTCTGGAGCTGGCTGTGGTTGAGGCTGAGCCTGACCACCGAACAGACCACCAAAGAGTCCGCCACCGTTACCATTTCCACCGAAAGCGCCGAACGCCTGCATCATCAACAAATCCTTGAAGCTAGACTCGTCACCGTCCTTGTCACCCAAGAAGGCCAACATTGCCAAGTTATTTGGAGCCACCTGACCATTGTTCTGGCTGAGGAGCATGAGTGGAAGGAGCTTTGAGAACTTTCCTTCACCTTCACCTTCATCGTCGTTGAGCGCCAAAAGCATCATAGGGTTGATACCACCACCGAAATTACCTGCGAGCGGAGAAACTACTACACGAACGTAGCTCTCGTTGAACAGGAAGTCCTTAATGGTGTGGATAGTCTTGCCCGAACCGGTATAGCTGATCGCCTTGATCTTACCGAATTCGCCGATCTTAATGATCTTAGCAAAACTTCTGTCAAGAGCGATAACGTCACCCACCTGCAGCTGAGCCTTAGGCTTGCTGATTGTGTAAACTGGAACTGGAAGCGTAAACTCTTTTGGATAAGAGATAAGCTCGTTGTTCTGATTGATTGTGACGTAACCTTCGTCGGTTTCTACACAGATGTTACCATCCTGTGCTACTCGTACACCCTTCACCTCTCTTGGCATCAATGTGTCCTTGAGGCGAGCCATGCAACCTGAAATAGAAGAATTTTTCTTCATGCTGTTTTCCTCCTTGCTTGAATTGTTTGTTTTATTGAATACTGGGATTGCTTCCTTACACCAGGTCTCGTAACGAACTCTGTTAGCTACACTGGTGATATTTACTTTCTTAAGACCATAAGATCTCTGGAGTTCGTCAATGTACTCCTGATCTTCCGCAGAGAGCTCATCAATAGACTTATCGAAAGTCTTAATGATGTAGAGCGAGTTACCTTTCTTCGTAATGATATTGTCGCCGGCATTTACACCTGTAAGGTGAGCATTGAGTTCTACGTTTGCAATGTAAAACTTGCTGTTCTGCTGAGCGAACTTGATTACATCCTTGATGTTCTTAGGAACGAATCCTAGATTAGATGTATAGACAACAAATTTGTTCATTTTTTCTAAGATTTAAAATTTCGAAATTTATCTTGCTGTGGTCAAGAACCGTTTTAGCTATGCCTAATACATCTAATCTCAAAACTAATCGAATAATATCTTTCATATTCAATTTTGTTTTAAAACTAATCTTAATCATACATATGTAAGATTTTAACGGCTTCTCATTTTCCTCTTATTTTCACCTTACTTCTTTAATAATGTATGATTGACTTTAAACTTAGAGAATGTGTATTTAAAAAAAGCACTAGAAAAAGAAAAAAGTTTTCAAAAAGAAGAAACTTTCTAGAGAAGTATGAAGGTTCACACATCGGTCATAAGAAGCTTCAAAAGCTTGCTGGATACTGGGGTAAAGGTAGAAAAATGATTCCGTACCTGACAACGATGGATGAATTCTTTGCTTCTTATGAGGGGAAGGATTTCCAAGAGGCTTGTGAAGAATTTATTAGGAGATATAAGAAAAGTAGAACTAAGTATAAACTAAGATATCCATTATCTGCTATATATACTCAATACCTATACGGTCATACATCTTACAGGTTTAAATTCTTTAAAGATAATTTTGGAATAATGCTCTTGAGTGCATCAGGTAGAATAGGTATATTAAAGGACGGTACAATTAAGAGCTTTGATTTATACGATGCAAAAGAAACTTCAGACCAATATTACTCCTTTGTTAAGCTAAGAAGACAAAAAGAAGATTATGTATCTTATAATAAAAGATTCTTAAATACTTACTTGAATAGAATCAATCCAGACTCTAATTGGATTCAACCGCTCGGTAAATTATTTGTAGTAGATCTTGTGACAAAGAAAGTCATTCCTGAACCTAGGATGACCTATGTCATTAGAGTCCGTATGTATTCAGGGCGTTATATCGAATCCCTACCAAAACTGAGTGTAGTTTTATCAACGTACACTAGGGTTGGTATAGCAGGAGAAAAAACAATCGGTATAATGGCAAGAGAAAGAAAAAATAATTATTATGTTTATTATACATTAATAAAAAAGCCATATGTTAGGTAAAATATATTTCTTAGTTAAGTCTAAGTTCGAAGAAATGGAAATATACCATAAAAAGATGACTGCACTTAGAGCAAAGATGGCTGTAGTTTATAAAAATTGTGGTAAATATAAACTACTGGTTATCTGGTCAGCAGTACCAATAAAAGAATTCTTCAGAAATTATGACGATTATATAATAAAACCCATTGTAACTATTACATTTGCTTGTAGTATGTTACGTACTCCTGATAAAGTCTACGTAGAAGAATTCGATAGCGAGGAAGAATCGTTAGAAGCTTTGAATAAACTTTACACAAAAGAACAAGACGGCTGGAGAAGAATCGGATTTAAAGCGAGAAATGAGGAGGGTACACTCTACAGAGGACAAGATATTCTTAGTCGTTCTGAATTTCTTACTAATATATTACTTGGTAGTGTGAGGGGAGATAGAATTAGGTTTGGGCGCTTTAACCTAATAGAAAAATGCCTGAATAGCTTAGCAGTTTTTTATAAGAAACAAGCCATTTTAAGAAAAAAGGAAGGGAATTAATCCCTTCTTTTTTTATCGAAATCATTTTCTATTTCTTCATATAATAAGTCTTCTTCAATTTCAACAGGATCTTCTACTGAAGGTTGAGGAAATTTTTTATTCTTTTTCTCTATGGCATTTTTTCCATTTCCCCACCTAAAGTTGAGCCAACCGTAGTATTCACCTTCATCCCACTTATAATTTTCAGGAACTTCTCCAGGTTTTCTGAATACACTGTCCATGAATAAAAGATTTCCTGTCTTATGAGGATAAGAGTAATTTTCTAAACCAACTCCTCCCACTTCAACCGGTTTATTTAGCTTAAAGTCTAGGACTAAATATCCCCACCAGTAATGATCCTTGTCATAAATATAGTTTTTATTGTATATATTATCACATATACAGTACAATCCAGTATTAGAAGACCTTGCCGTTTTCTCCCGATACCCATCTTTATTAACTTTGTTAAGAACAGATATATTCTCATCAGGGCGTCTTACATCTTGATAAATTTCTTTTATCATTTCAATATCAGGCTTAAGCTCTTCTAGGGTATCTGCCTCAAACCTAGATTCCTTGATCCAACGAGAAGGCATCTTAAATATGTCTACTCCCCATTCTTGGGCTATTAAGACATATCTTTTAGTGTGTTCAAATGCTTTCCAATTCATTTTTCTTTTGGTTTTCTAAAACTTTCTTTAAGATCAAATCCATGAGCCTCTATTTTCTGATCATTAGACTGTATCATTACAGGACCTTTAGGATTTCCATACAAATCTTTAAGTAAACAAGCTTTACGTTCACTCAAGTTTTCGATCTTATAAGGGATAGCATCATCGAAAATTCTATTAACAACCTCGAATAAGTCGTTTATAAAATGGTCTTCAAAACCAATTTTATCAACTATCTCCCAAGGTCTCAGGTCAACTCCGATACTAACTCCATTACTGCTACTTATATAAGTAATAGTGTACCTACAATTTCCTAGTAGGTTAATATACCAGTTAGTATAAACCCTAGATTGACCTGAAGCTGAACGATTCAGCTGATTCTCATAACCTATATAATAAAAGCCTAAGGGAGATTTTTTCTTAACCTTTTTATAATTGCTAGGATTGTAACGAATTTGATAATATCTATCTGAATGTTCAAACTCAATGCTGGATTTGTTACTAATACTTCCAACAAGTTTTTTTATCACTATGTGATTTTTATTGAATAATGTGATTTCTTTCATAACATTTATAAAGCTTTTAACGGAACTGGACTCTGTATTACTTTAATTCCTTAATCTTGTTAAGGGTTAAAATTATGTTTTCAACTTTATTAGAAATTCAATTTGATGAGGAATTAGAAAATATCTACGTACGGAAATATTTTCCAAAAATTCCCTCTAAATACTCCTGGGATCTCACAAATCTATGGGCTAATAATGTATTCTCAGTGAGAGAAGGTCGAGTAACAGTTTGGTGGTTTAAAGATTGTTATAAAATAAAACCTAGGTTGAGTTTTTATCTTTGTCATAACGTCTTAGGTACACATGTTTGTCTTTCAAGAGATACACTAGATAAAGAATTTTATCATATAAGTACAATATACGAAGCAAATACTAGGTTCGTATTTTATGAATACACAAGAAACTGTTGCTTGTATACTGGCAAATTAATTGAATTATAATCCCCATAAAACCTTATAAGTGTACAAAAACTTAAACTTTATGAAAACTAAAGAGAAATCAGGATTAGTGTTGGTAAGACCACTTCCAAAAAAGAAAAAAACTTGCGAAGTTGTTAAGTTCAACGAAAAGGGACAGCAACCTACTACAACGAAAAAGAGTAAGATTGACGACCTGAAGCTAGAAGACTATAAGAGTTTTCCGGAATGTCTTAAGGCTCTTTATCCGGAGCATAAGTTTAGCTATCGTAACGGAGAAGACGGAAACTACTATACGATAATAGTTGATGGAGAAGAATCTGATATTACTCTATTTGGCTTCGAATTTATGCCTTCGGAACTAACCCCTGAGGTTGATCAGAGTAATTGGAGAGATTATCTCTTCCAGATCAACTGCTTCATTGTCGATCTTTACCTAATGGGAGAGAAAACCGATCTTAATGAGGAGGATGTTTACTTCGATGACCCTATGATCGATCCAATCGCCTTTTTTGATGTATAAAACTCTGTTACAGTCCTTAGAAGACCTTACTAAAAAGAAACCACAGTTATGAATAAGGACGCAGTATATGTAATGAAATCACAGGATAAGACAGCAATCACTATTATCCTGATGAATACTAAATTACCAGTATCAGAAAAAGTACATAAGGCAATCGACAGTCTTAAGACAGTTTCAGATTTAATATTCGTATTCTCTGATAGGTTTAGTGAATTTAATAAAGGGATCGATATTCCTAAATTTACTAACTTATATGAGGGATCATTTATTGTAGGTTCCGGACAAAATGTCATTTTCCCAGTCTTAGAGGCTATCAGTTATTCAGTGAATATCTTTAAGTGTAGAACAATAGTTATCACGGATATTGATAAGCTAGATAAGGGAAGTGATGTGACTAACCCAGAATGCTTACAAAAATTTACGAATCTGAATGCATCTTCCGTCATAAACCCGATCTTATCTATAGATAGACAGACTTCTAAAGACCTATTTGAAATCTATCATACTATGGATACTATTTCGGGAAAAGAGAGGAAAAAGTTCTGGAAATTTTGGGAAGAAGAAAAGAAGCTGGATGAAGTTCCAACTTCACCTGATAGAAAAAATAGTTTATACCAATCAAGTAGTCAATTCATATTTCTACGAGGATATACTGCAAGGATATTATTCCCTGAAGTAGTATCTTCAAGAGAAGAAGGTAAAGAGGAGTTTGATGAATATGTTAAAACTTTCAGCGAACCAAATCTAAATTACTTCTTTGCGTCAATAATAAAGACTAGAGGTATGGAGTACATTGATGGTGACTTCTTAAATATAAATTTCAATGGAAATTCATAAACAGAAGGGACACAATAGTGCATTCCCAGAAAAAATATTAACTTGGAAAAAGGGACAAAAAGTACCTGAATGGCTAAGCGATAAAGCGAAAGTTGTGGCTATCAACGGAATAGATGGGTCAGCCATACTTGGTACTAGAAATACTAGCTCTGGGGGAATCGAAATACTCGATTCCTCTGGGACTAGGGTCCTCGTAAGAACCTCAGGAGTGGATGATCTTGTTTGTATTAATGCAGATAACTTGATATCAACTCCTTTTGTTCTTACTCCCATACAATTAAGTTTACTATATGAACGAAATTAATGACATTTTCTCATTCTTAGATCATTCGATGGAGTGGTTAAAGAAAAGAGAAGTAACTAAAACTTCTGTTATAATAGAAGAATTGAAGAAGGCAAAAGAAATCCTACAAAAGGATTCTATAGATGACGATCTTAAGCTCTCCTATTATAATAATATCAAAGAGAAATTCTTAGAGGTATCGAATAAGATGATTGAATTAAGTCAATTAGAAGACTCCCTATTAACAGCCTTTAGAATACTAGAAGAGAATGAGATCGATGATAGTGATAGTGAAGAGACTATCGAATAATACATTTCGATTTTATTGTAAAAATGCAGATCGTGAGAGTTATAGAGAGTTATCAAATTACCGTTTTGACAAAGAGGAGGATAATAATATCATCACGATAATGGAGTCCGAAAATAATTTCCCAGATTATAAAATATCTCCAAATATATATTTTATAATAATTCGGGAAAATGACTTTCTTTGGAAATTTGGAAAACTATCTGGTTACAATAACTATAACTTGGAAGAACAACTTCAGCTTCTCACAAGTAACAATAAAGTCGCAAAAATAAAAAAAGCAAAATTAGTTGAAGTAAACAAAAACAATATAGTATATGAATTTAATTATAAAGTGTCCGATTTGTGGACATGAAATGAAATTAGAAATAAAAGAATTACCAGAAGAGTCTATGTTCTTTGAGATTCTTCCAGCCGTTAGATACGCAGAAGCTAGTTGCCCAGAGTGTAATACTTGTTATAAGGGAAAACTACACGAAGAGGGTTCAAAGGAATATGAAGATCAAGAGTTCATGGCAAAAGAGGTACTAGAACGCATAGCTGAATTTGAAAAAGTTTCTAAAAAGATTAACCTACGAAAACTTGGTGCATTAATCCTTCAGCGTTATATGGCAGAAAAAACAGATGAATCCGAAATAACAGAAAAGGGTCTAATGGACATTTTCGGATTTGAAAAATTCTAAGAATCTCAGAACCCCTTAAAATCTTATATATGTGGATAAGGATAAGATATAGTTAAGGAAACTTAACAAGAGGAAAAATAATTAACCTGCATAGGATAATTATCTATTACTCATATCTTCTCCTTAGAAGCATAATCTAATTAAACATAAAACCTGAAATTTATATTATGACACAAAACAACAGTATACTATAATCCGAAATCGGACGAACCGGGGTCTTACTACGGAGTGCTTCTTCAAGGGGAGTGTAGTAAGTGAAGAGTCCCAGGATAAAACCGCTTGGGTGGAGTGATAAAAAATGGCTCTTATAGTATACGATGACACAATAACATCGCACAACAAAACTTAGTTCAAGTGGGCCAGAACAGCTTGATATTAACTATCAAGGAGAAACCTGTTGGAATCAGGTAGAGGAGTTGTGCTTTTAGTTGGTTGGATTATCACAAAATTAAAAAAAAAATAGGACGAAACAATAATCTGTAAAATAGCTAGTGGTACTTTAGGTAACGCTACCTATAACCAACACCATGAAGATCAAGCTGCATAGTTTGATCATTTTTTTTATTCTCTTTTTTCATCCACTTAAGTCCTTATTTTTGTATTATAAAATAAAAAAATATTATGAACAATAGAAATTATTTAGGATTCTTAAAAGAAAAACAGCAATTGTTTAATAGAATTGGAATCAAGTGTAAAAGTTTAGATGAACAAGTTTACAAGCTTGAACAAAATGAAAAAGATCTAAGTATTCTTGTAGAAGATCTCAGCGAAAGAGTTCCATTCAGGCCATTAGTGAAATGTGGAGTAGTAGGTTACCCATTCATCTTAGTGGGAATTGATGTAACTCATGAGAATGTTGCAGTACAGTTGATAAATACTTTCAACCATATAAAATTTGAAACAACAATCGATAAGGTAAGACTGTACTTGAGATCTCTAGAGAATATGACAGAGGAAGAAAAACTGGAGGAAGAAAGACTCCATGATCCTCGAATCTGTATCTCTGAATTAATAACATTCTATAAGAAGAATAACCTCGATTATAGAGGCCTTATCCCAAGAGGTCTTGCAATCGAACAAATCCCAGAAAACCATGAATAAGTTATTACAACAACTTTGCGAGGAATTACCTAATTATTCTACAGGTAAAGACGGTAAGCCTTACTTAAGGCCATTAACTAACATGACCGAAGAAGAATTAAGGACATTTCGAATTTAAGTGATGACTCTTGTAAAAAAATTAGGAGAAAAGTTATATAACTGGACAAATAAAAACCTACACTTCCTAATTGGTATTGCAATAATAGGAATTGTCTGTTCTATTATTGGACACTATGGAACAATGGGATTTGATCTCAGGTGGTTTTTTGGATTTGAATTACCATTATACCTATTTCTCCTTTGGGCTATTTTTAAAATAATGAAAATTTTTAAAAATAATGGATCAAAAAGATAAGGAAAAATTAATTCAGATTATTTGTGCAATGTTTCCCTACGGTTTAAACTGCTACTACACAATAGATGAAAAGTGGCATAGTATTACCGGAGTAGAAAATGATGCGGTGAGGTTATTGGGATCTAACGGTCGTCATGAATTTGTTGAAAAGTGGGAAGGAGATCTAGATACAATCAAGATCGGACTTCGACCACTATCTACAATGACCGAAAAAGAGAAGGAAGAACTATATACAGATCCAGATACTGATTATCTTTGTCGTGCAACAGTAATTGTTCCAGAAAATGAAGAAATTTATTTTAGGTTTGTTGATACCAAAATCGAATTTCTTTATAAAAACGTTACATTCTTCTTTAAGAAGAAATTTGATATATTGGGTCTAATAGAACAAGGTTTAGCAAAAGAGTATAACTATGATAATGATAAATCCTTGGGCAGGATATGATCCAGATGATATACCTGACCTAAATCCTCATAGTAAAGAGGAGGAATATGGATGTATTGCAGGAATTATAGCATTCTGTTTATCTTCTGCTATATTCATTGCACTTCAGGCAGTGATATTGAAGCTTAAATTAAGCGACACCATAGATACAAACATGCATATGGCCCTCATCTTAGTAAATATAATCATTTTTGTGATTATAACAATATGTTTTATGAAGCTGTCTTTTAAGATAGCTGATTATCTCTATGATAGAAATAAAAAGAAAAAATTATGAAAACAATAGAAGAAAAAGCAAAAGCTTATGATGAGTTCTTAAAAAGAGCAAAAGAACTATACAACAAAGACCACTATAAATCCGAAGACCTCAAATATATCTTTGGAGATGACCTGAAAGAAGAAAATGATGGGAAAAATTTAATAGAAACCCTCATTAACTTCTTCACTTCTTATAAGATCGAAAAAGTTGGAGAATTTACAAGTGATCAGATAGTGGGCTGGCTGAAAAAGCAGCTTGAGAGACCAAAATATGAGTGGAGTGGGAAAATCACGTCCCGTAAAGCAAAAGGAAAGTTAAGTGCATTACTGAAAGATCTTGAGTCTCGGAAAAAGATCGACAATAGACCAATCTTTAGAATTGGCGATACACTCAAGAAAAAAGGAAAAGACTATACTTTCACCGTTGATAGAATACAGGGCGGATATTATCACTGTGATCGCAATAATGGTGCCTTCTTTCCTATAGAGGAACAGTATGATTGGGAACTTATTGATGATGGGAAAATATCCCCAAAATTTAAGGCCGGGGATTGGATCGTTTCACCAAATAATTTAGTTTTCAAAATTACTCATGCAAGTTCGCATAGCTACACACTACATCTATATAACGATGATTATAGGATATTTGAAACTGAAAGTTGGCATATAGATAAAGAATATCACCTCTGGACTATTGCTGATGCAAAGCCCGGCGATGTCCTTTACCATTCAGACAGTGCAAGCCACGGGATTTTCATCTTCAAGGGAATCCTCCAAATGGGGTTTAGTGAGAAGGTCACGTGCTATTGCGACTATGATTCGGAAGATGGCTTCTGTATTGGTGAAAACCACACCTGTTGCTGGACAGACAGCAAGATTCTACATCCAGCAACCAAAGAACAGCAAAAAATTTTATTCCAAAAAATGAAAGAAGCTGGGTGGACTTGGGATGATGAGAAGAAAGAGCTTGAACAGAAGTCTATAGATGAGGCTGAGTCGGAATTTAAGATTGGCGACTGGATTACATTCTATGGATATAAGCCACTTAAAATACTTAAAATTGAACCAGAACAAAGTGGTATTTTGGATTATCTTTTATTAAACTTAAGTGGTCATGACACTTATTATAATAAAAGACAAGTTGATAAAAAAGCAAGACTGTGGACAATAGAAGATGCCAAGGATGGTGATGTCCTTGCATCACACGAATGTTACGTGAGATTCAAAGAAATTGATGGACCCAACATTAGGTGTTACTGCACGTATCATTATATGAATGATCCGAGTTTTAGTATAAATACCCTGCACAACAAGAGTGCCTTTCATCCAGCCACTAAAGAGGAATGTGAACTTTTATTCCAAAAAGCGAAAGAGGAAGGATATGAATGGGATAAAGAGCATAAGAATAGTGAAACAGAAAATGAGACTGTTGAAAAGTTCATAGTTGGAAAATGGTATTTATGCATAAAGGATTTCTTTGGCAAGGGTGTTCGTTTCGATAAAGGGATTGCATATTATTGCGCAAAAGAAGGATGTCTGCAATGTGAATATGGATGTCATATAGCGATCGTCAAAGATCTGTATGATTATTTCAAATTGTGGACAATCCAAGATGCCAAGGATGGAGATGTCCTTGTATCTACATGGAAAGGGAATCAATACATCTATATATTTAAAAATATAGAACATGATGCCATTATATCATACATCTATTATTGTCCTAAATTTGACGAAGTGGATATAGATGCTGCTATCAATATGGATAACATCCCAACAGTTCCTGCAACAAAAGAACAACAGGAGTTGCTTTTCTCAAAAATAAAGGAAGAAGGTTACAAGTGGGATGATACTAAAAAATTAGAGGTAGATACGAACCAAAATAGTTCGTCCATTACTGAACAGAATCTTACTTGGAGTGAGGAAGATGAAGTTATGTGCCAGGAAACTATAGATTGGTTTGAACAGAAGTGTTTTCCTTATGCTTCAGAAGAAGAAAATCCTGCAAAGAAAAGTATTCAGTGGCTCAAATCACTAAAACAAAAAATGGGAAAGTGAAATTATGGAAACACCAGAGAAGATCTATATTCGTGTCAAAAACGGTAAAGTACTTAACACATGGAATAGTATGTGGAAAGGCGTTAATGACGTTGAGTACTTACGCAAGGATGCTTTTATGGAAAAAGTTTATAAATGTATTAAAGAGAACTTTCCGGAAACAGACTCCCGTTTTGATGAAGATTTTACCGAAAAGTTAATCAGTTCTTTCCGTAAAGTAGTAGAAGAATAATTATGAAAGTAATTAAACAAAGGAATGAAAAAGAAGTTTCCTGTCCAAAATGTAAAACTACTTTTCTTTATGCACCACAAGACATATACCATACATCAGATTTAGACAATGAATGGTTTTATGCAGTGAAATGCCCGGAGTGTGGAAAGGAAATACAAATCAGAATATAAATTATAAAATGGATATAGAGAATTTTAAATTAGTTATATGCGCTATTGCTCTTATAGCATACGCCGCTTTAGTAGAATGTGGTGTCAAAAAAGCTAAAAGCAAAAAACTCAGAATATACCATATTGTTGAGTTAATTGGTATTTTGATAATATACTATTTTCGTAGTAAAAATTAAATAATTAATAGTTATGGAACCAAAAGAAAAAATCACATTGCCTCAATGGTTCTACGAAAAGTCAACCGAATTGAGGATAGAGTTTGACAGAAAGATGGACTATCTTATGGCAAAATTATATAACCTTGATAACAATTAAAAATATGATGCCTATGTTTCCACACCAACGACAACTAGTTAGAGCTCTTAGAACACTTATACCTCCTAATTGTGGGGATGGTAAGAAAATCGAAATAGTCAGTGTTTATGACCAAAGACCAGATGACTGGAATAGACCTGATTATTTAAATTATGAGCACCTAAAACAATCAAAATAAAAAGTATAGTTATGGAAAAGAACTGTGAAATTAAAATTGAGAATGATGGTTTTGTGTATAACAACGTACAATATAAATGTGCGCGTGCAATTAAAAGGGATAAAAAGATAATCCTTCAGCAAGCGGTATCGCACAAGAAAGAATTTGACGAGCTATATGATAGAAATACACTGCGAGCAGATTCTGTACGTCTCACCTTCAATGAGAAGAACGAACCTATATTCGGGATGGTATTATATATCATCAACTATAAAGAAGGGCGACATGGGCGATATGCTTGTGGAGAGTATTATCCAATCTCCTCGAAAACATTGGAACCTCACATTTATCAGGGAAGTATTTGTTGGTAATAATAAATAAAAAGACAGTTATGAAGAAGAAAACAGATTTTTCTCTTGGAACACTCAACAGTGAGCTCCAAGAACAAGAGATCCAGGTACCGGACGGATATGAAGCGAGTATTGAAGGTGGAAAAATCATCTTTCGCAAGTCGGAAAGTGAAGACGAGAAGATAAGGAAGATATTAGTTGGATTTTTCAAAGGTTATAAAGAGGAAGGCACTATAGGGGCTGAAACATTTAACGGAATACCAACTGATAATATTCTTGCTTGGCTTGAGAAGCAAAGTAAGTGCAATCCTTGTAGTGGAACATCATTTGAATATAATGGTCATACCTGGGGAATGTGCGCAAGAGATAATGGAGTTGAAATTATCCTTGATGGTGAACTTAAGGCATTTCTTTCACCAAAGAGATCCTTTATTTATCCTATTCACCTTCAGCCATCTATCGAATCTATACCTACACAAAAACCCACCAATGAAACAAAGATTAAATCAAGGTTTCATGAAGGCGATTGGATTGTTTTCAATGGATTTACTCTACTTATTGAAGAGGTTGTCCAAGGATATTATAGAACAGTCTCTATTAATGGTATTCATAATAGTTACGATTGGGATATAGATAATTTAGCAAGATTATGGACCATCCAAGATGCTAAGGATGGTGACATACTTACGTGTTATAGTACCAAAAAAGGTGAACCAATCATGCAAACCGGTATATTTAAGCAATATATGGCAAATAACTGCTTTTTGGCATATATAGGCATTGATTGGGATGGTAATCTCAAAACAGACTTTTATATGGGCAATACTTTGATGGGTAGTACTATAGGCAATACTGATATATTTCCTTCCACTAAAGAACAACGCGACTATTTTCTCGCTGAGACAAGTAAGGCAGGGTTTAAAGTGTGAGATAAAATTTTTGTTATAATTCTTAAATAAAAAAGTTATGATCAACTCTGAAATTATACTAGAGAACATAGTAAAAATCGTAAAAGATGAGAAAAACAGTGATATTGGTTTTTCTAAAATCTATTCTTACTTATGTGAAAATTTCCCCGAACTCAAAGAGAACGAGGATAAGAAAATAAGAAAGGAATTGATTGATTTCTTGCAAGAAACCATTGACAATGTTGGTGAATATTCTCCCAATAATTGGGAAAACAAAGCTAAAAAATGGATTGCTTGGCTAGAAAAGCAGAGCAGACAGAAGGCTGTTGATTGTGAAAATACCCAACAGAAGGATATTGTTCAAGAACCAGAACCAGAGGATGAGAGAATAAGAAATTGGTGTATTTCACATTTTAAGGAATGTATTAGAGTCTCGAAAATTAACGTGGAATACCAAAAATATCTTAGTAACAAAGTAATCCCTTGGCTTGAGAAGCAAGGTGAACAAAAGAATCTTGCACAAAAACCAATAACAGGGGATGAGAGAATAAGAAAAGGTCTCATCCATGCGGTATCTGGAACATTGAAAGGTAACACTTTGTTCGGCACTGACGTAACAAGAGAAGAGGCGTTATCTTGGCTTGAAAAGCAAGGTAAAAATTCACAATGCAGATCAATCATAGAAGCGTGGAAAGATATGCGTTTAGAAGTGTATCAACAAGCGAGTGGTAATAGGCATGAGCCTAATTATTCTGATGACAGTACTAAGATGTTTTCGCTCAATGACATTGACGAAATAATTGAAAAGATAAACGAGCAAACAGAAAAGCAAGACTACGAATCTCAGGACATCACAGAATCAAAACCAGCAGTAGGAACTTTGGCTGATGAAATTAAGTTTCCCTTTAAAGCCAAGGTGAAAAAGAGCAATAAAATTATCGTAATTACAGGTGGACAATTAGACGATGCTCAACCAATAGAATCTCGCTCATACCTAGCATATACATCTGACATAACTGATGGATATAAGGTATATAAGCCAGAGGAATTAGAATTTATAAAACAACCTGGGTTCAAAGTAGGGGACTGGGTGGTAAATAAATTAGGTGATGCCTGGCATATAGATAGTTTCTATGGGGAAAACTATCAAGTTTCTAATGGAAAAGGAAACTTTAGTTACTTCCCAATATCCAAGCAAGATGAAATGCACCTCTGGACGATTCGAGATGCAAAAGAAGGTGATGTGCTTGTAGATGCGTATGGAAACATAGGTATATATGAGAAATGTGATTATTCTGATTGGAGGTCTTATTGTTCTTTAGGGCATAACGGAGGTTTTCAACATTTTAAAACAGAACACGAAAATGAAAAAACGTATCCAGCCACCAAAGAACAGCGTGATGCTCTTGAAAAGGCTATAACTAATGCAGGTTATTCATGGGATGGAGAGTTAAAGAAAAATACGAAGTTTAGTAAAGGGGATTGGATTTACCGAGGAACAGGAGATCCTTATTTTGTAGAATCAGTCTTTAACGAGCAATATGAATTGTGCTCGGGATTTGGGTATCATTTCAACAAGGGAACTGATGAAGTTGATAGCGATTACAGGCTCTGGAATATAAATGACGCCAAGCTTGGTGATATTCTTGCGGATGATGATAAAACAATCGCCCTTTATGAAGAACAATCCACAAAGACATTCTTTCACGTCCTTTGCTATTACTGTAATAAGACATTTGTACCGAAAAAGGGTACACTTGCTGTCCTAGGTTTTCACCCAGCAACCAAAGAGCAAAGAGAATTTTTCAGTAATGAACTAAAAAAGTCAGGATATAACTTGGATTTAGAGAAAAAACAACTGGCTGATCAGCCTAAACTCACTAAGTTTGAGCAGTCCTTAAAGCACATTATTGAAGAAGCCTTAGATGATGGAGATACACATAATCTTAAGGCTGATGCAGAACTACTTCTATCGGTAGCAAATCAGGATAGAGCTAAGATTGAGTTAACCATAGAAGAAGAAGATGCCCTCGACCAGGCTATTATATCACTTAATGATATGTTTGATGATAGTCAACCTGAAACTTGTTATGCAGGTCATCACGTACCCTTTGATGTAGCAGCTAAATGTCTTAGTAGCTTAAAAGATAAGATTCTAAACAGTAAGTAAATTTACTCCTCCCTTAACGGGGAGGGATTCTTTTTTATTACTCCAGGGCTTTCATTTCTTTATCTATGTAATGAAATTTATAGATACAAATTCTAAAAATATTATAATATGGATAAGATCGTTCAAGAAAGGTATTGCTCGCCTAAAGTAGCAAGATTATTAGCAAGTAAAGGATTTGATGAACCTATTTGGACTCGTTATGAAGATAACAATGAGGTTATATTTGGTGATAAATATAATTGGAATAGTAGTCCAGTGGGACAAACATCTGCGCCAACTCAACAAATGGCTATAGACTGGTTAATAGTAAATCACGATATATACATAGAAGTATTTCCTTATTCCAAGGATGAGTATGCTTTTAGTATTAGTAAACTATTACCTAAAGACGTCGAAGGCTATCCATTACCTAATGAGGAAGAAAGTTATAAAGATATAAGAGTAGCTACAGATACTGCTCTTGAATATGTACTTGAAAACTTAATCTAATGGATATGAATCAGATAACTGAGATTCCAATTGAAGGATATGCTAATTTGTACAAATATAGTTACAGAGATATAAACAGTAATGAACACGTTGAATACTGTTTAGGTAAGATTTGTACTGAAAAAAGCCAATTACCTCAACACTATGAGTATGATTGTGAAGCACATAAACACCTGGGTGTAGTAAAAGTTACTATTTCAGATATAATCAAATGATCAGTAGAGAAGAAGCTAAGAGACAATGCCTTGAATGGGTAGATAAAGAAATTTCAGAAAAAGGCGAGGATTCTATATATTGCTTATCTCCTTGTATTGGAAAAAATAGCTGGACTCTAAAAGAATATAGAGATGCAGTTATTAACGATGTACCAATGGAAGGTTGCATAGACAATCCAATAGACGATTATCTTAACTATATAAAATGGAAGGATGAACATGGACGAGGAAAATAAGTTATTGAGATTTCTCAGTATGGCTTTACCTTATGGAGTTTTTTGTATAAACTCCGAAGATGAGAATAGTAAAGCCTATAAGCTAAAATCAATTAATAAGCATAAAGGATTATGGTATTATGGGTTTGATGGATTTAGCTGTCTTAAACCATTACCGTATCTCCGCCCATTATCTTCTATGACCGAAGAAGAGCATAGTAACTTATTCAATGCTTATCATTACTTAGAGGTGAAAGTAGCAAAGTCAACAGGAGATTACTTAAAAGCGGCTTATATAGGTGATGATGCTAAGTATAAGTGGCTTCTTGAAAATAAGTTTGACTTTCTAGACTTAATTTCAGATGGATTAGCTATTGAAATTACTGAGGAAAACAATCCGTATAAGAAGTTATGAAAACATTTCACTTATTTGGAAAATGGCAAGTAACCTTTCTTCATAATATTTACATTAATGAAGATACAAAGAGACTGTCAGAGCTAATAGTTACCCTTATTCCAACTATTCAAATCCTAATAGGCGGAAAAGGGATAGATGATGAGATATTGATTTCTTGGTTAATATTTACAATACAAGTAGATAATGGCTATTCAAACAGTAAATAAATTATGCACCTCAATTGGACAATCTAACAACCTGAGATCATTAGGACTTGATATCCATACCGCCGACACTTATTGGTGGTTTTCAGGCGATAAGTTCTATATGGGGACGATGGATGATGGTGATTTCGACGAAAAAGCTGATCAACCTTCTTGGAGCTTAGCTGCACTGGAAAAGTTAATTCCGCCAACTATAACTGATGATGAAGGTGAAACTTATAAAATTTCTATAACAAAAAATGAACAAAGTAAAAAGTGGACTGCTTGCTATGTAAACAAAGAGCACGATCAGGTCTGCTGTATCTTCTGTGAAGAATCTCCGGACCTAATAGATGTTTTTTATAACACGGTATGTATGTTACTACTTGCGAAAAAAATATGAATACTGCAGAAGAATTTATAAAAAAGTATCCTGTAGGTACATTAATTTCATACATAGAAGGAGTACAGTATGTACGATCTGGTGCAAGAACTATCTTCAAAATAGGTAGATATGAACGGCGCACGAATGATCCTTGGGGATATTATATGTATGGGACCTACTGCGGATTTAACTTTCAAACAACAAGTTATAAGAAAGAATATTCTACATCAGACTTACCAAAGTGGCGATGTATCATTTGCGAGACTGACCCCTTCGGTACTTCTTTAGGAATACTATCACATAAATTTAACGACGTTAGACTTGCAAACGACCTTGAAACTAGTATATTCAATGACTGCATAACTAACGGAAGAGTAATCTCATGACTAAACTAGAAAAGCAGTTAATACTTCAGGATCTCTGTTCGAGATTATTATGCGGTGTAGTTTGTAGAATCACTTTTACTTACAGTAATGAAACTACATTTGGCGAAGAAGTTGAGAATGAGGTTGATGATACAATTAGTATGATCAACATTAAACGAGAAACAGTTTTCGCGGACTACTTAGGCCGTGAATTTGATATTGAAAATGTTAAGCCTTATCTTCGTTCAATGGATGATATGACAGAGGAAGAATATAAAGAATATTGGAATATTGATAATCGGTCATATTCTTGTCCAATGGTCTGTGCACATATCCCCGCTTCAGAAAGAATAGATTGGCTTAATAAACGTCACTTTGATTACCGTGGACTTATTGGAAAATGCCTGGCCATTAAAGTTGATGAAATTAATAATCCTTATGATAAACTATAGACATTCCAAACCTAAGATGACTGAACAGTGTAAGCAGCTATTACTTCAAGATCTCTGCTCTAGACTACCATATGGTGTAAAAGTGTATAACACAAGCTTCGCAGAGCCGTATCAGGTACAAACATTATTCGGTAGAAAGTCAGAGGACGAGTTTATTATGAAAGAAACTTATAAATCTTTTGACTTAAATAACCGTCCAACTCGTATAAAAAATTATACTGGATACTTAGATCGTTTAAAGCCATATCTTCGACCTATGTCAAGTATGACTAAGGAGGAGAAATTGGAATATATATCCATTATAGATGGAACGCGATGGACTACCACCGTAGGTTTAGAGGAGAAAATAATTCTATCCATTGACTTAGTAGAGTGTAAAGCCGAAGATGGGACACCTGATAATATATACGATATCATTCAAATGACTCCCATTGATTGGCTACTAGAGAGACATTTTGATATTAGGGGTCTTATCTATAAAGACCTTGCTATTAAAGTGACAGAAGAAAATAATCCTTATAAAATATGACACAGGAAGAAAAATTGCTTTTATTAAAAAGTCTTTGTGAAATGTTGCCTTATAAGGTGAAAGTAGAAATCATTTCATATGGACAAGAGACTTTGAAACCTTGGTTTGGGGAGTTATCTTGTAAAGACTTAGATTGTTTTATAGTTGATGTAGCATACAAAAGTGTTAAGCCATACCTCCGTCCGATGTCAAGCATGACTGAGGAAGAAGAAAAAGAGTATAGGAAGACTCAAATTACAAAATGGATTAAAAGTGTTGATTGTGCAGGTGGAGGATACTATGACCATAGAGACACCTTAAAAACATTTGATTGGCTAAAAGCTAATCATTTTGATTATAGAGGTTTAATCAAGAGAGGTTTAGCCATTAAGGTAACTGATGAAAATAATCCTTATAAATCATGACTCAGGAGGAGAAAAAAATTTTGCTCAAAGATCTTTGTGGTAGATTACCTTATGGAACAATTTATGATATTACAATTGGTGGGGTAACCTATGTAAAAGTATCATTAAATTCATTTTATTATGGTTTAATTGAAAAAAATTTTAATAATGGGCAATTACAATCAATAGTTCCATATCTTAAAAAAAATGATATGTCATTTGAACATAAAGGTTTTTATTTAGAAAATCTTGATTATGTAATTGATTATTATAACTCTAATCATATTGATTATAGAGGATTTATTGAGAAAGGACTAGCTATTGAAGTGACTAATGAAAATAATCCATATAAGTTATGACACAAGAAAGTAAAGAACTGATTTTAAAGGATATATGCGGGAGACTCCCTTATGGAACAATTGTTCAAATATCTCTTTATAGAAATGATGAAAAAAGAAGTGATATTGAATTAGATCCTCATGTAACGGAGAATATTTGGGAAATAATTGATAAATATCATGCGCTTCCCTATCTACGTCCAATGTCAAGCATGACGGAGGAAGAAAAGATAATACAAAAAACATATATTTATCATTTTTCAGGAAATAATCTTCCTAATTATGAAGGTGATTTTGTATTTGAAGATGAAGTACATGAATACATTGATTGGCTAAACGCTAATCACTTCGACTATAGAGGCCTTATCGGAAAAGGACTTGCAATCGAAGTAACGGAAAGTAATAATCCTTATGAATAATATAATGCAGGAAGATAAAAAAATACTTCTCCAGGATCTTTGTGCAAGATTACCGTATGGAGTAAAAATAACAGATGGTTTGAATGTAATCAAAGCAGACCCATTTATCAGTATTGGTGTATTTGTTTATGATGGTAAGTGGAAACCCTATCTCCGTCCAATGTCAAGTATGACGGAGGAAGAGTATGAAACACTGAAGTCTTTAAGTACTATCTATATTCCCACTGATAGTAGAAATATAGGATTTGAAGATTACGGTATACTAGTATTTACGCACCATCTCACCAATAATACTTATAGTTTCAAATTAAACATAAAAGTAATTGATTGGCTTCTTGAAAATCATTTTGATTACAGAGGTCTTATTGAGAAAGGCCTTGCTATAAAAGTGACAGAAGAAAATAATCCATATAAGTTATGACAGAACAGGATAAAAAATTACTCTTAATAGATCTCAGTGCAAGGTTTCCATATGGAGTCATTGTTAGGCATGCAGATCATTTAGTTGACTCCGATGGTAATTATACTGGACAATTTTGGTATAAACGAGGTTATCTATATGATATTTGTAGGATAGATAATATAACAACTACAATTATCGAAAGTGAAGGTAGCGATGAAGAAGGTAATGAGCATATTTGTGACCTAGAAAGATCTCTGCCTTATCTCCGCCCAATGTCAAGTATGACGGAGGAAGAGATAAAAGAATTTTATAAAATTGAAAATATAATACCAAAGATGGGATATATTTGCCCGTCAAAAGATTGGCATTTTACTACCAATGGTTTTGATTGGCTTAATGCTAATCACTTCGACTACAGGGGTCTTATTGAGAAAGGACTTGCTATTGAGGTAACTGATAAAGATAATCCATACATATTATGACAAAATATTTAATTATTTTAAATCCAGTAGATGGAATATATCAAGTTGATATTGATTTATATGATTCAGAAGAAGCTGCTCGACTTAATTCCTTAATTGATGAAGAAGATATTTATAAAATAATTCCAATAGAATTTTAAAACATGACAAAAGTCAGGATAGAACAAGATAAAAATTTACTATATCAAGACATTTGTGCAAGATTGCCTTACGGTGTGATAGGGCAAATTAGCATAGAAGTACTTGACGGAACCTATGATATAAATAGCGGACACCTTGAATATAAAGATGTTGATGTAGATGTTGAATTACTTGGTATACAAGAGGAAGAGATAATCTTTTCGACGATTAATGAAACATATGACGTAAATACATGTACATATTTAGACTTTACTCCATATCTCCGTTCGATGTCTAGTATGACTGAGAAAGAGAAGGAAGAGTATTGTAATCTACAATGTATGTTTCTTTATAGCAGCCAGTATCCAGTAACAGAAGCTCATAAACTGTTTGATTGGCTTCTTGAGAATCATTTTGATTATCGTGGCCTTATTGAAAAAGGTCTTGCCATTGAAGTTAATGAAAGTAATAATCCGTATAAAGAGTATGATACAAGAAAGTAAAAAATTACTAATTCAAAACCTTTGTGCAATGTTACCTTATGGAGTAATGTGCCAAGTAGACGTTGGATGCGCGGGTTTAGATGATGGAAAATTAGAAGAGATTGATATTCCAGAGGAGCGTGTGAGATTTGCTGATGATGGTTATTGGGATGCAGATATAGAAGATGTTAAACCTTATCTTCGTCCAATGTCTAGTATGACAGAGGAAGAGAAGAAAGAGTACCATAAGTTATGCGATAATTACTATGACGTATACTTTGATAGTGTTGCTAGCCTGGACTGGCTCAATGCTCATCATTTTGACTACAGGGGCCTTATTGAAAAAGGTCTCGCTATTGAAGTTAATGAAAGTAACAATCCTTATAAATTATGAAAGACAAAGAAAAAAAATGTTATTGTTATCCCTTCATCTTATATGAGAGATTATGATAATAACAGAGAGGAAATCTTCAAATTAGGGAAGAAATGGCTACAAAACAAGCCATTGCCGAAGATTATGACCTAGACAATATCATCACTAATGACATGGGTGAGATATGGCATGAGGTTGGTGGTCAGGATGGCATGTACGATAATTTCCCAATCAAGAGGGTGTATCGTGACAATGGAACTGTCAGAGTATATGCTATTGATAGTGGAGGTGGAGTTGCCATTATTGCAGGGAAAAATCAGTTTCAGATTCTTACACTTGGAGAAGATGACGGCTGGCACTTTCTTAATTCACGTAGAATATATGAAACATTCTATGGTAGTAAAACGGACTTTGTTTATCTGATTTCAGAAGCATTGTCTTTATTTAATAATATCGAATTATAAAAAATACGAATTAGAAAATCAATATGAAAAAAGTATTAATCAGTATTTATCATTTTTTCTTCAAGAGGAAAAGATGCAAACATTGTGGGTGTGAATTACATAAATATAACACTTACAAGAATGGTTGGAAAGACTATTGCTGTGATTGTGAAGACTTTTGTAGATATACTGGTAATTTATAATAACAATGAAAACAATTAAAACTCCTAAATACAAGCATTCTAATAATGGAACACCTTATGAACATTTAGGGAATAAGGATGAAAGAAAAGAAGCAAGAAAATTTGTTAAATCATTGAGGCACAAATTATTGCTTAATATTCCATTGTCTGACGCTGAAAAAAGTATTGTAGAAGAGTTTGAAATCACAAAAGATTATAAACTCGATACAAATCACGACGTAATTATCTACAGAGAATTTAAAAATTACGATAATGAAAGGTGGGTTAATGAAGATGAAATTTATAATTCTAAGAATTAATAAAGGTTATGTACGACGAAAAATTTATAGATGTTTTTAACGAACATTATCCATTTGAAAGATATATCGTTAAGACTCCAAAAGCAGTGGGATTGCTATTTGACGACGCATTATTAACTGAAATATTTATTCCAGATGCTGAGGAAAAAGCTAATCGTCCTTACCTAAATAAAGACAAAATTAGCATAAAAATACAAGGTCCTGCTGGGGAAATGAGATTCTGGTTCTATGACTTCGAAGAACATATTCGCCTAAATATTATTAGAATTATAATAGAGGATATTGGAGATTATCAATATGAGTGTTTATATATTGATAACGAAGATATGGAACCGTTAATAGATGAACTCAAAACTCAAAAGTCATTAATAGAAAAGAAATATAATATTTGTAAAATAAAACAAAACCTAGTAGACAAAAGTTTTGCAGACGAATCAATCTATAAATAACTATGACTCAAACCAAATTAACCGAACAAGGTAAGCAGTTACTCTTAATGGATCTCTGTGCGAGGTTGCCTTATGGAGTAATGTGCGATATGGGATTAAAACATCCATTGCAATTACAAAGAATTCTTGTGGATAAACTTGATGGTAATTTACTGGATTTTTATGAAGATGGTAATGATTATCAAGTATATTTAAGTGAAGTTAAGCCATATCTCCGTTCAATGTCAAGTATGACAAAGGAAGAAAGTATAGAATTACAAACGATTCTAAATGATTGGTGGAATAAAGAGCTTTTTACATTAACAGAAGAACCAATGATAGAATATGCATTGTCTTCTATTAATTATACTCTTAATCCTACATTGTTTGATTGGCTTAATAAGAAACATTTTGATTATCGTGGGCTTATTAAAAAAGGCCTTGCTATAAAAGTAACGGAAGAGAATAATCCTTATAAACTATGACAGAACAAGGTAAGCAGTTACTCTTGATAGATCTTTGTGCAAGATTACCTTATGGAGTAAAAGTATGGTATAAATATGGTGCATGGTTTTCTGAAAAGTTTGCAACATCAATAAGATTGGCTGATGAAAAAATTGCCCTTTCCTCTAAATTCAATAAAGAAGGCGATTGGTTTCCCATCGAAGAAGCAGGGAAAATTCTAATTAAACCTTATCTCCGTCCGATGTCAAGTATGACTGAGGAAGAAAAAGTTCAATTATCTCAATATGCTTGCATTGGAGAAGATTTAAATGGAGAATTTATAGACGAAGTACAAAGAAAGGATTGTGCGCCATATATTGATTGGCTCAATAAACACCACTTTGACTATCATGGGTTGATTGAGAAGGGTTTAGCGTTAGAAGCACCAAAAGGAATGTATAACTAAAACTTACAAAAAGATGCCTTATATATATTTTCCTATTGAATTTTCTTCTTATGTAGATTATGTTAAATACCTAAAAGAAAAAAGTTTCGCTATTGACGTAACAGATGTAATTAACTCATATAAGTTATGACAGAAGAAGAAAAAGAAATATTGTTAAAAGACCTTTGTGGTAGATTACATTATAGAGTCCTTGTTAGTTACAAAGGCTTAATATACCCACTATTCAGTGTTGTCCCTACACAACATTTTCAAATCACGCTTGATAGTAGTAAATATTGTGGATTAGTGCATATCAGTCTTGATGATGATGGTGAAAAGCCAAAACCTTATCTTCGTCCGATGTCAAGTATGACTGAGGAAGAGAAGAGGGAATATTTCTCATTTATTGGTGGTGTGAGACCATTTGACTGTGATTTTTCTGCATATCCGATAGAGTACAAATTCGTTTATGAACATGATATAAATAGTTATATTGATTGGCTCAACAAACACCACTTTGACTATCGTGGATTAATTGAAAAAGGCCTCGCCATTGAAGCACTAGAAGGAATGTATAATTTAAAAATGGAATAAAATTATGACTGTTCAAATAAATAAACCAAGATGGAAAAATAAAGAGTGGACGTTTAATTTAATTCCATATTTGTCAATAACAAAAATCTCTAACTTAGTTATTGCAATTAACATTGGATGGCTATTTTGGGGAATAACAATTAGTAATAATTTCTAAATAATCATGGAACAGAAAAGCAAAGAATTACTATTAAACCTTCTTTCAGAATTAAATGAGAAAGGTTTATTATATATCTATGACAAGGATGAATCAAATTACTCAATGGATTGGGTATTTTTCGACGGAGAAAAATTATGCATAAAAATTGAGAAAATCTAGTCATGGAAGAATTATTATTCGATAACGTAATGGACGGTGAATCATTGGTTAAAGATATATTAAATACTGATGGCGTAAGCTCTATCACGGACGATAATGGAAAATCGTATTGGTGGAATACCATTGATAAGACAAGAAATTATCAAGTTAGGAAATATAAATATGATAGAGCACTCCAAGACTATTCAGTTATTTCATATAAAATAAAGGAATTGTAATAATTATATTATGATACCGGAAAGTAAAAGGCTATTAATCACAGACCTCTGTGCAAGACTACCTTATGATACTATAGTTAGTGTTGCAGAAGGAGGGATTGATGGGGTTCAATGGAATAAGTCAACATTAAATTTCTATCTACTTCATCAGATCGAAGAGGAAGATGGTTGGGAATTCATTAAACCCTATCTACGTCCAATGGATGATATGACAGAGGAAGAATCTGAAGAATTTTCCAATATGGAAATCGTAGGTTACTCTAACTATGATTGGCTAAATGCCCATCACTTTGACTATAGAGGCCTTATCGAAAAAGGACTTGCAATAGATTGTACTGGTTTAAATATTTACTAAAATTAAAAAACTATGTCTAAAATTGGTACTTCAGCAGAACAATCTAAGAGACTCGTAGAATTAGGAATTGATGTAAATACTGCTGATATGGCATTATGTGGTACACAATTATTAACAACAAGTTACGTATTAGCAAAAAAGAAATTTAGTAATGCTGGTGAAATCCCTATTGAACCTGCATGGAGTCTTTCTGCTTTGTTGGATTTGTTACCATGTAGCTTGTCTTTATATCCAGAAGCCACGGAAGAAGGAGTAAAAGAAGGTAAATATAGAAGCTCTGATTTAATTGCTTCAAAAGAAGGTTTTCTTAGAAAAAGATATGATGGCGATTATCAATACAGATACGATGGAATTAAAGTGGTAGGAGATTTTCAAAATCCTACTGATGCAGTATTTGAAATTATTTGTTGGTTAAAAGAAAATAATAAAATATGACACAAGAAGGAAAATTTCTTTTATTGAAAGACCTAAATGCAAGGTTGCCTTATGGAGTTTATGTAGAGCATACAACCACAAAAATAAGAGGCAAATTAAAGGGTATGATGTTTGAACATATCTACAATGACACAGATTCTATTCAAGATATAAATGCTTGGGCAATGTTTTTCGGGGATGAATATGTGGATGCTACATATTTTAGGCCAATCTTACGTCCAATGTCAAGTATGACAGAGGAAGAAAGAAAGGAGTATAAGCATCTTGTAGCATTTAGTGGTAGTCCTGATGGAGCAACAAATTTTACAGACTGGCTAAATGCTAATCACTTCGACTATAGAGGTCTTATTGAAAAGGGTTTAGCTATTGAAGTAACAGAAAAGAATAATCCATATAAATAGAAGGTTGTAAATTCCTTTTAGAAGCTATAAAACACTAATTTATATATGAAAAGAATATTACATTTTATTAGTTTTCCGTTTAGGATAATAGCGGAATATATAATAGCTTTTATACTATTTATGGTATACTTGTTACTTATCCTATCAAGTATTATTTACGAAATGGTTTATAATTGTTATGACGACATTAAAAGATATTATTCAATACTTAAAGAAAAAATCTGCAGTAAAATGCCAACCTAGTATGGATGGCAGTAGAGAACAGTACTACGAAGGTAAAAAAGATGCTTACCTAGACTGTGCGGAAATTCTTGAAAAGTATTTATCTCAATCATCAGATAAACTATGAATACTATAAAAATATTCGTCAAGAATTTATTTGGGTTACCGGTCACTAGAGTTGATGTCTTGAAACGGGCTAGAGACTATAAATGGACTAGTGGTCTATGTATTGCCATCAAATGTGCTTTATGGGACTTTAATATTCCTACCGAACCTAAAAATGTTGTCTCGAAGTTGTATTTCCCAGAGTTCAATCGAAAAAGTGCACTAGTATTTGGCGCAGATCCTTACAGTGTATTTTGGTGGGAAGTACACAATTGGTCTACAGGTAGGGAAAGATATTTAAATTACCTGATAAACTGTTATAAAGATGATAAAATTAATTTAAGAAAATTAGCATATGATGAATGATTGGAAATTAAAAATAAAGGGAGCTATAAAGAAGTTTATTTTGAAGATTATTCAAGTATATTTCTTTTATATACCCAAACCCGTAACGAGAGTTGAAGTTTTAAGGCGTGTAAAATCACTTAAAACTGGCAAAGGACTATGTGGAGGTTTACTCTATGTAATGGGGCAGGAATTTGATTTAGATATTTCTATATCTACTGCATTTCCACTATTCACTAATGAAAATGCACGAAAATTTGGAGCAAAACCAGTAGAAGAATTCATGTCGCGCTATGAATACTGGTGGAAAATGGGAAAATGGAATACTGGTAGAGAAGATTTTCTAGATTGGCTGATAGAACAGTATAAAGATGATACGACAAATCTAAGAAAATTAAAATACCATGAAGATTAAAGATTACCTAATAGTAGCACTAATACTGGCACTTTCTACTCTAGCACTATTAATTATAGGATTTTTTATAGGAATTCCCGTATATCTTTTTCTAACTTGGAATATTTTTATAGGATGTGTCTTATCCTCTATTTACCTAATAGTCTTTTTTGAATTATTCTTTGGTTCTAAGGAAGAATATGTTGAATTTGAAGTAGGAGATGTATTGAAATACTTGGAAGAAGATGCTAGAACATGGCAAGGAAAAAACTATGTAATAGTAAAAAATATTGGTGAATTAGATGGGAAAAAGATCCTAGAATTTGAAGATGGTACTTGGGAATATGCACATAAAGCTAATCACAATTATTATAAAATAGGAAGAAAATGAATAAGAAAAAAGTACTATTTGCCGACTTAGATGGAACATTAATCGAGACGGCAACAGGAAAAACATTTCCTCTTGGTATCTGGGATATGAAATTTAAGTTTGATGTCCTAGATGCTATAAAAAAGTATAACTTCGAAGGTTTAATAATCGTCACTAATCAAGGTGGCATTGAAAAAGGATTAGTTAATGAGAAACACTTTGTAAAAGCAAAGATGGCTTATGTAACTAAATCTTTGGAAGAATATTTACATATTCCAGTCAAATTTGTTTACTGTGCGTCCAATGACAAGGATTGTGGGCATAGAAAACCTAATACCGGTATGTTAGAAAACGCTTATTGGAAGTTCATTATTAATCAATGGAAAATGAATATCAATAAAAGTGATATGCTTATGATAGGTGATGCTAGTGGTAAACCTGGCCAATTCTCTGATTCAGATAAAAAGACCGCAGAGAATTATGGCATTGACTATATGGATATCGAAGATTTTAAGGCTCTCTAGAAATAGAGAGCTTTTTATTTTTTCAAAGGCCTAATTCTTTAATTATATAAAGATTTATTAATTAATTTAAAACAGAAAATTTATGTTAGAAATGTATTTACTTAGCAGAATTGGAGCAATTCATACTGCATTATGTTGGTTAACAATTGGATTATTCCTTGCCTGGATAATCTGTTGGTTCATGATCGCTCTTCGGGAAGACTTCTCCGATGAACATGTCTTTGATGAAGATCAGAGAGCTAGATTAAAGAAAAACGCAAAAAAGTTACTGTACTCACTTGTGGTTTCTTTTTTGATACTAGTGGTAACACCAACAGAGAAAGATGCATACTTGATTTATGGTCTTGGTGGTACCATAGATTACATACAATCAAACGATAAGGCAAAACAGATTCCAGACAAATGTATAGAAGCATTAAATACTTGGCTAGATAAAATACAACCAGAAGAAACGTCAGATAAATAAAGCTATGGACAGGAAGAAAAGATTTGAAGAAAAATACGGAAGCAGTGAAGTGAAATTACATCACAGCGTTCTAACTATTCATGACTGCCGCTCAGACCCATTTAGTTCCGGAGAAAATGGATACCTAGAGAAAGTCCGGGTTAGAAACGGTAAGTTTGAATTCTACCACGATTGGTGGAGTTATGGCTGGATCACTGAAGATGAGGTCCTGGATAAATATCCGAACGCTTATTGCCAAGTGAATCTAGAAGTCAATAGCTTATTATGAGACGAATAATGCTTATAACACTCTTAATTATACTCTTCCTAATACTGTTTCACTATGCAGTTAGAAAAGAGTATAATAATATTGAAGATTATAGAGGTTATACAGTATTAGATAAGTTAGCTACAGACGACGCCTATATGTTAGCTATAAAAGTAGACACACCAATCCACCGTGAGTTTATCGGATACGAATATGAAATTATTATGCCTTGTGCAATAGTTTCAAAAACGGATTTCGATAAGTACAATATAGGAGATACTATCAGATGAAAATAAAAATAGAAACAGAAGGAGTAGTGATAGGTTCAAGGACTTTGCCAGAATTTAAGTTTCAAGTTCTGAACTTTATGAGTATGTTATGGGACAATATTACTAACCCTGATTGGGGAAAATCTAGTGATCCCGATCCCCATTATATTCGTAGCTATACTTATGCAAATTTTCACGTCGCAATTAATAATCTAAAATTTGAATTAGGGCGATTGGAAAAAGAAACCGGTATCCCTGCCTGTGAAGAACAGGAAATGATAACTAGGATGAAATGTTTAGGTGGCGGTAACGGTAGAACTGAAGAGATTTGGACTAAACTCCTAAAAGATCTTACAAAAAAGTACAACTTAAAATACAAATTAAATGGTAACCGAAGTACAAATAGTAGATAACACTAAATCGCCAATTGGTTATTTATCCACCTTGGAGAACTTCAAAAATGGTACGGTATATAAGTTCAATAAAGGGGTAAACATTATAGTTGGTGAAAATGGAAGTGGTAAATCTACACTACTAAATCTTATTAGATACTACCTCTTAGTAGGAGAAAAAGAGTGTGATAAAGGATTATATAACTCCAATATCAATCGATTGTACGGTTTAGATAGTTTATTCTCTGATGGAGTTAGTGTATTCGCTGACTATAAGAAAAATGTATTCAGACTTTGTCATGAAGATGAGACATCAATAGATAACACTCCCGATTTTGATTCTTTCGGAACTTATTTCGCACAGAAACAATCATCTACTGGTGAAAGCGTTAATATAGCACTGAGATCTCTTATTCGGAGAATGTACAGTAAAGATGCTAAGCTGTATTATGATTTTTCATTAAAAGAGATGTATCCTAAGTACACCGAATATATTGAGAAACATAGGATTGACGATGACGAGGAGTGGACAATCTTAATGGATGAACCTGACAGAAACCTTGATATCAATAATATCAAAGAAGTTCAGGGGATTCTTTCCTTTCACAAGGAACAGACTCAGGTCATCGCTGTTATACACAATCCATTAATGATCTATTCGTTATCCAAGTGCAAGGACATTAACTTCATAGAGTTAACGGATGGATATATTAATAATGTATGTAGAATCATTAACGAGATTGTAAGGGAATGAATACAGATACAGAGGCTTATCATCAATCTGAGCAATATGATGGTATTGAAGGAAGTTATTATGCACATACCACTCTCTACTCTAGAGTAAGAAGGAGAAAATTTATTGCCGAGAAAGAAAAGCGTTTTTCAAAAAAAGATAAGGAGAAATTTGTTATTACGCAAACTCCTAGAAAAAATACTGCGGTGGTAAAAACTCTCTACTTAGTTGATAGGAGTAAGACAAGAAGATTTTGGTGGTCACACGATGCCTATTTTGCAAAGAAATTTGATAGTGAAAGTGAGGCAATGAATAAAGCATTGAAATATAAATATAATAATTGTAGGGTAATTAAAATAGAAAATATCATCAATGGGAAAAATAGCAGATAGCCTAGAAAAATATTTCAAAGAAACTCCCCCGGAACAGCTTGACAAGGACTGGGAAGAGATAAAGGATCTTAATAATATTGGTCCAGACGCAATAGAATATATAAACAAATATAAGAATCATGTGGGTAAAAGTAGACTATTCGGAAGAGGCCAAGAAAAATCCTAAGCCAAATATGGCAGGAGAATGGGCTATTTACACTAAAAGGCATTGGTGGAATCATTGGGTAGAACGCCAGACCTATGCTAGCTTAGATCTGTGTGAAAAAGAAGCTGAAAAGATAGTCAAATTTCCAAAATACTATTTCAAATGGGGCAAATAGATTATACTACAGTAGAACATATTATGATAGGTCCATTAATTAGCGATCTTCTTAAACTTCCAGTAACAAGGGTGGACTTATTAAGGAGAGCAAGAAAGAAAGTCAAAGCTCGCCTTGGATTATATACAATAATACAAGGCACAATAAACGAGTATGGCTTACAGGTATCCGCGAAAAAATGTTTTCCAAAGCTTACTATTGAAAATGCCAAGGAATTCGGTGCAGATAAAACATTTACCTGGTGGACTGAAGAAGATTGGAATACTGGTAGAAAAGAATTCCTAGACTGGCTGATAGAACAATATAAGAACGATAAAGAAAACTTAAGAGATGGATAATATTACGCATACTGAAGATTATTTTTGGGAATATACATGTACCAGACCCTCCGATTATTATAATGAGAGGTGCTCAACCTGTTCTGCAAGAAATCCCAATCATAATTGTGAATATCTAAGAATAAAATATACAATAAAATGAATATAGTAAAACTACTTTTTATCAGGTTATTCAGGTTACCTGTAAGAAGAGAAAGTGTATTGACACTTACAAAGAAGATTCGAACAGAACAATCCAATATAGGGTTATGTTCTGCAATAAGTTCAGCACTAGCTAGTTATGGTATATGGAGAGATCGTACACTTGAAGAATATTTTCCAGAATTCACTTTTGAAAATGCAAGAGAAAAATTCAAAGCTGATGGAACTAAAGAATTCTTTTGGTGGATAAATTACGACGATCCTAATAGGATGGAATTCTTAGATTGGCTTATCAAACAGTACAAAAACGATAATACGAACTTAAGAAAACTTTAAAACGAAAAGGGTATCTTTTATAGATACCCTTTCCTTTTTTGGTGTAATAAACTCCTATTAATTAACTTAAATCCCTTATAACTAAATATATAAATCACATGGATTATAAAAAAGAATACTTAGCTGCTCGTAAAAGAGCAAAAGAAATTTTTACATATTATTGTGATGATAGAGAGCAGTTGGGAAAAATATTATATATATTTCCTGACATAGAAGGTGAAACGGAAGAAGAGGAGAAAGATGCAGAATCTTATCCATCCTTTGATGATTCACAAGGAACACCAATTATAAAAACATGATATTATGAAACTAAAGACTACAGAAATCATTATTTATTATGATGGACCGCAGGTAGTAGTAGCAGAGGATGAAAACAAACAGCTTTACATAAACACATTGTATGAAATTAATAGCCTGGGAGATTTTCTCTACTTAACTGCGAAAACAACAGAAGAAAACCTAGAAGAATTTAAAACAGGAAAAATTGATCTTAGATCACTTTACAAGGCTCCTTATTATGTAAGCACTGATGAATTCGGCGACGTATTTAATGCAAGAGAAATTAAGGAATCTGAAGTGAAAAGCTCAATGCTTCCAGACAAAAACTTTTATTTAGACAGATGAAAAGATTCTTTTATAGACTTTGGACAAAGTTTATCTTAACACTCAAAACACTCTTTGTTGATGGAGGTTTTGTAGAAGTTTATCATCCAACACAAGACACCCCAAAAATGAAATTAAGACAATTACCTCATGAAGAAATTATGAAGTATGACAAAAATGGGGATGGAATAGTTGATGAAAAAGACGTAACTGCACTAGTAAACGATATTCTTCTGGGGAATTATGACCCTGGATTAGATCTTAACGGAGATGGAGAAACCGACATATCCGATGTAGTGGAATTTGTAAATATAATCCTAGAAACGGAAAAAGAAAGAGCATTCTCTTTTGAGTTACTTGGTTATGATTTTACACATCAGCCTGAGAATTGTATTTACTATACAACCTACAATAAAAAGCCGTGTGATATTTTTATCATAGAAAACTTCGGCGCAATAGATCTAGTAGAAAATCGTTATTATGAAGGACATGATTTTGGAAAATTGATCTTTAGCGGACCTATTACCAGAATCCCTGATTATGCATTCTATTTTTGTACAGAGCTCACTAGTATTTCCATACCTAGAAAGGTGATCGATATAGGAGCTCATGCATTTGCAAACTGTACAAGACTAGACGCAATCGTTCTCGGAGAAGATGTTAAAAGAATTAATATCGCCGTAAATACTTCAGAAGGAGGAAGCTTTGCTTTTGATGACTGTATTAATCTAAATCACATAATTTCATTAGCACAAGAAGCTCCTGCAATAGACTGGAGTACCTTCAGGGATATGGGAAAACCTGGAGAAAGAACATTATATGTAAGAAAAAAGAGTACAGGATATCAGGAAAACTGGCTTAAAGTAGGAACTGGTATGGCTGTATACCTAGGTAATTATAAATTTAATCTAGCATATCTAGGGGACTACGAATACTAACTCTGGGATGCCTATCTTAATGGTAGGCACCCTTCTTTTTTCCCAAATATGGTTTTTTCTTTTTTCTTCCACCTATTACCTTATACTTGTAATATAAATTTTTATTTTTATGGCTAAAAAGATAAAAGAAGAAGTTATTGAATTTCTAAAACCAAGAGATGCTGTAAGAAAAAGATACGGCATGTATATTTCAACAAACGAAAATGCCAATGTGATCTTTCGAGAGATCATTGACAATTCATGCGATGAAATATCAGCTGGATATGGAGATACAGTATTAATTAGCAATAACTTAAATGGTTTTTGTTTTGTAGCTGATAATGGTAGAGGTATACCTATCAGCATGTCTAAAGATAAACCAGGAGTAACTCAAGCTTATCTTAGTATAAGTGAATTACACAGTGGATCTAAATTTGATTCAACTGATGTAAGTAGAGTTGGTATGAATGGCGTAGGCTCAGCATGTTGTAATTTCTTATCTGATCAATATTGGCTACTGTCTAGGATCACTGAGGATAATTATTATAAATCTATTCCCGCAGTTAAAGAACTATGGGAAAACAGTGGACCTAGAAGTAAAAGAGATTTGTTCTATGTGGCATTCTGTCACAAAGGTGAATTAGTTACAGAAGGAGCTGGTAGATTAAAGGACATAGAAAAAGCTATCTTCAAGGATATTAGAGGCTATACTTCTATACCTGAGGGACAAAGTACTATTGTTCTTTTTAAACCGGACCCAGAGATCTTTGAATCTACTAATGCAGAAGTTCCTATCAGAAACTTACAGTATTTTCTTATGATACAAGAGAAGTTTTATAAGAGAAAAATTAATATTGTAGTTGATGGACAGCTAGTGAATAATACGTTCAAGCCATTTAAATTTGAATTAATTAGAATGGTTGAGCCAAAGGATACTAGTTTCAATAAACAAGTTGGTATCTATATGACATTTGAAGCTGACCCTGGATTAGGACAGAAAACTGAAATAGGTAGTGTTAATGGCCTTGATGTAAATCAGGGACAACATATACAAATTGCAGAATCTGTATATAAAGCTGCATTGAAGGATTATTATAAAATAAAGCATGACTGCCTCTTAAATGGTCTTCAACTTTGTGTTATAATATTAGCTGGTGAGGTTGTATTCGATAGCCAAACTAAAACTAGATTAAAAAGTATTAGTAAGGTAAAATCATCGGACTTCGTTGACGTTGTTAAGGATATCGAAAAAATATTCAGACAAAACCCTGAATATTGGGATCTTCATGTGGAGAAACTGGATAAACTTGCTGAATCAATGAAGAGCATTGGTGCAGCAGATAAGGCACAGAAATTTATTGATGCTAATAGCGGAATAAATCAATATAGAAGTAGAGCTGATCTACCAAAAGGATTTGCTGATGCTACTAGCAGAGATAGAAGTGAATGTGAAATTCTAATTTGTGAAGGCTTATCAGCTGGTGGGTCCTTGATTGCAGGAAGAAAAGATACAAGGTATCAGGCGATACTCTCGCTTCGCGGAAAAATATTAAATGTAACTGATAAGGGTGTTGATCGGGCCCTTGAATCTAAAGTTATTAATGATATCTTCAAGGTTATCGGACTTGGACTCGATGTGAATTGGGTAGGAGCTGGATTAAACTACGAAGAGGCACACGAGGTTATCAAACGTAAGTCTAGGTACAACAAAATTATTATAGCAAGTGATGCGGATTAGAATTTATCTGAGTCCGTGAGATTTAGAAATAATTCTCAAAAGAATCGTATTGCTGCGGGGAACTCCTGTTAGGCTAATAGTACTAGGGATAGTAACAATCTATTAGATAGGGACAATCCGCTCGTTATAAAGATTAGTTAAAAAACAATAAAAAATATGAATAATATAAAACTTTTTTCAGATATTACAAAAACTCTTTCAGACAGAAAAACTATTGAAAAGTTTATAGATAAATATGGATTTGATTTTATAAATCGAATAAATCACGATAGAAACGGAGGATGCTATGAAGATGGCTGCCCTAAAAGATTACACTTTGAAATGGGCATTAGTCATGGCGAAGCTGCACAATCTCCAGAAAAAGTTTTAAAAATAATATCCTATAATAATGATATTATTGGATTATTTTACAATCACCCTAACTATTGCAAAGGATTTTCTGATTACCCAGGTGGATATCCAGTAACATGTTCCTGTTGGAAAGGAAAAATGTATATTCAATGCCTAGATAAGGTTTTTGATGATTTATATGGATGGGGAACTAGGGAAATTATTGCGAAGATTTTAGGTTGTAACGATAATAGCAGTTTTAGAAGCATATATCGTGCTGAAGAAGAAGAACGATATAATTCAAAATATTAATAATTATATACAAAAAATAAATATAAATTAACAAAAACTAATCTTTATAACTTCAACGACTATCCCCAAAAGGGAGTAGGGTAGCAAGTCTATAACGGCTACTCGAAAGATACGACATCTGACCAGGTTAAGCTGAAGATGAAAATATAGTCTGATCTGTATGGAGACATACAGGAGTTCATAAGAGAACCGGGAATTAGTGACGCAATTCTTGAACAACATGGCAGATGGAGATGCAATCTTTAATGAAATAATATACTTATTCAGTAAATTCGCACGTTTCTTATTAGACCATCATATGGTATATCGTGCTATGTCTCCTCTTTTCAGAGGAATCAGTAAGACAACAGGACAAGTAACTTATTATTATCCAGATGATAAGTTCGACAATAAGGGTATTCCAGTAGATCTTGATATAAAGAAACCATATGATCGCTGGAAAGGATTAGGAAATAGTCCTAGTATGTAGAAATACATACCGTATAATTCTATTAAAAGCGGGGAACTCCTGTTAGGCTAATAGTACTAGAGATAGTAACAATCTATTAGATAGGGACAATCCGCAGTTGATGAGATTAGTTAAAAAATTAAAATAAAAACATGTTAAGACAAGACCTGAAGAAACAATTAGAGAACAAAGACTTAGACAAAATTTTCTTACAACATCGAGATAACATAGATCCAGGAAATTATAGAGTCGGGGAAATAGGCGAAGAAGTAGTTGTCTGGAACCCTGACACTAATGAAATAATGGACTATTTCTTTGATGATAGTAAGGAAGAATGGTTTTGTTTAAGTATGATAAATAAAAATTTAGGTAATTATTCTATAAATAAAAAAGGGGAAGTTAAAAGCCCAAAAAAACTACTAAAAAAAGTAGAACATGAAAGTTATTTATGCTATTTTCCATCTTATATTATAAATAAGAAAAGAAAATCTGTTAATCTCTATATTCATAGAGTATTAGCGATGATATTTATTCCAAACATAGATCCAAAAAATAAGGTAGATGTAGATCATATTGATAGGAATAGGCATAATTTTTCACTAACTAACTTAAGATGGGTAACTAAAAAAGAAAGTGCTGAAAATAAAGAACAACCGCGTTGGCACGGGGAATATTCATACATAGCCTACAAAGATAAAGAAAAGACACAAATCGCTTTCAAGCTAAATGAAGAGGATTTCCTTAAGAAAGGCTTTAAAAAGAAGCCATTATATGGTGCTATCAAGAACAATCATAGGTCACAAGGATATTATTGGACTAGAGTAAATCTACAGTTAGCAGAGTATCTAAAAAAGTTTAATATGCAAGAACAAGATATTGATGATACAGAATGGAAATTACATTATTCTGGAACATTCTGGGTACATCCGCTAGGTTTAGTAAAAAAAACAAAACATAGTCCAATTATTTCTCCTGGTTGTCTTGACAGGAAGCGGAAAGAACGTCATTCAGTTAAAAGATATAATGGTAAACTAGTTCATATTTTGGTGGCAGAGGTGTTTTTAAACGACAATAAACCAATACCTAAGAAATATGAGGTGGACCATACATCTGGAGATTCTCTGGATAATAGAGCCTCGAATTTAAATATTTGCACACACATCAAGAATATGAATAACCCAAATACTTTAAAAAAAAAATATAAAAAAATAATCAATCTTGATACTGGTGAAATCTATAATTCGATAGCAGAATGTGCAAATGTATCTAAAATACATCGTGCCACGGTGTATAGAAATATAAAAAAAGGAATAAGATTTAAATATTACAAAGAAAATTAACAAAAAACTAATCTCATCAACTTCAACGACTATCCCTTTATGGGAGTAGAATAGCAAGTCTACAATGGCTATTCGAAAGATAGAACATCTGACCAGGTTAAGCTGAAGATGAAAATATAGTCTAAGCACCGTAGAGATGCGGTGGAGAGTTTACTACTCTCGCGTTTAAAGTAGGCGATTAAACGTAAATATAACTGTAGGAAGTCTTTCGCCTGAAACAGGTGAAGTATATGATTCCTTCTATAACCCTTATACAAGAAGACTTGTCTTAGTAACTCCTGAGGACATTGATTATTCGATGAAACTCAACGAGGACATTGATAGTAGGAAAAAGCTATTATATGATAAAAATATTATTAGTAATCCTTATAATTTTACAGATTAATGCCTAGAAAGAAAAAAGAAATAGAAGAACCAGTATTAAGGCCAATAGAGGTACTGCCTATTGGAGAAGCTACTGAACAAGCTATTCTAAATGCAGCCTCATATATAGATAATCAAAGAGCCTTAGCCAATGTAAAGGATGGATGTAAGGTTAGCTATAGGCGACTCATTTGGTCTGCATTGCAATTCCCTAGAGGAGTAATGCAGCCAAGTGTAGAAGTTATTAACAAAATGGCTTCTTATCATCCACATAGCCTTGACTCAATGAAACTATTATCTGCATCTTTTGTTAGGACTGGTATATTTTCAGGAACAGGTTCTTTTGGAACAACTTCTATCTTAGGAGATGTTAAGGAACCAGCTGCTCCTAGATACACGCACATGAGGTTAAGCGATCTATATTATGACCAGATCGCACCACTCCTATCGTGCGTAGATATGGTAGAGTCTCCTGTGGGAGCTCTTGAAATAGACTACTGTCCACTGGCATTGCCACTATGTTTATCTTTAAAAGGATTAGTTAGTGGTATTGGTGTAGGTATTAGTACTGTATATCCTAACTTTTCACCAAAATCATTATACCTGGCTTATAAGAATAATAATCCACAACTACTAGAACCGAATGTAGATCTAATTATGGATAAAAATAATTCAGAATTAGAATCCCTTTGGACAACTGGAAAAGGTAGAATAATATATTCTTATAAACTCAGTCCATATACAAATGAAGACGGAAAGCCAGGATTCTTATTTGAGGGCGATACCTGTATCTTCACGCCAAACTTGAGAAAGATAAATAAATATGTTGATCAAGGACAGGTATTTATTGAAGATATGACAGACATGAATGGCCCTAAAATGTTCGTTGGTCTGATAAGCAATAGAGGTAATCTTAGAATAGAAGACCTAGAGAAGCTTTGTAGACAATGCTGCTTTGATGCCACTGTTTATCAATTAAATGTAACAGATGGAACCACCTGTTATAGAATTCCTCTCTATGATTGGATAAACTATACTTATAGAAGATATATCAAACTTCTTGAGCGAGTTAATTTAGAGAAGATAGAGAAGGTTAAGTTCGAAATAAAAGTACAAGAATCTTTGCCTGAAATTGCGAATTACATTATAAACGTAAATCCAGGTGCAACAGATAAAGAAATTTGTACAAACCTAGGAATTGAACCTGAAGTAGTATCAACAGTAATGTCTAAGCCAATAGGACAACTTAGAAAAAATAAAGATAATACTGGGAAAATAAAAGCATTAAAACAAAGACTAAAGGATCTCCTAGTATTTGATCCAGAACTTTATGTTAAAAATTTAATAGAAAAATTATGAATCAAAAATATTTTACAATTCGTATCCCAGGCAACTTATTGTCTGATGCTGCAGGAAGTAATTTCCCAATATTATGGAAAAATCTTCCAAGTGAATTAAAGAAACGTCTCCCAGAGTATTTCCTTGAGAATCTTTTCGTAGTCGATTCAAATGGTGAACTAAAAGAAAAAACCTTTGTTTACTTACAAGAATTAGAGCTCGATGAAGATCTAACAGAAGAAGTGGTACTGAGAGATTGTCAAGTATTTGATGGAGGAAATATTAATTTCCTGATTGACCCAGAAGCAGATGAAATATGATATTAGGAAATTCGCTTGAAGCAATAGTTGAGGCATGTTACCTAGGAGAATCCCTAACAAAGAAAACAGGAAGAGCTAATATTCTTGTTAATCCTAAAGACTACCTCGACTATATAATTGGAAGAACTATTATTATCAATAGTAGTGTAATCCCAATTGATACAATCAGGACTCTACAAGAAAATAAGAACAAAATTATCTGTAGAGTTAAGCGTGAGGATTTTCCCTATTATCCTTATGTACTTAGAGTTAATTTCAATGTAAGATGGAATGGGCAGGTTCTTGATTGCCCTAAAACCAATATTCCTGAAATTAGCTCTTGGATCTGGGGATCAGAGGACTTTGAATTGGAATTTGATACCGGCGAAAAACCTGTAATGTATTTCCCAAAAATAAAAGGAATACCAAAGGAACTTCTTATAGATGAATGTGGAAATCTGAACTTCCTAGGATGGGTTCTACAACAGGTAGGAGTTAATGTGACACTGGAAACAAAATTTCATGACATGGATATTATAAAAACAAAAAAGCTTGTAACATTACCAGAATGAATCCTCCTAAATCCTTATATATGAGCATCACTGACAATAGTGGTGAATTGCAATAATTAGTTTTATATTCAAATGAATTCAAGAGATCCGTTCGTGAGAATAGATCTCTCTTTTTTTTCTTCCCTGAAACCCTTAATAATGTATTATTAAATAGAAAAATTATGGATTCAAGACAAAAATTTTTAATGATAAAGCTAGCAGCTCTTGAGAAGAGAGAGTTAGAATTTATAAATCATTCAAACCGTGATTGTCCTCAATGTAAAAAAATCAAAGAGATTTTTCAGATGGATTTGAATTTGAGGGCCCAAATCTTAGACATGGAAGTATCAGAATTAGAGAAAACAGCGGATGAAATCCTGAAAAGACACAACAATATATATCGTTGGCCTCCTAAGCGCTTTAGGGAAATTAAAAAGGAACCTGCCCCAGAGATAGAATCTTATACTGATCCTCTTGAAAAGGAAATAGTAGAACTGTTAAAAAATCGAGTTGGAATACATATTGTCGACGATGACTTATTAAAAGGTCTGATTGAAAATTCTAAATTAAATGATCATATATGTAAAAAAGTTGGAGAACCATCAGTACAAATAACTGACGCTGAATTGAGACTAGACTATCGTACCTATCAGATAGAAATGATTACTGAATTTAGTGCATGTAGTTATAATAATGAACTGATAATTCCTATTAAAGGAATGTTTTCAGAGGATTTTAAGAAAAATCTGATAGACTACGTTAATAGGAGTGAGAAAATTGATGATGAAATCCGAGAACTTGGTTTTAGTAACAATGAAATAAAAGATAAGAGAAATATTCGAAAATTAGCGAAAGCTATGTCTTTGGATCAAATCCCAATTAACGTCCGTGTTTTGGGACTGGCAGTAATTGGTACAGAGTTGTGTTTAGATTTTGGTCCAATACATTTTAAAAACAATACGTCATTACGAATTTATTGGAATGATGAAGATTGGGAAGACAACAATCGATATATCAAACTTAGAGACTTACCTATTAAGGTGAAAGAAATAATAGTTAACATCTTAAAACGTAAGAAGAAAAATGCCAAACTGGTGTGATACAACTTACATTTGTGTAGGAAATCCTATCGAGATTCGTCAATTGCATAAAGCAATAGTAACGAATATGAGAAGAAAAACTAGTCGTGTCAAGAATGATTTTGGCACTCTCTGGTTAGGCAACATTATTGATCAACTCGGCGGTAATTGGAAAGACTGGAATTGTAGAGGTTCAATTCTAAACTATTATATAGAAAGAGCCTCTAAAGTTAATTCTAATAAACTTGTAAAACTTACTATTTACCAAACAACTGCTTGGAATGAACAGGAGGGATTTAGAAAATTTATTGAACAGAAGTTTCCATCTATCAAAGTCTACTACTTGGAAATAGAACCAGAAGATTCAAGGTTTAGAACAAACGATGATACTGGTAATTATTTTCCAGATCGCTATCTTATAGATACTCATTGCGGAATTAAGATGTTTAATACTCTTAAAGAAGTAGCTGAATTTGCATCGAAGAAAGTAGAAAAAACAGTAGATGCTAACGTAGATGCTATAAAGAAAGCTTTAGATGATATTATATTTGATGTAGACAGTAACGAGGAAGACATCTTTTATGAATTTCATGAAATCCAAGTCATCCCCTGAAACCCTTATATATGTACCCAGGTATATTATGCCAACCCCAATTACCTGGGTTTGCCAAATTAATCATGTTTTTTTATTAAGAAGACTTGCTCGTGAGAGTAGGTCTTTTTTTTATCCCCTTAAATCCTTATTAATGTCTCAGAAAAAAGTTTTTTTATGTCATCTTGTATTTGATTTTTTAAATGAATGGCTTGCTCGTGATGAGTAGGCCATTTTTTTTTATCCCCTTAAACCCTTATTAATGAATATGTCTTTAGGGAGCCTCGGCAATAGTAACCCCGGTCTTAGGTTATCACTAGCCACGTGGTAACGGGTTACTGGGCTCCCTTTTTTTATCCCTTAAATTCCTTATAATTGGATTAATACTCATATTTTGTTTTTTATTTAATACTAAAGGCCCACGTCTGTGAAGATATGGGTCTTTTTTTATCCCTTTAGTTCCTTATATATGAACATTTGTTAATAATATTTTAATTGTTAATGTGAATGGTTTGCCTGGGAAGGTAGACCATTTTTTCAAATCCCTTTAAACCCTTATATATGAGTTAGTCGTGAGAAGGGAGCCATTCGAGTAGTCCGGACCTTGAGACCGTCTACGGACGGTAATGGGATTACAGGCTCCCCATTTTTTTTTTCAAATCCCGTTAAATTCTTATATATGTTAAGAACATGGCATAGATTTTTTTAGCATTTAAAGGAAATTCGCTCGTGATGAGTAGATTTCCTTGCTTTTTTTTCTGTTCCCAGAGAAGGATTTCCTTATAAGTATGAATAGTATAAATTTTAGGTTATATGTTAACAATTGTACCAGATGTTGAACAGGTTGTGGAAGATATTTATATAGAACATATTCAAAAAGGTAAAGGAGTTGGATTGAATTATAGAATTTATCCACTTACCCCTGATGGCGGCGATATTTATACAGATACGGGATATATACCAACTATATGTTTTAATAATAATCCATCCACAGCAAAAACATTACCGATCATAAACCTAGTTTCTTCGAGAATAGATAAATTTAAATCTGGGAATACGGGTAATGCTATGAACGTATTTAACTATTTGAAAAATGACTACAGTCCTAGTATAGGGGTTCCCGATCTAATATTGATTAGAGAATACCCAATTCCTATAGATAATCCCAACGTATGGAAGAAATATGTAATTAAAGAATTTAAAAATGATCTGAATAATCTAGATTTTAAATTCCTAAATAGAAGTTTTATTAGTTTAGACGTTTATTCACCACAGCAAAAATTAGCAATAGAAGCAGATTCTAGTAAATATCACTCTGGAATTAATGAAAGAAAAGATTGGGTAAGGGACAGATATTTAGAAGACGTTGTTGGAATAGATACAATTCGAATTATGGACTTTATTCCTTCTTCTGAATATAATATAAACGAATTTAAAAAGAAACTGGATAATTATAAGATCAATAAAACTAAAGACGCTTATTACCCAGAACCTAAAAAACTTGCTTCTACAGTTTTTAATTATAATAATACCCCACTAGTAAAAGAAACTGTTAATTATATAAGAAATTTCGTATACAGGGAAAATCACTTAGAAGATAAGCCCTCTAATAACCTAGCTTATAGAATTTTATCCTATTTTATGAGTCTTGAACTTAAAATTAAATTTGTGGGAGAAAGTTTATTTACAATGGGAGATTATAAGAATAGAGCAAGAAACTTTCTAATGACAGTAAAAACTATCATAAATAAAACAATCAAAGATCCAACACTGGAATTTTTAATTTCCGATGAAGATGTCCAATATTATATTGACTGTAATTATAAAAAAGGAATTCTGAAGCACTTAATTCCTTACAAATGATAGTAGCTACAATATAAATATATTTATATAGAGCCGGGGAATAAGATCATTCGATAAAAAGAACCTTATTCGAAACACTCAATACATATATAAATATAAACAGAAGGGAATTATAAATTATCTCCGGCCGGCTTAAGAGATAATAAATAATTCCCTCACTTTTTTTTACTCGATCATAATAGACTTCTTATTTGTCTTCTCATAATCCTTTGGAATAGTAATAGTTAGAACACCTAGTTCAACTTTTGCTTTAATATTACCTAGGTCACACCCATAAGGAATCTCTATTCTCTTATTGATCTTATCCGGCCTAAATTCGTGTCTCAACCATTTATTGTTTTTATTAGTAGTGTCGGTCTTACTTTTAACGATTAAAACATCATCTTCAACAGAAATATCAATGTCTTCTTTATTGAGACCAGTTGCTCTTAATTCAATTACAAAAGAATCTTCAGTTTCGCTAAGATTCATTAGAGATGCGCTTACCCATGAAGTAGGAAAAAATAAATCTTCAAACATAATTATTATAAATTTTAAAGTTAAACGTATTGGGTACATAATCGGTACCCTCTACAGTTAATGCAAATCCCATACCAACCAACATTAACTGACAAAAAGTCAGTTCAGATGACATAAAGTCCTTATCTTTGTATTCTAAATTTAAAATATATGAGTGATTTATTAAAGCAACTAGTAAACATTCCATCTCCTACGGGAAATGAAGAAAGAATTACAGAATTCTTAAATTCCGAATTTACTAAGAAAGGATTTGAGGTAGAGTTCCAGGACAAGTTTGGAAATATTGCATTTTCAATAGGCTCTAATTGCCCAGGAACAAAGATCCTACTATCCGCACACCATGATGAATTAGGATTTATGGTTTGTCATATAACGGATAATGGAGGATGTAGATTGATGAGAACTAGTGGAGAAGATAGAAGAATTCTTCCTGGAGCATCACTCTTAGTACTTACAGACAAAGGTCCAGTAACAGGAGTAATTGTTCATAAGCCAATTCATGTTCAAGATGATGAAGAATATGGCGAAGTTACTAAAATGAAGGACCTTATCCTTGACCTTGGTTGTAGCAATAAGCAAGAGGTATTAGATATGGGTGTTCATGTAGGAACAAGAGCCGTATTTACAAGAGGACAAGAAATGATACATTTCGGAAGTTCAGGAAAATACATTTGTGCACCTGGCCTGGATGATAAGATCGGTGTATACTGTGTAATGAGAGCTATGATTTATGCACAGGAACACGAAGAAGATCTAATTAGAAAAGGTATCAGAATATACTTTGCATCTCTCAGTGGAGAAGAATCCGGTTTAAGAGGAGCTAGAGTAGCAGCTAGAAGAATTAATCCAGATTATTCCATTGACATCGATGTTACTCCATCTACAGAGGATGACATGGGAATCTCTAAGGATGAATTCGGAGATATCGAATTGGGTAAAGGCGTAGTAATTGCTTATGGACCAGACAAGAATCTTGAATTGACAGAACTTCTTAGATCTTTAGCTGGTGACAAAGTTCAATTAGAGGCTACTAGAGCAGGAAGTACTAACACTGCTAAAATACAAGAAAATGCTCTAGACTGCGCAACTGCCCTCTTAAGTATCCCTAATAAAAATATGCATCAACCATTTGAGATTTGTCACTGGGATGATGTAGAGGATTGTATAAGTTTGTTGGAAAAATATATTTCTCACATTGCAGAATAAAATACCTTCCCGAAGTAAGAATAATGCCTTATATATGTAATATATAAGAGATATGATAGGGATTATATTTTTAGCATGGGTCGCATTGATGATTGCGATTCGTTGCAATGCAGAGAGTATAATAAAGAAGAGCACTGATGTTCTTGAACAACTAAACTCTTCAAGTACACAACAACAAAATAAAGGGGATGCGTAATCGACTCCCCTAATTTTTTTTTGCCCCGTCATATCCTTATTATTGTAGATATAAATTTTAGTGATATGGAAAGATTTTATGAATTAAGTGAAATTACATTATTACCAAAAGCAGTGAATCATGGTTTTCAAAGTATTGAGAAATATGATTTTTATGTAGAAGATCTTGAGGATCATACTGGAATTTCAAGAACCTTGCCAATATTTACTGCTCCGAGAGAAAGTATTATCGGGAAGGATAATGCTAAGTTATTCCAGGATAAAGGAATCCGACCAATTCTTCCGGCATCAGAGGATATTAATGTAAGATTGGAGTATTGTCAATGGATTTTCTGTTCTTTCACTCTCGGGGAAATAAGAAAACATTTCTGTGAGAGAAAGGCAATATATGATGATAGAACACAACTACACGTCAATATTGAAACAGATAACGGCCATTCTGAAGGTCTCCTAGCTATATGTAAAAACCTTCGCCGATTATATGGTGCACAGATTATAATTATGGCAGGTAATATAGGAAGAGATACTACTTACAAGGAATATTGTAATTCCGGAGTTGATTACATTAGAGTGGGAATAGGAACAAGCTCCTTAGAGGAAGGAGACAATTCAGGTTTTTATTTCCCACTAGGTAGTCTCTTGGATGCTATAAAAAACTATAAAAGAGTAAACAGTGCAATATTACCTAGACAAACAAAATTAGTGGTCGATGGAGGACTTGAATCTATCACAGATGTTATAAAGGCCTTTGCATTAGGGGCTGATTATGTCATGATCGGATTTATGTTTGCAGGACTCTTGGAAGCTGCAGGACCACTCAGAAAAAGCGATAAGAATAAAGATGGTTCTACAAACTTCAATGTAGTTGATCCAAATTCATTGGCGGGCATGACAGGACCACAACTCAGATCTAATGGGCTCTGTAGACAATATTACGGGAATAATGAGTTTAATTTCCGAAAATTCTCTCCAAAATGGATCGGAGTAAAGAAAACGTTAGATGAATGGGTACAAGAATTTATCGAAAAATCTTACTATGCATTTACTATGTCAGATGTATCTAATTGGGCAGATTTTGGAAGATCAACAACTTACGGAATATCTTTGGGAGGTAGATAATTATGGAAGAGGATAAATTATATTTTTTATTAGGATTATTCGAAGACGATACTCAGAAAGTGAAACATTTTCTAATCACCGCCAAGAATATTAATAGTGCAAGAAAAAAAGTAGTAGATTATTATAACGATAATCTAACTACATACCCAAAAGCTCTTGACGCAGCAGGCATAAAATTTCTAAATCCAAGAATCTTAGATAAATATACTTATGGAAGAGACATGGACTTCTTAGAAGTTTGGAAAGATAAAGTACTGGAGGATGGGTCACATCAATTTACCTTAGGCCTGGATGGAGTATTAGTTGGCGAAATAGATCCAATAGAAGAAGAAGAATTAATTAGATTATAAAAAAGGTGGGGACATTGCGTCCCCTTTTTTTTTATTGTTCAACTATAGTCCAACCATATTTTCCTAAATAATAATTTCCCGTTCCCATCCAAGTGTCGTAGCCTGTAGAACCAGCTGGAACTGTTAAAGTACCATTGGACTTAATATAATAAAAGGTACTAGAACTTATACTTGGGGCTGTAGTTGCAAGAGAAGTAATATTAACTAGATGAGTACAGTATTCGAATGCGTGGTTACCAATACTAGTCACTGAATTACCTATTGTAACAGAAGTTAAAGAACTACAATAAACAAATGCATTAATTCCAATACTAGTAACTAAATCTGGAATTGTAATAGAGGTTAGAGAAGAACAACTTCGAAATGCACCGGCACCAATACTAGTTACTGAATCTGGTATTATAACAGAAGTTAGAGAGGTACAACTTTCAAATGCAGCGCCACCAATACTAGTAACTGAATCTGGTATTGTAACAGAAGTTAGAGAGGTACAAGTCCGAAATGTAAAATCACTAATACTAGTAACTGAACTAGGAATTGTAATAGATGTTAAAGAAGTACAATTATAAAATGCACTATTACCAATACTAGTAACTAAATTTGGAATTGTAATAGATGTTAAAGAAGTACAATTATAAAATGCACTACTACCAATCCTAGTAACTGAATCTCCTATTATGATAGAAGTTAGAGAAGTACAGTTTTGAAACGCATAATTATCAATACTAGTAACTGAACTAGGAATTGTGATAGAAGTTAAAGAAGTACAACCATTAAATGCACTATTACCAATACTAGTAACTGATTCTGGAATTGTGATAGAGGTTAAAGCAGAACAATCACTAAATGCACTACTTCCAATACTAGTAACTGAACTTGGAATTATAATAGAAGTTAAGGAAATACAACCAGCAAATGCATTATTATCAATACTAGTAACTGAATTTGGAATTATAGTGTTCTTACAACCAGTAATTAATTTATTACTAGATTTTCCTATAATTGCGTTACAATCATTTCTAGAGTCATAATAAGAATTATTTGGATCAACTACTATTACTTCAATACTACTGCATCCATAAAATGCATACTGACCAATATTAGTAACTGAACTAGGAATTGTGATAGAAGTTAAAGAAGTACAACCATTAAATGCACTATTACCAATACTAGTAACTGATTCTGGAATTGTGATAGAAGTTAGGGAAGTGCAGCTCTGAAATGCCTGACCACTAATACCAACAACCGAATCTGGAATTATTACATCTAAGTTTATACCTCTATAACGATAGACTATGTTATTTTTTATACATAACCCGTCAATCTCCAAATCTATTATAGTAGCTCCCCAATAACTGTACACTGTCTCATCAAGAGAGCTATTATTAACAAAATTATTAGATAAAAATAAGCAACCAGCAAATGCACCCTGACCAATACTAGTGACTGATTCTGGAATTATGATAGAAGTTAATCCAGTACATCCAGCAAATGCACCACTACCAAGACTAGTGATTGAATCTGGAATTGTAACGGAAGATAAAGAAAAACAATTATTAAATGCACCATTACCCATACTAGTAATTGAATTACCTAGCGTAAGACTAGTTAGTTCATGACAGCCAGAAAATTCTTGTCCACCGATGGCAGGAACGGAATCTCCTATAATTAATGTTTTTAATTTTCGACAAAAACTAGAACCATTAGAACTAAAAATACCTGATAATGGCGCTTGTGCATTATAATTAATATACTCTAAATTAATACACCTAGCAAATGCACCACTAAGACTAGTAACTGATTCTGGTATTGTAATAGAAGTTAAAGAAGTACAACTACTAAATGCACCATAATTAACCTCAATTACTGATTCTGGTATTGTAATAGAAGTTAGAGAAGTACAATTCTGAAATGCACTATTATTAATTTTAGTAACACTACTTCCGATAACAAGATTAACCAGTTTAGGACAATTATTAAATGCACCATTAGTAATAGTTGTTACAGAATCTCCTATGATTGCTGTTACAAGTTCTGGAGAATTAGAAAAAGATGAATTACTAATACTAGTACACAATTTACCTATTTCAGCTTTAACACAATTACTATTATATTCACCCAGTCCGGATGCAGTTAACTCACCTTCGCCCTCTATTTCAATAACACTTCCATCTATTAAGGTTAATTTGCAGAATCCTTCATAAGGAGGTTCTTCGCTATCACCCCCCCCCCTTGGCCGATTAGGTCTTCACTATTAAGTGATGGGAAGTAGTCACTCTTAGTCTTCTTTTTCACATTTGAATAAATATATTCACTTAGTGTATCCCCACCTAATTCATGAGAGAAACAATCATTTACATTCATAATTTAAGTATTTTTTTTAATTCATTGTTACTTTTATCCAGCCTCCTGGTAATGAGTTCATCCAGGTATCATAGCCTCTAGCACCTTGCGGAACATATAATGTACCGTTAGGACAGATGTCTTTAAATGGGTTAAAGCCACTTGGGAAAGTTGGTGCAATTGCTGGTTTTGCTACTATTTCACATAAGTTACTACAATAAACAAATGTATCTTGACCAATAGATGTAATACTACCAGGTATTATTATACGAGATAAACCTGCACATCCAAGAAATACACCATGATCAATAGTAGTCAGTGAACTATATTCAGGTAAATTAATTTCAATTAGCCTGTAACAATGGGAAAATGCATAAGAACCAATACTACTTAGATTATCCCCTAAGACAACTTTTTTCAAACCACCACAACCATCGAACTTATCACCGGTGATACTAGTGACACCTTTTAAGACTACTGTTTCCAATGTATTAATTGCTCTGAAAAATCCATATTCAATACTTGTCACGGAATCCCCTAAGATTAATGTCTCTAGAGTTCTATGATTACCAAAAGTTTCTGTACTGAAATTAACCTGTGCATCATAATTAATATACTTAATATTTGCACAATTCTTAAACGCATTACTTCCAATACTAGTAACTGAATGTGGAACTGTTATGTTAGCTAGGTTTGTACATCCGTCAAATGCATTATCTCCAATACTAGCTACTCCATCCTCTATTACTACATCAGTTAAGCTAGTACAACCTTGAAAGGTGGAGCTATTAATATTAGTTAACTTACCAGGGATTTCTATACTAATTAAGCTAGTGCAGCCATAAAATGCACTACTACCTAAGGTAGTTAGATTCTTAGGCAACCTCACATTAACTAAGCTATTACAATTATATAAAGCCTGATCACCAATACTAGTAACGGTATTAGGTATTACCACCTTGGTTAAATTATTACATCCATATAATGCAAATTTACCTATAGAAGTTACACCATCAGGTATAATTAATTCCACCAATGCACCACTAAAGAAAATTGGAGCTGTCCCGCCCAAAGTGCCACTTGGATTAGTCAATTCAAACCTAATTGTATGTATTCCTGTAGTATTAAAGGTATAGGTTACTACTATAGGATTATCCCCCGTTTGAAGTACTCCATCAATTTCAGTAGCTTTAATCACATCAGGTCCAGTATAACCAGATGTTATAACAGTAGGTGAAGTAGTACTAGTGACATTATACTTACCTATCATCCATGCACTAGGCTTATTATAATGTACCTCATTTTCTGCTTCACAGTATACTACATTAGGTCCTTGGATGCTATCTTTTTGTTCTTCATACTCGGTATGAGTATTAAATTTCTTTAAATATTTCATATTAGAAAAAATAGAGCAACTCTCTCTCAAGTTGCTCATTTTAATTTTATAGTAAGTTCGTAAGTTTTTCAAAAAGACGATCGAGTTTAGCCATATCAAGAAGAGCCGTATAGCCTTTATGTGCTATTACTTTTCCCTTGAACTGAACTAATGGATACATACCACCATCCCAGATATCAAGTCGTCTTTCATCAGGGATATATACGATTTCGCCCAGAGGGGTTTTTCTATGATCCTGACTACGAATTACGTATTTATATACATCGACACCTTCTGCGATTAGCATTGTTAATGTATTTAATCCAAACAATATCTTTATATTATCATAGATGGATTTTACTTTAAGGGCATTCTTATGCGTTTCATCCTTAAAGAATCCTGTAACATTCTTAACTTCCGCAAAAGGTAATCCTTGATAACTAAGCCTTAACATCTGTTTGTAATTTTTGTTGTGCTAAATTTAAAGCCGAATTATAGTAGCAATTATTGCCCAGAGGATTATAACTCATATAATCAAGATTTCTGTTCAACGTTACTTTAGACACGATATTTCTTACCTCCAGTAGAATATCTTCAGGGTCTCCTAGAAAATTATACCAACCAGGGTCAGCAAATATCATTAGTTCCTTTGAAGTCAATTTCACAAACAAGTTAATCTCTGATACCCAAGCCTCAGGTAATGCTGTTAACCCAAATTCAATGTCTTTATTAAGAGAGCTTTGATCAAAATTTCTCTGTACATCAACTAGAGTAAAATCCTTTATTTTATCAAATACTAGGTCATTCAATACAAAAAGCTTACTCTCTTCAATGATATCCTTGTAGTCCTTCACAACAAAGTCTCTATAATAAGACGGATAAAATGAGTCATAATAATAGTTTTTACTTAAAGTATCAATGCAAGAACTCAAGCTACTTGATAAATCAGTAGTAACACCAGTTATTTTAGAGAATGCATCATTAAGAACTATCTTTGATAAGCTACTTACTACTCCATTTTCATCTTTCATTTTTTCTTCCATCATTTTACTAAAACATTAGTTATTGCTGAATCATTTAATGTTAATTGAATGGACTTATTATTAAAGCTTGGAACAGAATCCATATGACTACATAATATTACGCAATCAACCTTCATCTCTTTAATCAAGTCTAATACAATATCATGATTTTCTGAATCGAGGTGCTTTAAGAATTCATCCATAATTAAGAATCCCATTCCAGTTACGATTTTCTGAAGAAAATCCACGTCAAGAATAGTTCTCTGACCATCACTACAGTTGATATAAGGCACTTCATTTCCCCTAAGATTATAAAAACTATCCAAGCTAAGATGTTCTTTTCCCCTAAAGGTAAAGTGATTTGTCTTATAAGTTACTCTATTGTCACTAAATTCTCCTGCAAGACGTTTCATAATCTCTTCATATATATCACCGGTCGGACCAGTTAGTTTTATATACCTCTGGAAATCTTCCATGAGAGAAGAGGTTTTTTCAATCTCACTTTCGTAGGCTTTTATTTTTTCTTCTTCCTTAGATTTATCTAGAACTAGAGTATTGTACTGATTCCATGTACCAATCTCTGCCTCTATAAAACCGAGTTGTTCAATGAAACCCTCTGGAAGTTCAGGCTTCTCCGGGATATTACCAAGATTGGATAGATCTTCCTCTACCTTTTTCAGATCTTGCCTTACTTTATCATACTCAATACTAGTGAGAGTATTATTTTGTTTCTCTGTATAAAGTCTAGCAATACTGTTATTTAATTCAGCTTTTGCCTTATCATCCCAACCCAAGAGAACTTGATTTTGTTCCTGAATAGCCCTATCTACAGAGAAAATGCGCTGTTCAAATTCCTGAATATGACTTCCCGGATTTTTCTTAATAGGTTGGCCACATGTAGGACATATCGCACCGGCCATTAATTGATCCTTTTCCCTAATTAACTTATCTTTTTCTACATTGAGTGAATAAAATTTCATATATTCAGCCTCAACCCAAGATTGTTGTTTCTTAAGTCGTTCTATTTCAGAATCAATAGTAGGAAAATCCCTAAAGGAGTCTAACTTTTGCTTCAATTCAGCTAATCTGAAAGTATCATTTTCCTTCCTGGCCATTAAGGAAGCACTTCTTTCTATAAAATCGTTATAAGCGATCAGTTTCTTTTGTAAAGATCTTCCATAATCTCTTTTAACAATCAAAGAATCTAGTGATTCTTGTGGAAGAACAATACCTTGTAGTTTGGTTTCAATAAACCTAAGAACTTCTTTAGATTTATCGATACCCTCCAGCCACTTACTACTACCTCTCACCAACTGCTCGAGGAGTACCTTAGCATGATCATTGTAGGTATCGATCCTATCCATCTTGAAAAACCTACTAATGATCTCAGATTTTCTCTCTGGAGTAATATCCCCAATGAATCTAGGGTGATCTGAGTCAAAGAAACATACATCCATGAAGTCTATGAAAGGAAATCTAATATGCATATCCTTTTCAAACTCTGCCTTCTTATTATATTTCTGTGGCTCACCTTCAATCCAAAAACCATACTTCTTACTACCTCTCTGAATTCTATAATTCACACCTTGATATATAAAATCTACTTCGGTTATACATTCTTTTGCTCCAAATTGAACAAAATCCTTGTAATGTGGATTTTCTACAAAGGCATACTTAATAGCAGATAAGAGACTAGATTTACCAGAACCATTATGTCCCGTCAAGAGGATTCTATCTCCTGCACCGAGATAAAGTTCTGCTTCTTCTATACTTCTCCAATTCTTACAATAGAATCTGGTGATAGTAAAGTTAAAATCTACCTCATTGGCATCTAAGTTTGGAATAGTTTTTATTACTTCAGAATGAATGTTCTCTAATTTTTCTCGAACTAATACATTTTCTATTAAGTGACCTATTTCTTCCCAAGCTGGGATATTGATATTTCTTACGCCACTATTTACTACGTGATTACTCGGCTTATATACATACCAAGTCTTATCTAATTCATTCCAACCCTCAAGATCCCTTTGTTCCGTATATTGAAACTTGATAAGATTATCATGAGGATTAAGATTTACCCAATAGCACTTACTTTCTACACAATCCACTATTACACCAGTACAGTACTCTGAATCAGACATCCTACAACGTTGTGGAATACCTATACTCATATACTTACCACTGTTGGCTGGCTTATGTATATCTCCGCAAATAGCGAGTTTAAACTTGCTTTCATCTAGAACTTGGCTATGGAAATTATCTTCCCTCGAATAAGATATAGTAGCATGCGTAAATAAGATATCAAGCTGCCCATTTACCCAAGATAGGTCAAACTCAGGTCTCCAATTATAAAACCCTATTCTCTTGCCATCTACATTAATCTCCTTCATATCTGCATAATAAAGGTTCTTTGGTAGCATGACAGATAATGCACAGTCAGTAAATTCAGAATTAACTCCCTTGTTATCCTGATCGTGATTTCCCCAGATTATAAAACCCATCTTAAAATGAGCCATTACAGTATCTAAGAAATTCTTTACTTCTGCCTGAACATAGGGTCTATTTAAAAAATTATCTACAGTATCTCCAGCGATAACTAAGATATCAGCCCCTTCAGACTCAGCAACCTCTATTATATTAGAGGCTACTGTTCTAGTCTGATAGAGTCTATATTTATTTGTTGGATTTCTTTGTGGATAATCGTGTATATGAAGATCCGAAATTGCAAGAATTTTACTCATTATATTGTCTTCATTATTGCCTGATAATTAGACATAACCCAAGATAAAGCTGCATATGCATGCTTACATAATGTAGTTACACCAGCTTTTCCCTTTGGGGCATCAGACAATGCTTGTCCTAATACAGTTTTTATTCGATCATTATTAAATAATGAATCTCTCTTAGATAAGATATAACTAGACCGATATTTAAAGTCAGCGCAATCACAGTATATGCGAACTTGATTATTTCCCCAATTCCTAAGAGAAAAATCTGGCTCTAATTGAATAAATACATAATGAGTATTGCCCGTATTGCTCTGAACCTTTAACTTTAACGTAATATAGAATACTTTAATAATATCGGTCTTAAAGAATTGTCGAATCTTAGCGGATAAACTTTCTTCCTTTAAGGTGAAAAATGTATCCGCCAATGAAACAGTACAACCACTTGCTCTAGCAGTTCTCTGTTCATCTATGCTCATTAATTCTCCAATTGTATACCTCTTACCAAATAGGTTATCTAATAGTCCCATAATATTATCTGATTGAATTAATATCTACTACAGGTTTACTATTCCCTGAGAGGGTGATAATTGTATTAGTAGACTTTACATACAGTCCACTAAAAATAGGGACGTTCTCTTCAGAATTACCACTGAAAACAGGCTCCACATCAGATCTAGGTACATATTCACCGTCCTTGAAGAGTCTCTGTGTGGTTTCATCATAAGAGAATTTTCCTATACTTGAATTAATGTATATCATCTTCCTGAATATAATGTAGGATCAAACCTACTAATGAATTCTGTAAAATATCTATCACTAATTCTAGTGATCCCATACTTACCGCAGAATTTATGAAACTCATCTAGTGTTCCTAATTTTCCTGCAGTTGGGAGATGATCCGTTATCATTCTTTTTGCTTCCTCTAATCTAGGATACTTTGAAAGATCAAATGTTTCCATCTGTTTCTGAAATAATTCCGGATCCTCTAAGTCTGATAAGTCACCAGATACTATGTGTTGAATAGCCTCTACTTGATTAACATGTTCCTTAGCAGTTCTTCTCATAGCATTATGCCCAAATCCGAGAGAATCACTATAAGATTTATATGCATAAAGAGACATTCCGAGGTCTTTCATTTCCTGTGGCATCTCACTATACATTCTCTCATAAGTAATAAACTCTGGATCAGATTTACCAATAGGCATTCTGAATTGGAGCATCTTAGGGGAAGTGAAATATGAAATATCACTGTCCTTAGTTACCATGACACTAGGCTTAGCATCTGGTTCATATAACATCATTGAAGCCAAGTACATTAAGTTATCTGCTTCATATCCAGGTACAAATATTGAAGGTACACCAAACTTATCAAATTCATACATTAATGCAAACTTAGCCTTCTGCTTAGTCTCATTAAAGTATAATTTTTTATAAGCCTCCTGAATAACATCTTCAGTGACACCTGGAGTATTCTTTAATTCTTCAAATTTCTCCTTAGTCATGTATGTACTAAGAGGATCTTTATTTCCTCTGTTCCCTTCAATGTCACCTCTATTATCCTTATACCCACCACCTAGGAGATATGTTGTATAATACCCATTCCATTCTGGATCCCACTTATCTGCTACAAAGACATATTTATCGGCCAAGACTTTATAATCTCGAGCAAACTTATTCAAAGACCAGATTGTCATCTGTATCACATCTCCTGGAGTATATTCTCCTGGTTCTTTATCCTTACTTACAACAAAGCATGATCTATATAATAACATGCTTAAGTCTATAAGCGCGTATTTAAACGTATTACTAATCATGTATGAAATTAAAGGGGAGAGCTGAATGAGAAATCATCAACCCTCCCAATTTTATTTGAGTATTCCTTAGAAACTTACACCACTACCCCAAGCACTGGTCTTTGCAAAATCAGGCTTAGTAAATGTTGTAGCACCACTATTACCACCGCCAACAGGACTTCCACTAATTGGATCATAATGACCTGCAGGAGGATTTGTGTACGGATTAGTATTCTTAGCAGCAATCTCTTCTGGATTTCTTGGTATATTAGTATTACCATAAGCTCCATTTGAAATCTGTGCTTGCTCATTCTTAGCAGCTTGTTCTGCCATCTGAGCTAAGATCGGATCATTTGTTTGCTGACCTCGAGTATTCGTAGGTTGCTGCTTCTTAATAATCATCTCATTTGTGGCACTAATGGCTTCCTGGATGCTGGTCTTATTCTGCTTTGCCATTCTGATTCTTACAATCTGATCAGTCATGTACTGAATGGCCTCCTCAATGAGAGGACGATTAAACAGCCTCTTCTGTGAATGATCTGGCTGAGCATCATCCTTATTTGCTTGCCAACCAAGGAAAGTCTCTACTGGATTTTGCATGAGCTCCAAGTCCTCTTCTGGAATAACATAGCTACCAGTAATATTGCCAGTACCTATCTGATGGTTTACTGAAATATTAAATCCAGGACCATCAGCCTTATTGACTGATAACATAACTAATCCAGTTCGACCTGTTGAGTTTCTGTTATAAATCTCATCAATCCAATTAGGATTTCCCTGACCAATCAAGAAATTGGTGTCATTAATACTGTTATTAACAATGTCTAAGAAATTCTTAGCCGTTATAATAAACAGTGCGCAGAAGTTTTGACGAGATGGACTTCTCATATCACCACCAGCTGACCAGAACATAGTAGCCATTGCATGGAAGATAGTGTAGTTCTTCCTTCTAATAAGTTTACTAATAACTGGATCGAGGGCATTGTTCCTTCCATCTACTTCCTGATAAAGCTCTTCCCATGTAGCATAAGCTCTTCTAAGAAGCTCTTCGTCTGAAGCAGTTAAACTAGATACTTCACGACCACTACTAGGATCTTTAATTGTATAAGCTGACTCTGGAAGTAATTTAATCCAAGAATAGTATACGGTCTCTTGACCATCACTGCTCAAATTCTTTCTTGGCATATTAATCTCCCTAGTATTCTTCAAAAATACATAAGGGAAACCATCACTAATGGTGCTTGTAATTGGAAGTAACTGATACTTTCCAAAAGCCCCTGGGAAAGAACAATAAATCTTTTCAATTAATCTCTTTTTCTCAAATTGTACTTGTTTGTTCGAAGGAGAAATACTTTGAAGCTTTCCTAAAAACTGCTCTAAACCGTTTGAATTACTCATAAAATTAATGAAATTAAAATTAAATTAAATATAAAATTAGAAATTTTTATTATGTCTGCTAGAACAAAACTAACAGAATTTATCATCAAAGATAAGATTTTAAAGTGATTTCACATTAATAAAGAGTTCCCTGCTTCTAAACTCCGTTTTTTACATGTAGAAAAAAAATTCCCCGGGAATTTTCCCAGGGAACACAGATATATACAACGATTATTTCTTCACGGATAATGAGCTCTTAAATCCATGAAGTTTTTTCAAATTCTCATCTGACAGAGGGCTACTAGTTCTAATAACCCTCTTGACAATATTGTAGGAGCCATGATTCTCGATATTTGATGGCGGCTTCAAAAGACCTAACTGAATCTTAGCAGCCTTATCACCCGAAGCGTTTACCTCATTATAGAAAGTTTTGAGCGCAATCAATGCCTCAAAGGAGATATAGATGCAATCACCACTCTCCAATGGCAATGCACAAGCTCGAGTGCCCTTCACCGTCTCAATAGGGAAATTCAGGTCAAACCTTCTGAGAGCCTTGTTCTCTTCTTCACCGAACTCAGTCTTTCCTTGCTTTGACATTCTTTCCTGTATCTTCTTAATCTGGTTCTTACGATCCTTGTGATACTTTTCAATGCTATCAAGGTCAGATAGACGAATATTCAAGATAGGACATCTTGCTATATTGTTCACCTTCAACTGTGGATCAAGCTTCTTAATGAGGAATGTGCCAAGATCCTTCTTATCAGTTACTTGGCCAACCACTTTGAAAAGGAACCTGATATACTTCAGTTTTCCTCCACCAGCCTCAATCAGATCAGCAATCTTCAAGATGGCCTCTTGAGCTTTCACCAGGTCAAAAGGATGTTTTCCTGCTGCATCCCACTTAGTGTCTTCTTCTAGACAATATTTCTCCTTAATGGAGAGAAACACACTTTTCCTTTTCTTTATCATACTCTTTTAATTATTAAAAATTAATACATATATAAGATTTTAAAGGGAAGAAAAAAGAAAAGGCCCGAAGGCACTTTTCTTATGCTACCGGAAGAGAGTTGTGTTACTTTTTCTCTTCTTCCTTGTTGTTCTTTTCCTGCTGACCTTGACCTGGTTCTGGTTTTTGTTCAGGTTGTTCAGTCGTTGGAAACCTCTTATCGAGGCCCCTTTTTGCAGATTTCATTGTGTCACCAATAGCATCGGTAACTTTGTCCATCGCTGCGTTAGCTACAATCGCTACTAAGATAGCGGCTCCGACCAATGTACCTGCGGCAATAATGCCGAGGATGATCATAATGATCGACTTCACCACTTTGTTAATGCTACGTTTCTGAGCAGTCTTGATCTGTTTTTTGTTAATCTTTTCCATGATTTCTTAAGTTTTAAAGTTGAACATAAAATTTAACTGTTTCTATATATAAGGCATTTTTCCTCTTTTAGGAAGGAAAAAATAAAGGGCGGAAATTCCGCCCACCTTTTAAAAATAGAAGATTTTCTGGAGAAAACCTGATATGATTGGCCAGATTACTTCGTCAAATACTCTAAACATATTAATACAACGTTTTTTTTAAGTTAGACATAAATCTTTTAAAACCATAATCTTGTATAGCTCTCATCAAGTCATACGTCTGATCACCTATTGCTGTGCCATGATGTCCACATATATATGCAGATAATCCAGTTAAAATCTTCATAATCATAATCCTCTGCTGTTTCTAATTTTTTCATCAGCCTTTCTTCCAAAAGCTGAATCTAAATAATATCGATATAAAATTTCGGTACCAATCGCCGCTACTGCAGCTTCCATACCTACTACAATAATTGTTGCTAAATAATACATAATGTTGTTTATTTTTAAAATTGTTAGAAATTATTAATATTTATATATATAAGGCATTAAAAGGACGAGCAAAAAAGAAAGGGAGGCAATCCCTGCTTCCTTTCTTTTGATGTGTTCAGATGAACTTAACCCCTTTTCTTTCCGTGGGGTTGCTTACGATGATTCTTCCTATACTTAAGACTTAATCCCAATCGGGTCTTGCGACCGAAGGTTTTGATCTCTTCCTCTGTCAAATCTTCATCCATGTGCTTTATCGTTGACATAAGACGCTTTCCCAGCACTTCGACTGGGGTCTTGATGTCTACAAAGAATCTTGCGGTTGCCCTAATTGCACGGACAACTGCAAAGAATTTCTGTAAAAATGGGATTTTTGAATCCCTATCCCTTCTTTTCCAGACGAACTTCCACATCTGGATTAGTAAATTGACCCTTTCGATCAGGCCAACCAAAAAGTTACTCACTACGTATATGATCATAATGACCGAATACACGAAGTTAAATTTCTTTTTCATAATTTTTTGAAATTAAAAGTTAGACATTTTTTAATTAACTCTATATATAAGGCATTTTCCCTCTTTTGGGAAGGAAAAATAAAAGGTGGTTTTACCCACCTTCTTTTTAGAAGAAATCCACTATTATATAAGAAACAGAATTATATACAGGCCTTCTATACAACAATTTATTCCAGATCCAAGGAATAGGTAATAAACAATACCAGAAGTGCTTTTTATCTATTTCTGGAAAATAGTTATGTGATGTAATATCAGACGTTGTAATAAAATTCCACTTAGGCTTTTTTATTGCAATAAAACCTACCTTACAACCTTCTGGTATCCAACCTGCAACTAGGTTAATAAAATCCTCAGGATAAGAATGCCAATCTCCCTCATAAGTAAAGTTAAGAATACACTCATGACCCTTAAAGAGATTCATTGCTTCTTTAACTGTCATCTTACTTCTCCAAAGACCATGAGCAAATACCCACGTATCTCCCTTTTCTTTTACTCTAAGATCAAACCAGGTAATACCACTATTAAGCTGTTCTGACAAAGTTTTTCTTTGACACTTAGCAAAGATCTTACCTAGTCGACTTAAAAACCCAGAACTTTTCTCACCTGTCGCACTATTATGCGTTCCGATTTTCAATGAATTCATTATATTTAATTTTAATAAAATTTTCCAAAGCCTCAGGAGTATTTTCTAACACTCCATCTAAAACTGCCTCTTTCATAGCATTTTTTATTAGACCGACCATTCTTCCTTTTCCAATACCTAGGATTTCCATTATCTCATTTCCTCCAAGGCATGGTTGAAAAAGCCGAACGAGATCTTTTTCTTGCAGGTCACTAATCATCTTTCTTAACTTATCATAGTGATCCTGTAACCTCATTCTTTTCGAGGGTCTTCTCGAAGTTACGTCAGATTCACAAAGGAGTAGTAGGTCTTCTAAATCTTCTCCAGCATCATAAATAAGCCTTCTAACAGCACTATCAGTAATAACTGAAGTACTAATCATAGCTGGCCTCATGTGCATATCAACCAGCTTTTGAACATAGTCTTTCTTACCTATCCTAAGCCTATCAAGAACTCCTGGTATTAAGTTAGCCCCAATATGTTCATGATTATAGAAGGTCCACTCTCCTGTAGTAGGATCAAATCTCTGAGTAGAAGCTTTTCCAATATCATGAAGAAGAGCCGCTATTCTAAGGTAAGGATTAGTTGTTTTCCCCACAATATTTCTCAAAACCTGTAAAGAATGCTTATAATTATCCTTATGTCCTTCAAGATCATTTCCTGCTTTAAGGGCAGTTAACTCAGGGAGAATCATTTCAAGGAGTTCAGCTGCATCTAGGAGTTCAATTCCTGCAACTGGATCGGGAGAAGCCATGATTTTTAGAAATTCCGTGCCAATCCTATCAGGGGTTAGAATTTTTATTCTATCCTTCAAAACCTTCATTGCATCAATTAGTCTCGAATCTATGAGAAAACCCAATTTACACGTGAATCTAATAGCTCTGAACATGCGCAATGGATCATCCTTGAAAGTAATCATGGGATCCGTTGGTGTCATTATAATCTTACTTTTTAAATACTTTCGTCCATCAAACGGATCAACATACTCCCCAAAATGCTTCTCATTAAGACACATGGCAATAGTATTTATAGTAAAATCCCTTCTCATCTGATCATCATATAATGTACCTGGTACTACAGAAGGTTTTCTACTATCTGGGCTATAGGATTCTTTCCTAGCCCCAACAAATTCTACTTCTAGGTTATTATACTTTACTGCGGCAGTTCCATAACGTTCATATCTGAGAACCTTACTCTGATGAATCTCCTTGGCAAATTCATCCGCCATCTTTACACCATCACCGACGACAACAATATCAATGTCGTCATTTTCTATACCTAGAAGCTTATCTCTTACGTATCCACCTATAACATAACATGGTAGATTAATTTTGTCTGCTACTTTTCCAATTAATTTTAATAAGTCTTCCATAATTTTTCTTTTTAATTATACATATATAAGGAAAATAAAGGGAGGCATTTCGCTATTAGGAGAGTTGAGCCTAAGTATCTTCACCTCATACTCAGACCCAAACTCCTAATAATAGATAAGACTTTCCAGTCTCACCGACCAAGACCCCTCCATTAATGGGCCTTAAGCGAAATCCTCATTAGTAAGGGGATAATGGGTAGTGAAGTGAGTTTTTATTCCCTTTAATGCCTTATATATAGCTAGAAAGCATTTTATTATTATTAATACTGCAGAAAGAGTCGGTCCGGGATGGATAGACTCTTTTTTTTATTCCCGTTAAAACCTTATTAAAAGAAATAAAATAAAATAAATGGGAACAAATGGTTTTTTCGAGAAAATGAAAAGAGGTTTTAGAGAACCTACAAAACTCGAATGGGAAAATAATCAACCGTCGACCCAGGGACAGAGAGTAGATGAGAATAAAGAAAAAGACTCATCTAATGAAGAACCCCTCCCCGTATTTGGAACAATATATTTATCGGGATTAGGGAAAGAACAGAGATCTATGAAAAGAGTATCTGGATCAGAGGTAAGACTTCTTCATTCAACCGGAAAGTTATTTGTAGATATTCCGGGATTCTCTCAAGTAGATTCGAGTATATGGGTAATAGGTGACAGATATAGATTCATACCCACATCTAAGTTACCGGGTCGATTTAACAATCTCTTATTCGAAGTGAAACACTTTGATGGAGATTTGATTAATGCTAGACTAATAACAAATGACGGCGAATTACTCGTCGGAAAAGTATTGGTTAGGCTATGAACAAAACTAATCTTAATTATATATGGAAAATAAGAATAACGTACTATATAACATACTAATCTTAATCATAGTACTAATCTTGATCACAGTTTGTTCAAAATTTATTTTTTTTAAGTGGGAAAAAAGTAAGTTGAACGAAGAATGTGATCAGCTTTACGGAGATTATGAACGCGAAGCAAATGCTATAAAAAATATAGTAGATACTATTGATAAGAAAAAGAAACAAGGCGCAACAAAGGATGACCTTGTAGACTTAAATAATGAGATAAATATACACGAACAAAACTTAAGTGAAATATTTAAAAAATATGAATCTACAATTGAAAAACGTAACAGTAGCTTTCGACTTTAAAAGTTCATCCGTAAACGTGAAATTCAACCCATTTGAACGCGTTGATGAGAAAAAGAGGGCTAAAGAATTCGCAAGAATTTGTAAGAAAGTGAGTAAACACACTACTGTAAAAGAAAACGAGATTGCTATCGTGAAGTGTAAGGTCTGGGATAAGGATGAGAGTAAACCTCTCTTCTATATTGACATTCCTGCCTTGACTAATAAGCTGGAAAGAAAAAAGGAGGGCGACATTCTCCGCATTAAGTGGGATGGAAAAATATACCACTTAGTCTTGAAGCAGCTTGGTACCCGGAATGGATACGCTACGTTTGAGCAAACCGTTGGATCTTTTTCATCTATATTTTCAAAACTCTATAAAAGAGAGCAAGCCCAAAAGGATGTTCTTAGGGAGAAGAGAGCCAAGATACAAGATGAAAAAGAAGCTAGAGAAAAGAAAATGAAAGAAGAAAGGATGAGGAAGAAGCAGGTAGAAAAACTTATAAGAAGGGCAGAATTTCTACATCCTTGGGAAATTGATAACGAATTCTTTTCTCGAATTCACTAAAAGATTGGGGAATAATTCCCCTTTCTTTTTTTTTCTAACTTAAAAAACTCCACTCAGAACCTAGGAATTCCCTATAAGTGAAATTTAAATTCAGATTTTATGAAAACAATAGATTCAAAAATTTTAGTAAAAAAAGTCGAAGAAGACGGTGTTGAAGATTATACTGAAAAAGTAGGTAATCTTGTCATTCCGAATAGAAATAAGCAGACTGAAAAGTATGAAGTTATTTCTGTTGGGGAGAAAATTACTTCCTTGAAGGAAGGAGATGTTGTTATTACATTTCCTAATCCAGGGACAACAGTAAAGCATGACGGAGTAGATTACCGTGTTATATCAATACCAGACATTCTTATTGTACTTTAAAATTTAAAAAAAATGGATAGTAAAATTATTAGAAAAGGCGATGGTGTTCAAGAGAAGATCATCGCTGGTGTATCAGAATCAGTTAAAGCAATTAAAACAACTCTTGGTCCAAGTGGAAAAGGAGTAGCACTAGATGAAGGTGATATGTTAGGAATAACTATCACACGAGATGGGGCTACTGTTGCTAAAGCTATTCACCTAAAAGATAGAGAGGAAAATATTGGCGCAGAACTCGTTAAGAAAGCTGCCACTATGACTGAAGATCTGGCGGGTGATGGAACATCCACGACATCAATTCTCATAGAAGAATTTTGTAAGAAAGGTCAGAAAGCAGTAAATGCCGGAGCTAATGTAAATGAGCTCAAAAGTGGTATGCTGAAAGCCGGTAAGTGGATGGAGAACTTTATCAAGGATAACGCCATTGAAATTGATGGTGACTTAACTAAGATTGAAAAAGTTGCTACATTATCAGCAAACAATGATCCTGAAATAGGTAGATTAGTAGTGAAAGGTCTTAGCGAAGTTGGTCTTAATGGTCTTATTACGGCTGACTTAGCATCCGGACTTGACACTATTATTGATATTACTACTGGTATGAAATTAGATAAAGGTTGGGCAAGTCCACAATATGTGACCGAACCTGAAACAGGAAAATGTATCCTAGAGGATCCTTATGTCTATGTGGTAGGTGAAAAGATTAGTTCAGTATCTCAGATAATGAACTTCTTAGAGTCTTATCAAAATTCCGGTGGTGGTCGTCCATTACTCATTGTATGTGATGATATGGATGATAATGTTAATAGTATGCTGGTAATCAATACTTTACGTGGAGCTCTCAGATGCTGTGTAGTAAAAGGAATTGATTTTGGTGATGGTAGAAAGAATGCTATGGCTGACTTAGCAGTAGCAGTTAATGCTAATTATATCTGCCCTGATAATAACTCTGACCTAAGTAAGAGTACTATTGGAGATGCAGGTTTTGCTAAGAAGGTAGTTGTTAGTAGAGACTCTTGTATTATCTTTGAAGGCTATGGTGATCCACAGGCTATTAAAGATAGAGCTAATATCATTAAGGCTAGACTAGAAAGCAATGAAATTAGTGACTATGACAAGAAGAAGTTCGAAAAACGCTTAGCCAACTTAACGGGCGGTATTGCAGTCATTCGAGCTGGTGGAGCTGTTGAATCTGAAAAGAGAAACAGAAAAGCAACTATTGAAGATGCTGTCCTAGCTGCTAAGAGTGCTATTGAAGAAGGATGTTGTCCTGGTGGTGGATATGTTTTCTGGAAAGGAAGTATTGAAGCTAAGGAAGACAGGGAGTTTTGGAAAAAACTCACAGAAGATGAAGCACAAGGAGCTAAGATTGTATTCGATTCACTACCAATTATCCTAAAGACCGTGGCAGAAAATGCCGGTGTCTCTGGAGATGTAGTTCTGAATGAGATGGTTAAGTCTAAGAAGAAAGAAAACTATGGCTTTAATGCTAAAACTAAGAACTTCGGTAACTTAGTAGATACTGGAATTCTTGATAGTGCTAAAGTTCTTAGAGTTAGCCTAGAAAATAGTATCAGTACAGCATCAATGATTCTCTTGATTGACTGTACTATTATACAGGAAGAAGAAAATAAGGAAAACAGTGGACAATAATTCAGAAGAAGACTATAACGGCTATTTACCGGAGAACATAGAGAGAGCGGATGATGGAACCTGCTCTCTTTATGACTCCATCTTAGCCTTATCTCTCATGCCAAGACCTTTTGGTGTGGTATGGAGCTTAGATAAGATAGAGGAATTCTTAACGAAAAGAGGCTACCTAATAATAACCAGGTATACAGATGATGATGATGAATATAAATATGCTGTAAAACCCGATGAAGACCTTATACCTGATAATGGAAAATCCAATATAATGGAAACTTTCAGACAAGAAGTAGAAGGTATAATGTTTAACTGGTTATTAAAAATAGCAAAATGATTGTAGAACAAGCAGTTTTAGACAAGTGGTCAGGACTTATCGATTGTGCTAAGAGGTATTGGATAGATTCATTACCAACTGGCATATCGGATGGTGATTTCGACGAACTCGAAAGAAAAGCTATCATTGAGGATAAGTTTTATGTACGAGATTATGTCTTAGAAACCTACTTAAAAGGTACTAGGACACAGAATAAGTACATTGAGAAGATCACAAAATTTAAAGTCGTAGGAAAATCAATGCTTCAGGGAATGATAGACTCAGCCAAGGAATTAAGTATTCCTGCGGAAGAACTCTATTGTGACCTAAAGTACGATGGATCTAGTATAGCAATATACTTAAATCCAGAAAAAGGAACAGTTGAAAGAATCGTAACCGTTGGAAATTTAAATCTTGATGGTTATGGTATCGATCAAACTTGGAAATTAATAAACCATGTTCCTAAAAAGTTCCCACTAGGTATTGCTGCCATTCAATGCGAAGCTCTCATTGATCTCACTAGATATTCTGGTGATGTTGAAAGGGCTAGACAAAAGGCAAATGGCCTAATTAACTCTAAGTATTGTGACAGTGATGTTAATAATCTCTTGACCTTAAGAGCTTATCGATATTACTTAGCAAAAACTCAAGATGGATATACATTGTCTACCAGAGGTTACAAAGGAGTTATAGAATCATTACCAACAGTAAAATCTCCTTGTGATGGCCATATTCTGTTTAGTCCAGCACAAGTTTGGACATTGGCAGACTTAATGGCTAAAGGAGGTGATTTTACAGAAACCGATCGAGTAGTAACTAATACTGGAACATTCTTATGTGATGGTTGGGTTCTCTACAACAAAGCGGGAATCTGTCAGAGAGCATTAAAGTTTTCTGGTGCTGGTAGTGGGACAGAAGCAATAAAAACTACAGTTAAGAGTATTCTCTGGAATGATCAATCTCCTAAGGGAAAAGATTCCTGGTCAGCTAATGTTATTATTGATCCAGTCACTATAAAAGGTTGTACTATCACAAAACCTAGTGCTGGTAGTGTATCAAAGCTGATCAAAGGAAACTGTACTCCAGGGGCTAGTGTAGGCATTATCCTAGCAAACAGTACTATTCCAATGGTAGGAGAAATATTCTCCCCTGGGGATGGTAATTATTCATGGCCAACATGTGGTTGTGGATATAAGTTAGGACCTGGTGATATATACGGTAGTCTCCTGAAGTGTGGAAATCCAGAGTGTACGGAAAGACTGAGTAGGATGAGACAATATCTTAGCGGTATATCAAACTTCGAAGACATTGACCTAAATAAACTACTAGTGTTAGATAGATTTAAATGGGAAAATGTTAACGTAAGCCTGGATAAATTACTAGGAATAGTAAAAGCTGATAAGATAGATGATTATCATGCATACTTAGAATCATTCTTAACTACGGATCTTCAAAAAAGAAACCTGAACTTGGTTTATAGGACTAGCTTTAAAGCACTGAAAGAAAAATGGTAGAGTCATATGTGAAAACTAGATATGACAACGACCTAGAGAATGATGATGTCGTAAGAAGCACTTACAAGTTAATTGTAGGTGCTTTTTATCCAAACATAAGAATATCTTCGTTTATGGAAATGCTAAAGAGAGCGTTTTACATAGATGAATGGTTACTGTTTGATCCAAAGACCACAGATAACTATAAGATCGAGGCATATCTTATGGATAGGTTGAAAGATTTCATAGACGGAAAACCTATCGACTTTGTTACTATCTATAATAAATTAATAGACGAGTGTGATTTTCTTGAATCAGAGAAATTTCAATTCACTGAAGGTAACGTAGAAAAGCGGATCTACGCTATTTACCTAGCACTTGTTGATCCGCATAAAAAATTAATATGATTGAAGTAAGTTTATATTCAGTTCCCACTGGTAGCGATGTTAATGTATCTATGGGAAAGTGTCTTGACCGTGTCCGCTATGATAAAGAAAAGATGGGCACAGGTGTAATGTCTTTTGTTAAGGGATTCTTGAAGGCAAATATTCAATCCATTGAACCAGCTCTTGGTAATAACAAGGATATTACAGAATTTATTACATCCGACACTGCAATGACCACAAAGGACTTAGCTAGTATCAATTATTTCTTGGCTAAGGGTGGACTCTTGGTAAAGGTAGTTAATGTAACTGAAGATGAAGAGAATCCAACTGGTCCATCTGCAGAAACAGCTGAATGGAATATAATTGATTATAATTTCATCCAGAATGAATATCCAACTGCAGTAAAGATCATCCCAGGTACAGGAATGGATGTAGTTAGTGTTCTTAAGCAAGTAGTAGATAATTCTGATCTTTTCGATCCTAGTAAGTTTGGTGAGGATATCAAGAACCCTCTTAAAGAAACTGTTAGAAGACTTGAACTCGCTAAGGAAAAGTTGGGTCGCATTGAACCAGGTCTTGCTACTAAGATTTACGAAATTCTTGAACAAACAGGCTTTAAGGTATTCCTAGCAACTGGTGAATAATGTTAGCATTACAGAATGACCTACTAGAGATTTATAACAACTTAGTAATATTCAGTAAAACTACCGTTCAATCCAGTAACCCAATTCCCATCACAGTAAGAGTAGAAAATGGTCAATACGGATCCCCCATTGTATTTGAACAAGGGGGAATTTCCGTCAGACTAAGACTTCCTATCTATTATTGCCTGGGATTTGATACATTAACAAAGCCAACATATCTTCTTCCTAGGGATTATGATTTTATGATGTCATCCTTACAAAGTCTTATTGCTAATGATAAGATCCTGGAAGATAGAACATGTCTTAGCCCAGAAAATTACGGATTTGATGTCTATTCTGTTGATTATAAGGACTTTTGGAAAGGTCCTAATATCATAGGAAGCGTAAGGTTCATTTCTGGAAATTCTTGGCTATTCAGAACATACGTAAAATGGAAGTACAAGTTAAAGTGATAAGTGAAAAAATAAATATGAGTAAACCTTGTGTAAAAGTAGTAAATACTTCTAATTACCCACTCCCAGAGTATAAAACTCCAGGCAGCGCCGGTATGGACCTTATAAATGTGGGGAATCAAGTTATCCTTGAGCCAGGAAAACGGGCTCTTTTCCCAACTGGACTCTGCATTGAACTTCCACAAGGAATGGAAGCACAGGTTAGACCTAGAAGTGGACTTGCCTTAAAGCAAGGAATAACTGTTTTAAATACCCCAGGAACAATAGATTCAGATTATAGAGGCGAAATAGGAGTAATTCTTATTAACCTTGGAGAAGAACCTGTTACTATTAATCCTGGAGATCGTATTGCTCAGCTTGTATTTTCATGGGTTAATCAAGTTGATTGGATTCCCTCTAATACATTAGGGGAAACTGATCGAGGAGCTGGTGGATATGGACATACAGGGAAGCAATGAAATCTCTAGACTCCTAGGGATGAGAGGTTATAAGCGACTGGAAGTAGATGATGATATAACACAAAGACTATTAGGATTTGATTATTCATTACTTCCAGGCTTAAACCTAAGATTCTTAGAGACAAAGAAAAAAGAAAATGATTGGACTGAGTACTTAATACTCTATCAAGTCCAAAAATACAGAGATACCACACAATACTTTAAACATATTTTTGATATCCTATCAGTGATATCAAAAGAGCTTGCCAAAATTACGGATATCGATTCCATTGGCATTCAAGAAGTAGAGTGTGGACTAACAAATTATTATTACTTTTTAATTTATATTTTAAAATGAAAAGACTTAATGAAGAAGGACAAGTAGTAAATCCAATTTTAGCTGAATTTGAAGAAGACTCCGATAAGGAAAGAGCAGATCAGATTGTACTTGGTTGGAATAATGTAGAAGAAGCCGCTAAGGAAATTCTTAGTACAGTACTAAGCAGACTAGTATCTCCAGAGACAATCCCAGTATTTCTTTGGAAAAATACAGATTCAAACTCTGACCTACAACAGATCGTAGTTGTAGATAATAATACAGGATCAGATGATTTCGGATTAGGTATTATTCATGCAGGATATACAATGGTTTTGCCACACATCCCTTTCTCCTACTTAGAAACAGATGTCATTACTGACATGAAGAAGTATAAGATTGGTAAGGATATTATTACGGCATATGAAAAAATTCTAAACAGATGGAGAAAAGAATGAGAATATTAGCCCTAGATCTTGGATATTCCGCTCTCAAATATACTTACATAGATGAGAACGGAAAAATGGTCAGTGATAAGATTATTTCTGCTGCAGCTAAACTACCTGAAGCTCCTATCGAAGTGGATAACGATGAACTGTTCAGACTAGGCACAGATTGGTACCTCCTAGGACCAAGTGCTCTTAGGACAGCTAGAAGTTATCTCCTTCCTTTGGAGACATTTGATGATATGCTGGCAGTTTATCCAGCATGGATTAGCTATCTCCTAAAGAAGCTTGAACATATTAAGTTTGATAAAGTAACAATCGGCCTATCATTTGCATTTGTAAATGAAGCCGATAGACTTCTTACTCACTTATACGATACCCTAATGATAGATCCTAGTACGAAATTCTTCGTATGCTTACCACAAGCATTATCTGCTAGACGTGGCTTAGTGAAATACGGAGTTAGTATTAAGGACAATGCAGCAAATGCAACAAAAGCCTCTGACTTTCAATCTTTTGTAATTATCGATGTAGGTCAGAATACAGTTGATGGTTGTAGTGTGATTAATGGAAAATCTGCTGCGGGTGCAAACTTAGGTATAGCTGATTCTGGTGTAATTGTTGTAGCTAGAAATATCGCAGATTATATCTATAAGAAATATGAATATAGAATCTCCATTAAAGAGGCACAGACAGTTGTAGATACAGGTATCTTAACTAGACGTGGCCGAGAAATTGACTTGACGGATATCGTTAAGCAATTGAAGAAGAGATACTTAATTGATCTTCTTAACCTAATTGAAGAAAGGTATGGAGAATTCTTAGATGCTGCTGATAATCTTGTTATTATTGGCGGAGGAGCATACTTATTTAATCAAATGCTAGGGGATAAGGATTTCTGCGCAGAAGTAGAAAAGCATTTCCCAGTTAGCTTTATCATTACGCCAAAGGATAGTAGTGAATATTATAACAGTATATCTTATTTATTAATTACGGAGGATCTTGTAAATTCGGGAAAGATTTAAATTTTAATTAAACACAGGAGAGCATGACATAGTTCTTGTTGATAGAGGACTACCTGTCATGCTTTTCATTTTCTAATATATGGAGACAAAGATTATTAAAGGACAAGCATGGATCGTTGGTGATAAGCTTGTTCAGGATCAAACAATGTTTACTACAACTGGTGCAGTTAGTTCAAATATTGTTCCCCTGATAAATAATATATGGGATGACTTGTTGAGTGCTAATGGTACATTCAAGTGCAATTCCAAGAAAAATTTCTTCTACTGGGAGTATAAAATGACAGATTCAACAGATGATACTCTTGAAGTAGATGTCATAATTGAATGTCCTAGACCTAAACCTGGCATTTTTACTGAACCTTACGACCCTGAAAATGGTACAAGTGATTGGGCTAAGTATTGGCTAGGAAGATTGAAGACTACTTATGATAATGCAAAGAAAGCTTACACAATTCAGCCTCAGGAAGTTATTTTTCCAGGCACAGAATATGTAGCTCCAACAGGGGAAATTGTTACAGTTGAAGAAAATACAGTAGTAAGAGATGATTTGGGTGATATTACAAATCTTCTTATATCATTTTAATTAAAAGGCCGGGGATTTAGTAATAACCTTGGCCTAAATTTTTCACAACAGAGCCACTCATTTCTTTATCTATATGATAAATTCACGGAATTATAAATTTAAGATCAATGTAAGCGCAGAAGCTTATACTAGTAAAATAGAAGCTAGAGCCTGTTTAACGCAAGAAAGTGCCAAAAAAATTGGAAGATCCAAGATGGCATTTAAAGAACAGTGGTTAACTGTAGATGAATTTCTAGAAAAAGCTACATCAGGTTATTGTTTCTGTAATATCTTTGAATTTGATCCTAATGTAATGTACAAGATATCAACAAGTCGCTCTAAAGTTTGGAAGATCTATCCAGTTTATAAAACCGGAGTTAACGCGGGTTGTATGAAATTAGGATTCAAAAGAGATGAGTTCTTTAAGGAAAGTTATGCGGTTTTTGTTGATATAGATTCCACCAGATTTCAGAGAGTTGATGCTTATATTAATAAGTTAACTTTTAAGCCAACTTGCGTATACATGTCTTATAGTGATGGTCTTGAGAAAAATGAAGTCACTAGTAGAAGATTTCACTTAATATATGTATTTGATTCTCCCTTAGGAAAGCAAGATTTTCTTAAAGTATCTGAAATAATAACAAGGCAAATAGAAGAGGATACTGGGGAAATAGTTGAAGATTACTGTGGAACTAGACTCAGCCAATACATGAATGGTTGTTTTGGAAATCAAGAAGTGTACAAAACATACCTAGTTTATTCAATCTTAGATATCTTAGAGAAAGCAGAAAAATTTTCTATTCCAATTATTGTCAAAGAAAAGCCTTCAATTAGTTTTAATGAATGGGTACTTATCGATTTTGATAATTTTGAAGAAGAGGAATTTAAATCAAAGCCTTGTTGGATAAACTGTTTGAGTACTTATACTTATCTTTGGAGAATAACAAAACCTGAATGGATCAATGGTGCTTATCAATTTGTTGATCCTGGTTACTTTAGGCTTTTTTTCTATCCAGAAAAAGTTGAGGATGGAAATAAAAGAAGAAGAAAGCTATATGAAAGAATGTGTCTCAGGCGAATTATGAAGCCAGAGATAACATCAGAGGAATTACAGTTTAATACAATAATGGATGTGCTTAAGTTTTTCGATAATAGCGATAGAGTAATAGATTCGGATTTTATTAAAAGAAATATTACAAATTGTTTTAGTTATTCTGTTGAAGAGTTAATAGAACAATATTCTACAGAAATAGAATATCTTAGAAAAATATTCTATCCTAGGAGAGGAATTATTTATAGAACAAGATCTCATCATACCAGAGATATTACTTGGTGTATCCTAGATGAAATGTTTAATGATAATTTATCAGTTAGGGAAAATTTTGAAAATATTAATAATGATGGATTTCCTATTAGTTTGAGATCTTTATATGATTACATAAATGATAGGGGTATTGTTATTAAAGGAAAAATAAGAGATGATGAATTACAAAACCTAATTAATCCTAATTTATCGGGAAGAGAAAATTATAAGCTTTTAAGGGAGAAAGGATATAAAGTAGATATTCGAAGAATTAATGAATTACTAAAACGTAAATAATACAATGCAACAAATGTTACATTGGAATGCAACAAATGTTACATCAGAGTTTAATTAAAAAAGAACTATGCAACAAATGTTACATTAGGATGCAACAAATGTTACATTAATGGTTTAATGTTACAAATTCAAAAATATGTTACAAATTCAAAAATATGTTACAAATTCAAAAATATGTTACAAATTCAAAAATATGTTACAAATTCAAAAATATGTTACAAATTCAAAAATATGAAATTTTGTAACAAATAAAAAAATCGCTAAATAAAAGATAGTATAATATATATTATTAAATATAAATATAATAAATAATATAATATATATAATTATTATTAAATATAAATATAATAATTAATATAATATAAATAATATAAATATAATAAATATAAATATATATAATATAATATAATATATATATATACAACACCAACCAACCTTTAATCTTAAATTGCAAAAACGCATCACCTTTATAAAACACTGAAATAGAAGGACTTAAAGCCTTACTTATGTTTATAAATTTAAAATAAGGGTTATGATATTTACAGTATTAGAACAGATGTACAAATGTGGATGTGAAAAGGGCGTAGCAGACCTAATATCTGAAGGAATACTAGACAAGATCAATGATTTAGCTGAATGGGATTTATGTAGATTCCCTTCTAAAGAAATTGAAAGACGTCAGATTACATTTCCAATCTATCTTGATGAGACTGGAACAGTATCTGCCGAATCTAAAGTAGAAACAAAACCCATCTATGAAGAGAATAGGAAGTTCTTAGGAGAGACACCAAAACTTGCTCCCGGGAATTGTATCTTAGTAGATGGGCAGGTTATTGCAATAGATAGGCCGGATAGATTAGTCCTAGTTGTGTCCAAGACTGGTGGAAGAGCATTGACTAGAATTTACGATGAGATCATAACTCCTGAGTATGAGTTGTACCATAGTAAGAATACATCTCTTAAGTTTACTTGGGATTCACCTGGAGTAGAAATACCAAAGGAATTTGATGGGGAATATAGAGTTCCTTATTCTAAGTATAAATATTGGAAGGAGTTTTTTGTTAGGGGAAGAGATCTCACTCCAGACCCTAATGGAAACTTGGCAATCTTAGTTAATATAGATTATATATTTCCGGTAGAACTATACTTTACTCCTTGGACGGTTAAGTTTAAGAAAACTGATTTCGAAGAAGGGGAAGAGTCTTTGGTTGAATATCTTGTAGATTCTGTTCTTCGGGATTTTTGTGTAGGATATACAAGACTTGTGAACCCATTAGGAGAATTTCCAACTCCAGCTGAACAAGTACAGAGATTATTGGAGTTTGACAAGCAGGTTCAGATTAATCAATTCAAGCTAATGAATGGAGCAAAAAATTTATAAAAATAAAAAGTAGGCCAAGTGCCTACCTTTTTTTAACTTAGTTTGTCTGTGATATTATCAATGAGCCCGAATTTTCCATATCGACCTGGAAGACATTCTTCTGCCTTAAGATAATGATCTCGACTTGCATCATTCTTAACTTCTACTAGATCTTTTCCAGAAGCATCGGCTAAGATTTGCATAAGTTCTTCGTTGAGGGTTTTTGTCTCTCTTGTCATGATTTCTAGGTCGGGATATGTAATTCTATCGCTACCAGTGGAAACTGAGTGAATCATAATCCTACTGTGTTCTAGGGCAGATCTATTTCCTATAGTTCCGCCGACCATTAGGATACTTCCCATACTAGCAGCTAGACCTAAACAAGTAGTACTCAAAGTACAATCTTGTTTTACAAGTTGCATTGTATCATACAGGGCTAAGCCATGATAAACGGAACCTCCTCCAGTACTAAGATACATCCTAATACCTTCGTTTTTATCTATGGCGTGAAGATATAATAATTGACTGAGGGCTATATTTGCCGAGTCTGAGGTTACTTCATCGCCGAAGAAAATAATTCTGTTACTCATGAGCTCTGAGAATACATCAACTTGTACCATTCTCTCTTGGCTCTCTTTTGTAATGTAAGGGGTAATAATACCATTCTGAAACTTAGCATAATCATCAACTACGCTTGTGCTAACTGTTTTCTTACTCTTACAAAACTTTCTGAAATCTTTGAATAAATTAAACATAAGTTAATAGTTTTTGGAACAATACATTTGTAAGGATTTGAAGCGTAGTTTTTGCTGATCTCTGCCCATAGAAACCTTATCTTTGATTATGAAAACTTTATATATTTGTGGTGACATTCATGGAGAATTAGTACCATTAGTGAATGATGCCGCCAAGGAGATAAAAGATGCCTCAATTCTTATCGTTGGAGATTTTGGGGCTGGTTTTGGCGGAACAATAGAGAGTTATAAGAAAATAGAAAAGAACTTGGAAGAACGGAATATTGAACTCTATGCTATTAGAGGAAATCACGATGACCCTTCTTGGTTTATTGATGGAAGTCATGATCTTCCAAGGTTAAAGTTTTTGAAAGACCACACGTTGATTGACATATGTGGTTATTCAATTTATCCGGTGGGTGGGGCTACTTCGGTTGACATTGACTTGCCAGATTTCTCTGGAAAAACAAGAAGACAGAGAAACAATGACCTAATAAGATATAGATCTCATAAGAGAGTCTGGTGGCCGGGGGAAGTTATTGACACAAGTGTAGAAACTTTTCCTATTAAGGTGGATATTATTGTTTCTCATGATGCCCCTCTTGGTTTTGAACCTATTCCAACTAGGACAGAATATATGTCTTTAGAAACATGGAATAGTGTACTGGAGGGAAGAAAGTATCTAGACAAAGTCTTGAAGGAGATTAATTGTAAGAGATGGTTTTATGGACATCATCATAAATCTTATTCAGGACATGTTGGAGATTTGTTATACAGATGTTTAGGAATACAAGAATTATATCAAGTACCAGAAAAGGAAAAAGAATGAAAAGGAAAGTTTTATACCTAGTTATCGGTCTTATACTAGGATTAATTGCAGGTAATCAAGTAATTGGTTGTTCTGGAGAAGAAAACAGTGATCTTCCTTCTTTCAGAGAATGGAAATATGCTATTGAAGTTCCAGACTCGAAGACAGATAAAATGGTAATTAGCCATACTGGATTTACTGTCTCTTATAATCCCGATACCAATTGTCCCTCTTGGGTAGCTTGGAACTTAACAAAGGAAGAAGTAGAGCTTAAAAATGTACCGAGGAGTGATGAGTTTTTACCAGACCCAGATCTTCTCCCAGAATACAGAGTAGTCACTTCAGATTATACTGGGAGTGGATATGATCGAGGTCATATGTGTCCTGCAGCAGATATGAGATGGAGTAAGGACGCAATGAGGGACTGCTTTTATATGTCAAATATCTGTCCACAAATTCCTGTCTTGAATAGACAATGGTGGGAACATGCTGAAGAAGCTTGTAGAAGATGGGCAGTATCTGAAGGCAGTGTTTATATTTGTTGTGGTCCTATTTATGATCCAGACCTAGTTCCAGTTTATATAAGAAAGAGTCACTCCATTAGAGTACCAGATGGATTCTTTAAAGTTGTCTTATCTTTAAGACCTGGACATGAAAAAGCAATAGGATTTATTTATAGTAATACCGATTCGCGTCAGCCTATGGAAGATGTAGCCATGACGGTTGATAATGTAGAGGAAGCTGTTGGCATAGACTTCTTCTATTATCTACCTGATAGCTTAGAATCTAGATTAGAAGCTGAGTATAACCTTAATTCCTGGAACTGATGGAGAGGTATTACAAGCATTATAAGGGGAATATCTATAAGTTTATTCTTGAATGTATAAATTCGGAGACCTTAGAGCCTATGATTGTCTATCAAGCAACATATGGAGATCATCAGGTCTGGGTCCGGCCAAAAAGGATGTTTGATGAGATGGTTACTCTTCCTAATGGTGAGACAGTCAAGAGATTTACTGAAATTCCCCCAGATTAATTTATTTATTTTTAAAACCCTTAAGTTATTATGAGCATGGAATCTATGGCCAAGAAAATACTTGGTAATGAAGGAGCTATCAAAGATCTCATTAAGAAGATGGAAAAGTTAGGTAAAAAAATAAGTCTCATGGCTAGTGAGATAACTCATCTAAAGAGAGAGAACAAAGACTTAAGGCGAAGACTATCGGATTAGAAAAATACGGGCTGGGGATGTCATGCTGGATACCTTCAGCCCCTTATTCATGTTATGAAGCAGAATAAATCTATTTTACTGATTAAGAGTAATCGTTCTTTTCCTGGTTTCTTATCAACGGAAGAAGTGATTATATATAATCTTGTGTTTTCTGAACCGTCGTTAAGTATATATAACCTACAAAATATACACTTAATAGGGGACGGTGACCGTATATTAAGAGATACAATAAATAAATTAATTGGAGGTAGGGGATGGGTACCGGTATATTCTGAATCTTCATTGAAGAATTTTGATGAAGAGAAATTTGTATCATTTCTTGAAAAATATCGTCCCGAATTTACAACAAAGTTGGGACGGATTAAGACGAAGCTGGAGATTAGTTTCGCAACGAGATCTAAAGTTAAACTAGTCAGAGTAGAAAGATTGCTTAACATAATTAAGATTCCAGGGAGAGTAGCAGTTCATACTATAAATAAGAAGTTATATAGGAGCTTAAAGGCCACAGGGCCAGAAGTAGATCCTAATAGCTATTTATTAAGTTTCCCTGATGATGAAAGTTTAGCAAAATTTTCTAAGAGATTTGTGGATTACTGTTGGAAAGAAGTATTACCAGATTTATCTTGGTACTTAGGTTACATCAGAAACAAGGATAGTTGTTTTGGTTTACCACATGATCCTTATGTTCGATTGGAATTGCTTGGAGCAGTAATTACAGCTTGGTATGAAAAGAATCCCCTTTAAAACCTTATAGATATAAGGGTGAAGTGTAGAGTTAATTAAAATTTATATTAATCTCTAATTATGTAATATTGTTTGAAGAAAAAAAACACTTCACCTTAACTACTATCAAATCCTAGGAGCCTTTCCGTGGCATAGTAGATCAGTACTACTAAAGTTAGGAAGCTAATGCCTAGGCGATGGCATTATTAGAAATAATTTTGCCGGAGTATGGTGACATTCGAGATTTATTATTAAATGTCAATTTGCCTAAACACAATAACAACTTATAGACATATGAAAACAACAATGAATATTAAAATGAGTTATAAACAGAACAGTAACAACGATTATGTTGATTATTATTCATAGTAATCAACTGATCCAAATACTTCTATCTTTATATTATGATTATTAATTGTGGAGACTATTAAAAAGAATTTTGAAAGATAAAAAGGTTTGGATAGTTGGGGCAATTACTTTAAAGCGGGAAAACCAATTACTATGAATAATTCTACAGAAATTACAAATAATGTTCACGAGTCTTCTGGGCTTATTTGATTGAAATTTCTGTAGAAATGACGAGGAAACATTACGTTTCCCTTTATTTTTGCTCTTCCCAGCCAGGAAATTCCTTACGGATGAATGATAAAATGTAAATTAAAGGTATTATGTTTATAGATATAGAACAATTATTAGACTACGATTGTATGCCACTCCCAAATAAGTTAGTGGTATATGCAGTAGGTAAAACTCCTCCAGGTGCAGTTAAATCTGCTTACACTGAACTGTTTGATGTGAACAATGTGGTTCCATTAGCAATTTCTCCAGATTATAGAGCATCTAGGGATAAGAAGAGTAAATTGAGTGTACTTACATCGCTTCTTGGAATATCCGAACCTTGTTGGTGGGTGAATCCAGATTTTGGTATGAAAACTTTTCAGATTGAAAATAAAAATATCAAAATCGGCTTACCTAAGTTAAAAGTAAATGCTGGGGATGATCTGAAATATTTATGGTATTGTTCCGGAGCAGGAATCCCAAATAACTATTTATCTATCGTTAGTATAACTTCTCCTGAATTAGAGAAAATTTTTCCGGGGAAACAGTTTATCTTAGGCTTAACTGGTGATATCTTTATGAAATTAATTTATTCACAAAGGACTATGATAGATGGATGGTATCCCATAAATTTTTCATTTTATCCAGCTAGGGGAAATAATTGTGTAATGTTTCCTATTATTCAAGATGATAGGAGTAAGATTCAAAATACTCTTCGTGGCTATGCTGAGAAATTATCTCACAAAATTGAGAAAACTCTTATTCCGGGTCACTTATATATTAGGAAGGACTTAAAAAACTTTGTTTATCTCTACCTAGGGAAAATAAAGAATACCTTAATCAGTCGGCCTTTCTTTGGAGGGCATCCTATTTATTATAATTTCACTGATGTCAAGCTCAATGCTTGGGATAATCCTTATTATGATTATAGTCATAGAAAATTATCAGGTGACTTGTTCTTGAAGTATACCTGGGAAGAAGGTTATGGGACAAAATGTATAATAGATTTTGAAAGAAAAAGAAAAATAGATTTCCTAAGGTTTATTGATACATACATATTTATGCCCTATGCAGATTGTATGAAGAACAACCTGTATCTTTCATCTGAAAATTCTAATATCGGATGTGTAGATCTTGGAGAAGTTTTTGAGTTTGATGATAGCATGCATGACTTAGATTCTTATCTTAAGGGAAAATCAAAGAAAGCCGCATTGGAGGCTTTACATTCTCTCCGCTCAGATGAGAAGTCGATTAAGAGTATTAATTTCTTTAAGAAATGGTATTTTGCTTGGTATCCAGATATTATTAACGAAAACCCTGACCTTAAGTCTTTATATATAGAAGTAATCTCAGATGAACTCTTTATACGACTGGCTAATATGTTAGGTCATAAGATAAGTTCAATGGTATATAGTGCCCCTGATATTATGTCTAAAGCATACGACAAATTCTTTGAAGTTGATGAAATTAGTCAATTGGAAAAAATTTGGAAATCTGATATGGAAGACTTTTTCAGTAATATAATGATTAATTTAACGGAGAAAGAGAAGATTAACGTTCTAAACTCTGTTAGAGATAGAGGAATAGATTATGTAAAAACTAAGAGACAGCAAATTTCAAAAATAAATGAATGATTATACTGTAATTATAAAAGTTTTTGCAAAAGAGGGTGAACAAGATATATCTGTATCTAATGTATCTAGGGAAGACTTAGAACTATTAAGTCCTCTAATAATAGAAATTAGAAATCATAAAGGATGGTTTCCTCACAATATGGTAGGTCCGGAGAGATTTCCAACGGCAGAGGAATTGTATTGTAAGTTTCCTGCACTTGAAATACTAAACTCAATGGTACCAGAACCTCTATCTGGTTTCAATACTATCATCTTCTTAAAAGTGTTTAGTGAAGATCCGCAAGAAATTGTAATGGTCTAAAAACCTTATATGTGTATTACAACAAACACACTATATATGGCTATGGCTAACAACTTTCAAAAAGAAGATGCACCAATTGAAATAGCAAATCAGGGTGCGGGTAATGAAACAACAACAATGGTAGGATATCCAGAAATTTATCTACCATAGTTATTAGAGTGAGGTATTTTCTATTATTGGGAAAACCTCACTTTTTAAATCTTTAAATTTTATGGGAAATTTTAAAGAAGCAATAGATCAGTTAACCGGAAAAACCTCTAAAGAGATAATAGAGAACTTAACTCCTAGGACAGACCTAAGTAATCAAGAGAAAACGATTGTATATACTTACTTATGTCCAGAGCCATTAAGCGATAGGGAATTACCTAATGTTCTCTTGGCCGGTAGAGGAGATCATAAGGAAGGATTTTTATCTGAGAATTTTGGAGAGATCATGTCATTACTCAGAGCATATAGATCACCGCAATATAATAGGTTTATCTTACACTTACTTCATTCCTATGTACAGAATCAATCCAGTATTTACATAGTGAATGAACAGGATAATGCAAACTGTTGTGTATGTGGAAAACCATTATATGCGCATGATGTTTGGTCAAAGAAATGCGCAGAGAATCCATCCTTTGGTGAACAAGATAGAAAAGAATACCTAGAATATGCCAGTTCACAAAGCACACTTAGAATATGCTTAAACTGCGCATTACAATTAGCAGGACTTCATCGATTATTAACTATCGTAGAGGGTCCTGGATATCTACACTAAAGTGAAAAAACGCAGTTCTTGAGGCATAAATACCTTAAGGTTGAAAGAGCGTTTGTTAAGGTTGAGTCTAAACAATGATGTTCTTGGACTCAGCCCTTCTTTTATTTATCTTATGAAAATTGAAGAGTTTTATTTCCCTGATATTCCATATCAGCCGTACCCAGTACATCTCATTTCTTCTAGTGGAAGATTAACCAATTTCAAATCAATAATATATCCTAGTGCATCGTCGGCCAAGAGATATACTAGGAATAAGCAGTTAAAGCATAGAAGCTTACAGGCTAAGATATTTGACTCATTGATAAATATTGGTTATTTTGATCCACTCATAGTCTATAGAGAATTTCCAGTGCCAGTTCAGAATTGCTATAGACTTCAAGGGCAGAAGAGATTATATTATATATGTGATTACTATTTTCCTACTTTAAAATTAGCGGTAGAACTTGATTCAGACTATCATGACAATCAAGTAAAAGATACTGATGAGATTAGAGATCGTTACCTAAAGGAGGTTCATGGAGTTTCTGTTTTTAGAATAAGAGATTTTCAGAAAAGTACTGTTCAGAAAACTAAGTTCTTAGAGCTTAGGAATCTTATGAAATCATTGGTACCTTTAGAAAAACCTGAGGTCCTGATTTTCACTACGGATTTATGTAAGTTCTATAGTGAAAAAAGTAATCCCTGAACCGTCTAATACCTTATAGAAGAAATATTAATTTGTAGATCGTAATTATGGTAAAAGTTACAGCCGGAATTGATGCTAGTAACGGAACATTCTTTTGTGTGTCCGTAGATACAAATTTATTGAAGAGCTTTTATAATAATCTGCACGGGATGTTAGTAAATACTAAAAATATCCCTGAAGGATTAAAATTGGAGAGAACCAGCCAGCACTCTGTTCTCATTACGTTCCCTATAAAAGAGGAATCGTTAAAGAGAAGTAGTGGTAATGATAAGATGGTTGGTGTATCTGATGAAGTTCAGAGCTCGTATGATAGAATTATAGAAGTGATACAGAAATTCTGTAGTGAATCTATCAAGCATATGATGAAGCGGGTTGAGTTTATACCTCTATTCGATTTTGACGGTGTCGGAAAAGCGAAAGATTATTCCCTTGAACAGATGAGAGGGGATGTTGAAAATGCAAATAAGAAGCATAGAGATATATGCATAATTCGCAGTTATGATCAATTCCTTAATATGGTGGATAGACACTATACATTTGATCAGCATTATATTTGCTATAAGGAAGATAGTAATGAGTATACTGACTTTGTACTTGACGTGCATTGCGGCAAGTTAAAGGAGTTGAGAAAGAAATATAAAGGAAAATTGAAAACATTAAATTGGGTTTAAAGATAAGTGAGAGAAGAAAAATGATGAGTTTCTTTTCTCACTTTTTAATTATATGAAAATTATATGATAACGTTAGCAGATCGAGGTGCCAGTAATATAACAGTAATGACAACGGGGGAACCATTACCTCCAGATGGAACTGACGATTACATCAAGATTGCTCTCTTAGGATCAACTGATATGATCGATGGGGGCGAGTTAGACTGGTATCAGAAATTTTGTACAGGCTTGGCTATTATAGCAGGCCGAGAATCCAGTAGAGGAGTAAATATATTTAAGAGTCTTAATTACTTAATCTTTAATTGTAAGACTCCACCAGTACCAGACGGTACTATGTCTGTTAATAATCCAGCTTTTGTTAACCACCTTAGCTGGTGTTGTGACGTAGCTACTGCAGCAGATGGTATATTTGTTAATTTCTTGAAGAATAGTCAAAGTGTAATGCCAGTGTATTGGTTTTCGCTTTTTGCACAATCAGGGAAGCTAGTATGTAGAGTTCCCCTAGAGCAAGATTATATCTTTTCGGGACTAGTAAATACTACGTGCCAACGCTTTAATATTCCATGTTTCCCAGGGAAAATGGGAAATGTAATGTCAGTCATTCAGGCATTTTTCAACTTTGTGCCTAAAATGCAAATCCTTAGTAATCCAGCAATACAGTTACCTGAATGAGAAGCCTTATCATATTGAAGGGCTTAGTTAAATCAGATAAACAGAATTGGGTGAAAAGGGAAGGCCTTATGAACTTTTTCTTAGACATTGATTATATTAAGAAACTATTCTATAGGCCAGATTATAAGGGGAGCAAAGAATTCCTAACGAGATCTTTTGATGATGTAGTTTATAAAGTATTTCTTCAGGCACTTTGCTCCCGTTTATCAACGGGGACCTTAGTGGTCGTTGATATTGATAATGATTCTGTCTCTTCGATAGAAGACTTAGCGTTTATATTTGGATATACTGTTTTTTATCATGTTGAATCAACACCATACGATTACGTTGGAAAGAATAAAAAATATTGTAATTTTCAATATATAGTACCGACTAAAGATACATTGAAGAGGGAAGTATTGGATTTTAATAATATTGATTATACAGGAAAAAACCTAATTAATAATTATGCAGATATAGAGGATTATTGGAAACCTTTGACACGAACAACAATAATTGATAAGAATGATACGGTTCTACATATATCAGACCTACATTCACATTGGAATTTACTTAACACTAAAGTACCTAAATTTTCCAAATATCCTCTAGTCGTGTTTGCCGGAGATTACATAGATGGACCAGAAAAAGGTGGTAGCAGAAGATTAATAGAACAAATCCTTGGGTATAAAGGAACGAATGCTATTTTCCTGGAGGGAAATCATGAACTTCGACTTAGAAAATACTTGGGTTATACCTATATCAAAGGAAAAGGAAAGAAAATAGTATCTGAAGTTTTATTAAATGAATTATCAGAAGAATTTCTTCAAAAAACGGCAGATGAATTCTCAGACTTAAAAATGCTAGATTCATATGAAATGTTGTTGGGGATGAATAATATATTCAGAGAATCTTTTATTTATGAAAGAGGAAAAGATACATATATTTGTACTCATGCGGGTCTTAGATGGATAGATCAGATAAGCCCAAAATTTATAGGAAATGTAATATATTCAAATAAGAATACCGAGAGAGTAGATCTTGCTTTCTCTGAGAGATATAATCAAGATAATATATGGTCAATTCATGGACATTGTAAGTATAATGTCATGGAGTTCTGCCGATTCCCTGGAGTCATTAACTTTGATACCGAGGATGAAACTAAGGTAAACTATTTTATAAATTATCCGAATAAAAAAATTAAAGTATGTGTAGTAAAAGATTAGTAAAACTGAGACTTAAGGCGAGAGATTTCTATAGTATAGAAAAAGCTCTTGGCCTAATACAAGCTAAGGAGTATAATGATGAAATTGAGTTTGAGGCTGAAATTCCAGATGATAAGAAAACTATGGAATTCCTAGTAACTTCTCCAGAGGTATTACATTGGGATTTTATTGAACAGCCTAAACCTAGGGAATATACTATTCCTAGTGGAGATGCTGTATCTGCCTCTGTACATGAACCTGGAGTAGATGAACCTAAGGTAGTATTTTCATATTCAGGTGGAGATGTACAAGGACAACTTGACCCAGAAGATCCAGAGAATGTGATTGGGCTGTTAATGGAAAAGTATGGTTCCGAGTACTTGACAGTGGCTAGTATTCTTAGGATAGTTCTTCAATTTAAGAAATTTTATACAAAAAGTCCTGCCCTGAGATTTACTTCAAATATTATCACTTCTTATGTTATCAAGGTTGATGTTGAGGCTGAGTTTGAAGAATTCAGAAGTTCACATAAAGACTTAGTGGATAAGCTCATAGTACATCTTAGAAATGAATGTACGGGAGAACCAAATGCTTATTATGACTATCAGTATCTGATCAGAACATTGAAAAAGTTTTGGTTACTTGGGAAATTATCTAAGGAGAATGTTGATGAACTCCTAACTAATATTTATGGAGTCTTAGAATGATTACATTAACTCCTGGCATTAAGTCCTCTCTCTTATTAGCTAGAATCAAGAATATAATTTATTATAGACTTGAAGTTGAGCCTAAAGATCCTGAGAGAATAAGATGTCAATATCAACCTGTCTTAAGAAAACTTAGGAAGGATATCTTGGATATCCTACCTGAGATAATGGATGATAAGGAAACTTATCAAATATTGGATGAAGTAGTCCAAACAATACCTCCTATGGTAAAAACTGAGAATTGCTTGGAAGTTATTCAAGAACTATGTCAAGTGATAAGAAAAAAGAACGAAGAAAACAGAGACATGACAAACATGTCAAAGAAGAATTAACTTATAAACAGGAAGCATGGGAAGCTGGGAAATTGATTATGGAAAATCATAACCAGAGTCAGTTTTCACCAACCTTTACTTCGAAGTTAACTGATAGATTATATTCCTATATCCTGGGGGAACGTAATTCCTGTAAGTCAGCAGAGGATTTTGTTGTGGGCTTCAGAAAATATAAAGCCGCTATACAAGAACTATTGATCTACTGGAATCCTACATGTAACAAAGGTAGTGAATATGATTATCTCAAGAGACTCCTGGAAGTATACTGGGATGAAGTTAGGGATAAACAAAATCCTATGGCCTTATTAGATTCTGCTTATGATCAATGATGAAAGATTAATCCGACTTGTTAGATCAAGAGGACATAAGAGCGATTGGCCAGAAGCAGTGTGGGATATGAAACAGAGAATTCTAGAACAACATCTAGGGTTTCCTGGACTTGGTGATCCACACCTATCTATCCTCGAATTCTCCAAAATACAAGAAGGAGATCTCTTTATCTGGGATCCTTATCTGGAGTCTAGTGAAAGAGGTGATGCTGCTCCCACTATGTATAAATTACTCCCAGGAAATATGGGGTATGTTGAGGGAATTGGCTGTGGATTAGATATGGATAGAGATCCATCCAGAACTCTCATTCGGTGGGGTGATACTGTTAAACTCCCGGACATAGATCCTATGGAATTAGTAATGCGAGTTGACGTTAAACCCTCATTAATAACAGGAGGTCCTGGATATTACTATTTCTACAAAGCTTATAGAGATTGGAGATATTAACTTAATAATTTTAAGATTATGAAAAAGAATTTGTTTTTAGGTTTCTTGCTTGCGATAGCTTGCATTATGACCACGGGCTGTTCCTCTTGTAAGTCCGAAAATAAGAATCAGGAGATTAGCGAAGTAAAAACATTGGAACTTGTACCTGAAAATGTTATCAGTGCAGACCGTGAAGTAATGTATTTCCGTACACCAAAGGGATCGGATCTTAGGTGGATGGAATCTACAGCTGTATCAACTGCTTTCCTTACAGATGATAGCGCAGCTGATGCTACATTCATGGAAGTAACTAATAGTTTTCAGACAGTAACTTGGTATGAGACTAGTGGTGATTCAAAGGTTACTATCATTACTACCAATACAATGACAACTGATTCCCTCGTAACTAGTGGCTTTTTCCTAGATGATGAACCACTTAATGAGAAGGAAATCGTCCTGACATTCGCAGAAGCACGTGAAGCAGCTCTTAAGGCAAATTGTCCAAAGCCTCAGACTCGTATCTGCGTCCTACGTTGTCCAATTGGTCCATATGATGTAGAAGATGCATACTACATCTTTGGTAATGGTGATGAAGATACACCTATGATCTATGTAAATTCTCGTACTGGCGAAGTACTTACTCAAGATCCATCTTATATTAAACCTTAAATAGAACTTTCCTAGAGTGATGAAAATTTCACTCTAGGATTTTATTTTTACTTAAATTATGAATGTAAATGATAGTTTTTCCCATAAACTTGGGGGAGATACACTGAATGAGTATATTTATTCAAATGTGAAGAAGAAGGTGAAGGAGGATAAGTTTCCTGCTAAGAATAGTAGAGACCTAATTGGAGATGGTGTAGTAGATGAGGATATGGGCGAAGCTATAGAGCCAATTGATCCTATTAGGTTTGTTGCAAAGGTTAACGTAACTGACACATCAAGTCCTACTAAACTGTTTAATAATCCAAGTAATCTGGCGGCAATCGAGATAGATGGTGTTGTGTATGAAGGTAATGATATATCTAGTAATCTTAATCATACCTTTGATAGTGTTGGAATACATACAGTGAAGTATACACTTAAAGATGGAATGACTACTATTAATGATGGCAGTTGTTTTCAATTTATAACTGCCTTAGTTAGTATAACAATACCAGAAAGTATTACTAGTATTGGTGGTGGTGCATTTAGTAGTTGTTATTCTTTATCTTCCGTTACAATTCCTGGTTCAGTTACTAGTATTGGTAGTGGTGCATTTGGTAGTTGTACTTCCTTAACCTCTATTACAATCCCTGGTTCAGTTACTGAGATTGGTGGTAGTGCATTTAGTGGTTGTACTAATTTAACAAATGTAGTAGTAAGTGATTATGAAGGTGGTAATACAACTATTACTAATGCTGCATTTTCAGGTTGTACTGGATTAGTTTCCCTGATTTTGGGAAATTCCGTGACAACTATTACTAATTCAGCATTTGCTAGTTGCGCTGGACTGGTTTCCTTGACATTGGAAAATTCCGTGACAACTATTAGTAATGGTGCATTTAATGGTTGTATTAGTTTAGCTAAAGTTAATATTCCCAATTCTGTTATTAATCTTAGTAATAGTCCATTTGCAGGTTGTATTCGACTGACTAGATTAACAATACCTAGTTCCGTTGTTCATTTAAATAATATTGGAGGACATTTTAAGTTTAATGATATTAAATTTAGAACAATTAATCCGGATGCTGATTTTACCCGTGATGCTACAAATAAAGTAATCCTTGATAAGACGGGTACTATATTATTATGGGGATTCGAAGATACAGTAGCAATTCCGAATACAGTAACTAGTATTGGTCAGAGAGCATTTAGTGATTGTACTTCTCTAACTTCCATTACAATACCAGATTCAGTAACTAGTATTGGTGAGTATGCATTTCAGAAGTGTACCTCCCTAACTTCTATTACAATTCCTAGTTCAGTTACTAGTATTGGTGGTAGTGCATTTTATAATTGTACTTCCCTAACCTCTATTACTATTCCAGGTTCAGTTACTAGTATTGGTAGTCAAGCATTTTATAGTTGTACTTCTCTAATTTCTATAACATCATTAGCGACAACTGCTCCGACGATTAGCTCTTATACTTTTTGGGAAATCAAATCTAATGGTACTCTAACAGTCCCTGCCGGTTCTACAGGTTACGATGCCTGGATGGAACAATTACCTAGTGGTTGGACTCTAGTTGAGCAATAATTTAATTTTAACATATGATAATTAAAAAGAGGCAGGTGGGTATAGATAGGATGATAACATTAAATCCCGTTCTTGGTTGTCCGATTGGCTGTCCTTATTGTTATGCCAGGAAGATGAATCAGAGATTTAAGTTTACGCCAGACTTTTCTATACCTACTAAGATGCCTAATGCCCTGAATAGGTTAAAGACTATTCATAACAAAGATATATTCATGACCTCCATGTCAGATTTCAGTTATTGGGATCCGGAGTGGAGAGAGCAAGTTTTTGAAGAAATGAAGAAAAATACTAGTAACCAATACTTATTCCTAACAAAGAACCCAAAAGGCTTAGCAGGTTTTGACTGCTCTACCTTCCCGAATGTTTGGATAGGCGTGACGGTTACTAGGAATATGGATTTACATAGATTAACTGAAATCCTAAGTTCAGTTAAGGCTAGACATTATTGGATTACTTTCGAGCCACTTCATGAAGATATTAACCCAATTCCCCTTAATGTAAAGAAGAGGTTTGATTGGATCGTAATTGGAGATGAAACGGGTAATAGAGCGGGGAAGATTGTGGCAAAGGATAGTTGGATTTTGAACCTGGCCAATCAATTCCCTAATACACCTGTTTGTATGAAGGAAAGACTACAAGATAGCCTTGGTGATGAGTGGAGAAACGAATATCCTAGCGAGTTTTAAGAAAATGGTAATATTCAGAGAGCTTGATTTTAAAAAAGTATTAAGCTATGTAAAACAGTATAAGTCAGTCCCTGTTTTTGCCTTTACTTACAAAGGAGGAGTGACTTCAACTGGTTTATGGATGGAAGGGAACTATACTCCAGATATGAAGGAGTTTGTGAAAGGACTTTTGGAGAAATTTGATTATCAATTCTGTTATGGTTGGGTAAACGAAACTATATATAAGTTTTGTGATGTATATTCTTTGATTGATCCAGAGAAAAGACAACCTGGAGATAAAGTGAAGTTATTGTTCCAGCCGACGGGGAGAGTTAAGCTTACGCCTCTTACTGAATTTAAACCAGAACATTTCTTATTTCACTGTACAAGCAAAGAAAATTTAAAGTCCATTCAGGATAATGGTTTAATACCTATGGCGAGAGATAGGGGATACAAATACCCACCTCTTGTGCATCTGTTAATTAAGCCGTACCACATGGTGAGTCTCTCTGGAAATAAATTGGTCGGTGTAAGTAATTGGAAAACAGACTTAATTTTATTTAAAGTTAATCCTAATAATTATAAGTTTATGCCGGATCCTGCTTTTGAGTGGGGGCTAATTACGAAAGATAGAATCTTACCAGAGGATATCGAATTAATTTCACCAAAAGAATATAAGTATTATTTTAATTATAATAACTACGATAATACTCTTTTGACAAAAGTTAGATTATAATGAGTGATTTTAGGAGAAGAACAGTTATAGCGAAAAAGCCTTATGATGCTGAGATTGAGTATTTGGAGACTACTGGAACACAATGGATCGATACACTAATTGTCCCTACAGTAAACGAGAATACTGAAGTAATTGCAATTGTTTGTCCAACAGCTACAGGTTCATACTATTTTGGTTCTAATTTTAACTTAAATGTTCAAGCATCGACGGAAGGATGGAGAGTAAATGGTTATCAGACGGATCATAGTGTTTTGATAGATTCTTTTACAACAATTTCCCTTAAGCAAACTACTTCTGGACGTTATTATAATATAAATAATACAACAGAAGGGTATGGTAATAAACAAGCGGGTGCAAATAATTTTATAATAGGTGCTTTAGGAGGTGCTGTTGGACAATATAAATTTAAGGGGAAATTTAGAGGTGTTATAATTAAAGAGAATGAAATCGTAGTTCGTGATTTAATTCCCGTTAGAATAGGTCAAGTTGGCTATATGTATGACAAAGTAAGTGGTCAACTATTCGGCAATAGTGGAACGGGGGATTTTGTGTTGGGAGAAGATATTGTAGAGATTGAATATCTTGAGACTACGGGAACTCAGCAGATTATGACGAATTTTGTAGTAGATAATACCATAGATATTGATACTTCTGTTATGTTCTTAGATTTATCCAAACAGTCGAGTATTTGTTTTTCGTTTAATGAAGAGAATAGAACTTGTTTTGGTGTATTTAAAAGTGCATCTACTAATATTGGGTTTTACTTTGGTAATAGTAATGCAGTAAATCTATTTACTCCAACAGTTAATACTAAGTATAAATTTTCGACGAATAAGAACATATTATATATAAATGATACACGTAAATCTACATTAACAGACAATACATTCGTTGGTTTTACTCCTTTGGGTTTATTGCAAAATAATATTCAAAATATACAAGCAAGTTTTAGGATGTATTATTTTAAAGCAACCTCCGATAATGGTAATTTAGATTTTAAACCAGTCCGCTTAGGCACCATTGGTTATATGTACGATAAAGTTTCCCACCAACTTTTCGGCAATAGTGGCACAGGCAATTTCATTCTTGGTCCCGACTTATAATCTTGATATAATATATGAATAGAGATAAATATTTCAATCTTTTTGATTCGCACAATGATTATATTAGTGCGAAGAATAATTTAAAGAAGCCAAATATAAGTTATTGTGAGGATGTAGGTGTACTATACAATCCTTGGACTTGGGAAGAGGAATATTTAACTACGGAGGCGCTTGAGAGCGGTACGATTTCTTTTGAGATAGGAAAGAATGTAACGGTTAATGACTTAGCTTCCGTTTCTTATTCCAAAGATTCTGGTGAAACATGGACTACCACAGAAAATACTAGGGGAAGAACAAATACTCTCACAATTTCAGTATCAGTTGTTGCTGGTGATAATGTAATATGGAAAGGTTCAGGGGATCGAGTATCAGTTGGAGAAGGAATTGGAAGTTATTCTAGGTTTGGAACAACTGGAAATATAAATGTAAAGGGAAATATAATGTCGCTTATTTATGGCGATGATTATAAGGGCCAGACCGACCTTAGTGGGAAGATTGATTGTTTTACTAAGCTTTTCACAAGTTCTAAAGTAGTTAGTGCTGAGAATTTATCCTTACCTGCCATGACATTGGAAGAGAATTGTTATAAGAAACTGTTTTCTTCCTGTGGTAGCTTAGTAACGGCACCTAAACTCCCGGCTACAACATTAGCAACTAACTGTTATAATAGTATATTTGATGGTTGTACTAGTTTAACGTCAGTACCAGAACTTCCTGCTACAACATTAGCAAGTGGCTGTTATAGTTACATGTTTAGCGATTGCTCCAGTCTTGTTGAAGCCCCAGAATTACCAGCCCTTACCTTAGCAGATAATTGTTATAATGGCATGTTTAGTGGATGTTCTGGTCTTATAAAGGCGCCTAGACTTATTGCCAATGAATTAGAGATGGGCTGTTATAGTTCTATGTTCGCTGATTGTACCAGTTTAGTGGTAGCTCCTAAACTCCCAGCTACAGTAATGGAATGGGGATGCTATACGGAAATGTTCGTAGGCTGTACTAGTTTAGTAGAGGCCCCACAACTTCCAGCCATGACTTTGGAGGAAGATTGCTATGGCAGTATGTTCATGGATTGTACAAGCCTAGTTAAAGCTCCAGACCTACCTGCTACTGTATTGGCAAATTATTGCTATATGTCCATGTTCTTTGGATGTACTAGCCTAAATTACATTAAGGTAATGGCAACGAGTATTAATCGAGATGTGCACTTAGGCGAAGAATGGATGGGAGATGTTCCAGCAACAGGAACATTTGTGAGAAATAAAGATGCAACGTGGCCAATTCAACCTAATTATGGTATTGTGCCACGAGGATGGACCGTAATAAATGAATAAAATATGAATGTAAATGATTGTTTCTCCCATGAATTAGGTGGAGATACTTTAAGTGAATATATCTATTCAAATGTGAAGAAAAGAACAAAAGGAGATTACTTCCCAGCTAAAAATAGCGAAGACCTGATCGGAGAAGGGGGAGGGGGAGATAGTGAAGAACCCATAGAAACTGTACCTAATAATATGATTAGGTATTATGCCCCTGAAATATTACCAGAAACAACAAGTAATAAAAATGTAGGAATTCACATTAATGCCTTCAATACTACTGTTATCTCACATACATTTGAAGATGGGGTTGGTATAGTAGAATTTGAAGGAGATGTAACAGATATTGGAGATAAGGCGTTTTATCAATGTGGAAATATAACAAAATTAGTCTTACCAAAAAGTATAACTAGTATTGGGAATAGTTCTATAAGTGGCTGTCAAAAATTAATAAGTATTAATATTCCAAACGGTGTTACTAGTATTGGTGATGGTGCGTTTCATTATTGTTGGAGACTGACTAAGATCATAATTCCAACTAGTGTTACTAGTATTGGTAGTAGTGCATTTAGTCAAGATTTTTTTTATGTAGGTAATTTCATTAATAACAGTTCTCTTGATGCAGAAGCTAATAACTATTGGAAAGCTACTTTAGCGGATATTGAAATGAACGACGGTATATTAATGAAAAATAATGAAATTGTATTGTTTAGAGGTAATAATACGGATATTATAATACCTAGTGGTGTAACTAGTATTGGTGAGTATGCATTTAGTGGTGATTCGTATGGTGGTGGTGATCTTGTAAGCATAACAATACCAAACAGTGTTACAAATATAGCTGCTTCTGCATTTAATACTTGCAAAAGTTTGACTAGTATAACAATTCCTAATTCTGTAACTAGTATTGGTTATAATGCATTCGGTGGTTGTAGAAACATGACAGCAGTAGTTATTGGAACTAGTGTAACTGATATGGGTGAAATGGTATTTTGTGATTGTAATAATTTATCTAGTGTAACAGTATTAGCTACAACTCCACCCACACTTGGGTCATATCATGGTCAATACTCGAATTTTTCTAATACAAACGATTGCCCTATCTATGTTCCAGCTGCCAGTGTAGATGCGTATAAATCTGCCCAAGGCTGGAGTACCTATGCTAGTAGAATTCAAGCAATTTCAGAATAATTAAATGAAAATACGTTATATGAATTCCCAGATAGAGTTTCATGAAAAATATATGGATGATTTTTTAAATGCCGATGAAGAAGGCATGAAGATCGCCGTAATGGATCGAACAGAAGCTCTATATGGTGGAGATTGGACCATAGATAAAGAGTGGTGTGATGAGAATGGAGTACCGTATTCACAAGGTAAACTTATTCAAAATACTGGATGTATTATTGCAGTGAAAGGAAACGTTCTTCTTGATATAAAAAAGAAGTTTACTGGTGGGGAGTGTCTTTGTGATATTTTCTCCAAGAAGCTTGTTCAGTATTTTAAAGACAGGGGCATGAATTCGGTAAGGCAAGATAATAATGATGTATTGGTGGATGACTTTAAGGTTGCTAGTGGTGCTGAGGTTACTTTACCTGGGGGATATCATTATATAGCTTACCAGATTTCAATAAATCAGGACCTTGATATAATAAAACACGCTTGCTTAAAGCCAATGGTGAAAGTACCAAAAGCATTAAGTGAGTATGGTATTACTACAGAGGAAATGGTTAAGTTTTGTGAAGATTATTGGTTAAATGTTTAATTTTGATTATAAAGGTTATAATTTTAGGTGTGATATAGGAACAATGACACCCAAACAATATGAAAGACTAATCGATTTATTGGAGGACTTTAAGCCAAGAAATATATGTGAAATGGGTAGTGGTGAGTCTACTAAGATTTTTGAGAATTATAAATCAAGGACTGGTGCATCACTTTACTCAATCGAACATGATAAATTTTATGCTAGGGGGAATGCAGTTGTGTTTCCCCTAGTAGAAAAAATAAACTTTAAAATCGGGGGAATTGATTTTGGAGATTGTTCAATTTATCGTGGCTTTGAAGAATGGCTAGGGTTACAGGGTAAGTTTGATTTAGTCTTTTCAGATGGGCCAAATGATACGTTGCCATATAATTATAATAACTTAGTTTATTCTAGAATTCAGGTTGTCGATTTTCCTATTCTAGATAAATTAAGTGATAAGTCTATAGTGATGTATCATGATTGTCAGTTGACAGAAGCAAAAAATACCTTAGAAAAATTTGAAGACGAATTATTAAAACGAGGATTTGCATTTAGTAAGGAGGAGATTGTTGAGGATAATATGGAAGTTGTTAAATACAATGAGAACATATTAGGCTTTTGCCCTAATCTCTTAATCTATAAATGTAATCGTGAAAATTAATAGCAATGATTATAAACGATAATTTTACAAGTAATTCTTGTGGGAACAATGTTCTAACAGAATATTATTACGATAAAGTAAGGCGTCATCTTAAGGGTGACTACTTTCCTCCAAAGAACAGCGAGGACTTAATTGGTTATGTCGCTGGTGAAGGGGAAGAAGGTGAAGGTGAAAATAATGGCCCACAATTATTAGATTACCTCTTCACTGATGGAACTTTCGGTTCTGAGATTGGAGATAAGGTGCCAGTTGGTATATGTGTAGCCCCTGCCAGTCATTTTGCTGATGGTAAGGCTAGATTTATGTCATTGAAAGAAATGTCGGCCAGTGATACAGCTGGAACCACTGAACATACTAGCCTAGGATGGGGAACTGCTAATACAGATGCTGGTTTGACTAAGTATTCATCTGTGGCAGTTGTTGACAGTGAAGGTGCACTTAAAGGTGTTAACCAGAATTATGGTTTTATTCCTTCCAAGAGAGCTGAATGGAGTTCTGCTTCACAGCCGGCAGCAAGACCAGTTGAAGGAGTATATTATGCAGGTAATATGGACCCTAATAATCCATCTCCTTATCCATTCTTGGCTGATGGTTCATTAAATCCCGATTATTCTGCTACAGAATTTGATGGTTCGCCAATTGTGAATATGCTGAGTGATGTCAATGGTGCTGCAAATACTACAACCTTGGTAGGTTTGGGCAGTGATTATGTAGCTGCCAATGCATGTCATAATTTCGCCCCAGGAGTACATGATGGAGAATGGTATCTCCCAGCAATAGGTGAGCTTGGATATATGATAGCATTATACGATGACATTAATGCTAAGATTACAGCTGCTGGAGAAGGTAATGGAGTTGTAGTTGCTCCTAGTAACTTTTATTGGTCTTCTACTGGGGTTAGTGAGAGTGGTGCTTGCAATCTGCGTATGAATAACGGTTACGTGGGCAACCTCGATAAGACGGGTACGCCTTACGTTCGTGCCTTTTTAGCTCTATAAGATTTAAAGAATTATGTTACAGAATATTTTAGGTTGTAGATTTTTATCTGCAATTATATCCTTCATTGTCACTTTCCTTGTGGTTGGTGAGCAGGCAGGATATACAGAAACAGCTCCTAATATAACTTTTGGCTTAGTTCTAGGAGCATGTATTAGTGTTTTTATAGAATTTGCCAGATGGGGAGTTCTTGATAACTTAATGGCTGGTAAATTTCAAGCAACAAACTTATTACTTGGCTTATTGGGTGCTGGCTTAGGTTCAGCACTAGCAGTACTTATTAACTAATAACTTAAAGGGTGTCAATTATGAAACGTATTAAGCAATTTTTCAGGGATCTTATAAATTACCTTGGCACCTTCCCAAATGTATTTAGTGAAAATAGTACAAAGTTATTAGCTCTCTTAATCTCTGCAATAACTGGTGGTTTTCTCGTAGCCATTGTAATTCCACTAATCCTAATTTGGGATGTAGCAGTTAATGGTTATATTAAGACTGATCTTATTGACCTTGGTATCTTTTTGCTTTGTGTTGGGGGATATGTTTTTGGTGCAGGAGCTACAGTAAAGGTTCCTGACTTAGAGAATCTCAACAAAGAGAGTAAGAGGCATCGGAGATTAAAGGAGGAAGTAGAAGACACTTGTGAAGGGGAAGATGAATAAGATCCCGGGGAGATAGTTCTTAGTGATAAGGACTATTTCTCTTTTCCCCGAAACGTAAAAAACTCCGGTATCCTCCGGGGAAGCTCTTATTTATAGTTATAAATTTTAGTTTTATGGGAATTAGAAAAATATATTATGGTATGAGTGGAGCATTTAAAGGTTCTACAATAAGACATGACTTAAAATTAAATCCCGACACTCAGGTAATGTATTCCGGCATAAAATCATGGAAGAAATTTCATGAAAGCTTATTTAAAGACCTATTACCTCAGAGCGATCTTCATTTCAGCCTATTACACTTAGTTAGATTGGAGGAATTTATGTCGGGAAAACCAGAGAATTTCATCATTGAGAGGGGTGTAACCGACTCCTTATTTTACAATTTATACAATGATGAGTATAATTCTAGCAAACCCTCAGAAGAGACAATTAAGAAGACTGTTGAGGCGGAGCAGAGTCTATTAGGGGGCATTGATAATTTAGAGAGGGTACTCTTAATTCAAGAGGATGTTGATTTTGTAAAGAACATTGTCTTTAAAGAAGAGTCTCGTGCAAAAACATTTAACTATGATCCAGACTATTATTTCCAACTCCAGAAAACCTATGTAGAGTTTACGATGACTCACAATAAAGTTGATAATGTTGTCAGGATTAAGGATGCAAGAGAGTATATTCTTAATACTCTAGAAGAACAAATTAAATTTTTCTAATTATGACGGTAATCAAAGTAGATGAGTCAAAAGAGCCTTTTGATATTATCAAAATTCATAAGGCCCTAGAAAAAGTTTTCTCTCAATGCGGAGAAGATTTAACAGAAGAGATCTTAACTAACCTGGATGAATATGTCAAGAAATCGTTAGACACTGAAGCAGATGTTGAGATTGAGGTGGATGATATTCACAACCTAGTTGAGCAATTTCTTATGTTGAATAACTTCTTTGCTGCATCTAAGTCTTATATCTTAGGACGATATAAGAAGGCCTTAGAGAGAGCAGAGAACAAAATGTATATTAAAAGTTTATCAGAAAAATTAAGTGCAATTGATGTAGCTAATCAAAATGCAAACGTAGATGAGAAGAGCTTTGGTGGTAGAATAGGTGAGGCTAGTAGATATGTTGTAAAAGACTTTGCCTTGAACTATTGTATGAGCCGAAAATCAAAGAACAATCATCTTAATAATGAAATCTATATTCACGACCTCGATTCTTACACAATTGGTTCTCATAATTGCGCCCATGGTAAGTCATGGGTTAAGATAAAACATGGTGGCAAAATTCATTTAACTCGTATTGAAGATCTTGCTAAAGAAGTTGGTTTGACTGATGGTAAACTAGCTGATGTATCAAAAGACTGTTGGCAGATTTTGTCACGTGATGGATGGACAAAGCTCAAGAATATTTCCCAGAGAAAATTAAGGGAAGATGAAGAGCTTTTTACAATTAAGACAAGAACAGGCATACCACTTAAATTGACTGGTGAGCATAGATTGCCTATTCTAGATGAAAACGGTGAAGAAAAAGTAGTGAAGGTTAAGAACCTAAAGGTAGGTGATTCTCTGCTTGATATAGGGAATATTCGTTTTTCAGAGGAAGATTTGAATGAGTCTTTCTTGAACTTATTAGAACTTAACGACGATGTTGTAGATATTAGGATAACTAATCTATCTTCATTAAAAAGCTATTTGGAGTATCATTATGGTATTAATTTTACGGAGTTTGCTAGAAAGAATAATTTTGCAATAGATCCTAGGGCAAAAACGATGAAATTATGCGATTTCGTAAAGTTAACAAGAGAATATCCAATTTCATTTGAAGTTTATAGTAATTTATTAATTAAGTCCAGTGGTTCAAAGCATACTTATCCACTTCACATACCGTATACACCACAATTAGCTAAACTTTATGCTTATATTTATGCAGATGGTGGAGTATATGTGAATGAGGAGAAAAGCATGTTTCAGATTACTTTTACAAATACTAATGAGAAGCTTTTGGATGATTTCATTGATTGCTATGAAGATGTATTTGGATATAGACTTAACAAATCGTATCCAGGTGCTACGGCAACTTCTCCTTGTATTAGAGTAACTGACGGAACCAGACTCATAGTAAAGATCTTTAGAGATTTTGCTGGGGCTAGAAAAAATGGATCCAATAATATCTCGGTACCAGACTTTGTTATTAATGGAACAAATGAGATCAAGTATGCATATTTATCTGCTTGTATAGATACTGACGGTTGTCTCAATAATAATAGAATTACCTATCACTCCTGTTGTGAAAGATATTGTCAGCAGTTAGCAATTATGTTAAACTCGCTTGGTTATCATCCAACCGTAGTACAGTCAGGTAAAGCAGGTGAAGAATATCATTTCGGAAATAAGGTCGGAAAAAGAAACTTTGATTCTTTTGCAGTTGCGTTGTCGCGTAAAGATGAACTTGCTGCATTACAGTCAAAATTATCTTGCCTTAAGCACAATGATACTTATGTGTATCGTGGACTTAAGGATAAGTATGTTGAGAATAGGATTGTATCTATTTCAACCAGTTATGAAGATTGTTCCGTATATGATATGGAAACTGCTTCACATTGGTATATTATAAATAATTATGTCAGTCATAATTGTCTCACAATTCCATTTGACGAACTTCTCGCCAGTGGATTTAATACGAGACAGACTGATGTAAGACCAGCAAACAGTATTAATACTGCTTTGCAACTTGTAGCTGTAATATTCCAACTTCAGAGTTTACAGCAATTTGGTAGGCAAAACTGCCTGTTAAGCCCTTTCCACTAATCAGTGGGGTATAGATGTAATCTATGCTAACGATGAAGCCTAAGTGTTCAGTGATGCGACATAAGGTAATATCGTGGGAATGTAATTTAATAAAATTACAAGCCTGTATCGACTATCTGCGGATCGGCAGAGTAAGGCAACTATTGATACGTTGTTTGAAATGGGCTTTGCTAGATTTATTAAGTCTAGTTAAGATATAGTCAGTGCATATAGAAATATATGATAAAACGGGTGTATCGGCATCACACCTCGATTGGACTCTTGTTCCATACGTTAAGAAATCGTTTTATAAGCATTTCAAGACAGGAGCAGAATTCATTGAAGGAGTAACAATTCCTATTGAGGAATTTAACGATAAAATGTCGCTCGATGATGAGAAGTATAAGTCGAGCGGAAAAGTTTATACATTTGCTATTAAGCAGACAGAGAAAGAACTAAAGCAAGCAGTGGAGGGAATGTATCATAATCTCAATACACTCCAATCACGTAGTGGGAACCAATTATAACTTGCTGATTATCAGCTAGTTACGAAAGTAGCGAAATATTGATTGGCTATGTAGAAATACATTGAAATAATCGGGGCAAAATCGGTGAACCCTAAATTTTAAATTGTAAAAATTAATTCATTTCACTTTAATAGAAATTATTATATGGGTAAAAGAGTAAAAATCACAGAAGAATTAAAAAAAGATATTATAAATTTTTATCGCAGTAAGCCAATGTCATTTCTTACAGTAAGCGAAAAATACGGTTTATGTTTGCCAACAATAAGTAAGATTTTAAAAGACGAAGAAAGATACAAGAAAGCGTCTATTTTTAATCCAGACTTTGATGAAGCGTATTTTGAAAATATTGATACAGAAGCAAAGGCATACTTTTTTGGATTAATAATTGCTGACGGTAATGTTTTTATCGACGAAAAAAATAAAAAAGCGAATAGGCAAGCAGTTATATCAATAATGCTAAATTCAAGTGATGAATATATACTAGAGCGCTTTAAAAACGAGGTAAAAACAAATACTATTGTTGGACATGATGGTAGAGGGTGTTCACAAATAGCGGTTAGAAGTAATAAAATGTCAAAAGACTTGGAAAAATATGGTGTTGTGCCAAGAAAAAGTTTTATAACTTATTTACCACAAATAGATAAAGAGTTAATGCCGCATTTAATAAGGGGCATAATGGATGGAGACGGCAGTATAAATGCCCATTTAATTAAAAGTGGTAGATTTTTACATTCGATTGCATTTTGTGGAACTCATAGATTAATGTCTGAAATATCTGATTTTATATATTCTAATGCGAATTTGAATACAAAACCCAAAGTGTATGATTATAAAACTAGAACACTTAGTGAAATTGCTGTAAGAGGTATCGATGATATGTTTAAACTTGGGGAATTTATTTATAACAATTCAACCATATACTTAAACAGAAAAAGAGAAACTTATAATATGTTTTTAGAACATTACAATTTTTAAAACAAGGGAATACCGAGGTAATTTCTGAGATTGCGAAAGGCTCAGAAATACCGTAGAGCGTAGGAGGTGAATAAATATAATCCTCCCAAGAGTGTCCCCCCTTAGCGAGTAAAGTCGAAGGTGAAAATGTACGCCGACCTTATGGGAAACCATAAGAACTATGGGATAAAAAGCCTGTAGGATAACATAAGTGGCCATTTACATCTATCAATTACGGTACATGTACGTCCGTAGAAGGTAGAATGGTGATAAAAGCCTTGCTTGAAGGTTCGATTAATGGTGTGGGTAAATTTCATAGAACATCCATATTCCCTAAAAGTACCATTGGGGAAATAAAACAAGGTGAACTGTCAGAGACAGGTGTGGAAGTAGAATATAGTAGGAAATGACTATTGAGATACTTTTGCTAACAGGGGAAATCTAAACTTTAAATTAAAGCACGACAATCCTGTGCCAAGTTCTTTTATAGAAAAGGTCAAACGACTATCCTATGACGTTATTTAACTGAGGAGTAGGTCTATAGCGATATAGTTCCGAAGTGCCTTGTACTACTGAAGAGTAGTAATGATATAGTCTAATCCGGCTTCCTAGTAAGCGTTAAAGTATTGCGAAAGCAACGGTATATAATGTGTGGAATTTTCCAGTATATGAAGGGTGTTAATGATAAGCCTGGAACGCCAAATTATGATATGTATAAACTTGCATTAGAGTCAACAGCAAAACGTTTGTATCCAAATTATGCGAACGTTGACTGGAGTGGGAATGCTGGATATGATAGAAATGATCCAAAAACTTACTTCAGCACGATGGGTTAGTGTAAATGTAGCTCATCTAAAATCTCTTGAACCGTGCCAACGGGTGTCCAGAAATGGGCTAACTGCCAGGCCCTAAAGTTTTAGGGTGAAGCAGTGCTAAGCTTAGAAGAATTTCTAAGAAAGTGTATCGACTATTGGTGATGAATGTAGCCAAGTAGGGGAGGAGATAGGCACCTCTTCGAAGCGGGAGACTTCTCAGGAAAATGAGAAGAAGATATAGTCAGTGCCTTTGGTAACAAAGGGTTAACATGTGCAGAACTGCAAACGGTTTTGATATAAATGGTTTAGGTCAGTTAAAGGATGGTAGAGGAAATGTATGTCCAGTTACTATCATTATGCCGACCTTAGCGATGGAAGCCGACAGAGATGTAGAGAAGTTCATGCGTCTCTTAGGAAGAAAAATTGAAGAAGCAAAAGACATGTTAATTGAGAGATTCAACTGGATTTGTAGTCAAAGTCCAGAGTCTGCTAGATTTATGTATGAGAATAATACTATGGCGGGTTATGTTCCGTCAGAGGGTATTAGGTCTGCATTAAAGCATGGAACTCTCAGTTTAGGTCAGCTTGGCTTAGCAGAAACTCTCCAGTTATTGATTGGAACGGATCATACAACAGAGGAGGGTATGAAGTTAGCCAAGAGAATTGAGTCTCTTTTCAAGAAGAGATGTGCAGAATATAAAGAAAAGTATAAATTAAACTTTGGTGTATACTACACACCAGCCGAAAATCTCTGTTATACTGCATTGAAGAAATTCAGAACAAAATATGGAGTAATAAAGGATGTAAGTGATAAGGAATTTTTCACTAATTCCATCCATGTTCCTGTATGGAGAGATATGAACCCATTTGAGAAGATTGATATTGAATCTCAGCTCACGGGTTATTCTTCGGCGGGTTGTATTACTTATGTTGAACTCCCATCCACAGTATTAAATAATATTGAGGCTTTGGAGACGTTAGTGAATTATGCAATGGATAAGGATATTCCTTATTTTGCAGTTAATGTCCCAAATGATACTTGTATGGAATGTGGTCATACTGGTGAGTTCGATGTTTGTCCTGAATGTGGTTCAGATAATGTAAGTCAGTTAAAGCGAGTTACTGGCTACTTGAATCTAGATTACAGAACTTCTTTCAATGAAGGAAAGCAGGATGAAGTACGGTATAGAGTAAAACACATCAAAGGTTAGTTTATGAGGTATATTAAAATAACAGGCCCTGATGTAGAAAATGGTCTAGGTTTTAGAACTACGTTATGGATTTCTGGGTGTAAGTGCCATTGTGAGGGATGTCATAATCCTGAAACATGGTCCTTCACATTCGGAAAGGAGTTCACTGATGAATCTTATCAGGAGCTAAAGGAAAATTTATCCAAGCCTTATATCAAGGGGCTAACTTTATCTGGTGGTAATCCAGTTGATTCCCCGGAAGATTTATTAAGTTTATTGAAAAGAGTAAGAGAGGATTTTGGTAATTCAAAGGACATTTGGCTTTATTCTGGCTATGTATTTGAAGATCTCCTAAAGGATCCTCTATGTAAAGAAATTTTAGGCTTAGTTGATATAGTGGTAGATGGTCCATTTATCCTAAGCAAAAGAAATACAGCGCTCCCCTTCAGAGGTTCAGAGAATCAAAGAATTATCTTGGTTCAAGAATCCCTGAAAGAGGGAAATATAATCCTAAAGCAATAATAAATAATCCATTCCTCAGGAGAAAACTCTTGGGGAATGGCATCTGCTGAATGAAAAATATTCATTTATATCAAAAAATATTCAAAAATAAGCAAGCTTTTTAAAATCACGTGATATTTATATATGAATACTAAGATAAATAATAAAAAAAAATAAGTGAACTTATGAAACATAAAAATATTAAAGTTGTTTCGATTGACACTGAAAATATGTTGTATACTTGTGACGATGGTAATGAATCCATTAATGGATGGGCTTGAAACATTGTCAATAGAAGAGTTACAGAAACACATAGATAGTGCAAAACAAGCAACACTTGATATAATTGAAAAAAAAATAGAAAGTAGGCTATGATTATACAGAGTAAGTATACAAAGATATTCCATTCAAAGGATTTAACTCGTCAGAAGTATGATGAGTTAAATGACTTTGCTGTGCTTATTCAAAACCATAAAAACACCGTGTCACAATACGTTAATGATAACATTCTTCATTTCTTGGAATACAATAAGTTCCAATTCCTTAAGGTAATGAGAGAACGTTTCAAAGAAGTTATCCCAAGTTCATTTGATGCACAACTTTATACACAAGTGTTCACTTGTTATCAGAATAAATTCGATGCAATACAACGTAAACTTGTCTTTGAAATCGTTACATTTAAAGGATTTGAGTTTTATAAACGTGATACCAAGAAACATAAGGAAGGTGACTTGAAAAAAGTAGTTTTTGATAAGAAACAAACACCATTATCTAACTGTCTTACTTATCTTGCGAGATACAGTAATGAGAATACAATAGACTACATCAATGACAATATAAGCAAGTGTGACGAGAAGAAACGTGAGTTCTATAACAACATACTAAGATGTTGTGATAAATTCGGATTTGAACGTCTCTACAATCTTGCTTTGTCAAAAAGAAAACGTGTTGTCAAGCATTATTCTGAATATCCTATTGAGTTCAAGTCATTAACGTTCAGTGGTAGGTGTAGGAAGACAAGGATAATAGACTACAACAGTAGGTTTGGTTCAGTAATCAATTCATTCGTAAGTCTCAGTGGAATTGGTAGGAAATCATTTGATGTACCAGTTACCTTTAATAAAGGTTGGCATGGAAGTATGAAGGATTACAGAAAGAAAAATAACGATTATGAATACACGCTTACATTTAATGAAAAGAATCACCAAGTGAATATTCATCTGTGTAAAGATGGAGAAAGGTATATACCACAAGTACATGGTGAAACAATAGGCATTGATGTTAATTGCAAACATAATTTGTTCAGTTTGTCAGATGAAACCACTTATGACTATGATAGAAAACTTGTTAATGACTTCTGTAAACTATCTCTTGAAATAGATAAATTGAAAGAAAAAGATAAAAAATATAAGGTTGGTAAACGTAAACAGCAGAAACTTGATACTCTCAAATCCAAAATGATTAAGTCTGAGCAGCAACTTATTGCTAATATGTGTAAGGTATTACATTCACAAGGTGTGGGGCATATTGTAATGGAAGACCTTGATAATGGATTTGGCAAATGCTATGTTAAAGATAAGGATAATGAGAATATAAATTACAACAGAAAGGTTAAATTCCTTGGCTTGAGTAGTCTTAAACAAGAAGTTGAGCGTATTGCAAAGAAATATGATATTGCGGTTTCAACAGTTCAAGCAAGTTATACATCGAAGATGTGTCCTATGTGTGGATGTATTGAGGACGAAAACAGACCAAACCAAGAAACATTTGAATGTGTTGAATGTGGACATAAAGATAATGCAGACTTTAATGCTGCAAAGAACATAAGGAACAGAGTGCTTGTAATCGTGTTACGAGATTTGCTCTTAAAACAAAAGGATAATGGTGCTTTTGAGCCTAAGAAACTTAAACGTGAGAAGGTAAAGGAGGTATTGTTATCGTTTCGAAGAAGCCTACAAAATGTAGGAAGTGAATGTACAGAAAGTAGTGTGACTACTTTTGACTATGTTTAATTCTTCGGAATGGAGTAAATTAATAGTGAGATGGAATTATACAAAGAAGATTTATTTGGTATAGGTATTCCTGATAAAGATTCAGAAGATAATACCTTTTTTGCACTTGAGCATGGTTCTGGCACTTATGTAGCCAAAATTATTCTTAGAGAAGTTTTAAGGCTTTGGAATTATGAAATCAAGGAGGAGAAGGACATTGTTATGGATTCTCAATTCATGTTAGGTTGTTATACTAACATGCCTTGGTCTGTATTTAAAGATTTTCGCAAAAATTTTGTGAAATAATAGTAGGTTGTTGTTAATAATAGATTAATGAACCTATAAAATTACATTTAAGATGAAGTAAAGAATCGTTATGACGGAGAAGCAGATAGATCTTTTAATAGATCTAAGAAATCAATGTATAGGAAGAGGTGTAATGTATTTAACCATTCCTGAGCAGAAGCCGGAGTCTATTAGTAGTAGTACTAGTATTATTGCTTCTACTCCTAAGAATCCGTTCACAAAGGAAGAGGTAGACCTTCTTATTCAGATGTTATTGAAGACATTTGAATTTAAGGGAATTATGAAAAAGGGTGATGAGCATTTTCTATGGTCGAGTATCCTAGGAGATCATGCAACAAATCCTTTTTACATATTCGAGTCTCCTGGTTATCGCATTGAACTGACAACAGTAGATAAGCGCTTTATAGCTGAATTAAGGGCAACTGTCGAGGAAACATCTTCCAAATCGTAAAAACTCTGTTATGAGAACTTAAAACTCTTACTTAAGATTAAACAAAAAGAGATTCAGGTCTCTGTTGAGTTAGATTATAACAATTAATTTTTTATATATTATATGTTTGATGATGAAGATTTTCTTCTAGATGATGAAGATTCAGATTCGGGTTATATAGTAACCCCAGCGGATGAAGATGCTGAGGATGACAATGACGATGAGAATGGGTCGGAAGTTGAAGAAGAAGCCAAACCCACTAGAAAAAAGAAAGCAACTGAGGATGATTATGATAATCGAATGACTCATGATGAGTTAGCCCTTAGTAGTGCTTACGATGATATTCGGGCTGCTAGTAAGAATCCGGATAAGATTTCTGTGGGTGGTAAAATGTTTGATCAAAACATTATAGATGCGGTAAGAACTATTATTGGTTGTTCACCAGCTAATACTTCTACTCACTTTATTGAGAAGATAACACTTGAATTCTTCCAATCTCAGGGTCATAATCGTATTCCATCCAGCGTATATACTCCAGATCAGCCATTACGTGGAAGTTCAATTGGTGAGGAATTTGGTGGTCAGGATGATAATGGTTTCAATGAGCAATATGCTAAAGAAGCCAGAGAGCAGATTGCGAGGTTTATAAAATACTTGGCGGATAGAGATTTGAGTAAAGATTCTACTGTAAGTAGAAAAAGGAAGTTAAGACAGCTCCCTGCTTTTATCATTTTCCTATTCAGTTCTGGTATGTACGACCTTCTCCTGAACTGTGAGACATTACCACCGGAGTATAAAACTCAGGTGAATAATGCTTTCAAGAGAATTCAGAAACAGAAATATGATATTGTTGAGGCATTGGCTAAGCGTTATGAAGAGCTAGGTAGGCAGGCTATAGCAGATAGAGTGAGAAAAATGGGTCTCACTTGGTTTGATAAGGAGCCAGCTGAATTAACGGGGTTAAAGACTTTCAAAGATCTTGACCTAACCCATGAGGATATCATGGTATATCGTGAATTTAGACCTAGATATGTAAACGCTAGTAAAAATATAACTCAGGAATTAATATCAGATATGATTGAAGTTGTCTTAGTCCCTGGCAAGATTTATGAAAAGCTAAAGGATAAGACTAGATTTGATGCTATCTCTGATGTTAAGCAAGTCTACAAAGATTGGTCCGCTAATAATGCAGTGGATTCTGAGCTTGCCTCAAAAATTATCTGGAAAGATCCTAAATTAGTAAATAAACAATAAATATGGCAGATGTAAATCTAGAATTATTAACAGACGAAGATATTATTGACTATACTAGATCAGATGGTCGTGATAGAATTGTTAATAATCATAGAGACTTAAACTTAAGGTTTGATTACATAAAACCAGAAGGTGGTGGAGTGTATGATACTGAAATTTTTGGTTCCCCATATGAAGATAGATGTATTTGTGGTTATATTAGACAACCCTCGGCAGAGCCTTGTCCTAACTGCGGAGCACGTGTATATTCTATGGAAGAAGGCTTGAGACGTTTTGCCAGAGTTGAATTACCATTTTATTATCTTAATGAACTTAGATTTAATATCTTTAAGGAATTTTTCGATAAGATATTTGAAGGGAGTACCATTAAGCTTGAATTTTTTGGTGATGACTTAAGGAGAAACGGTTATGCTGAAGGACGAAGTAAGAAAAAGCTTGGTATTAAAGTTTTTGATACTTGCCAGTTTGAGTATAATAAAGCTAAGAAGGAACTAACTATTTCAGAGTTTATTACCGACGAATCCAAATGTTCCTACGAAGGTCTCATGAAGATTATTGAGGAAAATTTTCCTGAGAGTCTCATGGACTATAAACGGCTGATCAATAGATATTATCTTATACTACCAGCTATGATGAGAAGATTTAGTCTTGTCAAGGAAGGTACATCTACGAAGATGAATACTAACAAGCTGAGTATATGGTATTCTATTATAATTCGTCTCTGTTGTGTAGAAGATGATAAGAAAAATCCATCCAACTATAAAACAGTGATGGACATGTTTAAGACTCCTGGTGAGAGAGTAAGATATACTGCTCTCCTAAGAGCTCTTATTAATGTAGGTAAGAAACAGTCAACGGAGCTTCTAAATACTTCAAAGAAAAACTTATCACGAAAGGTTTATTCAGTTCGTGTAAAGAATTCTGCCAGAAGCCCTATTGTTCCAAGTACTACCTTGAAAGTAGATGAACTAGGTGTTCCTAGATATCTTGCTTATGAAATGTGTAGAGAGGGATTCATAAAATATCTTTGTGAAGAACTAAACTTTACTCCAGAACAAGCAAGAAAATCTACAAAAGATGAATCTGATAATCTTGAACTGCAAAGACTCTTTAAGGAGTATGCAGAGAAAAGATACGTGCTAGTGTACTAATTGGTACGTAATTTTGAGAATTGCTGAAACCTGAATAAATCCGGGAACCAGCAGCTAGTTTTGGGTTTCTACAAAATAATGCCTATGATAGAAGAAGAAAAGCCCTGGTCTAGGAGTGAACATATGAAATACCTACACAGTCAAGGAAGATATCTTGGCACAAGTAAGATAGGTCAATGGAATTCTAGTCCAGAGAAACATCTTAGGATGATATCAATTCGTGAAAAGAATCTCTTAGATAAATCGTCTCATGGTTATGGGTCGGAATATCATATGAGGTTAGCAAATAGAACCCTATTACATAATAAATTTCAAGGAGAGGAAGGTTTTCTTTATTTCTTAGATTTTCCCGCTAGTGTTAAAGTGGGATTTTCAAAAGATTGGGAAAGAAGGATTAACCAACAATTGCCAAAGCAGATATTAGGTGGGAAAGTTATAGCGATTATATCAGGTCCCACTAATGACCTGGCTGATCTGGAATTTGATACTTTTGTCAAGTTCCAGAAATATACTAAATTAGATTCCACCGGAACTAGGTATACTGAATTCTTGGAGAAAAGAAAAAAATCAGAAATCTATAAGTTCTTGAAAGAGTCTGTTAAAAATAATAAGAACCTTAAATTTGAAATTCAAAACTAGTTCAACGACTATGTGCAAAAGAAAAAGATATAGTCTGTCCTAGGTCGAAAGACTTAGGGGTAACGAGTAACACGACAGCCAGTACTTCATGAATATAATATTTACTGTCAGAAGATTAGGATAGTTGATCAAGATGCAGTAGCTTATCCAATTGAGCTCTGTGGACCACTTAACGCTGACTTTGATGGTGATACTGTATCTATGATCCTGGTTCCTGATGAAGTAGCTGAGGATACCTATAAAAAGATGAGTCCTAGGTATAACAAGATTTATAAGAAAAATCTTGAAAATGTCTTTGTATTCAATCATGAAACTCTTAATGGTCTAGCCAATGCTACTGAATATACTCCTGACGATCCTAATGATCTGAAGGAACCTAAGTATTATTACACTGATTATACAGAACTCCTAAAAGATGTTGAGGTTAATCATAAGATTAATTATGGTACACCTATTGTCTTTACAGGAAAAATAGGGGATGTAGATTATCAGAGTAAGATTACTACATACGGACGTCTTAGAATATCTAAGATAATTGATGCAGACCTTGATGAGATCCGAGTAGAAGGTAAGCCTATTATGGAAAATCCGTATGAAAGACTAAACGCGAAGACAGCAGGTAAACTGATGTCTTATCTCTATGGTTTCGATAACTGGGTAGAGAAGGCAAATGAATTACAAAAATTTGCCCTAAAGGTTGTAACTAAGACAGGTGTAGTAACATTTGACTATTCAACCTTGTATGCTGATACTGATAATGAAACTTATAGAGATATTAGAAAAATTGCTGATTCGGAAGATCTTACAGATAAGCAGAAACTTACCTTAATTACAGAGAGATATGGAAAATATCTCAAAGGCCTTGAGAGAGATTTTAGTTCCGACCTGAAGAAAGAACTAGATAGATCTGCTAGGGTAAAGTTAAATTCCATTATTGCTATTAATGCACCGTCATTGATTATCAATGGTCCGGAAGAAAAGGTAGTAGTAACTCATGGAAATCTTTTGGAAGGTTTTAGTGAAAAGGAATACTTGTATCATGCTATCGAAAATAGATCCCTCCTGACGATCAAGCAGAGTGGCGTCAATAGTTTTTATCGGTGCGTCACTATAAAAACCACAACTATTGCTGGAAAATAATAAAATAAATTATAATCAGCAACTTATTATGAAAGAAAAAGTATTAAATTGGGTAGAACTACTAACTGCAGTGGCAGCTGTTATTGGTGGTATTGGAGAGATCCTCAAGCAATTTGGAATTGCCTCTGACAAAGTGAAGGAGACAATTAAAGCTAAGAGGGAAGAGGCTTTTATGAATAATAAGCCCAACGACTATTGTTGTGGCACTCAGGAAGAACAGAGTGAGAAACCTGAGTGATGGTATAGTCTATCCTGGATTGAAAGATTCAGGGCGGCGTGGGTTGAAAACTAACTCACGTCTGGCCGATTGGTGGTTATTTAACTAGACAGATCTCATTCTTGTTGAATAATTACACTTATAGAGAAAAGGGAGAAGATAAGGAAAATCCTGGTCTTCTTATTCCTAGATACGTGGCTACTGGTAGAACTTCTCCTACAGGAAAGGTATATCCAGCAGTTACAAAGAAAAATGAAGATGAACTAGTACCTGTTAGATCTATTGTAACTAAATGTAAAGGAAACTTATATGAAGTTACTCCAGATCTCTTGGGCAAAGCTTTCTTAAAGGCTAGTTTTCCTGATGGATCTGCAATCGGTCCTAGTGTTGGTACTAGTTTTACAGAAAGTACTACTCAAGGTATCCTTGCTCTTAAACATGGTGGTCATGAAAGAAAGCAAGCAGTTGAAGGAAACTTATATGCACCTAAAGATTGCGAGCTTATTGAAGATGGTAAGTTCTTGAAACTAAAAGTAAGAGGTAACAAAGAATTAGTCTATCCTAAACCTAGTAATTGGGTTGGACTTGGTAAAACGGAGTTCAAGGAAGGTGAATTGGTCGGTACTGCTTACAATACTTCTTCGCCAATTATCATGCTTAATTCTGTCTTAAAGCTTATGCAGGCTAAGGGCGGAACTGGTAGTAAATACTTTGAAAAGGATAACGTTATTATATCAGACTGTTATGCTTATGAAGAAGGTGTAATAAACTACGTTGAGGATAAGCATGGAAGAATGAATGTAACTATTGGAAATAGATACTATGCTTATAATCCAGAGGCTATGTATTATTATCCTTCAGGAACTACTATTAAGAAGTTTCAGAGATTTTGTTCTGGTGTAGTTAATATGAGACAGGTTTCTTCTGACTTAGGTGGTGATCTTAGCTCAATCTTTAATATTTTCCGAAGACAATATTATACATTGGTTAAGGATGATTTTATTGAAAATGGAGTTGGACCACATGATATGCCAGAGGAAATTGTAGAGATTGTATTTGCTGGACTTACTAATATTGTTAGAACAGATAAGGGCGATGTAACTGAAGTAGAGTTTCAGGGAACTCAGACGTCTATTACAAACAATAAGAGTAAATCATTCTTTACTGCTCTGTCATTCGGTTGGTCAGAAAGTGCAGTCGATAAGGCTATTAGAGGAGAACTTAATCTTGAAAAGGATACCATGACTGAAACAGTACTTGGTTTGTTATTAAATGATAATTTAGATAAAGTTTAGTAATGGGATTAGTAAAATTTGAAGTAGAAATCCCAGACTTTGACAATGAATTAACGATTTCAGTTACTTTAAAAAAGGACGGTGAAGTAGTAGAGGAAAATACTACTTCACTTCCTGATCAAAGTCAGGGGAAAAGAAAAATTGCCAGAACTAAGCCGGTTAATAATTCAGGGGGAACTGAAGCAAAACCGGCAAGAGTTGCTGGAAACTTAATGAACGAAGATTTCTAAGAACGGCTATGAATAAAAATAATGATAGTTATTATTACAAAATAGTTTTGGCGTATGAAATACCATACAACGTCTTAGATAGTAACGATCCTGATAAGATCTTAGCTAGGGAGAATCTATATCAAGCGATAACTAAGATTATTCCCACTAGTAAGTATGATAAATTTTCAGTTAAACTTATGCTTTTTCAATTAAAGGATACGTTTAACTACGTGGTGATGTTTGACTCTTTCTTTAGGTCTACAGAAGGTTTACCTATGAGTGAGTACACTGAGGCTAGTAAGATTAAACAGGCAGCTAAGGATGAACTAGAGAAATACTTTAATTCACTCGACTGCGATTATAAACCACTGAATATAATTACATTATTATAATGAGTAATTTTAATCAATTTTTCAAAAATCAAGGGGCAAAGACGATGGTAGAGCGTTTCTTTACCGGAATAGATGAATATACGCCAAATAAGAAACTAACAAACCTAACTTGGCATCTAGCCGAAGAAGATAAACGCCCAGCTTCATATTTCATAGAAAATGGATTAACTGCAACTCATAAGGTAATCCTGGAGTATACAATTAACTATGATGATGAAATTCGTACATCTGAGTTTGAAGTCCCTAGAGAAATAGACGGTGTATTTATTATAGAAGGAGCTTATCGTATTGCTACTAATAACCTAGGAAAAGACTATGATTGTAGAATCAATATGTCAGGTACTGGTAGACAATACATTAACTTTGACTATGGTAGAGAATATGACATCAAGACTGGTATTCTTAAAATAAAGAGGGTAAATCCTGACTTAGGTTTACCTGAAAAAGTAAGAGAATATAAGTTAGATGAAATAGATGAACTCAGTGGTATTGAAAAAGAAGTTCTAAAACTTTCTGAAAGACAGAGAAAGAAGTTTCAGGTAAAGCTTGATATTGATTATTCCCCGGATTATATTTCAAAGAAGCTTATCGAGGATTGTATTGCTTATGGCGATGATAGAATTCGAGATCTTATTATTGATAAGAAGATTGATTCTGTTCCCGTTGGTTTTATGAAGTATATCTTCAATGGAGGTAATAATAAGAACTTCTATGGTACAAAATCCCAACTAAGAAACTATTGGAGTAAGCAAGGTAAGTTACAGGACCAGATTAATGTACTTACAAATCTTTGTGCTAGATACTGGAAAGGTAGTAGTTCAAAGAAGAAAGGAGAGGATAATGATGTTCAAGTTTCTCCTGGTGTAAATGCCATGAACCTGGAAAGTATCACGAATAAAATCTATATTCCTGAAACTGTAGCTTATAATACTACCTTTAGTGACTTGATTTGTGTTGGTGCTACACCAAATAATGGTAACATCGGTAAGCAGAATGCCTTGACTGTATCTACCCATATTACAGATGAGGATGTTCTCTTTGACTGTTATACTACCAAGTTTCAAAAGATCACTATCCCATACTTGGATTATCTTAATCATAAGGTATGTGCTAGTGAGTACGTTGACTATGATACTAATACCGTTAAACCCGATAAGGATGGTAAGGTAGAAGTTAAGCATAGAATGCGTAGAAAGATGGTACCAGTGGAGGAAATTGAGTTAATTGACCTTCACCCAGACTATCGTTTATCAGAAGAAGTAAGACGTATACCGTTTGTGAATTTTACTGACTCTGTTCGTATCTGTATGGGTAGTGGTATGTTAAAGCAAGCTATTCCACTTGTTAATGCAGAAAGACCTCTAGTAGATACAGGTAACTATGAAGAGCTTCATACAAACGTCTTGAATGAACGTTTTAAAGAAGAGTCTGGTGTAGTTAAGGATGTAAATGAAGAGGGAGTATTAATAGAACTTCCTAATAAGGATGAAATTCTTATTCCAAGAAAAACTGCTATTCAGAGTATAAATGATGTTGACGTCTTTACTGAGCCTAAAGTTAAGAAAGGCCAAAAGGTAAAGAAGGGTGATGTTATTACTGGAGCAGTTGGCTTGGAAGAAGATACCTATAAAATGGGTATTAATGCTCTCGTCTTATTCCATGCAATGTTTGGTGATGTCAATGAAGATGCCTTAGTAGTTAGTGAGTCTTTCTCAAAGAAAATGCACTCTTACTCTGTTATCGACCTGATATATGAAGTAAGAACTAATGAGGCAATCAAATGGATAGCTCCAATAGGTCAACAGGTAAAGTCTAAAGATCCCGTCATGATGACCTATAAGGCTGTTAAACTTGACTTAGTCAATAAGGCCTTGAATGATAAATTAGGTGGTATCTTTGGAGATCAAAAACTAGATCTCTCTGAATATACTATTGAAAGTAACTTGGAAGTTCCTAATGACATTGATGAAGCTTATGTTAGTGATGTTAGAATTCAGGAAAATTTACACCCTAGAGTTCCTGGTGGTACTAAGAGACCTGACTTAACTTATGCTCATACATCAGAGGAGACTATCAAAGATTATAATTTTGATAGAAAAATTATCTATGATAGATATCCAGAATATATTGCAGCAGATAGACTTAAGGATATATCATTAGCAGATAAGGATTATAAGATTGTTTATGTAGTTCGTATTAGACTTATTAAGAGAACAAATCTTATGATCGGATCTAAGGTTACCAACCGTTATGGTGGTAAGGGTGTCATTTCTAAGATCTTGCCAGATGATAAGATGCCAATCATGGTAGAATCTGCAACTGGTAATAAGAAAGTTGTGGATATTGTCATGAACCCTTATAGTACAATTAACCGAAAGATTCCTTCTGTTAATATGGAGAGTCTCTTAGGTTCAATTGCGCATAGAATTCATGACATAGTAGATGAGAGGAAAAATGATAAGAAAAAACAGGAAACTATCATGCCTCTTGTTCAGAAGTATTATCCTGGTCGATTTGATGGAATGACATTAGAGAAGTTCTTGAAGTTACATGAAAATAGTAAACTTGAGGACGTATATTACTTCAATGTAGGTAGTTACTCTAGACTTACTCCAAAGCAGATAGATGAATGGGCAAAGGAATTAGGTGTTACACCTCAATCAAAGATTCTCATGCCTAGTGATACTATCGCTGACCTTGATGAGCTTAAAGCGAACTTAAGTGAGGAAGAATATAATACCGCCGTTAAGAACTTGACAGGTAGATACGTAGAAGTTGAAAAGCCACTTAGTGTTGGTTATATGACTATGGAAGAACTATATCAAATTCCAACTTATAGTGATAAGGTAACTTCTAGTATGTTCGGTGTTGATGTTAATGAGTGGGTAGATTCTCCTATTATGGGTAGAGGTGGTTATAGAAAAACTGGTCAGATTATCGGTGAAATGGAGCTCATGGCATACTTGTCAAGAAATGCCAGAGATTTCATTAAGCTCTCTAGAGGAGATACCTCAAGAGAAGATAATCAGCTCTTCTTGAATAACCTCTTAGGTCTTGGTCTAACTGTTACAGACAGTAAGGGTTATAATCAGGGCGGTTCATCTCTCAAGAGTAGACTTGGTGAGATGAAGACTAAATTCAGACTAAAGAATCAGAAATAAAATGGAAGATACTCAGAACATTAGTAGCAGCTGTATTATGTTAGCTGCTAATCTCAGTACTCCCGTGTCTATGAAGGCTATTTTTGATTCGGGAGATCTGAAGGATACAGGAATTGAATTTGATTCACATATAACATTACTCTATGCCAGGAAGTTTATTGATAAGAGAGAAATATTACCTCTTCTTAGAACCTTTGATTTTGGAGATATTCCAGACTTAGGTGGAAGAAATATACAGGACTTCTTGGAATATCAGAAGAATCCACTAGACTTTTCATGTCCAGTTTATGATATTTTTGAATTGAGTAGTTTTGAAAATGATAGTGGGTATGTTATATTGAAGTTGAAAAATAATAATCTCTGGTATGATGTATGTTCCCAGATCAATAAGGTATTTGGGAAATATTATAATGTAACCAGTGATTTTAGTACTTACACACCTCATCTAACTTTAGCAGAATTAGAGCCAGGATTAACTGAAAAATATCTTGACAATGAGACTCTAAAGTTAGTTCTAAGGGATAGTATTGTTCATTTTGAAGACTTAGTTATCTCCTATAGTAGGGAAGATTCTAAGGAGTATGATCAATATAATATCACAACTAATCGTGCTGTTGATAGATTCTTTAGAGAAAGGGAGCTTAGGAGCGTCGAAATTGAGTAAAAACTCACTTCCTGAGCTGGGAAATCCTTATGTGTGTGGAAATAAGTCTCAGTTGAGAGGGCTTGCGGGGAAAATCAATGAATACGTGGCGCAGTATTCTCCGGTCTGTTTTATCAGGATAAAAATTGAGAAAACCTCTCCTTAAAAAATAAAAACCTCGCCTCTTTTTTCGAGGGGTCATGCGTAATATAGGCGCTCTACAAGGTTCGAATCCTTGGTGGCCTCCTAATTATGTTACAGAATTTTAGTTTAAACAATATTGAGTACGAACGTGCTCAGCAATTTGAAAAAGACCATAGTCACAGAGAAGAAGGTGGTGCAATCGGCGGTTACATTTCAGTTAGATTTAATATAACTAGTATTGGTACACTAAAAACCATAAAATGTAGTGTATGTGATTGTGAGATGAATATAACAGACTACGATTCAATTTAAGGAAAATGAGAAAGAAAAAAGAAAAAGAAAAAGTAAAAGTAGATCAGCCTGAATTGATCGAAGAGGTTGTAGAACAACAGCCTGAAGAAAACCTGGCTAAGGAAAATTCGGCTGAAGAAAAAGTTGTAGCGGAAGTTCCTAAGAAAAAGACTTCGAGAAATTCAAATCTTCACGAAGCTAAACGTGCGAAGAATGATGAATTCTATACTCAATTAACGGATATTGAAAAGGAATTGTCACATTATAAAAAACATTTTAAAGGGAAAGTTGTTTTTTGTAACTGTAATGATGCAATTCATGGTAACTTTGCCAAATATTTTTCTTTAAGCTTTGAAGCCCTAGGATTAAAACAACTAATCTGTACTTCCTATGGAGAGAATGCTAAGGTCTTTATCTATAGTGGAGATAAGAATGGCAATAGAGTCCCAGACTTAGAAGATTGGGAAATTCAAGACTTAAAGGGTGACGGTGATTTCAGGAGTGATGAAATGATTGAACTCCTTAAGAAGGCTGATATTGTTTGTACAAATCCACCATTTTCTTTGTTTAGGGAGTATATCGCTCAGTTAATTCAGTTTGATAAAAAATTCCTCATCATTGGTAATGGAAATGCTGTTACATACAAGGAGTTTTTCCCACTTATAAAAGAAAATAAAGTATGGCTTGGATGCACCTTATTCTGTGGAAAAATGCCTTTTTTTAAGGTTCCAAATGACACAGATGTTTCTAAAGGCGCAAAGCATTACTATGATAAGAACGGAGAGCTTTTTAAACAAGTAAATTCTATTGCATGGTTTACTAATCTTGACCATAACCGTCGTCATCAGCCAATAGATTTATATAAGAAATATACTCCAGAGGAATTTCCAAAGTATGACAATTATGACGCTATCAACGTAGACAAAACTTGTGATATTCCAATAGATTATAATGGAGTTATGGGTGTGCCAATTTCATTTCTAGATAAATATTGTCCTACTCAATTTCAAATCATAGGAATAACAGAAAATGCGAATTATCTAAGTGGTTTATATATTAAAGGCTGTGATAAATATGACAGACCTTATATTAATGGGAAAAGAATGTATAGTAGAATTTTAATTAAGAAACTATAATTTTCACAATGAACATTACTCATAGATCAATAGCGATAAGAGAAATTTTTGAAGGTTATAAGGACAATCAAGAAGAAGGTGTTACAGCATTTAATGGAAAATTAAATGTTAGGCCACCTTATCAGAGAGAATTTGTTTATGACGATAAAAAGCGAAATGCCGTCATAGAGACCATTAAGAAAGGTTTTCCGCTTAATGTTATGTATTGGGCGAAGAATTCAGACGATTCTTATGAAGTTCTTGATGGTCAGCAGAGAACTATTTCATTTTGTCAATACTTAAATGGTGATTTTTCAGTAGATAATTTATATTTTTATAATCTCACTGATGTTGATCAGAGTAAGATATTGAATTATGAAGTAGAAATATACATCTGCGAAGGGAATGATAAAGAAAGGCTGGATTGGTTTGAGACTATAAATATAGCAGGTGAAAGATTAACCAAACAGGAGCTTAGAAATATTAACTATACTGGAAAATGGTTATCTGATGCTAAGAGAAAATTCTCAAAGACCAACTGTGTTGCCTATAAAATAGGATCGAAATACTTAAAAGGATCCCCTATTAGACAAGAGTACCTGGAGACTGTCTTATCTTGGATAAGTCACGGAGATATTGAAGGTTACATGGCATTCCACCAGAAGGATGATAATGCTTCTGCGCTCTTGGCATATTTTACTGCTGTAATAGACTGGATTACTAAGGTATTTCCTCCTAAGTATTATCGAAAAGAATTGCAGGGCTTAGATTGGGGAAGATTATACGAAGCTTATCATAAAAATGAGTATTCCCCAGAAGAGATGGAGAAGAAAGTAAAGGAGCTAATTTTAGACGATGAAGTGACGAGTAAGAAAGGTATTTTTGAATATCTTTTGTCAGGCTGTACTAAAGAGTCCTGCCTTAGTCTTAGAAAGTTTTCAGATGCTCAGAAATTAGCGGCTTATGAAAAGCAAAAGGGTATTTGTCCTATTTGCGGAAAGAAATTTTCTATCGATGATATGGACGGTGATCATATAGTTCCTTGGTCACAGGGAGGAAAGACAACTCCAGATAATCTGCAGCTCTTATGTCGTACCTGCAATCTGAAAAAGGGAGCAAAAAAATAAAGCTATTTGTTTGTCATACAATTGGGGGATTGGATAGAAATCTTATCCAAAAGTTCGTTCAATCCCCTACTTTTTTGCTTACACATTTGAATTAAACTAAGTATGATAACTTTTAGACCTAAACCTACTGCCACTATAGAACTTTCTTCAACTTCAGTTAAACTGATTCAGGGTGGTAAATTCTATAAGACCGTTACTAATACAGCTTCTTATCTAAAGAATAACATCTTAGATCCGGAGCTATACAAGGAAAATGTTCTTCCAGCTATAAAGGAATATGTAAAGATGTCGGGAGTTTCCCCAGACAGGATTAACTGTATTGGTACGGCTGTTTATAGAAATTCCAGGAATATCGATGAAATTAAAGCTATAATTCGGAAAGAAACTGGGCTTAGATTACGAGTATTATCTGGAAAGGAAGAGGCAATGCTGCCACTTCAGAAATACATGGGATATACCAAGAAATATGACTACGTATTGACTATAGATGCAGGTGGTTTGAGTACGGATATAGCTTGTTCCTCTGATGATTGGATATCGCTGAATGTCGGATCCAGGGACTCCAGTAAGCTAACGAAAGAACTTCAGAGGCTAGAGAAGGCTTTTGGTTGGTTGAGAAATGAAGATAGTGTTATTATGATAGGACTAGGAAAATTACATAGTTCTCCTAGGCCAAAATATTTGGTGGAAATCTTAGAGGTTCTTGGAAACCATAAACTTATATTGGAGAGGTGAGTCCATCGCAAAATATATATCGCGGGATGGAGCAGTTGGTAGCTCGCCAGCCCCATAAGCTGGAGGTCGGGGGTTCGAATCCTTCTCCCGCAACTATAATAATTTTTAAGGCCACCCAAATCCTTATAATTGTACTAAAATTCAATTTTTTATTAACTTAATTAAAGTGTTTATGAAAAAAATTTTATTTACTTTGGCACTTATTTTAGTAAGTGTATTGGACATTAACGCGCAATCAGCACGAGAAGTTTCTTCGGGTGTTTTTGACGGTACTTATGTTGGCGTCAATTTCGGATTATCAAGCAAGACGGTTCAGCCAGGCGGAGGTTGGTTTAAGCAGACCTTCGAAAATCTCAATACGAACGCAGGAATCCGTCTAGGTAAGTGGATTACTCCTGTTTGGGGTGTGGCTATTGATGCAGATGCTTATTTCCGGAATGCTCCAGCTCCAAGTACGGGCACCTTTGTTCGAGCAGCAGACTTTACTGCCCTCGCTACAATGAACCTATCTAATCTTATTGGTAGATACAAAGGCTATCCTAGGACATTTGAAGTTATTCCTGTTGCTGGTTTTGGAATCGGAAAAGTCTTCCGAGAGTCTCATTCAGATCATCCTAAGGTGAAGCGAGGTTATCTTACTACAAAACTTGGTATTGACTTTGCATGGAACTTAGGAAAAGCGAAGGCTTGGCAATTTTATCTAGAACCTTCCATTAATCATATCCTGAATGCCAATAAACACCTGGAATTCAATGTAAATCATTCGTTCCTTCAGGTAAAGGCTGGTGTAGTGTATAAGCTTCCATTCAAGGGTACTGGCCTGCACTACTTCCGACTACATGATATTGATTATTACGACGCAAAGGTAGCGGCTCTCCAGAAGGACGTAGAGTATCAGAAGGAGCTCTTGGCCAATAGAAAGGGAGAGGTTGTTCCTGGGCAAGATCGAGTTGTAAAGATCTCTGATACTTATGTGGTAGAGTTTGCAAAAGATAGCTATGAACTTACCACAGTGGCTAGGGAAACTCTCAGCAAGATCAAGAAAGGCGTAGCAGTTGATATTACAGCTGGTGCTACCAATGAAGGATCTAGTGAATACAACCTAGTTCTCTCTCAGAATCGAGCAAACATTGTGGCTGAATATCTTCGCCAGAGAGGTGTAAGAATTGATTCAGTTAAGGGCCTTGGTGCGAGTGAGACAGGTAATCGTATTGCTATTGTCAAGATTAAGTGAGAAATTATGGGGAAGTGATCTAAAGTCACTTCCCTTTCTCTTTATTAAGAATATCATATTTAACATAATAAAACCTTTTAGTGGTCACTGGAACCTAGCCACAAACTCGACACTATTAAAGCTCTAATATGCCAAACTATTATCTGGTAATAGGTGTTGGAGTTACAAACAGTTATCTAGGCACGGGGAAGGAGAGGTTGACTTCCCCCATTTTTTATATAACATGGACATCGATTTTGTTATTACTTATGTGGATTGTAATGATCCTGTTTGGCAAGAAACTTATGCCAAGAATGTAAAAAGAAAATCTTTCAATGCCTCAAGATATAGAAGTTGGGATAACCTAGTTTATCTCTTCAGAGGCGTAGCTAAATTTATGCCTTGGATACGTAACTTATATCTCGTTGTCCAAAGCGAAAGTCAGGTACCTGCTTGGGTAAATAGAAGTACCGTAAAGGTTATTACACATGATATGATTATACCTAAGAGGTTTCTTCCTACATTTAATTCGTGTACGATAGAAATGTTCTTATGGAAAATTCCAGGTCTTAGTGAGAATTGGATTTATTCAAATGATGATACGTTTCCCATCGGAGACTTAAAAGAATCTGATTTCTTTGCCTCCAATGGTTATCCTAAGATTCATTTTAAAGGCCCAATGAGATTTAATGATTTTAATCTTTTTAGAAGCCAGTGTAGATCTGGAATGGATATCTCGGGAGTTTTCCCAGATGAAAGAAATATTATCATTAAGCCAGATCATATTTTCTTAGCTCATAGGAAATCGACTGGTGAAAGACTTTATGCTGCTAATAATAGCAGAATTCATGACACAATAACAAAAACTAGACACAGAAAAAACTGTAATCAATATATTTATTCTTACAGTGAATATAGATATAAAACTTACATTGATCACAAAATAAATTATATTTATTCTTGTTTCTCACAAACACCACTTAAGAAAATGTTAAGTGCCATTACATCAGGAAAATATCAAGCAATATGCGTGAACGATGATATGATGGACATTGATTTTGAGTATTATAAAAAATCAATAAATTCTGCTTTCTCAGCTATCCTGGGAGAGAAATCTAAGTATGAGATATAACGAAGAATATTTAAACATTCCAATTAGTAAAGTAGCAATTGACTTAGCTTATAATAATCACGGGTACAGTGTCTTTTATAACGTATTAATGAGAGTAGCTAAGCTATATAAGGGAGGAGATCCCCTCTTATTGAGAAGAATTATTGAAGACATTGCCTTGAAACACTCTAAGAGTATATACTACGGGAAAATATGTGGAATATCAGGACAAGATTATTTTCCTAGTAGTATGGCTGAATTCATTCAACATACTCTTCTGAGATACATGGTTGTAGCTGAATTGGAATGGAATATTAGTGGCATAATAAGTGAAAGATATGAACGATGAACAATATATGTTTGTATTTGATTCGGATGAAGAAAGAATAGCTCACGAAGAGGGAGACACTTATACGGAACCATATGTCTCCCTTATTCGGGGAACGGATCAAGTACGTTATAATAGTGAAGGGGTAGAAGTGACTTACTTAATTCCCCAAAATATATGGAATGGTCCAGGAATTTATCCTTTCTGGGCTGGAACTACAACGACAGACTACCCTTTTAATAGAATACTGGTTGATGGAAAAGACTCCTATGATATAGAAGATCTTAATCCAAAGACCGGGGTTTTTTTTAATACCCCCGGAGTACATACAGTTAGATTTTTCTTAACTGATAAGACATTCTTTGGAAATACTGATAATAAGCCATTTTTTGAAAATATTCCATTAATGGTTTTAGGGATAAAATTTCCGAATACATTAACTGAAATTGGGGATAATTTATTAGCTGGTAGTGGTCAATACATAGAACACCTAGTAATACCAGAAGGAGTTACTACGATAGGAAATCATGCATTTCCCGTTTGTGTAAAATTAAAGTCCCTTAGCCTTCCAAGTACATTAGTAAGTATTGGTACTGCAGCATTTCTTGCTATGGGATATGAAAATGAATCACCACTAAATATAGTATTACCTAACTCTGTTACTACTATAGGTACCGATTGTTTTCAGGATGCTAAGATAGGTTCAATTATATTGAGTTCTTCCTTAGAGAGAATTCCAGAGAGAGCATTTATGAATTGTACTTATTTAACAAGAATTGTTATCCCTTCTAGTGTAGTTGATATTTTTGATCGTGCTTTTTATGGAGATACTTTACTGAGTACAGTTGAATTGTTTGAGGGAGAATTAGATTATATTGGAGTAAAGTCTTTTTTCGGGTGTCCAATTAATCGTCTTGTCATACCAGAGGGAGTAATTAGTTTGGGTTCAAATTTCATAACAAGCCATGAGTTAGAAACTTTAGTAATACCTGACTCTGTTACTGAAATAGATGGAAATTATTCATCACCCCTCTTTAGAGAAGAGGATGAAATTATTGTTCATAATCTAAAAATTGGCTCTGGATTTCCATTTACTCACGGGTATACTTTAGGAATTCATCAAGTGGGAACTGTCGAATATAGTGGAAATACTATACCAGACCATTTTATTAGTAATAATTTCGGTAGTGTTGATGAAATTAAGTTAACAGGTTCTCCAACTACAATTGGAGAGAGTGCTTTTAGAGGATTTTATGGTGAGTACTTAGATTTACCACAGAGTATAACTACGCTTGGGAGAGGTGCTTTTAGAGATTGTCCTGATTTGAAGAAGCTTATCATACCCCCATTAGTTACAGAATTACCTCCTGCTTTGTGTATGGGAAACAATTCCCTTAAAGAAGTTATTTTACCGAGGAACCTAGTATCTATGGGTGATAGTGCATTCTCTGATTGTATTTTTACTGAAATTACCCTACCTAGTACGTTAACTTCTATAGGAGTCGAGGCTTTCCCTTATACTTTAAAAACAATAAATATACCAGCTAATATAAATCTACAGTATGTAGGAACTGGATCTTTGACTGAAATTAAGTGGTATTCAACTTTAGTCGGTGAAGTATATATAGGAAAAGTATTAATTAAGCCAGTATTAGATTTGCAAGGTAGATATGTAGTCAAAGAGGGGACGACAAAAATATGTGATAAGACTTTTCAAAACTCAACATCATTGGTACGTGTAACTTTGCCAAGTACCCTAGTAGAGATAGGTGAGCATGCATTTGCTGGTTGTAGAAATTTATCTATTATAGTAAGCAATGCAGTGGAAGCACCTTTAGCTGAATATAGGGCATTTGGAGATAGCAGAGAAGGATATGCAGGTGCAGCTGGTAGTGTAAATCCAGGTACTAATAAATTATATGTTCCAATAGATGCAACTGGTTATGATCAAGATGAATGGTCAGTATTAATAAATGAATCTAAAGGAGGATTTCAAATTATAAATGGCTAATAAAAAATATATGCATAGGTTCAGTACTACAGTGGATAGACTGAACTATGAAGATAATCCTACTATCTACACCGAGCCTTATCTTAGTGTAGTAGAGGAAAACAAACTAACAGTATATTATAATAAGTCAAGTGCAGAAACTGGATATCTGAAATTTACTCAACTTGGAGAAGATGGTGGTACAATTGGTATTATTGAAAATAATAATAATATCAACTTAGAATATTCTTTCGATGGGAAAATCTGGATTCCCTTTCCAGTATCTGGGTTATTTTTGAATAGTGGTGAAAGTGCTCTCTTAAAGGGAAATAATACTACAATATATCCAGCTAGATTTACAATGACTGGATTAGTGAGAGCCTCTGGTAGTATAATGTCTATTCTCTACGGCGAATCTTTCAAAGATAGTACTACTATTCCATCAGAGAATTGTTTTCAAGGATTATTTTCAAACTGTACTTCACTTACTTTTGCCCCTGAACTTCCCGCTACAACTTTAACGGAAGGTTGTTATGCAGCTATGTTTCAGGGCACTAGTATAACTAATTTCCCAACTTTACCTGCTTCATATGTACCTAACGGATCTTATGCTAGAATGTTTTTTGACTGTACGAATCTTAGGGGTACTGGTTATATATCAGCTCTAACTAGTGAGGAAAATTCGTTCTTTAGGATGTTTTCGAGAGCAGGTTTACAAGGGGAATTAACTATAGTTAGACCACCTAATGCTACTTGGCCAGTTGAAGAGTTTATAGGAGAGGGCGTTAATGTAACATCAGTTCCAGACGAAAATGATAAGATCCAGGTAAGAAGATTGTATAAGACCGAAACAAAGTATTCTACTGATAATGGTAGTGTAGGAAATTTATACTATGACGATGAAGAGTGGTATGAGTATGTAGGAAGACATGTAATCGATGGACATAGCTATTATTTGTGGGAAAAGAATGATAATAGGAGTAGTGGAAGTGAGCGGAATTCTGTTATGAAGCGTTATGCAATAACAGAAAATAGATACCCTACGTGTGATCTTGAATATCCATATACACCTCTAGGTTTCTTAACAAGCGATTTTGATGCTAGTTATTCGGGTCCTGATATTAGTGACACTTTTTTTGTTTACTACGATTCACAAAACGATAGGTTGTATAAAGAGGCACTTAGTTACTTAGGACCAGACCTAGTAGATTGGTATGAATATTCGAACCCAATTATTATTGATGGGTATACATATCATGCGTGGAAAAAGAAAACTTCTTCTAGGGTCGAGGGAGAACACCTTATTAACACTGCAGGTACTACACGACCTTCTCATTTCTACCTTTTACTTGATACATTAAACCCTGTATGTAGTGGTAGTAATCCAATTACTGCATTAGGGTATTTGAGACCTGATCAGTCTATGTATTTTATGAATTCTGGGTCTGATTATATCATCAAGTATGATAGTCGGACGCTAGGTTGGAAAAGATGGTGTAGGGCAGAGAACAACGAAACAGGCGCATATGCAGAATTTTTTACAATAGATGGATATAGCATTGAGTATGAGACTTTACGTAGTGTTTTCTTGGATCAATTAGACGGTATCGCTGGGATAAAGCTAATTATTGGGTATGAAGGTTTATTAGATATTAATCTTGAGTTATTAGGGCTTTCTAGTCTAGTAAAAGATTTAGTCCTAGTTGGTTCTCTAAAAAGTTGTAAAATACCTGGCATTAATTCACTACAGACATTAAATCTAGAAAATTCATCTATAACCGATCTTAATATTTCAAGTGGAAGTACTAATCTAAGAAGTATTGTTTTTCCACCTAACTTAGAGTTTATTGGAAGTATTAAGGAAACTGCGATGAGTGAGCTTGTAATACCTCCTACTGTAAAATATATAAGTTCTCATGCCTTTACGGGAAGCACACGTTTAAATAATGTGGTTTTATCAAGTGGATTGTCTGGTATTGGATCTGAAGCATTTGAAGGGTGTACTTCATTGGAAGAAATTGTTATTCCGAGAAGTGTTATTTATTTAGGGACAAACTTATTTTCTGATAGTGGGTTAAAAACTGTAGTTGTTAATGCAAGTATTAAGTCTCTTCTTAAAGTCTTTAATGATTGCCCTAATTTATCCCAAGTAACTCTACCAGAGTGTTTGGAAAACATAGGTAACTATTGTTTTAGTTACTGTACTCAACTGACGAGTATTAATCTACCTAATGGATTAAATAGTCTAGATGACCATGCATTTTCGGCTTCAGGAATTACATCTATACAAATACCCCCTCAGGTTAATGTTATAGGTAGTAGTGTTTTCTATGATTGCTCTGAACTTACCGATGTAGAGATACAGACTACCAATAATACTGTCGAGGTCCAAAAGAATGCTTTTTATAACTGTACTAAATTGACGCATATTAATTTAGAAAAATTAACAACTATAGACGAATATGCATTCTGTAATTGTAATAGTTTAACTTCTGTTAATTTAGAGAAAATTTCTACAATTAAGGCCAATGCTTTTGCGAGGTGTACTTCTTTAACCGATGTTAGCATTTCATCTCCAGTAACTAGAGTAATCTCCAGTAATACTATCTTTCCTAACTGTGATAATATAAAAACAGTTTATATCAATTGTACAAACTTTAGTACTTCAATTTTTTCCACAACTTCATTGAATAGTGTGGAGGAAGTTATACTTGGAACTAAGTGTTCATCTATTCCTGGAAAATTTACTAACTTCGCTAATCTTAGGTCTGTCATAATACAAGGAAATCTAATAAGGTCTTTAGGTTTAAATTTATTTAAGGGTTGTACTAATCTGACCTCGCTTGAGATACCATCTTCTGTTACGAGTATTGGGTCTAATGCTTTTAAGGAAAGCGGTTTAGAAGAAATAACTATTCCAGATTCAGTAAAAACTATATCTTCTCATGCTTTCGACGGATGTACTAGTTTGGCGAGAGTTAGTGTTGGATCTGGCTTAACAAATGTTGGTGATAGTTCATTTGGTAACTGCTCTTCTCTAGAGTATTTATATGTTAATAATTCTAATATCGCCTTATATGATCTCGGATTGGATGGGACAACAAATATTAAAGAAATTGTATTAGGTGACTTAGTTAATAGGGAATTTCTTGACTCTGGTCGTCTTGAATTACGAGAATATGAGCCTAATATAGAAACCTTTACTTTTGGTGCGGGCTTTGATAGACTTTGCAAAAAATTTTTCAAGAAGTGTACTAAATTGAAGTCTGTTACTCTTGGTAAAAACATGACTTCTATAGAAGAAAACGCCTTTCTTGGGTGTACTATGTTACCATCCATTGTTATTCCTGCGTCTGTAACTAGTATTGGTGAGTATGCTTTCTCAGATTGTATTAGACTAAAGGATATCACTTCAAAAAATCCAACTCCACCAACAGTAGCGGATAATACTTTTGGAACTGGTCAGCCAGATAATGGATTTACTGGTCGAAATACATATAACCAGAATGTTAATAAACTTCATGTGCCTAAGGGAGCAACTGCCTATAATACTGCTTGGAGTAGGTTGTTGGTTTATTATTGGTCAGGATTTACAGTAGAATACAATGGATAAGGAAATTTTAGTAGGAAGTAGGGCTTTTTTCTCTGAGTTTCCAGATTTTAATTCAAAAGATAAAGATTTGGTTAAATTAGTAGATTCAAGCCCCTTCTTTAAAAAATATGGTCAGATACATTTAAGAAACCTTTGTTGTTTTGAATTTATCATGACCACAAAAGAACAATTTATACAAGATGCGTTAGATTCAGAATTAGGGATGACATTGGGAAAATTTTTAGTTCCAGAATTTTGTAAAGAAATAGATTTTACAATAGAAGATCTTCCTAGGCTAAGACACCTAGTTGAGATCTTAGACCCTAAACATTCTTATGAGAAGTTGATTTATGACTTCTACTTAGAGAATGGAGAAATGATTCTAACAAAAAATCAATTACAAATAGTCTACGAAGAATATAAGAAAACTCGGGAGGCGGAATAATATGTTCCCCTCCCATTAATAATAATTGTTATGAAGAAATTAGTTATGGCTGCCTTCCTCTTGTTGCTATCTTGGAAGGTTTTTGCTCAGGATTCAACCAATTATTGGACCCCGATTATAGAAGCAATAATAAAAGTAGAAAGTGGCGGAAATCCTAAGGCAGTGTCTAGGACAGGAGCTTACGTTGGTATACTTCAGATCTCAAAGGGCCTAGTTGATGATGTTAATTCTTACCTAAGACATAAAGGTGAAACAACTAGGTACGCTTATTCCGATCGACTTAATCCTGATAAATCTAAGGAAATGTTTATCCTATATCAGGAAAAGTACAATAAGCATAAAAGTGTAGAAAAAGCAATAAGAATCTGGAACGGTGGTCCTAAGCATACCATCAAAGGAACACAAGCTTACCTAAAGAGAGTTCTGAGACACCTGGAACCAGGGGAGGGATAAAAACCTCCCTCTAGGAAGCCACTATTTCCTTACTAATGGAGGTTGCCGGGATGACGGAATGGGTGAGACGTGACAGATTTAAAATCTGTTGGCTATTGCAGCCGTGTGGGTTCGAATCCCATTCCCGGTACTTACAGCATTCGAACATGATATTTTTATGGTTTTTTGGAAGGGTCCGTCCGTGAGGGATAGATCCTTCTTTTTTTCTTCCCCTTAATGCCTTATATATGTAATGTTTATTTTTCATTATTAATTTATTTTATATGTAATGTTTATTTTTCATTATTAATTTATTTTGAATTGGGAAGAGTCAGTCCGGGATGGATAGACTCTTTTTTTTTTATCCCCCCAATGCCTTATATATAAGATTCCATTTTTATATTTTTATATTGGTTTTAGAAGGATCAGTCCGAGATGGATAGATCTTTCTTTTTTATTCCCCTTAATGCCTTATATATATAGAAATTTTGTTTTTACCATATTTAAATTGGGAAGAGTCAGTCCGAGATGGATAGGCTCTTTTTTTTTACCCTTCCCCATTAATGCCTTATGTATATAAATTTAATAAAAATGCAATGTATGAACTATGAAAGGTTATATTCCCCGGATACGAAAGTGGTTTGTAAAACAGTAGGGGAAGATATCTCTGCTACTCACATAGCGGAGATATTAAAGAATAAGTTTTTAGAGAATGATATCTTCCTTCAGGAGGGTGATCATTTTATATTGGGGAAATCGCAGTATTTCATTGTCCTAGTTTCCCCAGTGGTGAACGAAGGAATGGATTTCTTTGAGGAGATCCAATTTACAGTTGAAACGGTAGAGATGTAGAAATACATCTTTACTTTTTTCTTTCCTTAAAAGCTTTAATAATGTATAGTTAATAAATAAGAAAAATTATGAAATACCTATTAGAGTATTTAGAAGAAGTTGTTAAAATAACACCAAAAGGTGAAGTAACGACAGAAGAAGACGAAATTAATGGTCTTTCAGGTGAAAGTGTTTATATAGATGGTAAGTGTAGTGATATTTTCGTCGCCCACGTAGATTATCTTAGGTGGATTGAAAGAGTTTTAGAGGAAAGTATCGCTGATGAAAGATATAATGTTGGCGATTGGGTTATCGACGAAGATGGATGCGCATGGTTTATTGAGGAAATTAATCCCGTAAGCTATAAATTAGTGTCTAAGTCAGCCCAAAGAAAACTGATAAGTAGATCTGAAGCTCGCACTACACTTAGACCTTGGACGATAGATGATGCTAAGGCATTCGATTACTTGATGGTGAGAAGCAAAGATTACGGCTATGTGGCTATTATTATGTGTGGTCAAGATAGTACTAATGGTCTCATTTGTGGTATATGTGGAATTGAGCTCGTAAAGAACGAAAACATACATGCTCCTTGGTTAAAAGGAATATCCACAAAGGATTATATTATTGTACCAGCATTAGATGGTCAGAGGCAAGAATTATCGAAACTTGGGCCAAACTCTCCCGAAGTAATTATGAGTGAGGAGATGAGGAGAGAGTTCTTAGCTTATTCAATTACTAACCGATCATGACAAGTTCATCCAAGTATTTCTTTAAAAAGAATAGAAGACGTATTGCAACCAGTATTTGGTTTATTGCATTTATCGTATGGTGTATTTATCTACCAACTGTAACGAGGATTGAACCTTTGTGGGTTTGGGTAGTACCGTACGTAATCGCATTCTTGTTTGCATCAATTGTTTACTTAGCTATAGTCAGATAATATGATAAGCAGTAGGAAGTATTTTTATGAGAGATATAAGGGTGCAATTGCATTTGTAATTGCAATAGTAGCACTTATGGTATTTTTCGCATTTCTCGTTAAAGTGATAGATACTGGAGATAATTTATTAATAGTGTCGTATGTAACGCTATTCCTTATTACGTTTGCAGTATATTTATTCATCGTACTTTACAAATTTACATGAAAAGTTCGTATAGTTATTTTACTGAAAAGTACTGGGAAGGCATTTCTATCGGTATTTGGATAGTAGCACTTATAGTTTGGGCAATATTTGCACCAACCGTAAAAGAGATAGGGGCTGTTTGGTTTATACTATATACGCTTTTATTCATTATTGCATCGCTCGCGTATTTTGTTATACTATCACGCCATGATTAGTTCAAGGAAATACTTTTTTAAGAAAAATAGACGTATAATTGTTTTCTGTATTTGGGCAATTATAGCTGTATTTTGGGGAATATATTTACCCAAAGCTGCATGTACTTCAATCTCAATCTTCCTGGTATACTTTATACTGGGCATTGCTATGTCGGTATTATTATTTCATAAGTACATTATACCGGAAGACGATGACTAGTTATAGGAAATATTTATATAGAAAATATAAGAGCGGTTTATACTATTGTATTTCAGTAGTTCTTTCCGTAACTTATGCGATCTACTCAATTATGTTTATGGCTATGAATGGAATAAAGATATTCACATGGTTTTTATTCACTATTCCTATAGTTATATTAGTAATAATATTTTTAAACCACCTAGCAAGACATAGTTAATATGCAAAGTCCATTTAAGTATTTTCTAAAAAAGCATAAAGAAGATATATACTTTTATGTATGGGTATTGTTAACTATAGTAGATGCAATTTATTTGGCTATATCCTTGGCATTATCCATAATTGATGAAAGTAAAGGTGCTTTTTATGCGCGGTGTAGTACAATATTAGCTTTTTGCGCATTTGGAATCTTTACCGTGATATTAAGTTATTTAAAAGAAAAAGGTTGAAGATATGCAAAGTTCATTTAGTTATTTCAGAAGAAAACACCTAGGTAATATCCTAGTAATTACGTGGGTACTAATAATAGTGGTAGGGTTAATTGATTTACTGGTTTTCGCAAATTGTTTGTTATTTGAGGTTGAATCTGTGTGGAAACCAGCCTTACTTTGGTTTGGGATACTGTTTGCGGCATTTATTCTAATAACAGTATTAATGATGTACTTATTTGCTACGAATCGGATAGAATAATGACAAAAAAGTATTGGAATGATTGGAAAAGAAGAATAGGTGAAACTATAAATATACACCTATTCTGGAACCGCATAGATGGAACAATAATACGGAAAGCCAATAGTGGATTATTAGATCCAGAGGATAGAATAGTCAAGGCGACATTTCATGAAAAATCTGTTGACTTAACTATCGAACGTAGCAATTATTATTATATCGGTTCACACTATCTTTCTAAAAATGAATATATTACTTTGGAAAGAGAAAAAATAGCATGTATAATTTTTAAGAAAAATGGAAAATAGCTGGTTATTATTAGAGAACGGTAGAGTAATAGAAGAATATCCTTCTAAGACAAAAGCTAAAAATGCTAAGTGGTGGAAGGAAAAAGAAGCCAGAGAAAACTGGCTAGACCTAAGTTATGAAATTAAGCCAAAAACTGAATAATATGTTAACAGTTTATACTGCCGATGAATACGGTTTGTTACGATTAACTAGGACAACCTATTCTTGGCCTGAAGAGAAAAGATCTCCTCGAGAACAGATTAATTGGATTAAGATTCGCATTAAGAATCTTAGGGGCAAAGAATCTATAAAAACTTTTAGTCCTTACATTTTGAATTATCTCAACTTAGCCCTTGAAAAGGGAGATATCAAGCCAGAAGATCTTGAGGTAATAGAAGTTATCAGATGTGATGATAGTGTCGAAGAAGTAAGCTTAAAAGTTAAAGATGATAAGGGGAGATGTTTAATAGATACTAGATCTCTATCAGATCCAATTTCTGAAATTTATCAAGAATTTAATAATCTTAGAAAAAATGAAAATCGAGTATGAAGATTTAAAAAAGCACATGATCGTTCATTTAAAGATTAATAATGTAAACGTGATCGTATTTTATTTAACGGCTCAGGAAATAAAAAAGAAACGTATAAATGCTGATGAAGAAGGTTTCTATGGATTTAGAGGTCTTTGGTATAAAGGTAATGGTACGAGATATTCTTCCTATGGGAAAATTTATAACTTGAGCTATTACAAGAAAGACATGGAATTAGTAAGGACAGGTATTCATGGACTGTCGAAGAAAGAATTAAGGCATATTGTCAGGTAAAATGAGAAATTGTACTAACTTATCCCAATCGAAGGACTTGAAGAAGTACCTTCCACTTAATAGTGCGGATATGTATTATACTCCGCCCTTAGTGAATGGATTTACAGAATACTTAGTACATCCGATAAGAAAATTACCCATTGATTGGGAAGTAGAACAAGCTATTCCGTGTTGGACTTTGACTGCTTTGATCAACATTCTACCAAGTTCAACACTTGATATATCCGACGATCATTATTGTAGAGTTTCTACGATGAATAGGAGTTCTGAATGGCATGGTAATCCAGTTGATGCTTGCGTAGAAATGATTAAGAGATTACATAATTTAGGATTGATGAAAAATGGGAAAGTACGTAGACGTTGATGCAGTTATTGCAGAGTTAAAGAAAAGAAAAAAGAAAAACCCCCTAAACGAAGGCGCTTTTGAGGAAGATATTAAACTTCATGAACAAAAACTACTGTAGGTATGGGACGACAATATATAGAAAAAAGTGAATTAGTAAAGGAGATAGAGAAAAGAATAAAAAAATTAAAGGATCTTCATTTTGATACAGTTACGGGTTATGCTGGAGAAATTTCAGGCTTAGAAAGACTACTTTCTTTCCTCGATACTCTTGAGACGAAAGAGGTTGTGGCAGAACAGGAAGGTATATGTAATGGCATACTCAATACCATTATAGGAGATACTACTTGGCATCTTAAGATCCCACTTGATAAGGTAGGGTTAAAACACGGAGATAAAGTAAAAATATTCATAACAAAAGAAAAGTAGTTTGATTATGAAAGCAAAAATACGAAAAACAGGTGAAATAGTAGACGTAATTTGTTATGGAGGGAGTCCTAATAGGAGAAGTGATGCACTTGACTACGTGAATTATATTGATTCACGGGGTGTTGAGCATACAGAATCAAATAACTTAAATTATTATTGGGACTTTGAACCAATAGAGACTACTGATGAGTATTGGCAAGAAGTAAGAAAACGTGCTGCTATTGCTGCTTTACAGGGTCTTTCAGCAAATCCCGATTTAGTCTATGATAACGGTGATGAGAAAGTAGACATTGTTGCAAGAGCAATGAGATACGCTGATAAACTTGTTGAGAGACTTAAAAAGAAATAATTATGGCAACGATTAAGAGCAATTTACTAATTAAAATTGACAGCTTAAAAAACGCTGTAGAAAAAGAAGATGTAGAGGTTTTAATCCACTTAATTGATGATATGGGTTTTGACAACAGAAAATCATCAATGATAGTGGATTTTGCAAAACAAATCATTATAAATTTTATATCAGACTATATTAAGGAAAAAGATATAGAGACATTAAGAATAAGTAGAACTGGTGAGTATGGCACAAAAACATACGATACATATAGGAGATGTAAAGAAGAGCTTTTCCGAAATGGAACTAATGTGCAATGGACTTCTTTAGGTAAACTATATCAGGCGTATAAGTATATAAAGTATTGTATAAAGTATGGCAACAATTAAGTCATTTGATTATGGAACAAATTTTAGTGAATTTAAGTAACAGTCAAGTACAAGATATCTTAGAAGAACTTGGAATGCTTGAAGATGGCAATTGTTCTTATACTGCGGAGGAAATATTTATAGCAGGAATGGAATATGCTATAAATAACGGATTATCGTGGTTAGATAAAAATATAGATTTTGAGCACGACTATCCATCATCCAAAGAGGAACTAATTGAAAATTTACTTAAAGCAATGAAAGCAGAAAAAGTAGAATAATGTTTATGGAAAATAAATTTAAGATTAAGAAAGGTAATTGGTATGTTTGCATAAGAAGTTTAGACGATGATTATGGAACAAGGGCATTTCGTAAAGGAGATGTGTATTACTCCACAAAGGATGAAACTCTTATGCCAGACAATTCTAACGTTCCTACTAAATTCTCATATTGTTGCCTAGATCAGTATTTCCGTCCTTGGTCTATTAAAGATGCAAGGGAAGGTGACATACTTGCATCTAAATCAGGGAAAAGAATATTTTCGTATAGCGGAAAACTTGATTTAAAGAATAGACCTTGTGCAAATTATGGTATTTACGAAACATATGATGGATTTATTCTAACTAAATGTGCTTTTGGTAATTTCTTTACATATGAAGAAGTATATCCTGCCACTAGAGACCAACATAATTTCCTTTTGAGGAAAATGCAAGAGGCTAATTGGTCTTGGGATATAAGTAGTAACATGAAGTTAGGCATAAATACAAGAGGGAAGGATGTAGTCATATTTTCTAATGAGACAACTCAGTCTTTTAAGCAGAACCATACTTGGAGTGAAGAGGATGAAGAAATGTTCGACTATGCTCTTGATATGGTAGAATGGTATGGAGGTAAAAATGAAGGAAAATCAAGAGATGTATCTGATTGGATTAAATCTCTTAAGCAAAGAATAAAAGGAAATGGCTGAAAAGATAGGTGGAAAATACAAGCAACCTTGGACTGAAGATCTTCTTGCGCAGATAAACAACGAAGATAGTATTACCAAGCGACATCATTTAATCTCAAGGTATCTTCATCAAAGGGAACAACAGATAGAACGTATACTCGCCAATATTGAAAACGATGATATTGACTTAACTCTTGTCGTTGAACAGTTATGGGAAGACCTAAAACTCGCCCATAAACAAATTCGACATACAATGGACAGAAGTGATTTTTATGCTAAATATTATAAATTAGATAAATAATGGACATAAAGGAAGAGCACGTAAGCTTTGAAATAGCAAAACTCCTTAGAGAAAAGGGGTTTGATGAGCATACTGTTTGTAGATATGTTGACGACAATGGAGCAACTGAGAAATGGTATGACAATTACAGAGAAAAAGTATTACGGTTTGAGCTAAATGCAGGTGACCTAATAGAACCATCAATAGAACCTAAAGAAAAATACGAACTATATGGTGATACGATCCCTGCACCAACTCTCTATGGGGTAATGGAGTGGTTGAGAAAAAAGTATAAGCTCTTCTTAGGAGTTGGATTTGGTAATGATGATAAAGGCGAGTTTCTCTATATGGTAGATATTTATGACTTAACTGGCGAAGCTATTGAGGGTAAATATAAACCTATTGTAGAAGCAGACGATTATCTTACTGTTAATCCGAAAACTCCAGCAGAAGCTATAGGAGAAGCATTAAAATATTTACTCAAAAAATCTGATTTATTGGAATGTTATTATAAAAAATAAAATAATATAGGTATGGACGATAAAATTAAGCTTGATGTGGAAATTAATCCAGTCGTAACACTAAGATTACATGGTGTTAATAAATATGGTGGTATTATGGATATTAACTATAAGGACATCGAAAGGGTTAGAATTGATCGTGGTAAAACAATGATTCTGTATAAAACAGGTATTGAGGATAAACCTCTTGATGGATTTTATGTTCAAGAGTCTGTTGAAGAAGTCAATATGCTTATTGAAAAGGCAAAAGAAACTTATTCAATGGCATTAATAAGTTATAAAGCAGTCAAAATAGATTAATTCGATAACGTTAAGAGCAATTAAGTATTGTTTAAAAAAATTATGAAACAGTATAAGTATATAGACAAAGATGCTTTAGTAGCAGAGTTAGAGAATAAGAAAAAGTACGCTCAGACTTTAGGCGATAATGCTATTAACGGAAGTATGCAGCAGTTCTATGATGGAATGAAGCAAGGTTGTGTTGATATTCTTTCTTTTGTCAATTCTCTTAAAGTAGTAAAAGTGGATTTGGATGAAGAAATTAAGCGCCTTAAAAGAACTTTATGAAACTAAAGTGTAATAAGAACAGTCGCCAAATACTTCTATGAACTTGGTCTTAGGAAATAGATCCTATTAATTCTATATTTATATAACATAAACTTATAGTATTATGGATAATTGTATAGAAGAATTAAGACAAAATTTGAAAGAATTAGAACTAAAATCAGAGTGGGAAACTTTACATGAGAAGTACTTATCAAAGAAGAAACTGTTTGAAGGTAAGTGTCTCAGCTCTCATGCACTCGCAAAGCCGCTTTATTCCTATAGTGGGAGAGAAGGGACCTATTTCTCGGCTAATCGTATAGATAAGGTCTATATTGGCCTCTCATCCTACGGCTACAGAGGCGAAGGACCTGTTATAGAAACCTTCGAGGATTTCAAGGCAATCGGTGGGCAATCCGCGATAATTGCAAAAGGCGAATGTATATCAATCCGGTTACTACCAGATAATGAGTATGAAATACAATCTAGATCCTTCAGGGAGATATTTGGCCCATCAACTTCTTTTGGTGAATATGCACTGTCATTACAGTTATATGAATCACTCAAGGGATTGTTGCGTGGATCTTGTGACAATTTTTTCCACGTTGCTACTAAGAAGTTACAATTTGATGTTCACCCTTGTAAGGAACAACTAGAACTATTAGAGGCACATGGGGCAAAGATGATAGACCTGGAGGATGATGAAGTGTACCTATTACATGACAAACCTTTCAGGTATGGAAGAAAATTGGTAGTGAACGAGATTTCACGGGCAATAATAAAAGATCTTTTAAGGGATGCTAGGGATAGCGACCTAAAAGATAATGGGTTCTCCGTTAAAGGTGTGTATTATCCACCAACTGGATTTTATAAGAGGATGGTAACTACATTAAGTAATGTCCTAGCAAAAATGAATTAATGGAAAAGAAGAAAATAATCCCAATCGCTACAAATTACGAACAGGGAAAGATCTTAGAAGAACTTATTGGCACGGATAGTGCAGATATGGTTTATATAGACTATGGATATGCAACACGACTCTTACCAAAGAATGATATTGATGCAAATTCATATCCTGTAATATGTTGTGCATGGTCATTGCCAGCATTACTTGATATATTGCCTGAGATACAGGGTACGTCGCCTGTAGTCCATACTCATGATAATTCTATATCTTATGCAGGTAAGGATGGGTTGACTGTCGTGTCGGATTCTCTTATCAGTGCTAGTTATGAGATTATATTAAAACTTCATAAATTAAACTATGTTGGATAATTTAAAAATTTGGTTGAGCAGAATCTTTAGGCTTCCAGTATCAAGAAAGGCAATTCTTAATCGAGTAGTAAAATTGTATAAGGGGAAAACTGATGGATTGTGTGAAGCATTGGAGTGGTCATTGATAGATTATGGGATCTATCTTCATGCAGCTGATGTTTTTTCTGAATTTCTTACTCAAGAGAATGCTAAGGGATTTGGTGGTATCCTTCCTGGTTTTTGGTGGCCAAGAAAAGACTGGACGTCTGGAAGATCAGAGTTCCTAGATTGGCTAATTGAACAGTACAAGAATGATAAAACAAACCTAAGAAATTATGTTCAAAGATAATTGTCCTTGGGGAGCTGATGTACCAGAGGCACCCTGGAATAGAACGGATGCGCCAGAGGAGAACTTTAATGTAGCCATAACTCAAGTTTTGGTCAAGGAAACGGAGATTATGACTAATGATTATAAGTTAATACCCGGCAGCGAGAACCGAGATACTGATAATACAGATTGGAAGAATGCTTATTACAACAATGATAAGTATACTCCCCTGGATTTGATCAATAAGTTCAAGGAACTCTTAGAGGAAAATATTCCAGATAAAAAAGTTGATCGCAAGAAGCATTTTTTATACAAAAAGCTTATAAAAGAATGCGATAACTGGATAGTAAGCGATCTGAATTTTGAAAGAATAGGGGGATAATATCTCCCTTTCTTTTTTCCTCCCCAAAGAAAAAGAAATGCCTTATATATGTAAGAGGAGATATCGGGATGCCTATAAAAGAACCGGTTAACTTTTAAATATTTAGATTATGTTAAGTAAAGAACAGCGTGAGAAATATCTAGAAATTCTTCGTAAGTGTCTGAAAGACGAAGAAGACGAAGAAAATTCTGATATTGAGGGCAATCATAGAATTGCCGACATGGTCTTGACCGATGCTCTTTTGGCATTGGGAGAGAAAGAAATAGTACAGGAGTGGGAAAAGCTCGAGAAATGGTATGCATGATCATTTCTCATTCGATTAGAAGAAAGGAAGCAGAGATTGTTTCCCTTTCTTTTTTTCTTCTCAGAACCGCCTAAATCCTTACTACTGTAATAAAGTCGGGCCTTTAGCTCAGTTGGTCAGTTAGCAACACGCTCATAACGTGGAGGTCGTGGGTTCAAGTCCCTCAAGGCCCACTTTATTTTTTATTTTTATAGAAACAATAACAAATTAAGAGAAAAAAAATGATTACATTAACTTTCAATTTTTGGTGGATTCCAGTTATAATTATTGTATTGTTTGGAATCATCGTATTTATTAAAGCGTATGTCAATAAGAATGATAAATTTGGTTTTGGCGCATTCTTTGGTCTCATTGTTCTCATTGGTTGTATATTATTGGCGGTTGCTATAGGAGGGTTTACGATTTGGTGAAGATGAAATATTTTTACAGTGATAATAAAATTATTAGTATTTTATTAAACTATGAATAAAACAGAGATAGTTGAGAAAATTCAGTCAAAGGTTGATTATAAGGTCGGAGATTGGGTTGAAACATGTAATTTTCTCCCAGGCATAGTGCAGAGCATTGACATAGGGTATGTCAAGAGAGATGACTATGTGAAAGATGTAGTTGAGATATTTTACCCTCATATGGCTTTTGACAAGAAATATAATGGGAAATATTGTGGAGGAAGTATTTGTTCCGCCGATAATTGTGGAATACATAAAATCACTTCAGAATATGCCTGTAAACTCATGGCATTGGGTTATGATAGACTTAGTAATCTTTGGGAAAGAGCTTGTGAATATTGGAAAACTGATGATAAAAAAGCATGGAAGGATTTTGTAGAAGAAGAGTATAAAAAAGTATTTGAAAGAGCAGACCAATAGTGGCTCTGCTTTTTATTTTTCCCTTCAATGCCTTAATAATAAGAGATAATTAAAAATAGTATTAACTTTTTAAAATCAAAAAAAAAAATGAGTGATGTTAAATTTGGTAGGCAGAAAGGAAATCCAAATGTTGATGATAAGGTAATCATCCGAACTCAAGAAGCTAGAATAAGAAGTCTTGAGGAAAAGCTCGAGGCTAGTGAAAGAAAAAATAAAACCCTACAGGATGTAATTGATAGGTATCAAGAACACGACAAAAGGCAAAAAGAGATATTCTACGAAGGAACTCTAAAAAATGCCGTTGACTTCCTATTAAAGTCAATTAAGAGTAAAGAGGAGAACTGTCGTATTATCCTAGACGAGACTAATCAAATGATTAATCTAAATAGCTCTTGCAGAGGAAAAATTCGAAGCCTGATCAACTACTTAACAAAAACCAGGCTGAAGGAAGAAACTCTTTTAGAGAAACTTCAAGCAATGCTAGAAAATTCCTAGGTTTCCCTAGGGATTTTTTTTTCATCTCAAATCCCTTTAAAATCTTATAGATAGATATAATAATTAAAAATACAAATTTCAAAGATCATGAAAATTACAATTACTAGAGCATTAGCAAAATTAACTTCTTTAAAGAAAGAGGTAAAGAAAGACATTCTCACTTATACACCTACAGCTGTTCAGCACGGTAAGATCTTAAGATCTCCTCATTCAGCTATGACAAGAGAAGTGTTTGAAGATAAGGCGAAGAGTGGTTTCCAATCACTTCATGATAAGCTTAGTTTAATCGAAAAGTTAAACAAAGCAATTCTTATCTCAAATGCTACTACTGAAATCGAGATAGCAGGTGTTGTAATGACAGTTGAACAGGCTCTTCTTATTAAGAGGGAAGTTATTCCTTTAAAGGAAGATATGCTTAGTAGGTATAAGTCGGTCTGGACTGAAACTCGTAAATCCTATGAAGCTGCGCTTAGTGAAAATGAAGCGAAAGTAGAGAGGATGATTAGAGATGCTGGTGATAATGACCAGAAGAAGTCCAGAATTGATGCAGAGACTTACGTAAATCAGTCTAAGGCAGTGGATATTGTTGACCCATTGAAATTACCTGATGTGATTGAGTCTCTAGAGAAGGAAATAAATGACTTCAATCTTAACGTAGACTATGCTCTCAGCGAGAGTAATAGTACTACATTCATTGAGATTGATTAAGTAATATATTCGATGTCATATCGAAAGTGGGCAAAAATAACGCCTTCTTTTGTGTCAAGAAGTGAAATAATGATACGTTATGTAAATCGCAAACTTACATTGTTAAATCACTTCAAAGCTCAAAGGAAAAAGCTCAAAGCTCAAAGATCAAAGTTTAACTGTTCACTACAATTTAACTTGGTGGAGTTATGACTGTCGGTAGTGAACATCAAAGCTTAAACATGAAAGATCCAAAGCTTTACAAAATCCCTGAGTTAATTCATCATGGCAACATGTAGGAGTTTTGCAGTTATGCCTCCGCTTACTTATACAGGGCTGATATGACATTGAATTTTGAAAAAAAAAAGAGGTTGAGAATAAAACTCAGCTTCTTTTTTTTTATTGGCTCATCAAAGAGCCGCGATTTTACTCAAGAGGCGGGTTAGTTTTGAGTTATCCACCTCCTTCACTGCATAACTTCCTTGGAGGTCACACAATGCCAACTTCGCTAGATTTTGGATTGTGCATCCCTCTGGCATATTAGCCAGCTTCTGAGCATCCTCTACGGATCTCCAGAAAAGTGGCTTGATGTGGTTTTGAATATACCACTTTATTTCCTCAAAGTGAGGATGATCACGTGGTATAAACTGATTTAAAATCTCTCCACCCACTTTTGCGTGGTTTGGGTAAGACCAGTCCCCTTTGCCATTGCGGACTGATGTCTTAATTTTTCCAATATCATGGAGAAGGGCAACTAATTGCATGGTTTTATTGCCCTTGAATATTTTTCTTGCTGCCCGCCATACTAAGATTGTGTGTTGGTAGGCATTTCCTTCACGGTGGTATTTTACGTGCCCACCAATACACTTTAATACTTGAAGGCGTTTGATTACCCTCCTTGTTGTGCATCTTTTCATACACAGACTGACCTATAGCTTCAAAAGCCCCGGACGTCAGATTCCGGTAATTTATATTCTATTAATAAGGCATTAATAGTAGGAAGGAGAGGAAAAAAGAAGGGAGGACTATGCCTCTACCTTCTCTTCTCTTGGTCCAAGCAATGAAAGCAATTCTTCATACGAAGAGCATCCCAGAATATTCTGACTAAATTCCTCAATGTTTTTTCCTTTCATGGCTAACAGTTTTACCTGTGTGCCAATTTTAATCATTTCGAGAATATCCTCAGGATCTTTGCTATTCTGCTTACTGAAAAATTTATCTCTTAGTTCTCTCGAAGTATGAGCGGCCTCTTCAGCCTCCTTCTTTAGAACATTTAACATCTCAGTCTTCATAAACATGAAGCCGAGTAGTTGTTCAAAGTTTTCGTTCATAATTTTTTGCTTTTTATTGAACACTTAGTTATTTAACTCTATATATAAGGCATTTCTTTTACTTTGGGAAGGAAAAAAGAAAGGGAAGAATTATCTTCCCCCTTCTATGAATTCATCAAAGGCCCTATCTATGTCAGCATATGTCTCGGCCTTTTCTAAGGATTCCTCTAGGCTAGATAAATCCCAGCCAAAAAGTGCATTAGATCTTGCTTTTTCATCATCATCTTTGTCATTAACACTTTTTGAAAGTTCTATTTTTTCTTGTTTCACTAATAATATAAATTCTATTACATTCATTTTTGTTTTTTTTTATTAAGTTAATAATTATATATATAAGGCTTTAAGGGGAAAAACTCACTTGAGGACCCCTCTATTCTTTACCTATGAATATAAATTTAAAGTTTAATGTTGAAAAGATTATTATTTATTATACTTCTTGCATTGTTTGGGAGTTCTATATATGCTCAGAATACATACACAAAGCAATATGAACTGTCAGGGGTAGAAGAAGTTGATTCAGGAAAAATCAAAAAAGCCACTGGATGCGTTAAAGTCAAGTATAACAATGATTTTAATGTAGTGGAATTAAAGTACATAGTGAATCCAGAGTCCTACTGGCATTTGATTAAGTTGGAAGATGTTATCCTAGAATCTTCTCCTAGGTCTTTTATCTGTAAAAGAGAAGATGATATTATTTTTGAAATAAAGGAATCCGGAGACGGATATTCCTACATATTAATAAATTATAGTAAAATTAAAAACAAAAACAATGAAGCAAGTAATTAAACCTGGTATGGAGTATATACCAGAAAGAGAAAATGTTCGTATTTTCTTAGCGGGAACAATCGACAACGGTTCTTCCGAAGATTGGCAGAAAGAGTTAACAGACGCTGTAAAAGATGATGCCCCTATTACATTCTTTAATCCTAGACGAGATAAATGGAATCCTGATGAGGGTGAAGAAGGTCTAATTAGGCAGATCAAGTGGGAACAGTATTATCTGGATAAGGCAGATGTTATTCTACTGAACTTCGTGGGTAGTAGTAAGTCTCCAATTAGTCTATTGGAGTTGGGTATCTATTCTCAGACTAATAAACTTATCGTTCTTTGTCCAAAAGAATACTATAGGTTTATGAATGTAAAGCTAACTTGTGAGAAATATGGTATTCCACTAGTTGAGTCTGATGATTGGGCAGATCAATTAAATGTACTCAGTCAGATTCTGGAGTTAGAAGGCCCAGCATTACTCGTTAAGCCAGAGTACCTTGAGGATTCCGTTGAGGAAGAGAATGTAGAGGAAGGAAATAATGATGAATCTGGAAAAGCTTAGCCTATACCTTAGATCTTGTTTCGCAGGTATATGTATAAGTTTAGGTTGTATAATATATCTTAAAGTTGGTGGAGTTATTGGGGCCTGTCTATTCTCGATAGGCCTCATCTCCGTCGTAAGATATGAACTCGACTTATACACTGGTAAAGCTGGATTTATCAATCTCTTAGGCTTACCTGATTATGCTTACCTAGGAAGAGTTCTTTTGGGCAATATTATAGGATGCCTAATAGTAGGACTCTTATGTAGATTTGCATTACCTGACTTGATCGAACCTGCTCAACATATCATTGAGACTAGGGTAACAAAAGGTCCATTAGCAAATGGAATACTTGGAATTGGTTGTGGCATGTTAATGACAACCGCAGTATTATTTGCTAAGGCGGATGATGATTATGTACCACTTCTCTTTGCGGTTCCAGTATTTATCTTATCTGGGTTTGTACACTCCATCGCAGATTCATGTTACTTCGTAATATCTGGAGGACTTCATTTCTTTACTTATGTATTGAATTACCTCTTTATAGTAATCGGAAATTTTATCGGATGCAATGTGTACAGATTTTCTAAAAAGCCTGATGAAATCAATTAAACGTTTTCTGAGATTAGGCCCAATTGAAGATTATCCAAAGAAAGTGAAAAACCTTAAGCCTGGAGATGTAGTATTTGGACTAGATGATGGAACATTCTTAGGCACAAGAACTAGGGTTAAAACAATTAGCAGTGATGGTGGAATTTTTAAAGTTTCATTTGAAAATGATAGTCATAGCTTCTCCGTTGATATTCCAAAAATCTCGGGGAATAGACTAGCATATACATCACAAGAACAGCTTAATAATTATTACAAGTAATATGATTTATCTTATCATTGGTTTAGTAGTTGGCTTCTTCTTAGGCCAGCGTTTTTCAGATGTATCTATTAAAGATATTTATCTAAAGATAAAAGAAAAAATTAAGAAATAATGACAGTAGAAGAAATTCTCAGGCTCGAATCGTTATTAGAAAAACGAGGCTATGTAAAATCCTCAAGTAAAGGGCTTAGATTAACTAATGAAGACCATTACTGGTATAAAGGGTTTGGAAGAAAAAATAATCCTTATGAAGAAGGAAGAGCACAATACCAAGTGTTCTTTGCCATATGGGATTTTGAGAAATATCAGAGGGATGCGGGTTGGAGTTATCAAGTTTATGTGGAAGTAAGTAGGACTGTCTCTGAACTTGTTAAAATAGTCCTGACATCTATTGATAGTAGTTCTACTATTGAAGAAGTAGAACAAATGGCCGAGAAATTCTTTAAGTTCGTGGATGAGAATTTTTCTATAGGACAAGAATGGATATTAATTAAAAATAATAAGAGTAATCCTTGATTTATTCAAGGGTTACCCTTTCTTTTTCATTATGGAAGAATATATAAAATATTTTGAAACTCAAGAAGAGTATGATGAGTATGTAACAAGTGGAAATATGAAAAACCCCAATGTATCTTATTGTGAAGATGTTAAGGATGTGCATTATAATCCTTGGACTTGGGCTGATGAATATTTTACAACAGTTGCATTGGAGAATGGCACGATAACGTTAAACGTACCAGGACATATAGATACACATAATATTTCGTATGTTTCTTATTCAATAAATGGTGGAGCATCATGGGTTGACACTGTTGATGTAAATGACTTTGTGGAAGAAACCCCAATAACTATCAATGTTTCTAAGGGTGATGCAATTTTGTGGAAATGTGGAAGTAAGTATTATGAAATTCCAAGTGGACTTGGTGGGTGCTTTTTCTCATCTACGTGTAATTTTAACGTAATGGGAAATATAATGTCATTGGCATGTGGTGACAACTTTAAGGGAGCAAATAGAGGTTCAGAATTTAGCAACTTATTTAAAGATGTTAATGGGAACAAAGAGTGCCTTTTGGTAGATGCATCAAATCTTATCTTTCCAGCAGTATCTATTGGCTGTAAATCAATGTTTAGTGGCTGTACGAGCTTAGTAAAAGCTCCAAAACTTCCCGCTACTACATTATTGTACTACCAATGTTATTATAGTATGTTCCAAGGTTGTACTTCATTAACTACCGCTCCTGAACTTCCTGCTACAACATTAGTTAGTGATTGTTATAGTAGTATGTTCTCTAATTGTACAAGTTTAACTACCGCCCCTGAGCTTCCCGCTACTACGTTGGCAGACCACTGCTATAGTAGCATGTTCAGTGGTTGTATCTCATTAACTACTGCACCTGAACTTCCTGCTACAACGTTGGCAGATTATTGTTATAGCGGTATGTTCAAAGGTTGTACTTCATTAATTGCTGCACCTGAGCTTCCTGCAACGACATTAAGTAGTAGCTGCTATAGCTGTTATCAGAGTATGTTCGAAGGTTGTACAAGTTTAACAACTGCTCCTGAGCTCCCTATAATAAATCTTAATTCTAGTTATGGTTGTTATTGGAGAATGTTCTATGGTTGTACAAGTCTTAATTATATTAAAGCGATGTTCACAACAGAACCTTCTTCAGCATATACAAGAGATTGGGTTGATGGTGTTTCTGCAAATGGTACATTTGTGAAAAATGCAAATGCAACATGGGATGTAAGTGGAACTAATGGTATTCCGACCGGTTGGACAGTAGAAACAGTGACAGTATAAATTTAGGGGAAGACTAGTAATAGTCTTCTCCGTTCTTTTTCCTTTAAATCCTTACATGTGTATTATTATAAATAAAATTTTAAATATTATGGAAAAAGCAGTAAAAGAAAAGAAAGGATCTGTAGTAAATGACATGTTAAACATGTGTGTTATCTATGCTTCAGATTTTGTAGAAAGAATGAATGCGGCTTCAACTCAGTCAAAGAAAGCTGAGCTCCTGAACAAAGTAGGTTTTGTAAATACTATTGAGTCCGTTAAGTACAAGGAGATGAGTGCGCTCTTTAAGAGAGCAGAAGGTTTTTACAAAATTCTCAATCCGATTATTGAGGGTAATTCCCAGGCTTTTTTCGTACCAGCGCAAGGTTTCTTAGAGGTATTGAAGAAATATGACCTTGTATGTGGTACATTCAAGCAATATAAGGGCGATGTTCCCCTAGAGAACTTGGAAATAATTAATGATATTCAAGATAAGTACATTAGGAATTACTACCGCTATGACTTCTACGGCCTTGATTATCGGACTGATATGGTAAGTGAGATTCGTCCGCACATCAGTCTCAGTAGTAGATGTAGTAGCGCTGATCGGGATTACCTGGAGAGCTACTTTGTAGATAAAGATTACTGTGAGCTGGATATCATGAAGGATCTCAATCGATTCCCATTCCTGGGTATGATAGATGATTTTGACGATGACGCAATTGAACGTAAGATTAGGACGCACCTCTTCAAGAAGACTGCAAATGTATTTCAGCGCATATTTAACATATCCAGTTTCTTTGAGAAGAATGCTACTATTAGAACTACAACTATGACAGAAACAAAGGATAACCTGTTTATCTGTGCGCCAAGAGTGGATATGGTACCTAATATCATAGAAGTAAAGGCTAACGTTGAACTGGAAGTGGTGAAGGATCCACTTATTGTATCTCTTGTCAAGACTAATGATATCAAGGGAGTCGTAGTTCATACTGGTTGGGGTATGGAAATCAATACAGATGAGATGACCAGAATGAAAGATGCAACTGGAAATTTCATGAGAACTTTCAAGGACTTCGAAAAAAGGTTTTGTATTAAATAATTAGTGTTATGGGATATTTTAGTAAACTGATCAAGAGAGCTCCCACAATGGATGTGGCAGATAGCCTCTTGGTTAAGAGTGACAAGATGTTACTCGGATTAGTGGAGCAGATGAGAGAACTGGTTCTCCAGGCGGAGAAAGTAAAGCTTATCCGTGAACTAGGTTTTACTAACTCAGAAGAATCCAGTAAAGTAAAGAAAGTAATAAATCTACTTGAAGAGATTGAAGAAACCTATAATATTCTGAAATCCCTGACGGATAAAAATGATGACACATTCTTTATTCCATTTCAGGTTTTCAAGGATATCCTGAAAGAATACAACCTTTTCTGCGGAACTTTTGACAAGTACAAAGGAGACATTCCACTAGAGAGCTTGAGGACTATTAAGAAAGTCAAGGATAATATGGATAAAACGAGCCCATATATCCCGGCTCGAATTGATGTATGTGATAGAATTGATATAATTATTCGTACATTCTATTCATACCAACAAAGTCCAATTACTGACGAGATTAATCAGGCATTCTTAAATGGTAGACTTTCATCTATCCTAATGGATTTTCTCAGATTACCATTATCAGATCATAATCTTCCACAAGTTTATGCCAATATACAGAGATTTATTTCTGAAACGGCCTATGCTCATAATCTATATCCAGTTAATATGCACCAAACTATCAATATCAATAAGAAGAATGTCGAAAATCTTCTTATCTGTGCACCCGCTGATAAAATGAATACAATGGTGGAGAAAATAACATTCGACGTAAAAGAGGTTAAGCCAATAACAAAGGACCCACTGATAATATCAATTACTAGATCTTCTTCGGGGGTCATTGTTCATACCGGTTGGGGTATGGAAATGAACTTAGATGTTGTAAAAAGTTATCAGGAATCAACTAAGAGGTTCTTAGAAAAAGCAGAGCCTTTTATGGAGGGAATGAAACAAATCGTATGAAACAATTTCTTGTAAAAAAGCCAATTAAGACGTTTAAGATCGTTAAGCTGTTAAAGGATAATACATTTGTTCCTTACTTCTTTAGCGATTCTATGAACTACAAACTTGGCGAGTTGTATGAAAAAGACGACTTTTCATTCGAGAAAAAAGACGCCTACTTTTCATATGACATGAAGAAAAGAGGTTTTTGGATAACAGATACTAAAATCATTACGTTTGAATTACTATTAGGCTTTATCCCAAATCTGTTTACAATATTTACGTATAGGAAGCATCCTGGCTCATTTGACCTTGCTATTCTGGAGTGTGAAATCCCAGAGGGATCTTATGCTACAAATATAGGGCAGGGGAAAATAGCTAGTAATAAGTTAAGAGTTAAGCACATAATGTATGTGTTGGACTGGGAAATCTTCTGATAGAAAATTTGCGTTTAAACCAGTAGTGACTTTTAAACTAGTGGTATTAAAAGCAAGCGGATTATTTTCCCCAATGTACGCTCTGTCTAACTTCTTCTATTACAAAGGAAGACGATGTGATAGGGTTGAGTTAGTAGAGGAACCATCAGAACTATTTCAAGGGCTAATTGATATACATAAAGGATATCATTCTTATTCTCAGGATAAAGTAAGATTTTCTGCAAATAAGCTAAAAATTATAACCAGCATAGATATACTTAATGCTGATAATAAACTGATCGATAAGATAATAACCTATATGGATATCAATGGTGAAATACGAGAAATGTGTAACAAGGAAGTACTAGTATTCTTAAGATGTACTGTACCACAAGGATCACCCTATTACGAAAATTCTGATGGAGAAATAGTAAGCGAATTCTTGGATATAGAGGAAAGTTGGACTGTAAATGAACTTATGAAATATCATGACTCCAGAAACTAGATATAAAAGTGATAGAGAGAAATATCTGAAAAAAGAAGAATTAGGTTATTCAACTATAGATGTTGAATTTGGGCCTAATTATAACATATATACTTTGAATTTTAAGGATAATATTGTCGTAAATCTTTGGATCTCATTAGATGATGATACTGAACCAGATGATGAAGCCATAGCATCTTTTGAGAAGAATGGAGTCCTAATGAGAATCCTCCCAGTGAGGTTGAAAATTCTATCTTCATTCCTAAAAGAGAATACAACAACGCTCAAAGAATATATTAAGCCGCAAATAAAAGAAAAGATTGAAGTAAAAACTAACATCCTATCAAAGGAGGGAGAAGAACCGGAGCCTAATTCAGGACAAGAAGAACTTCCTCTCCCAGAACCTAAGAAGGTTTATCACAAACCAAAGATGAAGGTAAAAAAAGATACTGGCTTCATTGGACTAGTAAGAAATCTTTGGAAAGCATGGATAGGATAAAAAAGAAAGGGAACCCCATTAAGAGGGGCTCTCTTTTTTTATTGTTCCCGTCCACCTACCTTTGGCGGTAGTGCCAGGAGTTAAGATGTCGATTCTCCTAATCCATCTGGGATTCATTCTATCATGGATGGTATATGTTCCATCCACGGAGCCAGTACCTGTTAAGGTAATTCGGTCTCCATACTTAAAATGTTCCAGAAGATCAGGGGAGATTGCAATCCACTTTTCCTTCCCGGTTTTTATCTTACTACCATCGGCCGTAATAGATGGTGTACTATCACACTGCGACCGAACTGGATTATACCTAGTTACGGTCACCCTAATTTCCTTTACCTGTCGTATGGGTACAGGCCTAGGGGTTTCTTTGAGCCTCAATGCGTCCTCACGACGCTGCTGAAGCTCCTTCTCATAATCATCTAGATCGACATTGTACAAGACTGTGTCGACCCTAAGGTCATAATGCTCCTCCTCATACTCCCGGAGCAAGTGGGAGCGGTGCTGTTCCTTTGCCGCACCGAACAGAAAGTATAATACTACCCCTAAAAAGAAGTAGAGTATTATCTTACCTATGTAGTCAATGACCACAGGGTTGTTAATAGGATTTTTCATAATTCTTAATTTTTTTTTCGTTAGACATTTTCTTTATAAACTCTATATATAAGGCATTAATGGGGAGAACAAAAAAAAACACAGCGTTTACTGTGTTTTTTGAAAAGCTTCAACAGTTCCTCTTATAAATCTCCAGCTTTTACGAGCTGTTCGAGGAACGACTGAAGGTCGTCCTTCTTCAAAGGATTTCCGGCCATATCAAAAAGGCCGTATCCCCCGACGTTAACCTTCTTGCCACCTACGATATAGTCGCAAGAAGCAACTATGTCACTTAAGTAAGCCTTATGGTTGTCGACGTATTCTAACGCCTTATACCTTACGTCAACAACCATTCCGGCGAATTTACCGGAAGTTGGGATCATCTCAATAATGTGATAGACCCGAGATCCATCATCATGCTTTGAAAATAAGTATTCCATAATCTTTTTTTTAAATTAAACATTAATTAATTATCTCATAAATAAGGCATTGATTATTCTTTGGGGAAGAAAAAAGGGGAGGCCTTAGACCTCCTCCTCTTTAAACTCGTTTATTACACTTAACAGAGTATCCTCGGTTTCCTTTACCAAGGATACTATGAAATTTTTCGCTTCTTTGTCATTTTCGACTTCTCTTTCTGAAATTTTTAAAACCTCTATCAGATATCTTAACTCATTACATTGAAAAACAAGATTAAGCATCAATAGAGATACTATATCTTTTTCACTTGCCTCATTTGCCGCTAACCACTTTTGAATCTCCTCTGCAGTCCCTTTGCATCTAACTCCAAGGTCTTTGGCCCTGAGTGCTAAATTTTTTAATACTTTTGTTTCCATCTTTTTTGTTTTTTATAAATTAAACCTATATATAAGGCAATAACGACATTGATTAACATTTGGGGAAGAAAAAAAAATAATCCGAGAGGGATTCGAACCCTCGACCCCAACATTAAAAGTGTTGTGCTCTGGCCAACTGAGCTATCGAATTATATCTCATATATAAGGTTTTGAAGGGAAAGAAAAAGAAAGGGAAACAATCTCTGCTTCCTTTCTTTTCTTATCCTAGTTCTCTCTCAGACCTAAAACAATCGTTCGAGAACTTGTTGGAATTGAAGTTCATTACCTGTTTGCCACTTGTCTTGGCAAAGATGTAACTGAACCTCGCCCCACTTGGAGGCAAACGTTATCACTTCCCCTTCTTTTCTCCCTTCGAATAATTCTATTGGGAGATAGCTTGGGAATCTATAATTATCTCGGAGAGCAAGCCACTCTCCTACTGCTGTGCTTTTTCGTGGCACAAAGGCATCAATACCCTCTTTTGCCCAATCGGACAATGTGCCAATACCTAAGTTACATGACTCGCAGTGGACCCTAACCAGTCCCTTAGAGTCCTTGAACTCCTTGATTCCGGAATTATTTGCATAAGCATCTAGAATCTCGGAATAACGATCACTGTTCTTCTCTGAAATAGTATCAGTATCGATGCCAAGAACGATCGATACGTTACCTTCCAAAACTTGTTCCATACTTGTCTCCATATTCAAATACACTAAATACGTGTCGTGCGCAACATCTAAATTAAACATTACTCTATATATAAGGCATTAGTTAACATTTGGGGAAGAAAAAAAAAATAATTCGAGAGGGAATCGAACCCCCGACCTCCCCGATATATTAGCTTTATATACCTGGTGTTCTACCTCAGAAAACCTAAACATAAGATCTAATCGTAGATTTTCTCTGAACTATCGAATTATTCTTATATATAAGGCTTTGAAGGGTTATATGGAAGAAAAAAAAGAAAGGGAAACAATTTCTGCTTCCTTTCTTTTTATGTTGTTTTAGAAGGGTTATTTCCTTCTGATAATGTACCCCTTCTTTTCGAGGTAGTCAACCTCGCTCTCCAGAATGGTATATTCGTCACCCTTATTCGTGGTGAGAGTATAAGAGAAAACGCCTTTTGGGTCTCTTACACATTTGTAAAAATCTTCAGGATTTAACATTACCGTTGTTGGCGATACTACTGCTTTTTGATCCCAAATTTTAATTTCAACTAACATAATTTTCTTAATTTTATTAAATTTAACATCATATTAATTATCTCTATATATATAAGGCACTAATATGGTTTTGGGGAAGGAAAAAAAGATCCACCTTCACAGGCAGATCCTTTCATAATTCTCGAAAAATTCAACAATACATATGTGATCCGGAAGAGATTCGGACTCTTGACCTACAGTTTAGAAGACTGTTGCTCTATCCAGCTGAGCTACCGGACCATTATACTCTATTTATAAGATTTTAAGGGGATTTGAGATGAAAAAAAAAAAGAAGTGGCCATTACCACCCCTTTACTATGTTTATGCGAACAGGCATATTAAGCTCGCAACAAAGTAGACTATATGGCAAACTACGTTAGTCGCAAACGCAGCTTCATCGTTATCCTTTGAAGCTTTTTGCCATCTTCGCCACGAAACAATGCTTAATACCAAGAGAAATATTCCAATTACTATTCCCAAAATATCTGTGTATAATAATTTCCAGATTACTATACCGATGGCAACTCTTCCTAGGTGTGTATTTGAAATTCTCTGAGCTGAACCCTCAATCGCTCTAAGGCATTCATTAACAGCTATGCCTATCTGCTTGCCAATGTTTGCCCACTTATCGGCGGATTCACTACTCTTCTGGAAGTTAATCTTTTCTCTTGTTTCACTAGGCAGCTGATTCCACTGCTCTTCTGTTAATACTCTGTCTGCTTGAACATTTAGTCCAAAAAACAGAACACTAAATAAAAATAATAATCTCTTCATAATTGTTGTTTTTAAGTTAATATTAATATATTAGTAAGGATTTTGGGGGATAAAAAAGAAAGAGGTATAGACCTCTGTTCTTTCTGTACTTTGAAAAGTCAGTTTGACTATGAAACACCAAAGAAAGATACCTCTCTTGTGTTTCCTAAGAATACCTCAGTAAATACTGGCTTTTCGTTAGCAAATTGTTTGGGCGTGCCTGCCCACAGTATTTTTTCCCCTTCGAAAAGGTAAGGGGCAACCTGATTCTTAGTACCTGCTAGTGCAGATACATAAAAACCTCCCTCATAGTCAGGGGATTGAATTACACAAAATCCTTTCCCCTCGTTGAATAAGTTGGCTTTCGCCAAAATCTGTAAACTAGTAACTTCCATGACTCTCATCAATTTAAGTTAAACAAATGAATTATCTATCTCATATATAAGGCATTTCTTTTACTTCGGGAAGGAAAAAAAATCCATAGCTAGGTAAGACACATTCTGTCGTTTAGTTGGCTGAGCGGGTTATGTGAATTACTAAGAATCACCGCAAGCATCTTATCTGCTATGGACTATAGTGCGCCTGACAGGACTCGAACCTGCACGTCACCGAGACACTTGATCCTAAGTCAAGCTTGGCTACCAATTACAACACAGGCGCACATAATATACATTAGTAAGGTTTTTGGACTTCCTCAGCTTCCTTTTCCTTATTTATGAAAAATATTAACATTATGGTATATATATTAACTTGTGAAGAAAGACGTTATTGTTACATTGGATTTGACAATAATGAACAAACAATAGAGCAAATCTTGGAGGTGTTTGTGAAATATAATCCAAGTATAGAAGAATATCTTGTCTTAGATGAAGCTAATGAGGAGGATGCATTATCATTGAGTCTGTTATTTAAAGACCAGGAACATTGCCCGGGTTGGTACAAGTCTGAAAAAATTCTAGAGTTCCTAGGGAAATATGATAGACTGGATCTACTTAGAAAAGAATTACCCCATACGAAAGCTAACCTAAGTCCCCAAGATATTGATCAGGGCATGGTTAATTCAATAATGGAATTTTGTGAAGTAAATTCGCAAGAAGACTTAGTCATATCTATGGTAAATCAAGGAATAGCTACGGGAGATTCATTTAAGTTATTCCTGTCCCATGATTTTCCAGAAAAAGATCAGTTAATTTATGAGTTTTGGGAAGGTAGGAAAGGAAAGTGGAGTGCAGATGATATTATTACTTACAGTAAGATAAAAGACCTGGTAAAGGGCATAAGTAGTAAAGCTGAACTTTATAAGTACTTATGTACTATCGATCTTCCTTTCATTGGACTCTTAGAAAAAGACGGGTTATATGAAGCTAAAGTAGTAGTTACTCTTGGAAAAAGAAGAGTAAGGGGGAATCCAGATCCTGAATATGACTATGAACTTCGTCAAATAGATCAAGTGGCATTGGAAGAGGAGATAAGAAATTCTTTCAAGCTATGGTCTTGCTATACAAATCAGGAAATAGAAAACATTTTTTGTGGAATAAAAAGGAGATTAGAAATATCACCTAAGATTCATCTTAATATTAATAAGTATTTCTCTTTTGAGAATACTAAAGTAAGAAGACCAGGGACGAGACATTTCCAATCCGCAAAGATACTGTGTGATTGGCTTGGTGATGAACCTAATGCAGAGTCCAGTTTTAAAAAAGAGCTTTTTAAACTCTTTCCTATTGGGGATAAAATGCCAGTAACTGTGGCAAGAAATAGGTTAAACTATCTCTATAGTAAAGTACAAGGATTTACAAAAACTGCAAAAGCAACTGACCTTAGTAGATGGTTTGTGGTTAAATATTGTTGGGTTGATAAGCTCTATAGGGGCGTAGAGATAAAAGCTAAATTGGGAGATCCTAGTCCACAAAATTTTATTGATATACTAAAACCTCTTGTCCTAGAGAAGTTTAAGTATCAAACTAAAGCAAGTACTGCATCTATAATGGTGTTCCTGGACCAATTGTTTCAAGGTTGTGGGTATTGGAGAAAGCCAAAAATAAAGTATATAAAATATTGGTATCCAAATTCAAAGAAATGTATGGTCCTAGGAAAACCTGGATATAAATTCAATAAATAAAAAAAAGTGAGCAAATCCTTTTGGGACTAGCTCACTCTCTCTTTCATTGGAAGGATTGAATTATTCTCTCTTTCACTTCATCAAAAAGAGAATAAATTAATTCTATTGGTTGGTTTCTTAACCTTTCCTTTTCCCCCGTTGGTATGGTTCTGTAATAAACTATATCAGATTCTAATACCAACTCGTGGTGTGAGTCTTCTTTCAGTGGAAAGATTTCCATCTCCCCCTTCTTCATCCACTTCCCGATAAAGTGGCATCTTGAAAACTTATTGTTACATAAAGATGCCAAATCTTTTAAGAATTGTTCCTTGTCTAGTTTCATATTTAATCATTTTTTTTTATTGTTAAACTTATATATATAAGGCATTAATAGGGAAGGATAAAAAAAAGTAGACCAACCGCCGTTAGTCTACTATAATACGAATTCTTGTTTACTTAATGATAAGTCCGCCCTCTTCTTTCCAAACATTCCTGAAATTTTCTGTCTTCCTCAAAGACTTAATGAGCTCTTTGAACTCTCTTAGGTTACGGTTCTTAATCTTGACACTGATAGCGGTGTCACTGGACTTTCCCCAAATGTTTTCAGAGGAAAAGTATTGACGATCTTTTGGATCAGCTAGAACTTCATCAAGCTCCTTCTCACGAAAACAGCTTCCGATAGTATCAGCTACAATGTCACGTGCAGATACCTCCTTTGCCGTGTCATAACCCGAACCAAGGAGAACATCAATCAACCTCTTTTGTGCCTCCTGACTTCTAACCAAGATATAAATCTCAGATACTCTACCATTGAGCGAAGTCTGAAAAAGGTCATTCAAGTCTTCCGTCAGACATTCCTCTTCACAAGAATAGTTTAAGTACGGATATACCTCAATAATCCCGAACTCTTTCGCTTCATTTTCTTTTGAAGCCTCAATCTTTACATAATACTCGTCGTTCATAGAATTAAAAAAATTAAATATTATTTACAATACAAAAGTAAGGCATTGAGGGGAGAAAAAAAATACCCCTTCAGAAAGGGGATAATGCCTTATATATGTAATTTATATTATCTTTCATACATGTTTACTAAAGGGGATCGTCCGTGATGGATATATCCCCTCATTTTTTTGTTCAAAAAAAATAGGATCGAGATATACATATTACTATGTATAACCCTGACTGACTATTCTTTTTGAGATTTATTATACTCTATATATATCTATTTATAAGGCATTAAGGGGAGAAAAAATACCGCCCCAGAAAGAGAAAAATGCCTTATATATAGAAACAGACGCATAATAATTTAATTTCATAATAATAACTAGGGGATCGGTTCGTGATGAATAGATCCTTTTTTTTTCATATCCCTTTAATGCTTTATATATGATCATAAAAAATATTTTTTTAAGTTTGAAAATAATGATTGGAGGATCAGTCCGGGATGGATAGATCCTCTTTTTTTTTTTGTTCAAAAAAAATCCCCCGACACGGGGATTCCTTTTTATACACTTACGTTGAAGCCTAGGATATATTTATAAAATAAATCAGAGATCCTTTCATATATGCTTGGCTTTCCTGTGTAAAATTTTAATACTGATCTTCCACTCTTAGTTAGTTTCCATGTTTCACCACTTGGAGAAACTGAAACGCTAATGTAGCCAAGCCTTAGTAATTCATCTACGTCTACTAAGCTTTCAATGTCCTTCAATAGGCCTTTAGTTGAACTTAAAGCGTCTTTTAAATTTTTATTCATAATTGTTAGGTGTTGTGTTTATATACTCTTAAGGTATTAAGAGGGAAGAAAAAAAAAGAGAGGGGAACCCGTTTTAGAGAGTTGACTGATCGTCTGTGCGTCTGTGGGTTCCCCGGAGTGCAGCTGAGCCCGTCCTTTCGATCATCGGCGGGGTCCGATCTGCTGCAATTTTCTAAAATCTAATTCCTTTATGTTCATATATAAGGATTTAAGGGGATTTCAGATTCTTCAAAAAAAAGAGAGGATCTATCCGTCTCGGACCAATCCTCTAAAAATTATTTAACCTAAATATGATTGTTATGAATGTTTTACATATATAAGAGTTTAAGGGGATAAAAAAAAGAGGATGACCTATCACAGGCGACCCTCTTCTTCAATAACAAAAATTTAAATCTTTAAATCTATGGATATAATATACAACATATATAAGGGTTTAAAGGGATAAAAAAAAGAGGAGATCTATCCATCTCGGACTGATCTCCACCTGACATCTGAATATACATCATACTAAAATGAGAGTATTACACGTTAATAAGGAATTAAGGGGATAAAAAAAAAGAGAATCTATCCATCTCGGACTGATCCTCTAATAAGAAACATTCTATTAATTCTTAAACTTTTACATATATAAGAATTTAAGGGGATGAAAAAAAAAAAGAGAATCTATCCATCACGAACTGATCCTCTTCAGAGTAAAATAAACATTACACGTACATATATAAGGCATTTAAGGGGTATAAAAAAAATGACCGACTCATCACGAGCCAGCCATTGAATAATTTTTGAACTTTTTTTACCCAAGAAAAATAAGTACTTTCATTTATAAGAATTTAAAGGGATTTGAGAAAATAGACCAGCCCCACATTAAAGGCTGGCCCACAGAATTAATATTATAGTCGGTGAAACCTAACGGTCACCTTTGATACATCCATCGATATAGAACAACCATTTTCTAAGATTGTTCTGTAATATGGATCTTCAATCATCTTCTTTTCTGATACTAGCTCTTCCCTAGTCTTATCACATTCACACCTGATACTAGGGGAATTCATTAATTTGTCATAAATTAATATAAGATTACTAGCAGGACCAGAAAATTCTATCGTATTTTTGTCTATCTGCGTTAATGGACATGCAGATTCATATCCATATCCACACAAAAGATCAAACAGTAACTTTATCTTTGGCCCAATAGTTGCACAATAATCCGTATATTTTTCATCATAATATGCCCTAATATCAAATATGTGATCTATTGGAATAAGATTAGTATTAGAATCCGTTCTCTTCACATAAATTCGCTACATTTATGCCGGGCAATGCCACAGCTAATCATCTCTGATTAGACGAGACTATATCTTCAGTAAATAATTACTGCCTACTTTTTCGAACACCCATCGCTTGTGCTCTACTCTACTCACTTCTTCAGGTTTCCCCTATGCTTTCGATAGTCGTTGAATAAGTTTATAACTTACTGCTGATTGACTCTATTCATTGGATTTTTACTTCTATTCGATAGTACCAATGACCTAACAAGTTGTTCCAGCAATTAAGTAGGTTTATAGTGCACCATAAACTAACAATGCACTGTAATAATAGGTTGTAATGGTTGCTTCCAACCATCTTTAATTGATGACCTAATATTATTAAAGAATCCACTAGCCATAATTGTACTAGTTCCTCCTTGAATAGGTAAATTTACACCTAATCTTTTGATTCTGGCAATTATATTTTGCGCTTCTTTTTGATCTTTTGCTTTTGGCAAATATTCATAATACTCCCTTAACCTTAATTTGTCTCCTAACATGGTATTAATGTAACCATCATGATCTAATGGATACTGACCCTGAGACTCCACATATTCCCTGAGCTTTGGAAAAGACTTATATAAACTCTGGATAATATTCTCAGCTTCTTCAACAGAACTATCTAGTCGAGCTGCTAAGGAATTTTTCCCTAAGCCGTACAATACACCCAAGAATCATTACTACTCATAATTTCTTATGAGATTAGACTATATCATTATCCGATTATTCGGATAGGTTGCACTTCGGAATAGAGAATTTCACTCTAAACCTACTCCTCGGTTAAAATTATTTTAACGTCATAGGATAGTCGTTACACTTTCTTAGACTAATCTAAGCTTAGCACGGTATTGGCATATCTTATTATTAAGACTTAGCTTTCCACCGTTAGCACTAATAAATTAGTACACCCTAGATTTCTAGGTTCACAACCTTTTCATTAACTAATTACTTAGTTATGCCACATCTATCTATGGTCTTGAATTTCTTTCTATAAGTCTTTTGTTCTTTTTTACTAAGGTTATTCCAACCTTCTTCACCTAAATATAGTTTCGAACTATATATGTATATGTCTTCTCCAGCGTTGAACTTACTTATTAGATCAGGATCCAAAGACGCGTCAATTTTGTTATCCTTAGAACTTTTTATTTCTAAGTTCAATTGATTCTTAATTCTCAATTGTTCAGCATATATTTTCACCCTATTAGATAGGGTGGGGAACACTCGTGGTAGGATTATTCTATTCGTCACCTACTATGCGTTACACTACTAGGATACCTTTAATATTATCTTAGTTAGCACGGTATTGGCATCTCAGCTTTCACCGTTTTTGCTCCCTGTACCCCGTAATATTACTATTACGGTGGGCAATTTTTTACCCCGCGCTCTTACAGATTGTTACCCTATAGGCTTTTTATCCTATAGTTCTATGGATTCATTTTATCCATAGCTCGGCATATATTTTCATCCTAGATAACTAGGATGACGGACACTCGTGGAGAGATTATATTTATTCACTCTCTATGCTCTACACTACTTACTTAACCTTTCGCAATTTAAATAAGTTAGCACGGTATTGGCATCTCAGCTTTCACCGTTTTTGCCCGTTTATTATCACTTACATTACTATAAGTGACGGCTAAATTTTAACCTCGGCACTACTACATTGTGTTCAGGAGGCACGTTACATCTCCCGGTTCTCACTTAGCTAAAACTAAGATGAACTCCTACATATCTCTATGCAGATCAGACTATATCTTAATCTCATTTCTGAGATTCTTACCGTTTCCACTTAACGATTTCAAGTGTACTCCCATTACTGGGATAGTCGTTGGGGTTTAAGAATTTAATCAGTTAGTCGGGCTGATTTTCTTTTATTTTTTGAATAAGGACATTACTGTCTGTAATTACTTCAGTGAAATATCCATATTTTTCGTAAATTTTTATTTCATTAGTGAAATATAATAATGGTATATTATTTTTCTTAGCATAATCGTACTTCAGATGATCCCTTTTTATAGCAATTTCTGAATAACGTTTATCGTTAGGATCAAAATGTTGACACCCATGATACTCTACTAAGATATTATATTCTGGTAAATAAAAGTCAAACCTAAGATGTGATATATTCTTTAAATCTGGGTAAGTTTTCTCAGATGTAAATTCAATATTATTTCCCGTAAATAGGTCTGCCAAAAATAGTTCCCCATTAGAGTTAATGAGCGGGAATATGCTATCTTTATCATCATCAGATAATAATAAGAACCTATAATAGCAATTACGAAATCTTCTATAAAAATCCTTCCTAGATAGGATATTATTGTCAGCAATAAATACCTTAAAATCTTCTACCGTATTAATATTAGAGTAATCTCTATTATTGTTTGGTAATAGACTTTCTTTCTCCTCTTTAGATAAGAGTCTACTAAATCTGCAATATACTTGCTCAAATCTACGACAAAGATCTATTCTGGAGGTTATATTATTTTCTTGAATAAATGAACGAAAATCCTCATATGTATTTATATACGAATAATCTTTTAGCATACTAGGGAGAATTCTATTTTGATCTTCACTACTCAATTTAATAAACTTATTATATCCTCCTCGAAATCTTTTTTGAAAATCATAACGGCCTACAATTTCGTATGTTTTAATGAATTTCCTAAAATCATCCTCAGTATTCAAAGTAGAGTAATCTGCCTTTTTTATAGTTCCTTTATAAGGTAAAATAGTTTCTTGCTCTTCCTTTGATAGAAAGTTTAAGAACCTAAGATAAGCCCCAGGATATTCAGTATGTAATGTTTTTCGAGAGTGAATATTATTAGTTTTAATAAACCTTTTAAAGTCGTTTGCAGTATTGAGATTAGAATAATTACCTAAGTTCGAAGGCAGTAATTTTTCTTGTTCATCATTACTTAATTTCTTGAAGCAATTATAAACCTTTCTATACTCCTCTCTCAGCCTAGACCTCTTCTCAATACCATTATCTTTTATAAATTTTTTTATTTCCTCATAATCCATTTTTTTTTTAAATTTTAATTTTTTTCGTTCTTCTTAAACCTGCTGATTAACTCTATTCCCTAGATTGTTACTGCCGTGACTAAATCGGCTAGTACTAGAGACCTAACAAGTCTTTCCAGCATTTAGTAAGTTTGTTTTTCATAAGGTCACCCTTATGTGACACTAGTTTCTAGTTAATGTCAAAATATGTTAGTAATTGGTCATCCCCACCATATATGATATTTCCATTTTTGTTCCGAATTGGAGCAGGAATTAAGCAATTTTTGACAGGGCTATGTGAGGGAATCGTATGAAAACTTGATGACCAGCGTTTACTTGATTTTTTGAGTACTTCGTATGGAGTAAAATTCTTCTTTACTGCTCCTGGTTCATCCGGATCTGCATCTCTAATTGGAATATGATGCTCATCTTCAATTACCCATTTTGCCCTCTTATTAAACATTCCATCTGGACCTACATACACACTTAACATTTTCGCATGTTTCTTATATATGAGGTAGTTGAGTGTGAATTTTCTCATAAAGTAGAAATCATTACTGAGATCTACCTCAGGATCAAATGGGCTTTCATAATTTAAGTAATCACCCTGATACTCTGGAAAAAGTTGTGTTTGTGTGTTAAATCCAAGAAAATCTGTCCAAATTTCCTTTACTTTATCTGCGGTTTGATATAAAACTGTCTCTACACCTTTCACACTAACTTTTTTTCCAAGTTTAGGGCTACCATAAAATTCGAATGCTAGGTCAAATACTTTCTTCGGGTATAATGGGCTTTCGTATTCGCCATTACTGTCATAATACTTTTTCCATTCATCTAACATTTCTTGATAACCTTCATCTATATCAGTAATACCTCTACTTGAATAGAATTTTGTTGTCTCAGGTAACTGCTGGATACTTTCTGACATGGCAGCTAAGAAAGCAGTTTTTCCTTTAAGTCCAGGAATGATAGGATTAACCATCATATCATATACGATTTTATCATTCTGTTCTGGACTAAGACACATGAAATAATTATCAGATAGAAACTTAGAATACTCCAAGAGATCCATTTTCTTACCAAAGATATATATTTTCTCTGGGATATTATGAATATCCTTAAGCTGTTTTTTATTTATTTTTTCCAGCTCAGTATATATCTTTCGATAATACATGTATTTCTCAAGTTCTATATGCTTCTTATTAATCTTTCCCTCTGAATCAAATTTAAGACTATCAATTCCGAAGAGATGTATTGTTTTTTCTGCCAGGACCCCTAAGAATTTCTTTTTCCTAATAATACCTTCGTCGATCTTACCCTTTAACTTAACTTCGCTTGCAGCTTGTCTAACAAAATCTACGAATTTTTCTCCAAAGTCCTGTCCATATTTCATAACAAGTCCTCCCTCATTTAATCCAGTTTCTGTTGAATCTAGGTAATCGAGATTACTTGTTAAGATATATTTTAAGATTTCAATTATATTACCTTGAAAAAAGTTTCCTTCTTCCAATAGTTTTACAGCAATTGGCTTATATCTCTTTATATTAGTAGCCAAGGATTGATGTTTTTGCATCTTTATCCAACAAAGAGCTCTAGTTGCCCAAGTACTAGACCAAGCCATCATCTCCTTACAATACTTTTCAAATCTAAGTCTGAATGGCTCATCTATATAGTGGCCATGTGACATAAGTCTTGCGCCAAGTCTCAGGTTATCTAAGAAAACGTTGAAACACTCTTCTGTATACTCAGACTTTTTCTTAAGATAAATCATAAGAGTATAGAATGAGTCAAGGCAGCAATACTTTCCTAAGATTTCACTTGGGATAGGCATGAATTGATTTCCCCAATACTCTAAGATCAGTTCCTTAAATTCATCTTCATATCCAGGATATCTCTTACAAATTTCTCCCCATTCAGGAGTATTTGTAAAGTTTTCTGGGGTTACTTTTAATTCTAGGTGAATGTCCTTCTTAAGTTTACCAACTTCCTCCAATAGCATGTGTTCAATTAAGTCACTAAGTCTATCGAAGTCAGAATCCCAAACTTTCACACCAAGTACTCTTTGAGCAGTCCATTTGAGAGAGTAGTTCTTCTCATGTAATCCATCTAGTACATTAACGACGGATGCATCTGATAGTTCATATAAGTCAACTCCCATTATTCTATGACTAACCTGATACTCGAATTGTAGGTTATAAGTCCAGATATGTTTCATTCTCTTAGATAGAAATTTTGCCAGTTTATCTAAGACTGCCCTATACCCTTCACTAGACTCTCCTACTTCATGTCTCAAGTCCGTTAAGCTAATAAAAGCCGCTTCTTTTGCTGTAGATATTGCAAAACCTGATACAAAGAACACTTTCTCCATTGGCATTCCACTAGTTTCATAGTCAAATCCAAAGTCAGTGTCCAATGGTAATGAGTCTACGTAATCAAGGAACCTCAATGCATCAGTCACAGTGTGAATTACGCACCACTTGAAATCATGGTAATCAACCTCTCTTGTAAAACTTGGACTTATAAAGTCTTCTAAGAGACCTGGAATCAATGCCTGTTGTACATCTACTGCACATCTAACATAAGCTCCGCCTTCTAAGGATACTCTATAAATTCTGGAACAATCGAAGTAATTTTCACCACGAATACCAAAGTGATACCTTTCTCTCAGGTAACTGAAGGCTTTAGCGCCAATTAATAATGCACCATCCCCTTCACCAAGTGCAAGAAGATCATTTCTTTGTTCTTCGTCCATCTTCTCTAGAAGTTCTAGAGGATAGACTCCACAACTTAGTTTTAATCCATATAATCCCACATAATCGTGGCATTCTTCTGAACTAACTAAAACTATCCTTTTATTCATAATCACTAAAATTTATATTACAATAGTAAGGATTTTCGGGCAATATATCTGAGAAAATATTGTTTCTTTTTCTATCCCCCAAACGCCTTACTCAAGTAAGCCGTGTTTAAATACACGATTTTAATCATACACTTTCATAAGAAAAATTAGAGAACATGAAGAGAAGTTTAATAAAAAATTCTAAGATGGTATGAATATAGTAAAATATCATGCGATCTTAGTCAACAGTCCACCATACCCCGGAACTAAATAGAGAGGGGTTGTATGGTGTAGGAAATTGTGACTAAGAACTTTTTGTTTAATTTAATTAATGTTATTAAGTACAATATTAGCAACAGGTCTGAAGATATTAGTTACTGTAGCTGCAGGAACTGCGATTGTTCTTGGAATTCGATATATTTTCAAAGAAGACGAAGAACAACAATCTCCGGACCAAGAAAAAACAAAAGAAGAAGAAGGTGGTCCGACCATTATCACCGATGGTTGGGGAAACAGTTATTCCTTAGGTGAAAAGAAATCATCCCACAAAGAGACTAAAGCTCAGAAAGTTATTCAAACTCTTCAGATGGGAAGATCAGTGATCGATAATGTTATCCAGATTGGTAATGGATTAGCAACAATGTTTAATTCGATCGACGCTATTTTTGGTATGGGAAATGGTAATGGATATGTCAATCCCTATGTACCAATGAGCGAATCATGGCAAGGAACTCAAGCAAAAGAAAGTGGTTGGTTCATTAACAGTATGGGAGAAAAAATTCCCTTGAACAAACCAATTCCTACGCAATGTTCCGATGGTAGGGTGCGTTATATGATATACACTGCACCTAATATAGTACATTTCATGAATTAATAAAATGAAGTGGAGTGTGCCATGAATAGTAGTTAACTATTGGGTAACTTAGTGTAATTCTTCTTATTAGAAAGATACATGAATTTAATAATGTACTTAAAAAACAGGTGTTTGTTTTGTGTCACCTGTTTTACGTAGAAAGTTGTAAAATGATATATTTATTTGGAACAGGGTCCTGGGATGGAACTAGGAAAGCCCTGAAAATAGGTTATAGTGAAACTCAATTAGAAAGAGAAATAGCCTATGACCTTCATAATCCATTAGGTAAATTCTTAGCCTGGAGAGAAGGTGATAGAGTATTAGAGCTCAAACTTCACTTATGCTTAATGGATTATAAAGAGGATTTCCGGGACGAATGGTTCTTCAATGAAGATAAAGTCTTGGAAATTTTTTCTTGGTCCATAGATAAGATAGACTCTTGGTTATGGGAAAATAGAGGTAGAATATTTCTAGAGAAACTAAGTAATCCTAATACATTAAAGGGAAAGATATTGAAAGAGCTAATGGACAAGTTTAGTCCTTCTAAACCCTTACAGGTAGATGAAAATTTATTAAATGATTTTGATTTATGAAAATACCGTATAGTCTAAACTTAGATAATAAAAGTATTAGAAAAATTTGGTTTATGTCTGACCTTCACTTAGGTCATAAGAACATAATTAAGTTAGGAAATCGTCCGTTTCAGAATATAGAAGAAATGGATGGTTTTATTCAGGAAAAACTGGCAGAAACCATAGAACCGGGGGATGTGGTATTTAACTTAGGTGACTTTTTCTGGAAATATACATTACCAGAAGCTGAGTCTGTACTAAAGTTAATGAAACCTCTTAAGTCTTACATGATAGCGGGGAATCATGATTCTCATGAATTATTACAAGGATTGAGGAGATATTTCAACGTTATTGCTGACAGATTAGAGGTAACTGTTATATATCAATCTGAGAAGTATTACTTGGTTATGGATCATTTTCCGCATCTTTCGTGGAATCATAAATCTAGGGGTGCATTCATGATTCATGGCCATTGTCACGGAAATATAGATAGTTTTAATCGTGATTCCATTGGAGATCTAAGGATTGATGTGGGATATGATGGAGAGCTGGCCAAGAAGACTGGATCATTTCTCATTGATTTCGAGACGATCTTAGGGGAAATGAAAAATAAAGTGGGACAACAAAGTTTCAAGGATTATGTTCAAAATAATAGTAAAACAATATGAAATCTAGGGAAGAACTTATTTCAGTATTTGAAGATACTAAAACTAGTATCATTGCAGGAGGTTATAAAGATCCTACAGGGCGTTGGCATGAAATACCTGATCCAGTAGCATCTATATTTTATAACACAGTATCGAAATTGAGCAAGGATGATTGCCCAGTTTTCCCAGAAACAATTATAAAAGTTGTTAATGAGGATACGTTCAATGTAGCTGAAAAGCTTCCTGGATGTGCTGTATTGAATATGGCATCCTTCAGTTTTCCAGGTGGTGGAGTAACTAATGGGGCAAGAGCTCAAGAGGAAGAGCTTTGTAGGCGGAGTAACCTAACAAAATCCCTATATGCATTTGATCACCGAATGGCAGATGTTTATGGTCCGCCTTATGGGAATAGTACGTATCCAATCCCTATGTTTGGTGGAATATACTCAACTGGTATAACTGTTTTTAAGAGTGCTGTTTCTTATAATGGACTAATTAATCCATTCCAGTGTGACGTAATTACCGTTCCTGGACTAAAGAAACCAGTACTGGATCGAAAAACAGGAGAACTTCAGCCAAAGGATGTCATAGCATTAAAGGGAAAAATAAGAGCCATATTCAGAATGGCTATCTTAGGAAAAAATGAATCCCTTGTATTAGGGGCTCTTGGATGTGGTGCATATGGAAATCCACCTAGCCATGTAGCTAGACTATTCAAAGAAGTATTGGGTGAAGATGAGTTCGTTCATTCTTTCTCTAAGATATACTTTGCTATCCTAGAAGATACAAATAGTAGAAAAAATATTGAAGGTGGAAACCTTAAACCTTTTAAAAAAGTATTTGAAAATGGAAACTAAAAATCGATGCACTAGAGAAGAGGGAACCGGAAAAGTAATTTGGATTTCCCCAGAAATTGCAGTAGTTGGTGTTATTATTGCTGAGAGCAAAGACAACTCGGGCAATAGAGTTTATCACTATCTTGTAGAAAAACGAGGACAAGGAGCTCCTGATTTTAATGGAAAGTATTGTTTTCCTTGTGGTTATTATGATTATTCAGACCATTACCTTAAAGTCGGTGCTGCAAGGGAAGTTTACGAAGAAACTGGAATAAAAGTGGATCCAGGGGAATTTCATTTCGCCGGAATAAATGACGGAATGTATACCAATAAGGGTCACATTACAGCCAGGTTCGTAACTAAAGTGAACTGTAGTCCTGAGGAATTGCTGAAAATGGCGGACATTGATTCCGTCAGTAGAGGCGGCGAAGAAGGAGAATCTTCACAAATACTCGTAGTAACTTATGATTGGATAAAGGAACATCGTGAAGAGTTCTGTTTCGATCATGATAAGTTAGCCGATACTATCGAGAAACATTCCTTGGATATATTTCAGAATAGTTTCTACAAAGATAACTATGACGAAGAACATTAAGTAAAAAAAAAGAGAGAAGCCATTACGACTTCTTTCTTTTTCTTTTTTTTTCCGCTCTAATTACTAGCTATTTTTCCCAACTCTGGATTTCACCCGAGTATTGATCCTTGAAATACGGTACCGGATCGTAGAAGTTTACGAACTTATCTACGTTGTCCGTTATGTACTTAATTGTTGGATCCTTAGGATTCATCCAGTCGAATTGACTATCTAGTACTTTTCCTTCTTCATCTAAGTAAGATAGAAGGATTGCGTATAGGATCATTGAGCTATACGTATAGTTAAAAACTATCTCGTATATCGCAAAATCCCTTTTCTCCGAAGTATGCTTTTCTTCAAACGTTAAGTTTTTTCCCCAAAGGTTGAGAAAACTCTTAATCCCCCTAATATCAGATACTACCTTTACTCTGGAAGTAATCTTCTTAGGGTCATACCTCTCAAGGACTTGAACTGCCCTTTCTACGTTATTAACGCAAATTAGCCCATTTCGTCCTATTTCGAATATTTTTTCTTTACGTAGGAGAGTCTGATATTCGACTCTAGAGTTGATCTTTTTCACTCTAGACTCAAGAATCTTAGCTCTCAGCGTAGTCAGGAAGACATCCGCATCTAGCTTTCCTCTATCTTGAAGAGTTTTTGCTGTGAGCCATAGTACGTATTTTTCCTCATCACTGTACGAGATCTCCTTCTCTGGAGTAGTTGTAGTCACTTCTGCAATTACTGGAGGAGTTACTCTCGGTCTTTCTACGATGGCATTGTTCTTGTCTACCGGCAAGTCAATACCAAAGCGTGTCTTGACAAATTCTACCCACTTCAGATAGATTGCCTTTATTTCTTCATTACTACCATCAATGGTCAAATAACGACCATCCTCTGGAATATTTATATAATTCCACTTAACAGGAAGGCCAGTTACGCTACTGACGGTATTCGAAAAGCGTTCTGCACGCTTAATCGATAGAGTACATCCACTGACACCTTCTTGCCGTGTCATTGTGTAGTACTCATTTGACCTAATTGCAGTTACTTTTCTCCTGACGAAGAAATTTAGAATCTTGCCTATCAACCGGGCACTTGCCACTTTCATGTTAGGTGCCACAATAGTCTTCTTTGTCCCTGCAACTTTCTTCACTTGTTGTTTCTTTGCTCCCTTCTTAATCTTGAATCGATAACAGAGAGCATCATCGATTGCCTTCGCTGCATCCTCCACTGTAATGGAAGAATCTACGAAAACAACTTTAAAATCCCTGTTTCCTACATCCTCCCGCTTAAATACTGGCGAGAGAATGTCAAAAAACCGACCAATTTTCTTAGGCAAACTAGTCGAGTCTGCCTTCTCATCGATTGCTTTAAAAACCTTAGTTAGGTCACTCTTCGTGAGAGTTTGGCCATTACTAAGTTTTCCAGCTATCTCAGAGCCTATTAAGTAATAATAGGCCCTTGATTCTTCATTTTTCTTTCTTGGCATAATAGCTTAAAAATTTAAAAGACCCCAGAATAACATTGATTGTGATACTCTAAGGTCTTGGTTGTGTTAAATATTAATTAGTTACTCTGTTTATTCCTAAGATAGCTAACTTCACGCTGAAGTCTTTCGTTTTCAGCAGTAAGTTTTCCCATTTGATAGGAATTGTTTGCCGAATCACGCTTATACCCTTGGTTTTCGTAATTCAGGTTCTCATTGATTCCCACTTGTTTCATTGCAGATGCAAAAAGTCTGTCATTAGCCTCACAAAGGCTGTCATTAGCATCCCTATACTCGTTAATGCTTGAGCGAAGTTGTGAGGTTTCTTCTTTTAGTCTTTTTATTCTCTTGTTTGCTCGTGCTTTTCCAATACCAACACCGGTAAGGAATACTGTAGCTAAGGCAATCGCCTTTGTAGTTCTAGGGTTTTTCTCTATAAACCTTCCGGCCTTATCCAGAAATCCCTCTTTCTTTTTTTCATTTTTTTCCTGTTCTTCCATTTTCATTCAATTTGTTGTTAATAAAAAATTCGTTAATAATCTCTATATATTTATAAGGCTTTGAAAGGATGATTTAAATTGAGAAAAATCAGATTTAAAAGCATTAAAGCCATATAACTGTACTTAATATAAATTTCAAGATATGAAACAATTGGATAGTTATGTAGAAATCTGGGATCAAGGTCCTGGAATAGAAGGCATTAAAAAGCAAATAGAAAAAGTGGGTCGAATCTGTTATAAGTCGGAATCGAGTATAACAGAGGATTCTGCTGAAAAATTTGTAGAAAGACTGGGTAATGCAGGTCACTTAAAAGCATTTGAACAGGGAACTGTTTACCTAACATTTCCTAGGGGAACAACCTTTGATGAGACTCCAAAATCCCCTGAATTATATCTATTCTATTTCTTTAATAGATACTCCAAATGCCATACAAGCAAAGATGACGATAATTATTATGTAACAACTAATTATCGAGTCTTAGTGGATAATGATAGAGTAGGGGACTTGAAGTACTTGACAGAGCCTAGTAAGAATCATGAGCTTCGTATTTGTGCTCATTTTATATGTGATCGTGGAGTTTCTGCTGAAGCTAATAGACATACTATGAACTCTGCTATGGAAACCTCCACTAGGTATTGCAACTACAGCTTGAATAAGTTTGGTAACGAGATTAGTGTCATTCAATCGGATGACATTGACTTGAGTAAAGCTAATTACGATGGAAAAGATTTCTTCAGAATGTGTGAAGATGTCAGATTCAGCTCTTCTAAGTGGAATGAAGTAGATCTTTGGATGTTTGGTAACCTAGCTACTGAGTTTTCTTACATGGAATTACTAAAACGTGGCTGGAAACCTCAACAGGCTAGAAGGGTTTTACCATTGGATCTAAAAACAGAAGTATGTCATTCAGCATTTATATCAGACTGGATTCATTTCTTTGAATTAAGATCTGCACCAGATGCTCATCCTGATATGAAAAAATTAAGCGATCAACTAAAGAAACTTTTTATAGAAAGAGGCTATATAGAGCATGAATAAATGTCCATTATGTAATGCTGTTTTTGCTGATTCGGAAGACCTAGAAAGACACTTATTAGAGGAACATTTTCTTACTATGCAGTCTTTCTATGAAATGTTACCTATTGAACAAGATAAGGGAAGAGTTCCTATTTCGTATATAGAAAACGATGGATTCTTCTTACCAGACTGGGACAATATCAAAAATAAATATGAGAAGGTACAGTCTATTAATATGGTTCAGTCAGCGATAAAGGATTACTACAATAAGGTTAGTACTGATAGGTATCTTCAGATGTATTTAATCAATGATATCTACTTTGAAAGTACATTAAGCCATAAGTATTCAGAGTTTAAGGATATACTAAAGCAAATACAGAGAAAATATAGGTATGATAGGAATAAGATTTGGTTCTTAGACTGGATACCTGGATTTCCTAGGTTAATAAGTGAAGACAATCTTGATGGCATTAAGGTTGTTTTGATTGATGACTTGTATAAGGTAGTCAGTGATCAAGAAACCCTATCATTAAATAATTATTCTGTTAAGTTCCCAGAGATTATACCCTATGATAGAAGATATCACAGTAAATATAATCTCTTGAACTTAAACGGAGATCCTAGAACTGCTAAGAGATTACGGTTAAAAAATGAAATGGATGACTGTATAAAGTTCTATAATAATAGTGATTCTTCTGCAAGATCGTTATTTAGAATCCAAGTGAATGATGATATTATAGAGCCCAACAGTTTAACTGATCAAGACTTAACCGTTCTGAAGCTATTGCTATTAAGAAATAAAACATTCATGAAATTAATTACCTCCATGATTGATGAAATTTCAAAAAATGCAAAAGTTCTCAGTGATTCTGTATTTCTTAAAAATACCATCCTAGTTAATCCAGGGAATCAGGCAAAAATAAATATTTCTTGGTTACCTAATAAAGAAAAGGAAAATTATATTAATATATCTATCTTATGAACGAAAACAATTTTAAAATTCAAGGAGTAGGACTAGATACTAGTACAATTGACTATAATCCTGGCTCTTACTCAGGGAACTATGACTACTTTTATACGAGTATTTCAGCCAATAATGATTATCTCTTAAAAGATATGATTGATGAGGATACTCCAGTAATAGTAGGAGTAGATTTTCTAGAATCTTTAGAGAATGTATTAGGGGATCATCTTAAAGCAATTGGTAGGAAAAAGGCGGATCTTATTCTCTTCTCAGGTAACATCAAATTCGATCAAGCCCCAGAGACTATGCCAGAGAGCCTATTCGAAAGTAATCTCGTAGGTCACTGTGGAATACAGAGTCCAGTTTCAGTAGATCAGGTCAAAGAGCTTAGGGAGAAATATAAAATAGAATATATTTGTATTCCTCTTTGTCCTATGGAATTTGATCCTGATATAATTGAATATGCTGAACAAGAGAAGATGCACCTGATTGTTACTAATCCTTTTGGTGGATATCTCAGTGCTGCCAGAAATATTGTTTCATTTTCCGTACCTTATCTGCTATCATTTGCAGCAACTTACGGAAACATAGTTCTAGTAAGTGGAAGAGATCTAGTAAAAGCAGAGACATCAAGGGATTTCCTGAATTCCCTGATAGGACTTCCAAGTAATCCTGGTTTTAGATTAACAAAGGCTGTAAATAGGGAAGTCAAGGAAATAAAAAAGGCAATATTCACGTCTGTAAAAATAGACGATTATGTTGTTCCTTATGATAGTCCAGAGAATATCATAGATCAAGAGAATTTTGGATTTGGATTCGGAAAATATATTCAATCTCTCCCAGAGTCTATTGATTTTATCAAGGACATCGAATCTGCGGATGATATTGATAGAGAAGAATCTACTGTAGCAGAGGAAATTAACCATTTCTTAAGAGTAGTTCATTATCCTATTGATGGATCATTAGATGTCCAATTTGCTGTTGCTAGGTATAAAATCATAGAATATCTAGACCAGAAATTTCCCGACTATAAAAAGGAGTTTGCTAAAATCGGAAATAGGGTATTAATGGTATCCTTGACTAGTCCTGTTAAGATTACTGGACATTTCCTATGGAAGAAAGTAGCTATGGAAGAGACTACAATGTACTATATGATCCTTCCACTGGAGGGAAAAGATCGTATAATCTTCCGGGAAGTAGAAGAAACGCAGTCTACGGAGGATTAAATCCTTACAAATGGATTAAATCCACCTAATATAAATTTCAAATGTTTAATAAATTAAAAAGAATTTAGTATGAGAATCTACAACGGAAAAAACTCATTATTAAACTTACCTCTAATTAACAACATTAGATTAGAGATTCATGGTAACACTGTTAGCCGTGAGTTCCTTCCAACAGTAGCTTTTATAAAGCTTCTTGTGGAAAATCTTACTCCAAAGGACATTGCTATTATCGTATCGGGTCCATTTGAGATTAACATGTGTGCAAACGTATCTGCAAGTGAACCATTCATCGTTAGCTCACTTGATGAAGCCTTAAGAAGATTCAATGTTGGTAAGACAGAGGAGGAACCTAAAGTAGAAGAAAAGCCAGTCGAAGAGCCTACACCTCAGTCTGAACCAGAACCTGTTCCTGAAGTAAAGGAAGAGGAACCCAGTACTGAGAAAGAAGAGGTTAAAGAAGAGCCTGCTGCTGAAGAAGCTCCAGCAGAAACTCCTGAACCAGTAAAGGCTCCTAAGAAGCGCAAGATCTCAAAGCCTAAGGCAAACGAAGAAGTTTAATAATAATTTACTAAACAGGAATCTCTGAGAGTAATTCTTAGAGATTCCACTTTTCTTTACAACAATGGAATATAAAGAGCAAATAAAAAAGAATGGCCAAAGATTAATTTTCTGCGATTTCAAAGAATTATTGACAGAGGCCTATAATGTAAATACTATAGAAGAAGTAGAACCATTTGCTAATGACAATGGAGAATATATAATTCATTGCCCATTTTGTAGAGAAGAAGGGCATACTAAACATAAACTATACATAAAGAAAGACTTAACAGTAGGCCATTGTTTTGTATGTACCCGAACGTATATTAATGTAACTACAGATATTAACCTAAAAGTTGATGTTCCAGATACATTAACAGATTTTTGTCTAGGACAGGGTTCATTTAAATTAGTACCATTAACTGATCAAGAATGGACTGTAGATAAATTCGAATATGAATTTGATGACTATAGCGAAAAAGGTATTGATTACTTAATAAAGAGAAATCAATTCTTATCAGAATTATATAAATTCTTAGACTTTAAATTTTGGAATGATAATGTAGTAATACCATTCAAATATCATGGTGAGGTATTCTACTATCAAATAAGATTTAGGAATCCTGGTGCTAAGATTAAATATTTCCTTCCGCCTATTGATAAGAAACCTCCTTACATAATTGAGAGAGATGAAGAATTCAGACATAAGATTGTAATAGTAGAGGGAATATTTGATGCAATCGCAGCACTTATACAGTGTCCTGAATATACGCCAGTTGCAGTCCTAGGGTCTAGTATATCAGATTATCAGCTGGATTTCATAAGAGATTATAGCGGATACATTGACGATATAAGGATCTGGATGGATGAAACAAAAATCTCCTTAAAGATAGCAGAGAAGGTTAAATCTGTTATCGATTATGCGCCAATTAGAATAATTAAATCTTATGGTCCTGATCCTGAAGAGGTTCTGGCAGAAAGATTAAGAAGAAATTTGCCTATACAATGGATATATGCTAAAGATAACACACAACCTGGACAATAATACCCTGGTTGTTCAAACAGATGATCCCAATGATCATCTTTTTCTGGAAACTAAATTTTCGGAATATAAATATCGTCCCTGGACTAAAGACTGGGGACCTACTACTACTACAATTAAAATATATAATCCTGGAAGACATTCAGTAAAAGGAGGATTATATAGATATGAACTTGGCCTGGGTTGGGCAGCTTATCTTCTTGGAGTCTTTAAAGATAAGTTAAGCGCTGATAATTATAATTATATTATTGATAATATAATTAGATCAGATTCTTCTCCAAGATATCCCTTTCCTGAGCTAAGAGATTATCAGAACGATGACGTTCTATTTCTACTCAAGTATAGAATAGGACTCATGACTGTTAATACTGGATATGGAAAAACACAGACCATTGCAACTCTAACAAACTATGCTAAGAATGTACTAGGAAAAAAGGTATTAATTGTCTGCCCTGGTAATAAGGCAAGGGATGAGATAGTTAAGAGATGTAAGTCCGTGTTTGGGTTAAACGTATCTAGTAAAGAAAAAGACGTAAACGGAGAGCTTGATTGTATAATAACTTCTGGTCTAAGCAATTCGGGGAGAACAAAAGATGGAAATAAGAGTGATTCTTTTAAGAAGACTCTAGCCTCATATGATTGGGTATTAGCCGATGAGGTTGAATATACAATAAATGCAGGAGGAGAATTCATTTATAGGAACTGTGTTAATGCAGAGAGATTTTATGGTTTTTCTGGAACTGCAGATAAAACTATGGCAGAGGCTATATCATTTAGCAACGGACTAAGTGATGTAGTCGTTAGAAACAAAGACTTAATAAAATATTTTGGTCCATCTTTAATTTATAGAATGCCCCTGAATATAGATCTTAGTTTTGTCCGAGTAAAATCAAAATCTATGGATGACCTATCTCTAGATTTTGAAAAAATAGATAAAAGTTCTAATGTTTACCTCGAAATGATGAATCAAATCTGGACAGATCCAGGTATTTGTAATTCTATTGTTAATATTGTAAAACATTATCCTCTATGTTTTATTCCAATTAATAACCTAGTAAATATCCTTAATCTTTGGATAGAAAAGTATTTTATAGGTACTTTTAAAATACTCTTAGTATGCGGAGAAGGTTATGTGTACTATGACTTAGATGGAAATAAGACAGTATTAACTTTAGAGCAAGCCTGTGACTATATTAAGTCTAACAAAGTAGATGTTATTCCAAGTACTAGTAGCGGATATCGAGCATTAGATCTTCCAAAGTTGGAGAATATATGCCTCTTTGCTGGAAAATTAGCTGGAGTTACACTTCAATCTATTGGTAGGTGTGCTAGAGGTAAACATATGAATATTATCACCCTAGAGGGATATTCTGAAAGAAAAATTCCAGTTTATACCAAAGGTGTAAAAGAAAGGAATGACTTGATTAAAAACTATTATCAATACTGTAATATGACAGAGGAGGTAATAGAGGAGTGTAACCTATAAAAACAGAGATGGGGAGGGTTTATTACTTTATTAGTGTAATATAAATGGACGGTATATGTACGAGAACCAGAGTTACTTTGATTTAGTACTGAGTTTCTTTAATCAGTATATTTTTCAAGACGCTAAGAGTAACATAAATGAGCTAAAAACGTTCTTTACTTATGAGGCATCTACTAGTGGAAACGCATTCATAGCACTATTATTAGACGCTATTAAGAATAATACCCTAAGTAACATAGATATTCCTATGTTTGAAAGTATTATGCTGCGAACTGGTAAGACGCCAGAAGAAAGTAAAGTAATTATGGATAAGATCCGCAGGTATAAGTTCTTCACTAAAGAGCAGATAGAACCTGCTAGAGAGCTTATGAGGGATCTAGTGGCTCAAGTTTATATAAGGAAAGCTAGACATCTTTACGAATCTTCTCCTTCCGGTTACTTAAACTATCTTAAACAAGTAGAATTTAAAACTTCTGGAGAAGACTACTTAAATTCAGTACCCTTTAATAGGGTGGACATGAATACTATAGTGGCTGACATGGATACAGCCAAACTTACATCTTCATATGATTTTATCAATCGATGCTTTACTGAAGAAGCTTATAAAGATGGAGATATTATAGTAATTAGTGCTCCTCCAAGTGTTGGTAAGTCGTTGATAGCCGAAACTGAGGCCTTACATATGGTGTTAGAGCATAAGGTCCCAGTACACGCCTTGGTAATGGGTGACCTAGATATGTCTGCCCTAATTCTAAGATTTGCTAGTATCTATTCTGGTAGACCTTTTAGCGAGGCAAGAAAAGATATAGTGAATATTTATAGGAGAATGTGTAACGACATTGGAGACCTACTAGATATAACAATTGCTCCGGCAGGTGTAATTACAGCAAAGGACTATGTTCAGTATATCATAAACAGTCCTAAACATTATAAGGCTTGTTTCATCGATTATGACGAAAACTTTGCAATAGATTATACCGGAGGTGGTGGAGGAATGTACTCAGAATTCTCGAGTATCTATAATGAATTTACGAAATTGAAAGATAAGGGTATTTTAACTGAAGTATTATGTCAGCCTAAAGTATATACTTGGGCAAGTGATAGTGAAACAATCGAACTAGGTGACTTAGGTACCAGTTCAAGAAAGGGTCATATTGCAGACGTAGTTATTACAGTTAAGAAGTTACCTAGAAGTCTAAATGGCTTATGTACCTTTAATCTGTGTAAAAATCGACATGGTATTGCAACAAAAATATATACCATAAGATTGAATAATGGTAGATTTATAGAGATACCAAGAGCATTATTTCAAGAGATCGCAAGTTATCAAGACTATAGAAACTATACCGAAGGTGAAATACAAAGGATGGCTAGTAGCTATGAAATTCAGAATAGGCAACTACAGTCAGATATCGATAAAAGAACTAAAGGGTTTACTCCTAGTGGTCCTATGATAAAAAATACAGAAATGCCTTGGGGGAAAAATCCTTAACACTTCAATGGAAATACAGTTAATCGTAAAAATAAAAGAGGGCTTTGTTAGTACAAATGCTCTCTATAATGCAAGAGTAACTTATGCAGGTGGACATCCTAGAGCACAAGTTTATAAAAATCCTAAAGCTGTTCGGGTTGAGTCTATAATTAGAGATCAACTCAGAGCAGTTGATTTTACAGAATACTTAGACTGGCTAAGGAATACTAAGCAATTTAAGATACTCTTTCAATTCATTCTTAAAAGTGGAGTAAAAAGAAAAGACACTAGTAATTATATCAAGAACTTAGAAGATATCTGGACTAGATTTGTAAGAGAAGATCTTGGTATAGATAATTATGACGATAGTAAACATCTTGAAGTACATGCATATAAATCTTTAATTCCAGGTTTAAAAGAAGAAATAGCCTGTATTCAAATTGTTGAATCTACTGCAAGTCTCAGATTCGATAAAATCGTAAAGCCAGAACAGGTTGTATTTCATTTCCCTAAGGGAGATCTGGAGACAAAAGATTTTGAGAAAACAATGAAAGACTTGGGACTTAAGTATGAATTTCAAGATTCAGTGAAAAAGTTGAAGGAGCCTAATGCAGACGTATTTATAGTATCTAATCCAGGTGTAAAAGATACTATAGATATTATTGACCACATTTATAGCTATAAGGATTCTAGATTTACATATGTTATTACAGACTCTACTGAGCTAAAAGATAGATTAGACGCCTTTAAGTCAGCTACAGTGAGAGCAGTAGATCTAGAGGATTGGAATAATAAGTTAATGCAAATACTTCAAGTAACTTAATGAGAACAGACGCAATAACTTCAGTAGATCATATAACAATTACTCCAGTAGGTTTTCGAGTTAAGTTAATGAACTTTGACCGAATTAACAAATTATTACCCAAATTAGATTGTATCACATATGACCTAGTTGGATTCGAAGTGGCTCATGGATTTACCCGAGTATTTCCAACTTTCATTAACTTAAGCTTTGAAAATTTAAATGAAAGTGAAACTTATTATATAAATAAGTTTAATAGAATTAGTGGTAAGTTTGATCTTCAGGTAATTAGCAAGGAAACGGAGTATAATTTTTGTGGTTGTAGTTGTGGAAAAATACAGAGCATATCAGTAGCTGATGAACATATTCCTCTATTAAATGTGAATATTTCATTTTCATATGGCTATTATAGGATAAATTATTATAAAACTATACAATATGAATAGTAAGGTATTTGATTTTAGAAAAAAATTATTAGAATATTCTGAAAAAGCTAATAAAATTTCATTAGAAACTCCCTCAGGGGGTGATGTATGTACTACATTAGTGCATAACTTGGTGGATGAATTTGGAACTATTCAGAATAAGAATAAACCATTTTCATTCAAGTTGGAAAAAGTAGGAGATGAAGTAATGTTTTCCTACGGAGAAAATCCTCCTGCTAAAGTTAGTGAGGTTAATAGTAAACCTATCCTACAAACATTGGGTACTTTTAAGGATATTCTTGAATTTTCAGGCGGACAATAGGTCCGCCTTTTTCCTTATCTTTGTATGAACAAATTACTTATATCAAGAGAATATCATAACAGTGCAATGGAAATAAATTTGGCACTAGACACATTATCAGTGCCTAAAATTGTTTTATATAAGTTAGATAAGTATTCACGTACCGTCAAGTGGTGGAAGTTAGATAGTTGGTTAAATTGGAATTATTATCCGGAACATATAGATTTTGTAACAATAGATAATATATTTTTAACCATAGGTTATTTTAGCATGTATGAATGTAAGTACATGCCTATAAAAAAACTAACCGATAGAACTTCACTGCACTTGGCATATGCTTGTAGTAAAGAAGTAAAAAATATAACAATTTATTATCAAAGCATGTATGAAACCTATCTAAAATTAAATAGCTTAGATAATCACCATGTGACTGTATTTAATACTAAAAAAGATCTTATTAATTTTCTGAGTGAGTTCTATAAATACATAAGGGCGGATGATGAATGCCTATATAATTTCATGTTAAATCTATTCCGAGCTAATCACCTGATAAATGAAACTGTACCAAGAATACCGATAAAATGAAAAGTGACATTAAAGGAAGATTAGTATTACTCATTACTGAACGCAAACAAGAACTTGATTTTAAATACTGCAGTGTATGGGTAACTATAGAGAACTTAGTTCTTTCTAATTCAGGTAGTTACATATTTAATGCAGGCAAAAAAGATTATCCAGCTAGAATTGAAATACCAACCACAAATGCAGATAAGTATCAGGTAGATCCCCTAAATCTATTAAATATAGGAAGCAACTTAGGATATCACCTGGGGTGGATTTCATTACCACAGTTTAAGTGTTTTTCTAGATGGAATGCAAAAAAGTGGTCAGCCAATCCTAGGATACGAGACTATAGCTTATGTTTCGCAAGAATTCCTTGGGGAAGTAGAAAATACTATATTTATGAATTAACTGGGGATGAATTAGCTCAGCTTTTCAAAAATTATATTAATACGATGGATAGCTATGCTATTCGAAACATATTAACGGAAATATTGAAGTATAATAAAGTAATATGAATACTGAATTAATCGTCTATAAAGATTACACTTCTACTAATAACTTTATTTATTTTATAAATTTCAATAAATTCAAAATCCCGATTGATCTATTAGATAACTCTCATTTGTGGGGAAACAGAATAATTATATCATCCTCTACAGCAATAGGTAAGCAGGTATTATCGGATAACTATCATAGATTGTACTTGGAAGAGTTTCCAGATATTGCCTTTTGCTTAGGCCAAAGTCCCAGTAATTTTAAGCACATGACTAAACGACAGTTGCATCTTAAGTTTCTGGGGAATCCTCGTTTTCTTGCTTCAACAAGCCAAGTATTCTATCGAAATTTTAAATGGAAATATTCGACAGGTGCACCTTGGGATTTATCAAGGAGTAGTATATTCTTGTTTCAATCTTTACCATTAGATAAATGGTTCGTAGGTAAAATAATTTATGATTACCTATTCCGCGTTAAATTGCGTAATTGCACTCTTCCAGAAGATCTTAAAATCGCAGAACGCATATTTAACCTGAATGAGTGTTATGAATAGTGTTGAATTGACTCTATTTAAGAGATATGACGAAACTCATATGATTATATATTTCCTAAAATTCGGGAAAATTACTTTACCTAATATCTCAAACCCTGTACGTGAAGTTTACTTAGACATTGGATTTGAATATTACAGGACTAAACATGTTACATTAAGATATCTTCTGAACAACTTAGATTCGATCGTATATCGCTTTTCATTACCTAAGTTCAGGGGATACAATCAGGTAATCAGAAAGTTTAAAGTCTATAAAGACCCATTCCAAGTTATTTACTTAAAGGGGAAAGCTCTGGATAATGTATTAGAAAATTATCTTCAAGTAATCGATGATTGTTTAGAATATACTAGTGTGAAAGAATATTCATTAATCAGGGACATTATCGTATGTAATCGAACCAATGATACAAGAACTATATATTATTAATCTATTCGCAGTTAGAGATTTATACATGCACTATAAACGCTTATTGATTCCAAAATTATTTATATCTGCAGAAAAAAACGGTAGCTATAGAATTGGGGGTTATAAAAAAGATGACACATCTTCACTATTGGAAGTGAAAGACGTATATCTATATATGGGTTTTCATTTCTATGAAAATGATAAGGAAACCCAAACTATGAAATTCCTATCCCCTAGGAAAGTAAAAAACCTAATTTTTACATACCGTCCGGGTGCTGGGATTGGTAGATTTTATAAGAGTTTATTACCTACACCAACATATAGGTATTATCAAAAGACTGAATTAACGCCAGATCAGCTAGTTTATCTTAACCATATATATGTTCAAAATACAGCAAACGGTATCAGAGAAAAATTTCAGGAAATATTTAAACTGAATAATATATGGTAGAACTATGTATTTTTAAGGGAAGTGTATTCCGGAGTTTCCTAGATATATACTTATATTTCTCTGAATTAAAAATTCCTGAGGTTTTTTTATCTAGTACAGCTAAGAAAGTAGAAATTTTATCCGAATCCTCTACTAATTCTGATGAGATACTAACCTTCAATAATCTTTACCTGAGAATAGGTTATGTATATAGTTCACAGGAAAGAATAAAGTCAATAACTTATAATTATTTTAAGAAAAAAATGTTAGGTAATCTATCACATGCAGTAGCAACAGAACTACTCTATGATATTCCTAGAACACCTTATTCATTTCCATTTCAGAGAATACAGATACCAGATGAATTGGTAGGTAGTATATTGAAACTTCATATTGAGCAGCTCTACTCCTTAGATATGTCAGAATACACTAGTGTATATAAAAAATCCGTTCATAGATGTGAGGAAATATTTAAACTGAATGATATATGGTAGAACTATGTATCTTTAAGGGACATTCAAACTTTTTTCCAGCTCTTATGTTAGATATATATTTACATTTCTCTGAATTAAAAATTCCTAAGGTTTTTATATATAGTACATATGAGAAAGTAGTAATTTTATCTGACTCCTCTACTAATTCTAATGATGAGATACTAACCTTTAATAATCTTTACTTGAAGATAGGTCATATATCTAGTTCACAAGAAAGATTTAAACAAATGACCTACAATTACTTTAAGAAAAAGATGTTAGGTAATCTATTATACGCTATGGCAACAGAACTTTACCGTGATATTCCAAAAGAACTCTTCTTATTTCAGGAAATACAGATACCAGGTGAATTGGTAGGTAGTATATTGAAACACTACATCGAGCACTTTTATTCTACGGAGAGCGTACTTGGTGATATATATATTAAATTCACCCGTATATATGAAGAGATATTTAAACTGAATAATATATGGTAGAACTATGTATAAATAAAACAGGTGTAGATATATTCCCAGTCCGTTGGCATCAGCTAGATATATATTTATGTTTTTCTGAAATAAAAATTCCCAGGATTTTTATTTCTAGTATGGAGAAGACCGTAGAAATTTCACCAGAATCTCCTACTCATTTTAACGATGACATATTAATCTTCAACAATATTTATTTGAAAATAGGTTATATATATAGTTTACGAGAAAGAGTGAAACTAGTGACTTACAATTACCTTAAGAAAAAGATGTTGGATGATATGTCATCGTTGATGGCAAAAGAACTGCGCTATAATTTCCCAGAAACATCCTATTCTTTTCAGAGAATACGACTACTAGATAAAGAAATAGAAAGTATATTGAAACATCACATCGAGTATCTTTACGCTATGAAGAACGTACTTGGTTATCTATATACTAGATATGTTTGTAGATATGAAGAAATATTCGAACTAAATGGATTATTATGCAAGTAGAGTTGCGTACGTATTTGGAAGAATATAGTACCCATGTTTATTTAAGATTTCCCACATTCAAGTTATACCATCGTTACGTTATTGAGCACAACGACGGATATCATATAGCACAAAACTCGGTGGTGTGGAGAAACCATATAATAGTAGAACAAAATTTATATCTATTTCTAGGTGTAAAACCGTATCACGACTATAGACCAATTAAATTACAAACACGAAGACAAGTATATAATATGTTGGGACAAATATTTCAGCCTGGATTTGTTGGTCTTAGAAAAAATAATGATCACTTAGAAAAGGATTACTTTGTAAAAATAACCCTACCTGAAGAAAAAAGAAATGAAGTAGTGAAATCACTAGTACAGAATCTTGTGCGTAATAATATTAATACTACTGCTATAGAGCAATTTAAGGAATTGCTTAAATTAAATGGTATACTTATATGAAAGAAGATATTGTAGCTAAGTTAGTTATATCTAAAGGAACTTTTTCATACTGTTTAGCAGTTAATGATATAATCGTCCCAAAAGGATGTTTTGGTAATATGCTATTCTGTGTTTATAATGATGATGAAGAAAGATTCCGTAGTCTCTCTCCCGAGTTCTCAGGGAAATTACAAGGAACAGCCCATTTACGCCTGGGAACTATAAAAGAGAGATGTAAGTATATAACTAAACGGTCATTATTTAATATAATAAAGACCTCTCCATATATACACTCCCGTTTCTTTGTTAGTAATATGCAGGTAGCAAGTTTTCAAACTATATCACTAACTGAAACTGAATTATTAGACTTAGGTTCAATTCTTTTGGGGAAAATGAGAAACCATGTTACAGAGTATTATACTCCGAATTATGAAGCTATATTTATAGCAAACGGGATATTTAAGAAAGAAGTATTTACTCCAATAACACCATATTGGAATTATGGCAGCTAGGTTAGTGTTGATTAGGTATATTGAAGATGCTATTGACTATTACCTAATGTTAGATAAAATAACTATTCCTAATTCAGCTTTAGCGACATCCGGTATTAACTTAGTTGGTTCAAATGAAGAATGGTACCTATATTTAAAAGATAATGCAGTCAATGAAATACGGAAAACGACTACTGTATTTCTTTGTCGAAGTTATAGAAATATATATAAATATACTACTAAACGCCTTTTTTATAAGTGGCTTAGAACGACTGGCTTATATAACATAAACTCAGAACCAATATTCTATGCTCACCTAAATCATTACCAGGAAGAGATCTTTCAATCAATCCCCCTAACAAAAACAGAACTAGAAACAATCGGAACCCTGTTTTTGGAAAGACTTTTAGATAAAACTAGGTGTTACTATACCTCGGAATTTAATGAACGAAAAGAAAAGTATGAAATACTTTTTAAAGCAAATGGGATGTATAAAAAATGAGCGCTACTTTATTTATAGTTAAACATCCGGGTCCTCGCTCCATCTTTAATTATATTATACTGTTTGATGAAATCATTATACCAGAGGATGAGCTGGTCCGGGAGTGTATCATGATTTATGATAAACAGAATGACGCATATAAATGGCTAGCTGAGGAAACTCGTCCAGGAAAATATAAGGGAAATATTGCATTAAATATAGGTCGTGGACCAAGTAGAACTAAATTTCTGACTAAAAATATAGTTTTTAATTGGTTAAAGACTAGCAATCAGCTTAATAATTTTCCAAGATTCCTGATCAGATTAGATAAGGATTTTTGTTATTCATGGGAATATATATTTCAAACTATACCTTTGACAGGGGATGATCTTATTAAGATCGGAACTCGCCTTATTGATTATCCTCCTTACGAAGATATTAATAGGTATCGTTCTACAGAATCATATAGAATTCTTTTCTCAGCAAACGGTTTATTTCCTCCCATAAATCCCTAATTCCTTATGAATGTGTGTAAAATTAATGATAAAATGACAAAAAAGGAAAAAGTTATCAAATTATCGAGAGCCTTAGAACAACTTAAACAAGAGTTCGTAGGACTCGATTCTATTATTGATGAAATAGGAAAAAGTATTTCAATCTGGTATATCACACCAGAACTCCTAACAAGACCTGCAGTTGTATCTCTTTGGGGAATGACAGGTACAGGAAAAAGCAGTGTGGTTAGGAGATTGATAGAGATACTAGATCTGAGGGGAACTTCTGCATTTCTCGATTGTGGAGAATACCTAGCTGAAGGAAAGAATATGGCTTCAGACCTATGTGATATGCTTAGCATCTCAGAAGAATCTCTAGACTCTAAGGTAGATATACCAACGGATACCATAATAGCACTTGATGAATTTCAGTATGCTAGAACACTAAATGAAGCCGGAGAAGAGGTAACTAAAGCAACTCTCCGACCAATTTGGAGTTTGATTGATACTGGAATAATTTCAATCAATGAGTATTATTCTTGGGGATTCTCTAATGCTTCTGCCTTTATAGATGATTTTTCTATGTTTGTAAAAATGAAACCTGATGCAAAGATAGAGAAGAATTGTCTTACACAAAAAGAAGATGTAAGAATTCTGCTTGAGACATTAGGCCTTATCTACTATAATAATAGATACCTACAAACTATAAAGGACGGAACAGCTAACTCTGAGGTAGCGAAGTTAATCGAGGGTATGGATCTCGAAGAGGAAAAGCCTATATCATCTATGGAAGATGAACTCCTGGGCAATAACAATGCAGATAAGGATGATCCGTATCGGCCAATAAATGTTCTCTTAGATGAACATATTAGGTCTATTATCAAGAGACTCACAAACTGTAAGAGAACAGATCTTGCAAAAGAATTACTGACTTGTAGTTTTACTGCTGAAGAGTATCTTGAAAAACTTCAAGCAATAAAGAAATTAATATCAGTTCCTAGAGAGCTTAATCTTAGTAAGTCATTAATATTTATTATCGGAAACTTGGATGAAGCTTTTGGAATTCAGGGAAAAACAAATCCTGACTTTGATGCTGATGTTTTTAATGAAATAACTAATGAAGTCAGTATTCAAGATATAAAATCTGCACTGAAGGATAGATTTAGAGCAGAACAAATTGCTAGACTTGGCAATAATCTCATTAAATACCCAACACTACGAAGAGAGCATTTCCAGATCATTATTGAAAGAGAAGTGAACAGACTGGTTAATGAATTTATGAGAATATCTCCAGGAATGATAAATTCAATAGAGATTGATCAAAAATTCTACGAACTTCTCTATTCAGAGGGTGTTTATCCTGTTCAGGGAGTTAGACCTGTATTTACAACAATAAATTCAATGATAACTCCAATCTTCAGTACAATCTTAATTGAAAAAGAAGATGAAGAAAAGGATATAACAATAAGTGTTAAAGAAGATTTGTTTAATGTAGATAAGGTAACTATCTCCGTTAAGTTCTCTGGGAAACAGGATAGGGTTGTAGAATTTCCTTTAGCCTTACAATTAGGATCACTTAGAAATCCTAAGAATAGAAATACTAGATTTGCAGCAGGTATCCACGAAGCAGGTCATGCAGTAGTATTCTCTTATCTAACAGGAGAACTACCTAAAGTGATTAACGCCATCTCCGTAGATGGTGGAGGATTCTGTACAACATATAGGAAAGATAAGGTTAGAAATAGAGAAGATGTGGACAATGATGTAATGATAAGTATGGCTGGATTCTTGTCTGAATCACACTTCTTTAGCCAAAGTAAAATCCTATTAGGTAGTAAGTCTGATATTAATCAGTATTGGGATTATTTCAAGACTGCTGTAGGGAAATGTGGATACTTCGAACCTGTACCATTTACCTTATATGAAGCTGATTCTTCTAGTGAGATACCGGATGGTGGTTTTGATATTACAAAGACACATGTACGATATTTTAATGGCCATGAAACTACTAGTGAATTATTGACAGTAGAACAAGCCATGATTAGAAGAATACAGGATCTACAGAGAGATACTGAAGCCATAATAGCAAAAGAGGAAAGACTTATTAAGGAAGTTGGTATTAGATTAGGTGAAAAGGGAATTATTAGACCCGATGAATTCCTAAGCTTAGTGAAGGAATTTGGAGTAGGGATAGATATTTCAACAAAAAAGAAAGAAATGTCTAATAACTACTACGAAAATAAATTGAAAGGTCTATGAAAATCTCAAAAGGCCTTAAAACCTTATATGTAGAGAAGCAAAACAAAAGATAATTTCCCGCTCTCTATATATTCAACGAGAGCTCCCTAAAATAAAGAATGAGTTTACAATACATTAGGGAGCTTTCTCTTTTTTTTTTCTAAAAACCCCTTAATGCCTTATATATGATTAGTAAACGCTTTATGACAAAACAACATCAGTCAATAGGAGATCACCTGTGATAGGCATATCTCCTATTTTTTTTTCATCCCCTTAATGCCTTATATATGTAAATTTTCCATATTAAAATTGTTATTTGTTAATAGGGAAGGGATCGGTCCGTGAGGGATAGATCCCTAATTTTTTTATCCCTTTAAACCCTTATATATATAAGATACTCATAATAGATTTGTTTAAGGTTAAAAATTTTTTGGAGGATCGCCTGTGATAGGTATATCCTCTTTTTTTTTATACCCCTTAAATGCCTTATATATGTTAATAAATCAGTTATTTTTATTATATTAGTTAAACAAGGGGTCAGTCCGTGATGGATAGACCCTTTTTTTTATTCCTCTTAAATCCTTATTAAGGAATACTCTCATTTTTAAGTTTAGTTATTAGGGGATTAGTCCGGGATGGATAGATCTCCTATTTTTTTATTCACTATGTCACATGTTAGTAATTTAGTTTGACGAGAGAGGTCAGAGTCTGAGATAGATATAGGCCTCTTATTTTTTTTTGGTTTTTACTATATAAGTATCAGTAGTATCCTATTTCCATAAAAATATTAGGTAAATGCGAATAATTCCCGATAAATAGACAGTTCTAGACAATAGAAGTATAATGAAATTAGCTTTTTGCCAAAAAAGCCGTTGAGAGATCTCTAGAAAATATATATTATATGTTTTAAGATTTTTAGCCAAAAAAATAATATAAAATTGGAAAATTCTATTGAATATTTAATAGAATTAACCATAGAAATATTATAAAATTTCTATATTTTTTATTTTTCAAAAATCGATAGCCATAAAAATATATTAAAAATATTATAAAAATTATAATATAAGCATTCCATAGGGATCTCTCCTTTCAGTCAAGATCCACTCCAGCTAAAGCTGGGGAGTACTAATTGAAAGAGATTAGAATTTCTTCAAGTTCTTAGAGAGAAAAAATATATAATATCTTCTCTTAGTAATTCCCAGGAATCCCAAAGGGATTTCTGAACTGGATGCCGACTGAAAGGAGGTATCCGTTGTATGTATGATATATTTAATATAAAATCAATAAAAGCTAAAAATATATTATATATAGTTTTAAGATTTTTAGCCATAAGAATGAATAGGAATTGAAGAAATTTACCGTATATTTGTATATTTCAGCCATAGAAATAAATAGAAATTACTATGTTTTTTATATCTTAAAAAATCGATAGCCATAAAAATAAATAGATTTTATTAATAGTTTTCAATATCTCCAGAGATCTCTGAACGGCTTTTTTTCAAAAAGCAGTATTTTTGGAGTTCATGGGAAGTATATCCCTTAATTATATAATACTTCAATAAAAATTAATTTAATAGTTATGAAAATCGAAACATTAGTAGTTCCAAAAGGAATTAGATTTCTCAGTGATTGGAAAGATTATGGTTTAGAAAAATTTCCATTCAAGCATATTTTAAATAAAACAATTACAGGTTGTGGATTTACAGAATACTGTATTCACTGTAACCTTAATATTATTCTCTGTTCTCCAAGAAAAATTCTATTAGAGAATAAAGAAGATCAAAATAGTAATTTAGTTTTTTATGCTAGAAATTTATATGAACCTATAACAAATTATGAACAAGATCTAACAAAAGAAGTAAAAAGATTAGGTTCTATAAATGGAAACTATAATTTCGAAACAGAAGAGAAAAAGAAAGAGAGGCTAGAGAAAGAAAAGAAACTTAAAGAAAAGAGAGAAGCTGCAGTATTACAATTAAAAGAATCTGTAGTAAACTATTGGAGATCTTGTCAAGAAACTCCTTTCAATGAAGCCAAACCTTGTAAGATATTGGTAACATATGATTCCTTCAGACATGTCAAGGAAGCCTTAGGAGAAGATATAGAAAAATTCTACATTGTAGTTGACGAAATGCAGTCAATTTTGGTTGACTCACGCTTCAAGTCAGACTCTGAAGTAGAGTTCGTGAAAAGAACCGAAGACCTAGAAAAGGTTTGTTTTGTTTCAGCTACGCCAGTTATGGAAAAATATCTAGATATGCTAGATGAATTCAAAGATCTTCCTTATTATAGATTAGACTGGCAGTTAGAACAACCCGATAGGGTAGTTCATCCTAAAATTAATATTGGATACTTAGGTTATGGCGGGTCTATTCAAGCAGAGATAAAGAAATTAATTAACAAATATAGATCTGATAAGGGACCCGTTTATAGAAAAGTTGACCCAATAACAGGAGAAATAAAAGAGATAAAGTCTAGGGAAGTGGTTATTTATGTAAATTCTGTGAAAGATATATGTAAAGCCATTAAGCAAAATAAACTGACCTTAGATGAATGTAACGTACTTGTAGCTAAGACAGATAAAAATGATAAAGACCTACGAAAAGTATTTAAAATAAGAAAGAAAAAGAATATTGATTTTTGTTGTATAGGTAAAGTTCCCGGTAAAAATGATCCCAGAAAAATGTTTACATTCTGTACTAGAACTGTATACCTTGGTGCAGATTTTTACTCAGATAATGCTCAGACGTTTGTATTTAGTAACGCTAACATAGATTCCCTAAGTGTAGATATTTCTATGGATTTACCACAAATCTTAGGCAGACAAAGATTAGATGAAAATCCGTGGAAAAGAGAAGCCACTGTATTTATCACTCTAAAATTAGGTAGATTAACTAAAGAAATGTTTGAGAAGACCTTAGAGCAAAAAATAAAAACAACGAAGTATTATTTGAAGCTTTATAACATGTCTTCCCAAGAACTAGGTGAGGAGGAAAAATTTATAAGACTCATTAAAGTAAATATAAAAGCTTTATATTATTCACAAGACTATGTTTCCATAGATAATCATTCCGGTAAATCACCTAAACTGGCATTTAATAACTTAGTATTAATTTCTGATATGAGAGCTTTTGAAGTTCAACAAATGAATTATGCTAATAGGTTTACAGTATTCTCTGAACTAAATCAGCAAAATTTTTCAGTAATATTAAATAACGATAAGGTCAGAGATTTATTATCCGGTTATCAAAAGCTAACTGTATTTGAAGATAGAATGAAGTTTCTTTATGAAGTACTAGAGAAAAATAAAGATAATAAAGAATTATCAAAGTCTCTTGTAGAATCTTTTCCAACCGAACTTCAAGGTTATTTTAATGTCCTTAGCATGAAAGAAATTAGGTCAACTTCCTTTAGAAAAAATAGATTAGAAACTATTATTAAGAACAAATTAGCTATCAAAGATGCAGAACGACTAGTAAAAAAATTAGATGAAAACTTTGTTATAGGTAAATTTTATACGAAGGCTATAGCAAGAGAAATTCTTGGGAAAATATTCGATGAGATTGGATATAAGAAAAAAGCAAGGGCATCAATGCTAAGTGAGTGGTATAATATAAAATACACGACTCAATATGATAGCAATTCAAAGACATCTGTTTCAGGAATTTTAATCATTTCTAAGCTTTAAAGTAACCCCCTAAGTGGGGTTACATTTTTTGTCGCAAAAGCCAACATTTTTAACGGAATGGGTTATCAAAAGGACAACATAACTATACGAATGCCTTATTAATGAATAACAAGAGTTTATTTTCGTTTGGCGACTTAAACTTTATATAGATTTTCAGGGGAGTGTCCAATGCAGTAATTTTTTGTGGCATTATCGTTGAGGTTGGTTACCGCAAGATTTCCCGACTATTACTGTATTGGCCTCTTTTGCCTGAACTAAATAAGATCAATTATATGATATTATTCCGAACTTCGACAATTTTATAGAAAATTCAGATATAAAACTGGAGTAATTGCGTCCATAGAAAATAACTCAATAGTAGATAAGCATTTATTGTGATAATTTAACAGATACTTCATATGTTTATACTTAGAATAAAAGAATTTACCTTTCGTGAAAATATGGATGAAGTTATACAATTGACTCCTAAGATTAAATTAGTAAAGAGCAGTATAGGGAGACTAGGCAAAATATTACGATACATTCCTTCTATTAGACGAGATCAGGATGCCTTTGTTAATTATGACATCTTCTATTCGGGAAGAGAAAAGTCCATTGGTTTTATTCAGGTAGTAGATAATGGTAATCTTGAACTAAATGTTGTACATATGGCCGTAGATGAAGATTTCCGTGGTCAAGGTATTGCTACTAAAATAATGGAAACTATCATAGCTTTTGGGAAAAAGTTAGGATATAAATGTATCACTTTAGAGGCTGCAGATAATTCACCGGATGGAATCCATATTTATAGAAAATTAGGATTTAAAGACTTAGGTCACGTAGTATTAAAGGATGATTTCCTTTGGGGCGGAGGTTATACAAAAATGAAATTAGACTTATGATAATCAAAAGAAAAAAGAAAACAACTGTAGACAAACACAGCTTAAGACAGGAGCAATATGAGGAAAAGAAGGCTCCTGGTTTTCTTTCAACCTCAGAAACTAAGACAGTTACCTCACATTGGCCATGATAATTCTAAGACAGAAAGAATATACTAGAGCTGAAAGAGAGGCACTAAAAGAGCTTTTACTTAAGACAAGAGGTTTTCAAAGATTACCTAACGGTGCTAAGATGACTGCTAGAGATGTAAACAGGTTTAATTATTTAGCAACAAGCGCACAACTTTGGACTAAAGGATATAAACCTGAATTAATTAAACTCAAGGGCCCAATTAAAAATGCAAAAACTTTTTTAGAACATGCAGATCTAGGTAAATCTTCTAAGGAACTGGAACATGTAGTTAATAAATATTCTAATAAGAGAGCACTTGCCAGATGGCAAAGACTTATGAGGCGAAAAACTGAGTCTGAAAGAATAGAAAAAATGGTTCCTCTAAAAAAGATGAGAAAGGTAGAAAATTATGTTTCTGCAGATGCAAACGATTGTGCTAAATATGCGTCGTCAAAAATTAATATAAAAAGAGGGGAAGGTAATTTAATGTCATCTTTAGCAAAAGATGCTAAGAAGTATAATATTCCTATTATCCATTCCAAAGATGGTGCAGGATATAGTTATCATCAACCGTTAAAAAAGACACGTAAGAGCGGGGTAGATAGTAAAGTTATTGAAAGTGCTTTTATATCAGATTCTAAAAAAGGATTTTCTAAAAAACAGGCCAAAAAATTAAAGTCTTTGGCGATAAATAATAATATTGAGGGTGCTATTGTTTTAGGGAGATCAGCCGGTCCTGGAACACTTGCACATGAGCTTGGACATCATATAACTGAGTATTTTATTCCTTCAGGTCGAAATTTAAGTCTAATAGAAGATGTTACAGATAAGTCAGCACGTACTATGGCTCGTAGACTAAAAAGGGGTGACCTTGACATAGTTAGATTAAATAGAAAATCTAAAAAAATCGGGAATGCACTCAATAATGTAGCTAATGAAAATAGTGCCACTTCTTATGGCTTAGCCAGATTAAAGAAACATGGTGCTACTCCAGAACAATTAGAAGAGTTTAGAAAAATGTTAGGTTCTAACGGAGCTTTAGGAAGTTACATAAATATTAATAGGGCAGACGTTTTTAAAACGTACGGTTCTAAGATATGATTATATCAATATAAAAGAATATATTTGATTTAAATTTACATATGGACACGATTAATCCTTTTTCAGACCCAGAGTTTAAGAAACAAATTTTGGAGTCATCACTAGGGAATGATGTGTCACCTGATAATTACGAGATTATAGAGGACAATTCTGACACTAGTAAACAAGACTTAAAGTCCATGATATCAGGGGCACCAAAGTTACCTAGGTCAGCAAAGAATATCATTCTTGATGCTAGTGCTATAGCCAAGAATGAAAAAGAACAGAAGGTAAAAGAAATGGAGTTGGCTTTAAATCAAGTACTAACTTCATATAATAAAGAGTATGGTTTATCACTAAACTTAAATTTGAGTGACTTAAGTAAGTCGCTTATTGATGTATCTGATCCAAAGAGAAGGAGAATCCTAGAGCTTTACGTATCAGAACTTTATTCTAGTGTTAGACCTCTTTTATACCTTCACCTGATACAGAAGTTATACGTGGCTATGGATTATATTCTTGATCCAGAGAGATTGCTTGGTAGTCAAGATCTAACCACGGCAGATATGTTTCTTGTAGTAGAGAAGCTTATGTCTTATATTGAGCAAATATCTCAACTTCAGGATGAAGTTACCATAAAGGGTGCCGACTTGGAGTTAAAGAAAATAGCTGATGAAAATAAAGACATAGATTTCAATAGCTCTGAATCTAAAGAAACTATTGATAACTTTATGAAGCTCTTTAATAGAGAATCAGGTATTCAGTAGGATGTGACTGAAGCGCAATATAACCCTACAAGAGAATTGAAATAAGATTCTTGCTATTCGATTAGGTTGTAGGGCCTAATTTATATAAAGTTTGAGTTTATGAAAAAAAGCGAAGGATTTTTTCAAAAGATTTTTGGTTCCTATTCTATAGGTAACTCGAGAATGCCACTTAGAAGTAATATTTTCAAAGGAAACGGTTACTCTCAGATAGGTGGTACGGGAAGATGGGGAAAGAATAGTATGAATAGACAGAGTCCTTTATTAGGTAACTCTAGCCCATCCAACCTTATCTCGGGTTATTATGATAGAATAGATGAACTAAGGGGATATCAATTGTTGGATATTGTAAAACTAGCAACCAACTTTTTCTCAGATTACATAGTAAATTTCTTAGAGGATAGTGGTTCTAAGGTAGTTACTATTTATTCAGAGGACGGTTCAACAGTTGATGAGGTAAAAACAGAAAGAATAAATGAGATCTTAACGAAAGATCTCAGAATTTTTGATTATATTAAGGACCATGTTAAAGATATGGTCTTTTATGGGCAATATACAAGCTTAATTTGTAGGTCAAAGGACGAACTAGGACACACAAAGTTTAGATTTGAAGAGCTTAGTGATCCTGTATCTGTCATTTCTAAGAAAAAGAGAAACTCGGAAGGTGGTATTGATGAAACTTTCTTAGCTAGGGGTGAAGATGGTAAGGTTTACGAAATTAATAAAAATGATGCCTTTACCTTAGGCAACATTAATCTTCGTCTTATCAATGACATGGAAGAAGGTTATAAAACTAAGAATAAAGAAAATCCAAAACCATCTTTCGGTAAGGTAGCGTCTGGAGAATCTGCATTGGATAAAATTAGGAAAACTTGTTCTTATTCTACAAGTGAACCCTTATTCTATTCCATGATTCTTAAAGTAAAGGAGTTGATTATTAAGGAACTCCTAGTTTCCTTAATTTCTCTTAGAGACCTTTCCAGCGTTCAGATTTTCTTACTACAGTTCGATAAGAGTACTCCTATCGAAACTGCTAACGAACTTTGTGCTAGAACTACTAAGTTAGCGAATAATACAAATGAATTAGCTTCGTTCTTGACTAGTAACTTTGACGTTATTAGCTTCTTAGAGAATGTAATGTCTCAGTCCGCTAAGTTCGTTCCTGATTATAACTCTACTCTCGGCAATAAGAATAGTATGCTTCCATTAGATAAATTATCAGATAAAATTTTGGAAGTAATGCAAACAATTGATACCTGTAGAGCTAATGTTCTTAGTCCACTAGGTATTCCTAGTTCTATCCTAGATTCGACCAGTGGTAGTAAATGGACTATCTTACAGCAGTCAGAAAGAGCTAATAGTAGAGTTAGTGGATATATTGGCGGAGTAAAAGAATCTGTTCTGAACTTAGTATTAATCTTATACAATATTTTGTATGGAAAGGATCTTGATCCTAATCTCGTAAAGCTTCACGTATCAGAGAAGACCAGCGTAGAATACAATAATCAGATTAATCAATCTGAGTCTATTGGTGGTCTTTTGACAGGTATTACAGGTGTTATTACAAACTCTCTACAGACACTCGAGGGAGCTGCTCCGCTTATCGATACTAAGGCTTTCTTAAACTATATTCGTGGCTTGATTAAAGATATCGACCCAGACACAGAAGCACTAATTACGGATCAAACTGTAGAGGCTTATGCAGCATTCATGCAGTCTAAAGTAGCAGCTGCTGCAGAGAATCAGGGTATCGACCCAAGTACATTCATGAATATTCTTCAGGGAGATCAATCAGATAAAATGATGTAATATGGAAGAGAAAAAAGATAAAAAAGTATCGCTTCTCGATAAAGACGATCTGGCTAAATCAGGTATAGTTGCAGGTAGTAGTGCTGCGGCTGTTGGCGGTGGTATTGCCGGATTAGCAGCAATGTCCGGAAGAATACTTAGAAGTAATAAGGTAAGTCTGAGTGAAAAGAGAGATCTTCTGGAGCATATTAATAGAAGAGCACGTAACAATGGGTTTAATGGTGCTAAAAGTTATCTTAAACACATGAAGACTCTCGGAGGTGCAATAGCATTAACAGGTGTACCTGTTCTTGGTGTCTCTGCTTACATGCATCATAAGTATAAGAAGCAGATGAAAGATAAGGAAAAGATTGGATTAAATAATAATCAGCAAAATTAAATAATAGTCAACAAAGATCATGATAGTACTAAGACCAAAAAAGATCTGTTTTCTTACAGGTTTTATGGCTAAAGAATTAGGAAAGCATCAGATAGAAGACTGTTTAAAATCTTTTATTCCAGAGCTACAAGTACCTAAATTAAGAAGTGATCCTAGTTTGGGTATTAATGATCTAAAGAAGATCCAGAAAACTAAGTGGGATTTAGTTATTGGTTTTAGTATGGGAGGATTTTACGCAACTAAAGTAAAATCCAGAAAAACATTTTTAATAAATCCGGGACTTAATATATCAGAGGGAATGATGACAAAAGTTCCTGAATACAGCCCAGGTTTCAAAATAATTGAAAAGCTACCGGATTTAGCAAAAGATGTGACAGGTATGATTGCTGTTAATGATAAAATTAGACCTTACATAGAACCAATCTTTATTGAACGGTACGGTAAGGAAAACCTTATACATTTTCCCGGGAAACATGTACCAGAGATCCCGATAATCGAACAGTTTATTATACCAGAAATTAAAAAAATTATAGCTACCTTATAGGCTATTTTAATATATAATAGGAATGATAATTCTTAGAAATAAAGTATTTGCTGTACCTCAAGCAGGAGAAATGGTAGATATAGTAAAAAACGGAAAATATACAGGCCCTCCTCAATCTCCTCAGGCACAACCTCAGCAGGTTCCCCAAGAGATAACCTCAAGGGATCTTCAAATTGAGCAGATGAGATTACAAAGACAGCAAAGATTATTGCAGCATCAGAAAGCTAAGTTACAGGTGCAAGAAGGATTAGCAAGAACAAGAGCCATTACACAAAGACAGAAAATAGAAGACGAAAAAAGAGAGCATGATTTAAAGAATATAATGGAAATACATAAGAGAATTTACGATGATAATGAAGTACATAATCCCACATTATATAAATCAAAGTCAACTATTACTGCACCTGTAGCTATGCCTAAATAATATTGTAATTATGGAAGAGAAGGAGAAACTTTTCACTGTTGGAGTAGAAAATATTCGGGCAGAGGAAAAGAAAGAAAAAAATGGTTATAATCCTTTAAAGGAAAAAGAGTAATGATTATAACTAGGAATAAGTTTTATAGTGATTCCGGTTATTTGGGGGATTCTTTACGACAGAACGTAAACCTAAGCCGAGTAGAAGAGATAGGTGATAATTTAGTTTACAGAATAGCAGACGTTGCCGATGCAGGATTAGATTACGCTGCTAATTCAAACCCTATTGTTGATAAAGCAACCTCTAAGGTTAGAAAAAGAATAAGTGGTTTCACTAAACCTATAAAGAAATTAATAACTTTGAAGAGAAAAAGGAATAAGAATAAAGGTTTAGAATAACCTCATTATTTATTAAATCATAAGTGATATGATTATACTTAGAACAAAGGAGTTTTCTATTAGTGCTGCTGAATCCAAGTACTGGAAAGCACTTTGGGAAGAATATAATAAAAAATTTAAAACTTCAAAACTAAAATTTGAGTTTAGGGACAGACCAAACGGACTTATTAAGTTTTCTTTTCAGGGTACTGCTCGAGTTTATATTGAGTTTAATAAAATAAGAGCTACAGATTATAATGGTGAAGATATATCTGATTCTAAGTATTACGTTTGGCATGAGCTTGTAAATTTCTTAGAAGAAGAGGAACCTCTTTTAAAGAGGGATAATATAACTTATGAAGGAATTACCTGGCTTATTCAAATACTTCGAAAAGAATTATTAGGAAAAAAATTGCACTAGTTATGCTGTTGAAAAAAAGAGGTTTTCAGAAAGTAAACCTGAAGTTAATCTGAACAAAAAGAAATTATCTGACTATGATTCAATTCGTGGTGTTGGTAGAGCAGCTCTTTTAGGCCTACCATATAGAACTGGTGGTATGGTCGGGAACTTAATAGGTGTAACTGCAGGATTAGCCGCAGCAAATTCTGCAGATGAAAAAGGTAAGTCTAGGAAAGAGATCGTCCGCGATGCTACAAGAACAGGTGCTATCACGGGAGCCATTGCAAGTCCTTTAGCTAGGACAATTTTTGCAAAGGGTAATAGAAAAAAAAATCGGTGCTCTAGCAGCATCTTCTGCACTTGGTGCTTTAGGTGGTGGATTGGGTGCTAGAAAAAATACAAAAGAACGTCTCTGGAAGAGAGATAAAAACAATCAATAACCTAACTCGTATAATGTCGAGTAAAATTATTTAAGATAAATTTATGATAATTATTAGAACTAAAGAATTCTCTGAAGAAAAAAAGAGTAAGAGATCGAGAAATTTGAGTGAATATAGCTCTGGTCGTGGATACGGTAGAAGCCTACTAGGTGGTCTCTCTGGTGTTGCAGGTACTTATATGGGATCTAAAGAGGCAACTAAGGCTGACCGAGAGGGAGATTCTGATGAAGATATCATTGATAGAGCTACTAGAAGAGGTGCTCTGGTCGGTGGTTTAGGTGGTGCCGGTTTTGGATTAGTTCATGGTCTCTCACAAGGAGGTGTAGCCCCAGGTCTGATAGGAGCAGCAAGTGGTGCTGCAGGCGGTGGAATATTCGGCGGCTGGGGTGCTAACAAAAACACTAGAGTCCGTCTAGAAAAGAGAAAAGAAGATGAATTAGAGGATAAGCTAAAATACTACAAGCACTCTAAGGACAAGAAGAAGTAACGAAAAAAAACAATAATATTATGATTGACGTACTTATTTATTCATTAGCCACTGCAATGATAGTTTTATCGAATTACAGTGTCTTTTTTGGAGGAAGGAGTTAATCCTTACCTCTCACTCTTCCAAGAGTATGGTACGTCATTACAAGCTACATTATGGAGCCATTTATAAATCAATATGATCCGACTGCATATGTAGACTTAACATCAGTTTCGTTAGAACAGCAATATTCAAAATTAACTGAACAAGAAAAATTATTAATATTCTGCAAAATAAACGGATATAACAGAATACCCCCTAGTATACAAAGATTATACTCTGATGAATATTACTTAGGGGGTTCTGCTTTTTTTGATGGTGGTGATAATATTTATCAATTTTGGAAAGACAGTTTACCTATAATTTTTCCAAATGAAGTAACGACTGCAAAGCCATTTCTTATACTTAGTGGAGCAATCGGTATTGGTAAATCTACAATCTCCAGATTGTGCTTGGCTATGACATATGCAAGAATGCTATGTATGTCCAACCCAAGTAGAACATTAAAGCTCACACCTAAACCTTTTTCTGCCGTTATTTATCATAGGGATGAAGAAGTTGCTAGAAAAGAGTTCAAATATTGGTTTACACAGGAAGTATTAGTTAAGTCACCGTTTTTCAAAAATACAAGAGGCAATTTCAAATTTAACGTTTTAACTTCAGGTCCTCTATCAGCTGCTGGTCTAGGTAGTGATGTAATCGTCTACATTATCAGTGAGGTTAACTTTTTCCCAAATCAGGAAAAAGCTCAAGGTATAGTAGAAACAGCTTATGGTCGTTTTACTAGCCGTTTTGATAGAGGTGCTATGACTAAAGTAGGAAATCTCATCATAGACTCTTCCGCAAAGGGAGATAGTTCTGTGACGGAGTGGTTTCTAGATAATACACCAAAAGACCTAACGTGGAATTGTCATCCAACGCATTTTGCAGTAAAACCAGATGCATATAAAGAGTCTAGGGGAAGAACATTTTCTGTTTACATAGGCGATGGTAAATATCCCCCACAGATCCTTCCTGAGGATTATAGACTCTTAGAAGACCAAGACCCAGAGAGAGTACTGAAAATTCCCTTTCAGCTTTATGTAGAAGCTAAGCAGAACTTGGAAAAAATGCTCCAAGATAAGTGTGGAATTTCAACGGGAGCATCAGACTCTTTCTTCAGAACATTAGAGCACTTTATTAATTGTACAAAAGGCCACCAAAACTTTGTACCAGAGGTTATCTGTGTAGATTTTTATGATAAAACTGATAGACTTATAGATAAGATTGGTAGTGCCTTAAGGGGAATTAAGTTTGGTACCTCTATATGGATTGGTCTTGACCTAGCCACAAATAGTGACTTTGCAGGGATTAGTGCAGTAACCTTTGATAGCTGGGAAGTTATCGATAAAGTTAGATTACCTAGGGTGAAGTGTTTATTTTCCTTAGCAGTATCTAGAAAAGAAGGACAGGAGACAAGTTTATATCACATTTTTGACTTAATAATGTCTCTTAAGAAGAATTATCACCTCATAGTATCTGCTGACCAAGCTTTTTCTAAGCAGATATTACAGGATTGTGAGAGAGAAGGGATAGTTACTAATGGTAGGATTAGTACCGATAATGTCCCTTGTGAACCTGCACTCTACTTGAAGAACTTAATTATGCAAGAGCTTATTAGTATTCCCTACAACAGAAGACTAATGAGAGAAATTCATGATTTACGATATGTATCAACTAAGAGGGGTCTTAAAGTAGATCACCCTAAGAAAGCTACCTATAATCCGACAGTTTTTGATGATAATAATGGAGTAGGTTCTAAGGACGTCTGGGATTCTCTTTGTTCTGCATGTTATAGTCTGAAGATGTCAATTGATGCCGGAGAAGAAGGTGGTTATTCTAGTGGTATTGATAAACAATTAGAGATTGTTAAACATATGACAAGGAGTGCTGCCTCTGAATCGGGGCAAGTAGTTCAGAATATGTTAGAGAGTATATTTTAAATTTGTGGCTATGATTATTATCAGATATAAAACCTTCGCTCAACAGGAGAAAGCTCCACAATGGATGCTGGATGAGGAAGGAGTGATTCACCAGGATACGGATGGATCTTGGAGAATAGTTAATAGAAGAAAAGGCACTCTCTGGAATGCTAGGTATAAAAGCAAAGAATCTGCTCAGGCAGGACTTAGAGGGTATTTTGCAAATAAGTAGTAGTTTATTATGATAGTCCTAAGACAAAAACAATATAGTTTTCTTAAAAAGAACCTATATAATAGACTACTAGAAAGAACAAATAAGCAACTTCGTAATATTCAGGAGCTATCTAGGAATAAATTTGTTGTAGTTACTAATAAGGGTAGACAAATTTTTGAAAAAGCTAAGAGGGCTAGGTTTAGACTCCTGAATATGTTAAAGTAGGCGATTCTAGTAAAATGGAACATTAGAAATTTCCATAATTAAGGTAATACTTAAAAATTAAGAAACCTAAAAACATAGGTCTTTTACTAAAAATAGTGAGAGACGCGTTAAACAATAAACTAAATAATTTGAAAATATAATAAAGAATTATGTTAATTAAGCGTAACGTATATTTCTCCGCAATTGATGAAGATGGAGAAGAGAGATTGTACTCCACTACTGAGGTAATGGATGAGCAGGATTATATTGAAAGACTGTATGCAGAAAATCACAGCCTCCATGATGAAAATTTGAGCAAGTATCAATCCGGACGTGGACTAGGTAGATCTTACTTCTGGGGTGGTGTAGGTGGTTTAGGCGGTACTGCAGCAGGTAACATCGCCGCTTCAATCGCAGATAGAAAGGGAAAAACTGACGAAGAGCAGGCTAAAATTGCAAAAGCAACAGGTACTGCCGTAGGTGCTGGTATAGGCGCAGGTATGGGTGCCTTAGCAGTAAAATCCCTCAGAAAGAACTCTAAAACGCTGTTTAATAATGGGTTGAAGAAGCAGGGAGCCGCTAATAGACTTCTCGCATCTAAGTATGGCAAGGGAATAGTTGGTGCAGGAATGGCTGCAGGCGCTCTAGGTGCATATTTAGGTACTAAGAAGAACACCCAGGCCCGTCAGGACAAGAGATTGAACAAGGAGTGGAGTAAAGAAGAAGTACGAAGAGAGGATGCTAGAAAAGCAGGTGTTAAGTAACAATCTTAATTAATAAAGTCCCAGGTGAACATTACAGGTTCTATGGTTCGATCCAACCTGGGAACTTAATATATAAATAATATGATAATACTTAGAAATAAACTATATTCTTGGGCCGATAAGATTTTAGCGGAAAAGGAAGGAATCGGAGTTAGAGACGTAAGACGTCGAAGAGGGTATATTTTAGCTAAAGATGTATCAGCAGCAGACACTGCAATATACCTACGTGATAGAGAGGCTAGGCGTACTGGATTAAATAATATAAATTCAGATTTACTTGATATCTATAAAAAGTGTAAAAATGTTACCCCTGACAATCCTGCAGCTTACAATAAACGGTATCTTAGATATATAAGAGGAATGGCGAATGAAGTAGCCTGTGATGATGTCAGCGAGAATGAAATAAAAAATTTGAAAAGAAAAAATGCAGCTCTTTCAAAGTTGGAAGAAAGGAAAGCTAAGGAAGCTGCAAGAAAAAAGGGAAAAGGATTAGTTAATTTAATAAAAACTCACCCAATTCCTGCAATAGTAGGTGGAACAGCGCTTGCTGGAGGTGGTATTTATTTATACCATAAACATAAGAAAAAAGGTTCTGGAAACCAGGATAAAAAATAATTTTATACCCAAGATTCAGTATTAGCTGATATCCTTCGATGGAATCTTGGGAACTAATAAACAATAAATTAAAAATAATATATGGAAGTACGTGTGAGATGTTGTGGTGTTGGACCCCAGTCTTTCGCATCAGACGGTTCTCACATAAGTGAAGAGGTAGTTAGACAGTACTTAAACTCAGAAGACTATAGACTTTCTATTGACGGTAAGTTAACGATGGGTTATCTTACTCACAGGGGAAGATCGATCGAATTCTTACCTAGCTCTATTGGTAATCCTGGAGTAAAAAAGGTAATTGGTAGAGATGATGCAGGTCTTTGTGTTGGTGAAAATCTTCCTACTTTTACACACTATGTGAAAGAATTTTACATCGAAGATGTTCCGGGTCAAGGTCCTTGGCTTTGTGCATTGGTACATATTTTTGATGAGAAGGATGGGTTTGATCAAATTGCAACAGAAAATATTAAGCGATTAAAAGCTCTTATTCGGAGTGGTGTTCGTCTTACCTGCTCATTAGTAGTTCTTGCTTTCTGGTCTTCTGAAAATGGTAATGGAGTAGATGAGTGTAAGAAGATTAAGGCAATTAAGAGTCTGGATTGGACTGTTAATCCTAGTTTTGGCCCATTAGCTCGTATTACCGAAGTCTATGACGATGACCAACCTATGAAGGATGACCTTATTAAAACTTTTTCTGAGGTAGAGGGAGACAGTGATTTTATTAAGTCTCAGCCTAACAAGGAAGGTGAAATTAAGGTTAAGGTATACTCAGACCTAAGTAGTTTCGGAGATATGCCAAAAACTTCGAAGATTGGCGGTAGATTTACTGAATTAAAGGCAAAAGAATTTTCTAGTGTATGTACGATTACAGTAGATTCCTCTTCACCAGCAGTACAGAAAGAATTTACAGTTGCTACTATAAAAGAGCGTGTAAGATATGCTAAGTTTTCTCCAAGAATGAGATTTAGAAGATTATTCTTGGAATATAAGCAGTACGTTAAGCAATCGGGGGGTGCAGATAAGATCGATCCTGAGACGCTTAAAATTTTAAAGTCGCTCTTCTTATCTGATATTAATCAGATCTTCACGGGTCTTACTTCAGAAATTATTGCCGGAAAGCAGATTAATACACTCATTGGTGCAGCTTCTCTAGGTAAAGGTGTTAGACAGGCAGCTCAAAAATTACAGCTACCTTATAGAATGGCTTTCCAGGAGATGCAGAAAACTGGTAAAATTACTCCAATGAGATTTGAAAAGATTAAGACTGCTTATACAGAATTTTCTAAGGCAATGGTTGAGGAGGTATTTGGTGAGGGTCCTATCCCAGAAGGTTTGGAAGAAGAAATTAAAAATGAGGAGGGAAAACAATGAAAAGATTAAAGATTTTCTCTAGTCCAGATCGCATTATTTTCCCTAGAAGGAAAATTTTCTCAGGAGATGCTCCAACAAATGAAGGTGGAATGGTATTAAGAGAACTGGTTTGTAGAGACTGTGGTACAGTTATTACCTCTTCTCAGCATCCAAGTCATGCGATTTGCCCTAATTGTGGAGGTACTCGCCTCGATATTAAGTTTTTATCACCAAGACAAGATACCGAAAGAGATCCACATAAAGAAGAGAATATTAAGCCAGAGGAGTATAGAAAGCCTATCTTTGGTGATGCAGAATATCAAAAGAGTCTTAGGGAATTCAGCGGAAAAACTATTCCAAAGTCTACTTTTGAAAAAAGATTTTCTGAAACACAGGCAGAGGGCTTAATAGAGAAGGGATTTGCTACGGTTGAGGGTGATTATGTAATTATTGATCCTATCAGCTATGAAGCAGAGAAGACATTCTCTAAATTGATTATATCAGTAACTAAAACACTAGAGTTAGATCCTGATATAGTTAGCGGAAAGATTGATAGAAGTAGTGTGATCGATCATCTGGAGGAGGATCATAGACTGCCAGAGAAAGGAATTATGGTTATCAAGAAGGCTCATGGGCTACCACTTGAGAGTCATATGTTCTGCGAGGATTCTTGGGTAGAAGATTCTGGCATTATTCCAGATCTTGAACTAGAATATAATAATCAAAGTTTTGGCGTAGATCAATTTCTATCGATCCTACATGACCGTTATCCAGATGCCCCAGAGAATATTTTAGATATTCTTATAAAAGAGGGTGTTGTTCGATTAGACGGTACTCAAGTAACAATTCAGAGTAATAGTATTAAAAACTAAAATATGAAAAATACTCGTTTTATGGAAGCTATGTTCTCCAATACTGATGAAGAACTAGCAAAGCAGGTAGATAGTGACATTAAGTCTGCTCAGGCAGGTAATGTTGTTGATACCGATGAAGTGAAATATGAAAGAACCGGAAATGGCAATGATGTTGCTATTACCGATAAGGCTAATGGTGAAGTAACTATTGCTCAAAAGAGTGCTGACGAAGCTGATACCTATGACCTCATCGCTGTTCCGGATGAACAACTGGAAAAGTATGTTCACCCGTCTTCTGATGGAGTTACTCCAGGTAATCAGGTTGGTGCTCCAGATGAGTATTTTAAGACTCACCTTGATGGACGTTCTGTTATTTCTCCAAATCTTCCAGATGGAGGTTTAAATCCAGACGCCGGACACGAAAGAAGCGTGACCGAAGTAGATGATGAGCATCAGGATGCTTGTCCTGCCTGTGGTCAGAGTCCTTGCGAATGTGAAGAAGAGGGTAGAGAGTTTTCAGTAACTTCCGACAATGATGCTTGGCAGAAGATTTTCTCCATGCCACAAGAATTCGTAGACTATCTCTTCAGTGAAGTTATCGAATCTGAGGAAACTTCTAAGGTAGGTGACCTGAAAGTAGAGAAGTTGGCTGATGAAGATAATGCGGTTATCGTTACTAGCGAATCAACTGGTGATCAGGTTAAAGTTAAATTAGAAGGAGACGAAATGGAAGTTACAGAACTTAACAGTAAGAGTTTTAGCAACGATGAGCAATTCATGCCATTGTTTGTTATAGGCGTTCAGCCTTATGACCATATCATTGTAGATGCACAGGAATATGGTCAGGAAAGTGCAGAGGAATTAAAGGCACAGCTTGAAGAGGATGGTGTAGAGGCAGTTCAGATTTTTGATAATCAGGATGAAGCTCGTGAATATGCTATTAATCTTCTTAATAATCTAGGTGCTAATCCGGCTGCAGGTGATGTAGATGAACCAGAACTACAGAAGGAATATAGTGAAGCAGTAGGTTCTACAGTTTATACTACATCATATAGAACAGATGACAGTGTTTTAATGAGTCGTATGTTCTCTGAGGAAGCTCTCGGTGTAGCAGATACTCAGGACACTGTAGAAGACGCAATTAAGTCTGGTCAAGAGACCGATATGGATGGCGCAATCGTTATTCCAGTAGATGCTACTAATGCAATTATTCAGGATGGTGATGAATTTACTAAGGCTACTTTGAATGGTGAAGATATGATTCTTGAAAATATCGATCCAGAAGAAGCACAGGCTATTCTAGGCGATTCTGATATAATGGAATATGAGGCATACGATGATGACGAGGATGATTACGACGATGAAGAAGAAAGGGATTATTCTGACATTTATACGGATGAGTATGGAACTAAGTTCTTCTCTGAATACGAAGACTTCACCGATTATATGGAAAGACTCTTCTCTGATGAATCTGACCAAGAGCATATTGAGGATGCTATTGAGAATGGTGAGGAAATCGAGAATGAAACTGAAATCATCACACCAGTTAGCGCAACCACTGCAGTAGTAGAGGATAAGGAAACTGGTGAGTTTACTAAGGCTGTTCTTGATGACGGTACTATTGATGTTCATCCAATCGATAAGGGTGAAGCAAATGAGTTAATCAAGGACATCAAGGTAGAGGATGAAGTTGATGACGACGAGGAAGACGAAAAGGAATACTCTGATATTTATACGGATGATACAGAAACTAGATTCTTCTCTGGAGATGAAGAGTTTACAGACTATATGGAAAGACTCTTTACAGGTGAATCTGATCAAGACGTTATCGAAAGTGCTATCGAAGGCGGTCAGCAGGTAGAAAATGAAGAAGAAATTATTACTCCTGTCGACAGAAAGACTGCTGTCGTAGAAGATAAGGGTAATGGCGAATTCTCTAAGGTAACTATTCTCAATGATGATCAAATTAATGTTCATCCAATATCTGAAGATGAAGCTGATGAACTTACTGGTGATCTAGTAGTAGACGATGAAGAGGAAGTTGAACCTGAGCAGGGTGAATTCTCTGATATTTACACAGATGAAACAGAAACTAGATTCTTCTCTGAATATGAAGACTTCACTGATTACATGGAAAGACTCTTTACTGGTGAAGCAGATGAGGAACTTATAGAGAATGCTATCGAAGATGGTCAGCAAGTAGAAAATGACGGTGAGGTAATCACCCCAGTTGACTCTAAGACTGCAATAGTAGAAGATAAGAAAACTGGTGAATTCACTAAGGCAATTCTCAGTGATGATGACATCGACGTAGAACCTATCTCTGAGGAAGAGGCTAATGAGCTCACTGAAGATCTTAAAGTAGAGAATACTAAGGAAGAAGATGATGAAAGAAAGTTCTCTGAGAACAATGAACTTCTCGCTAGATTCTTTGCAGATGCAGGTATTCAGCAAGCACAGCCACAACAGGCAGTAGCCGCTCAGCCAGTTGCTGCAGCTCCAGCAGAGCAGGCAGCTGTAGACCCTAATGCAGTTCCAGTAGACCCTAATGCAGTTCCAGCTGAAGAAGGTGCTCCTGCTCCAACAGTAGAAAACATTGAAGATAAGGCTCTCGCTGCAATTCAGAGCATTAAGGCTGCAGTAGAAGAGGGTGCTGCTCAGATTATGGAGGCTAAGGCTGCTCCAGCTCCAAATGCAGAACCACAGATTCAGGAAGCTCAGTTCTCTGATTTCGAGTACTATGACGACGATGATGATCAAAGAACATTCAGTGAGAATGATACCTTAATCTCTTGGCTAGCTAATAAATAATAACTATTAAAATAATTAATATAATAATATGACTGATTTTTCGTATCTCATGAGTAATCCTGACATGCAGGTTGCTCTTAGAAATAGTTCAGTATCTGCAGAAGATGCTGCAATTCGTGGTAGAGAATATGCAAAGATGTTCTCTCGTAATGCGGAGATGTTGGATACTCTCGGTATGGGCCGTAATTCTAACCTCCTTCAGAAGACTTTCTCTGGCTATGCAGAGACTCCACTTCTTAGCACTCAGTATTTTAATGCATCTGTTGCTTCTTATGTAAGCTCTTTTGCAGGTTACATGAGTATTGAACGTGACTTCGACCAGCCTAATGGCTTGTTCTATTGGTTCGATGTTCTTGGTGTAACAGACCTTCGTCCAGTTATTCCTAACCTCGGTCCAGATAACTATCAGGATATTCAGACTATGGGTTACTTCGAGCTTGACAATCAGATCGAAGCTAGCGGTAGCTATGCTCCAATCGTTGGTCGTAAGTTGATCCCAGGTACAGTACGAGTTAAGATCGTTAACAATGATGATACTAAGTCTGAACTCGTAGATGACGGTCAGGGTCACTTCATGGCTGTTCCAGGCGTACTTGATGCTGCAACGGACGCTACAATCAACTATCTCAGTGGTAATATTACCTTTAAGCTTGCAAACCCAGCAGTAAAATCTGTTAAGGTCGTAGGTAAGGAAGATGTAACTGGTACTCCTAGTTGCACAACTGGTACTGCAAGTACTCATGCAAATGACAAGCGTTTCATCGCTAAGATGCAGCAGCTTGGTCTTAGCACAGTTCCTGATATGCTCGTAGCTGAATATAACATTGCAGCTCTCGGCGCACTCAAGAAGGCAACTGGCTCTGATATGGCTACATTCTTGTTCACTAAGCTTCGCGAGATCTATACTAAAACTATCAACTATAAGCTGGTAACTACTCTTGAGAATGGTTATACCGGTAACACTATTGATGATCTTGATCTTTCTAATGGTCCTACTTCTGGTCTTGCTCAGAATTTCTACGATTATCGTTCTCGTGTAGACCTCTTTGACTCTTTCTTGATCAACGTTGAGTCTGCACTCGCTACAAAGGCAGTTAAGGGCGTTAAGACCACTGCTTATGTTGCAGGTAATCGTGCAAGTAACCAGTTCCAGAAGGGTGGTATCATCGGTAAGTGGGAATCTAACACTAAGATGTCTTATATCAATGACCTCCTTGGCTGGTACAATGGTATTCCAGTACTACGGAGTACAGATATTGCAGAGGAAGATGGCGAAGGTACATTCTACGCTATTCACAAGACTGCTGATGGTCAGATGGCTCCACTTGCACGTGGTATCTATATGCCTTTGACTGATACTCCAACTATTGGTAACTACAACAACCCTACTCAGATGGCTGCTGGTATCTACTACCAGGAAGGTGTTCGAGTAATGGCTCCTGAACTTGTTCAGAAGGTTACATTCAAGGTTGGTTTCTAATCCTAGGAATTAATTTCCCTTAAGTATTATATAGGATTAATATAATATAAAGGAGAGGAATTCTTTTGGTTAATGCTGAAAGTTTTCCTCTCCACTTTTAATTGTAATATATAAATATTAGGTTATATAAGTGTCGAACTTAAATTAATTTAATTTTCTAACTATTTAGAATAAATTTTTATTTATGCCTAATGAGATAATATATAAAGGGCTTCGCTTAGTAACTGATTGTAAATATTTTCAAGTAAAAGAGGGAGCTATTAATTCTATGATGGAGGACCCAGTTACCTCTACTTTGAAGATTACCTATTCTCCAGGGAATACAGCGAAATCCTTATCAAATTCCTTAGGCATACCAGTAGTAGGAAAGGGTGATCAACAAATGGAGTCAATGAGTACTCCATCTAGAATTAAGTACACCTATCTTACAATAAATGGACTGAAACTTAAGAAGATATCCTATGGATCACATATATTCAATATGATTATCGTGGATGACTGTGAATCTAGGGTAGTTCAAAGTACAGGTTATACTACAATAGTAGTTTCAAAAGATGACTATAAAAATCCAGAATTTATAAATTTTTTATTTTATTCTGGGAATCTCTTATATCTTAAGCCTGAGGGACAGAAAATTCAAGGTTACCAGATAAGGAATTTTCCAAAGATTTTAATAAAGGATTCTAATATAACAGTTGAATCCGAAAATATAAATATATATACTCTTCGGCGAAGATATAACGATTACTTAATAAGGGCAATAGATTATCAAGACCAATTCCTATTGGAAATACGTAGAATTTTAGATGATTATGGCATAGAATTAGTTAGAACTAATAAAGAAACGACTCTATCTAAAACATCATATGTTACGTATCAATTAAATCAGACTCCAATAGAATATCAGCACCCGGGACGGAACGATTATATCAGACAGATATTACCTAGAAAATTACCTATAGAATTTTCATTACATTCGACTGACATGGTTTTATTTCATGATTTTAAAAATAAATTTATAAATGTAAATTTATTAACAAATTTTACAGAATTTAAAACTATGGATAATGCAGGAGATAAATGGTCCGCAGCTATTAAGTGGGGGCAAATAACAGAAGATTTTAACCACGTTTATCAGCCGGATGATAATTCTAACTTTGCCTTACAATGTCAATTTAGGTGTGAATTATACTTCTACGAAGTATTAGATACGAGGCATGAGTTTCTAAAAGACATATTAACTAGAATAGAAGCTACTGAAAAATAGATCAAATGGGATATGATTACATTTAAGAGGAAAACATTTGAAACTGATATGATTCCGGAAGCTATTAAGCACCTAGAGTCTGAAAAGATAGATTTTAATGTTATTTCCCAAAAAGAAGCGGAAGCCGCTAGCAAAGTGAATGCTAAATCTATGGTTCTCATGTCTTTTGTTAAAACAGAGAAAGGATTTTACCAGATTACGGTTAAAGATAAGGAGTTTTATAATTACACTAAAAAACTCTTAAGTGATCCTAACTATTGTAGAATGAGAATCGTAGATGAAGACAAAAATAAGAGAACTGTTACTGTAGAAACAAATCACCTAGGCATAGTCCTAGATGTGATTGAGATCTTAGGTATCAAATACAATTTATCTATAGTAAAGAATGATAAAGTTTAGACAAAAGATCTTCTCTGAATATGATGCAATGAGAAGTCTTTATGTAGAAATTATGAAACGAACGAAGGGAGATAAAAAGAAATTTCCTGTTATAACTACAAGCGAACTACCTGCTATTCTTAGAGGAAATAACGTAGTAGTCGAGCGTTTCGTAATTAGTACGTCCTTTTTTAATAAGGATAAGTATAGAATGTATATTAAAATAGGGGCAAAAGCAAAATTACCTGATGAAGTGAGATTGCCTGGAGCATACTATGAAAAGAGGATAGCGAATACCAAGCTTAATCTAAATCCAGCAATAATGTATCCTAAACCTTTTGATGATCGACAACAAAGTCAACCGAACGGTAATGGTAACGGTAATGGTAACCAAAACAATCCAAGAAGACAAGGCCAAAGACAAAAGGAACAATCTGATGTTGGACCATTATTAGGAGGATTAGTTCAGAAGGAATTTGGTAAAGATAAAATTTTTCCTTATTTATCTGCTAATGTAGATCCTTATGTGGATTTATCTTATACAGTTCACAAACTCCTAGGAGAAGCAATTAAGTATGATAAGAAAGCAAGAACGTTGGTCCTTGAATTTGACTCTATCTCAGATGCCATAGATGCCCTTAATGTCTTACCATTTGGAATAAATTACAATATTTATCTATTGAATGCATAAATGATCTTATTGCGAAATAGAAATTTCTCTGGAACTAATATATTAAACACTAGTGGTGTTACCGGATTTATTAGGGGAAGAAAGTATGACACTGACTTAGATAGATTAGGTAGGATGAATACATCTCACAGAGAGATGACTAGAGTAGGTGATTTATCCAGAGAAATGAGAGAAATGTCTTCTGAATTAAATAGGGGACTTAGACAGAAAGATTTAAGAGATTAATAATATGGCAACATACAGACTAAAGAGAAAAACCTATGGAATAGCAGAAGCTGCTAGTAATACTCTAGGTGGTGTAGTAGGTGGTACCGGTAAAGCCCTAGACTCAACTCCTGCTGCAATGGCCGGTGGTTTAGCTGGAGGTCACTTTATTGGTGGAGCAATTACAAGTGGTCTTGCATCTACGGGAGTCCTTGGATCAGCCCTAGCCGGACCACTGGGATGGATAGTAGGTGCTGGTATTGGTGCAGCTGCTACAAGAGGACTTGGTAAAGGTCTTAAGAATGCTGCTAACGAACTACAATCCTGATAAATAATAGGCAACGTAATGATTAAGTTTAGACAAAAAAATTTTGTAATTCCATTGGCTGCAGCTACAATTCCACTTACAGTGGCATCTACGGCATTACCTATGATACAGGCTAGTAAGCAGGGAAAAGAAGCTAAAGAGCAAGCAGAACAAAATGCTATGCTAATGGAAAAACAAAATGCATTAATTAAACAGCAAAACAGACAAATTGAAAAACTAGCTATGAAAAATCCTCGTGCATCTGCAGAATTTGGACGAATAAAACAGGCAACGTATTCAGTTGGATCTACACTGATGGGAATAGGACGTGCAGGTAAAGCTGCCTTTGGGTCAGGATTAAAAGGCAATATAGTATCCGGTTTAGGCATTGCAGGAACTACATATGCCGCAGGAAAATATATAAGTCATGACATGAAAAAGCAAGGACTTGATTATGATCAGAATGGAAATCTTGTCTCCGCTACTGCACCTTCTCCAACAACCAAAAGCTATTCAGATCCAGTCACTAGTGCCACAGGTACCGTTGCAAAAAAATCTTTCAAAAATAGAATACTAGGTGGTTTTGGTAAAGTAGGTTCTGCAGTACTTATGGGAGGGGGACCGGATCTAATGGGATATCACGCTGATAAAAAAGCATTAAGGGATCAGGTAGCAGCAACACAGAGTATGCAACAATCCCCACAAATGACTACATATTCATCCACTTCAGTAAAAATATCTAGGCCAAAGAATAGACCTACGCAAAAAAATTTTGCACTAAATCCTATGGGATTGGTAAAATCTGTCATGCCAAAAGCTGGTTCTATGAACTTAACTGGATCCATAAGATCTCTGGGGACTAAAATGAGTAACATGAGGACGGATTGGGCTAAAAACTGGAAAACAAAAACTACAGGCGGTCTTTCATCTCTTACAAGCTTTGGCTTAGGTGGAACAGAGAGTGTTCAAAAATTTGGGCAAAGCTTAAAAAATGAGGGAGGTTCATTAGCAAAAGTAGGAAACTGGATAGAAAAACATCCAGCTAGAGCTAATTTAGCTTCGACTGTTCCTCTTGCGGCAGCTGCATCTCTAACATGGGATGGAACAGTCAAGGCAGGAAATGCTATAGGCAAGAAAGTAGATCCATCCGCTTATAAATATAAAGATGCTAAAGCAAAACTTGAACAGCAACAACTACAACAGTATTAATTATTATGATCTTATTCAGAAAATATTTTACCCAATGGGATGAAACGGACCAGCTTAAGGGGATGAAAGATTCTGATATATTGGCAGAGAAGAAAAGAAGTACGTCCTCGCTTGGACCTATGGTCGGCTCAGGCTTGGTGGGTGCATCTATTGGAGGTATTACCGGCGCAGTAAGTGGTGCCATTTCTGGCAGAGGTGCACGAATCGCTACTGCAGGTAAAGTGGCTAAAAAGGGTGCAATCTTAGGTGCTGGTATAGGGGCTGCTACTGCTTATCTAAGGAATAAGAAAAAAGCAGATGAAAACAAATTCTATAATCAGCGACTTGAATATGCTCAACGTCAAGCCTTAAGAAGAGAGCGAAAGGACTGGAAAACTAACATGACCCAGAGAGATGGCTATTCGTACTAAAGCAAAATCAGTGTTGAGTTACGTAAATAAGAACCCAGCATTGATATCTATTCCCGCACTAGGAATTGCGGGAACAAACTTAGCAGTAAATGTTAATAAACAAAATAAAAATATTGAATTACAGGGACAACAACTTAAAGCAATGAATAACTTAACAAAATCATTGAATAATGTTGATGGAACTATAAAGAAAAGTATTAATAATACTGGGACAGTAAAACCTGAACAGAAGAGAGATGGAAGTATTTTATCCAATCTTTTTAATAAAAACAAAAGATAGCAATGGAAGAGAATGAAGTTGAAGTTGTAGTTAATGACTTTCTTTCGTCAGCCGACGATCTATTAAAGAATGAGAACTCTACGTTTGTGACTAGAACTGCACAAAGAGTTGAGCTCGATTATGAGGTACCTGTAAATAAGGATCTCGTAGGTGAACCTATTCATGCAGGTATTTGGGATGAAACATTGGGTGAGGTAGTATCTTCTGTTTCCAATGAAGAAACAGAACCTGAGCCTGGACAGTAAATCCATAAAATAATCAGGGAAATTAATTTCCCTTACTGAGATTTTTATGATAAAATTTAAACGAAAAGAGTTTAGTAATTATATTTTATCTAATACTATAAAAGGGGCAAGCATTGGTGCTACTATAGGTACTGGAATGGCTGGTTTGAACTTATCTGATAATATGAGGGGAGATAATTGGTTTGCAAGAACATATAATAGTCAGGCCAGAAATAGCAATGATAGAAGTTACCCCAAACAAACCACCAACCAAAAACTCCTTATTGCTGCTGCAGGTACCCTAATCGGAGCTGCTCTTGGTGCTATTGTAGGTACTGTCAAGGCTGTTACAGAAAAAACATCTCAGCATGGTACTGATCATAGACTTCTTAAAGATGTAATGAAAACATTAAGTTCCCTAGGTTACAAAGAAGGTATTGACTATACAAGAGATCCTGAAACTGCAAATAGGCTAAAAACAAGGGTTTGTCTGGTTATTACAAGAGATGCAGCTAATATCTCCCTCCTAGTAAATATGGTGAATGATAATAAGCTCTCTAAGGATGCAGATAAAATTCTTAGAAGTTTACCAGGAAAACCTCAGATAAGATATAGTAGAACAACTGATAAATATAATGACATTACAATCTCTACTATTTCTAAGTCCGGCTCAAATGCAGACTTAGTGACGAATATAGTAGATGGATTTATTAAAGCAGGTTATCCAGTTTACCTAGTTGAAGTAGGATAAAGGATAACAAAAAACATGTTAAAAACTATTTAAAACATAAATATGGCACAGTGGAAAGAAACTCTTGAACCCTATATTAGAGTTCATGAGAAAATTAAGGTTGCAGCACTTAACCCAGTAGCAGGTGAAGATTTAATCATCGGGTGTGCATTTATTTCCGATGCAGGACCATCTCTACCTACACTTATTACTAGTCAGAAGGAATTCTTAGAGACTTATTCTTCTCAGGATATTACCGAGGATTATATTACTAGTCTCGATGATTTCTATACAAACGCTACGACAGGTGGTGATCCTCATCTAGGATCTACTATGTGGCTTAATGCATATCGTTTGGCTGGTTCTAATACTCTCTTGGCAGTGCGTGCAACAAAAGCAAAGGACCTTTATTACGCTAAGACAAGCGCTTACCCTAACGACGATTATATAGTACGTGATGGGCAAGTATTAAAGAAGATAAACGTAGGTGACGGATTAAAGATTTGTTACGATAGCGATGAAGATAGTGCAGACTGGAAGAAATTAGGTTGGGCTATTAAACTAAGAAATATCGGTATAGTAGGTAACCTAGTAACTGAAGATGGAGTTAAATATGATTATTACGTAGATAATTTGTTTGACCTAGTTGAATATCTCAATGATACTAGTGTATTCTTTAGTCCTAATTATGAATTTCACGACAATATTAATCAGGATGACGGAACACCCCAAACCCCAAGTACAACTAAAATATCAGAAGATGCACTTCGAAACGGTGACAAGGAGAAAAATACTGTAAAAGCAGTAGTATTTAAGGAACTTTACTTAGGTAGTCGTATCCTAGATGCACTCGACCTTACCGGCTCAACTACTGAAGAAAGCAATGCTGAATATGGACTCATGAACATAATAGTTGGTCAATCTACTTGGACATCAGGTAATGAGTCACAGCCAGTTATTGCACTAAATGATGCAAATCATTCAGGTTTTGATCAGAAGAGTACTCTTGATAAAGGCTATGTAACTAACGTGTATAATTCAGCTACTAAGCTAGAAGTTAGAATTAGACGTTTTAATCATGATGCTGTAGCTACTAAACAGTTAACTAAACCAGATTCTAGTAGGGGCGGAAATTCTCCATATACAGTAGTATTACCTAATTCTCTTTCGGCTTTAAACGTAAAGAGGGATTTTTACGAAATTGCCGTTTTTGATCCAAGTGTTAGTGGAGAATCCTTGTATTTTAACCTAGGTACTGTACTGAGCTTAGGTGATATGGAATTAGTTGATATAAATAATTCCCTTAAGATGGTACAGATAACTTTGCCTGATAAACTTAGTGATCTTGGATTAGATTATTATGGCTCAGCAGGTTCTACTCAGGAGTACTATTACGATTTAAAGCTAGATCCCGATAACACATCTCTTCTAGATGTATCCAACTCTGATATACTCAAGGCATTAGATCAGATTCCTCTTAACGAAGTTTATACTGTAGAGGGACTCACTGACCTTGGTTGTACAGAGCCAATGGTTCAGTCTTACATGGCTAATATGGCTATTAACGATAACTTCTTCTATCCAATTTCAACAGTTAATAGCACAAACTACTTAGCTATCGCTAATTCTATCCTACGTATTAGTCAGGATTTCTATAAGCTGTATGCAAGTGCACCTTGGGACGTGGATACTGGCACAATGGGTTGGAAGTTCTATTGCTCACCTAGTGTTCTTTACTGGGAAACCGTAGGTAGAAACAGACGTCTTGGTAGAGAGTTTGCTCCAGTTCTTGGTCAGACTAATGGTATTGCACAATATCAGAAGCCTGTAGCTGAATTCAATAAGAAGACCCGTCAGCTACTCCTTTCTAAGAAGATCAATACTGTTCTTTGGGATGTTCAGACTCAAGCTTGGGATTGGAACGACAACTATACAAAGCAGACTGAAAACAACATTATGTCTGATGAGGCTAATAGCCGCCTGATGATTCGTATTAGCAAGGCTATGCCAGTACTTCTCCGTCAGTTTATTGGTAGAAGAATTGGTGCTGTCCTTTGGAATGACATGTATAATGTAATCGACTACTGGTTTAAGACTACTATTCTAGGCATGACTTATACAATTGATGGTTATAGAATTACAATTGATGAGTCTAACAATACCCCAGAAGATGCTCGTGCAAATCGAGTGAACGTCTTAGTGGAAGTTCGTTATCAGAGAGCTGCTAAGTATATTGAAGTTTATAACAACGCATTCGACGTTGGTATGGAATTCGACGGCATTATGTAATTATAATTTAATGGGTAATACCTCATTTTGATGGTGGGGTATTACTCAATTTTTATTCAATATATGGATAAGACATTATTAGTAGATCTCAAAAAGAAGATGTTCATGAGATCTGCCTTAATCTCCTTAGAGGATTCATTGGATGATGTTCTATCGCTTAGTGCTTCATTGACAGCGGATGAGATTCTCCTAGAGATTATCAAAAAAGCTCTAAGGGAATTCGAACTAACTAATCCACTTATCCTTGAAATGCCAATGTCTAGGGAACAGATGTTAAGTTGTACTGCTCCCAATGGCTTCCTAGAAGTAAAAAGTAATTTTACTCTATACTTAAAGTGCATGATTCCGGAATATAGGATTATCCTAGTTCCAGTATCAATGCCATGTTGGAGAGTAGGAGATAATTCTGTAACAACTAATTTCTCCTCTTATATAGGAGGTACTAGTATTCCTCAACCAGGTGCTTATACTTACTTTACTGAATATAGAAAACCTTATGTCTTTGTAGGTGACTTAGGCTTATTGCAAGGATTGGGGGGTAGTGGTATTATAATGAAAGGTATTTGTAGCAGACCAATAACTCCGGATTGGACAGAAGATAAGAAGTTTAATTCAGCATCGGAAACATCTGCCGTATATTGGATGGATGTAGAGACTGGAGGTGCAAGAGGTAACTACTTCATGGATCTCTGTATGGTTCATCTCTTAGACTATATCCGTCAATTAAAGGCATCTATTTCACTCAACAATGTATCAGTTGATGTTATGGGTAATGTTGATTCAGCTTATCAAGAGCTTCGAAGTAGGTGTGACCAATATGCATTACAATCTGGATGGTATGGCGAACTATTATATAACTAGTATATGATTATACTCAGACAAAAAGAATATGCTTCGAGATTATTGAAAGCTGTAAGATCAGTCAAACGAGCAGGAAATAGTGCTATGACTGTGATTGACAATGCAGGTTTAAAAACAGGTAATACTATTAAAAAGTTCGTTACCGGTAAGAGTATTCCTGCACAAGTAGAGGCTAATTTTAAGCCTAAAACCAACTTCCAAATTAACAGAGAAACGGTTAAAGCAAAAAACGTCGTAAAAGATGCTGCAAACGCAGTTAAAGAACGCCCCGGTGCAGTACTCGATGATGGTATAAGTTTTGCAGCCAAGAATCCAATTGCAGCTGCAGGGCAAGTGGGAAGTGTTGCTCTTCCTTTGGCTGATCCAGTATTTTTGGGCGTCCCTATAGGCACGCCTTCAGCTGTTATTGACGTAACAGCAAAGAAGTTTATTAAGCCATATGATAAATATACAGAAAGAATTTCAAGAGCATACGATAGATCCAATTTCAGTAGGAATCTTAGAAGAATGCCTAATGCAACTGAAGTGATTGATAACATAAAGAGGAAATTTAAATAATAAACATGAAGAAAGGTGTATGATAAAATTTAAAAAAAAAGAATTTACCATACCTGAAGGACATTACACTGGCCCAAAAGACCTAACTGAAATTCCCGGAACTGTTGAAATGATAAAGAAGGGTATTGGTATTGGGGCGGTTACTGGTGGAATAGCTGGAGGTGTAGTAAAGGATTCTTCTATAATTGAAGGAGCCTTATCAGGAGCTAAAGTAGGAACTATCGGTGGAATAGCTGCAAAACTCTTGTTGAATTATATACATAAACCAATGACTACGATTAAATACCAAGAGGTAGATAAGACTATACGTAGACAATTCGGTATTTATCAGATTTCTGGATTTACTTTAGGCGACAATACAATTAATAAAGGAAATATAAGGGATAAGTTCAGTTATAATGACAGAAATGTAAGTGACTATAAAATAAATTTTGCGATTTACAACAATAAGGTCACTATGTACACCTTTGGAATTACAAAAAATGAGCTAGACGGTATATCAAAAATTTTGGACGAATATTGTAAGAAATATTATGCAATGGAATATTCAGCTAAACTCATTAATCAAAAAGTATACTCTTATTCGGTAGATATTACGTTTACTAATTATCAAGTGATCAGTAATTTTATTATGGAATTGAGTAATTTTATTAATAGTAAGATTAATCTATTGGATAATAATGCAATAATAGGGCCTAGATTACTAGAGAGTGCTGAACAGAAGAATGACTTAACTGAGGAAGAAAAAACCTACTCTGTTAGTTCAATAAATAAATATGATTTAATAAAAATTCTGACAAAAGGTGCCACAATAGGTTTCAATATTGCAAGTTTAGCAAAAGGAAGCGCTTCAACTGCAATTTTAGCATTAATTGCGGAAGGAATTAAACACCTTGGAAAAAATGAAATTAATAAAATTGCCGGAAATTCTGGACAGAAAATAGCTGACTTAAATAACATATTTTTGGAAAGTGAGCTCAATAAACTTCATTACGTAGATGGTTTTAATTATACTACTGGAAATGAGGCTAATAAATTAAACATATCTCTAAATTCAGGAATTTTTATTATAACCGCAGTTAAAGATCTGGAAGAGGAACTTGATAAGAAGATTTGGAAAACTTTTCCTGGAAAAGTGAACAAATCGAAAATTAGTGGAATTAGTGTTTATTCTTATGTAGTAAAAAATATCAGTGAATTCGAGATGTTACTAAATAAGGTAATGTCTGTAGGTGGTAGTAATGTTAAACCAAACTTATTTGATAATTCTGCTTTTAAGAAAAAGAAACTATTTTCAAACAATATGGTAGAAAAATTAACAGATAATTTAGAAAAAGATGGATTAGAGGATTTTGAAATTAGTGATAGAATCCCCAAGGATGTAATTAGTATTACTACTGATTTAAAGAATATCAGTATTTACATTCCATTTGACCTAGATTATGCCCAGTACGAAATTGATGACGAAATCAGACGGAATGCTAAGTTTCTTAGAACAAAAACAGTTCTAGATAGAAATATATATAGAATGACATTAATAGGTGGAACACTAACCTTTAGCCAGTATTACAATGTCGTTAAATATATAATAAAGGAGCTAGGATTTTGTACTTTATTAGATCAATAATATTATGTCAGCAGAAAGTATGACCTCCAGACTATTTGATAAAGCCCAATCTTTATATCAAATAGGTTTAAAACAAATAAAAGTTCAGTTAGCCCTCAATGGCACTAAATTCATTGTCCTCAGACCAAAAGATAATTCTAAGTGGAAGAGTGTATTTGGGGGTTCATACTCCTCTGATAGTACCTTAGAAAATGACTACGAGCAATTTGATACAGTACTTGTAGTTAATACTGGTGATATGAAGGATGTATGGAATAGAAACCGAGATTCCTTAGATGCTTGGACAAACGATGGATCTTTGGAAGTTGGCGATGAACTTCAGTATACCAGAGATGGGAGAACTTATAGATTCAAAATTTCTCTAAAACAAAGTTTTAGTGAAGCTGCATCATCGTTATTTGAATATACTCTTATGAGTATCATTGAAACATTGGATATGTAAAATGGATAAAGAGGTTAAGAGAGATAATATGATCCCAGGGAGTTGTGAAGAATTTACAAGACCTGAGGAAATAAAAGCTCTAAGTAAATATCTTCGAAAGGTAAAAAAAGATCTTGAGGACAATACTTATTTAATTCGAGATAACCTAGAACTTTATGGTAGAGCAGATGGTAGAACAATGAGGCATATAGATGAGCTACCCGATAAAGTTGAATCCTTACAAAAGGGAGATCATCCTGAAGTTTCTACCCTCCCTGGATATAAAGAAGTATTAGGTGCTAAGGATACTATCGAAGAATTACCTGGAGATAAAATTTCATTAGATGATGTAAGCCAAGAAACCTCCTTAAGTGATCATATAGAAACAATAGAAGTAACTGATAAACCTTTTCTCGAAAAGAGACTAGAAATTTTAGAGAATGCTATCAGAGAAGCAGAACTTGAAAATGAAAAGGTATTATTAGAGGACAATACAGAAACTAAGCTAGATAATTATAAGTCAAGGCTACAGGATACAGAACAAGATATAGAGCTTTCTTCTACTAGAGAAGACCTGGGTAATACTGATAAACCTATAGACCTGCCAAAGAAAAAAGAAATACTGGAAGATAGCAATAGTAATCCGGACAAGTTAGGAGATTACGTAGAAACACTACATCCAAGCGTAGAGCCACCTCACCTAGAAGATCATAGAGAGGATCTAATTGTAAAAGACGAAACTAGTTTAAGTAACATTAGTGAGGTTCTTCCTAAGGATGTTGTACTACAGGAACACGAACAGTTTGATCCTAATAGAGATACTCTTTATGATGCAAATATTGCACGACCTGGAGGAGACAATGATGGGGATTCTACACTAGAAGACTATATAGATCCACTACTAGGAAAGAGAGAGGATCCTAAGCTTCATGATGAATCAACTATTACAAAAATTCAACCTAAACCTGAAGAAGTTAAACTTCACGACGATTCAACTATCACAAGAGTTAAGCCAAGTCCGGAGGAGGTTGAATTACATGATGATTCTACTATCACAAGGATTGAACCTAGTCCAGAAGAAGTAGAGTTACATGATGAATCAACTATAACAAAAATAAAACCTAGACCTGAAGAGCCAGAGATTCATGATGACTCAACCATAACTCCTATCTTAGGAAAAATACCAGAACCAGAATTATCAGATAAATCTGAGCAAATTGTTGGTAAAATTCCAACCCCCAGATTAAATGATGATTCAACAATTACAAAGATTCAGCCAGGACCCACCTATCCAGAGCTACACGATGATTCAACTATTACGAAGATTCAGCCCAGACCTGAGGAAGTTGAATTACACGATGAGTCTACTATCACCAAAATTCAACCAAGTCCAGAAGAAGTTGAATTACACGATGAGTCTACTATCACAAAGATTCAGCCTAAACCTGAGGAAGTAGGGCTACATGATGAATCTACAGTAGTTCAAATAGAACCTTCTCCCGAGGAAGTAGAGTTACATGACGAATCAACAAGAACATCCATAGATGATGCAGCTTCAGGAGAACATGCGCAGTTTAATCCGAACGGAGATTCTTTATACGATGCTAATATTATCCTCCCAGGTAATATAGTAGATCCTGAGTTACATGACGATTCAACAGTAACTAAAATTCAACCAAGTCCGGAGGAAGTAGAATTACATGATGAATCTACTGTAACTAAGATAGAACCAAGTCCTGAAGAAGTAGAGCTCCACGATGAATCTACTATAGTTCAGATAGAGCCTGGACCTGAGGAAGTTGAACTTCACGACGATTCCACTATTACAAGAATAGAACCTAGTCCAGAGGAAGTTGAATTACATGATGATTCTACTGTAACTAAGATAGAACCTAGTCCAGAAGAAGTTGAATTACATGACGAATCTACTATTACTAGGATTGAACCTAGTCCAGAAGAAGTTGAATTGCACGATGATTCTACGATAACTAAGATAGAGCCTAGTCCTGAAGAGGTAGAGTTACATAATGAATCTACAGTAACCAAGATAGAACCTAGTCCAGTTGATCCTGAACTTCATGATAATTCTACTATCACTAAAATAGAACCTAGTCCTGAAGGGGTTGAACTTCATGACGAATCTACTATTACTAAGATAGGTCCAAATCCAGATCCTGAGTTACATGATGATTCAACAGTAACTAAAATTCAACCCGAACCTGAAGAGGTAGAGTTAACGGGTAGTTCGTCTATTTCTCACTTAGATATTCCAAAAGAACTATCTACAGAAGTACAGGTTAAGTTTGACCCAAATATAAATAAGCATACCGCTAGAACCAGTGGTATCCCATCAGAGAATCCTATCGGTTGGGGAGAAACTTTAGATGATATTGTAGAAGATATTGTAGGTGATATTCCGGAAAATTCACTATCAGAGAAAAAGGTCGAATTAGAGGATACTAGTCCTGAGGATAGCATTGAAAAACATAAAGAACTCTTAATAGATACTAGCCCTGAAGATAGTATTGAAAAACATAAAGAACTTCTGATAGATACTAGTCCTGAGGATAAGTTGGTCAGCAAAAAGATAATTGAGGAAAATAATATAGAGGCTGATGAGGAAAAGTTTGTACCATACTTAGAGGCAAAAAGAAAGAAAAAACTAGAAGGCTGGGTAAAAGAAAAAAGAAGACAAGTTGACCTAGAAACTAAAGTAGTTCCTGGTATTCCTGCCCCTACTAATTCTCTTGCAGATGGTCCAGTAGAAGATTTAATTAGGGATATTAGTATGTTAAGGGATAAAGATCTCAATGTTTATTACCAAAACATACTTAAGTTCGCGAATGACAATGTAAAGAATTTAGGGAAATGGGGAGAAAAGGCCAGAAGTATTATGTCATCCCTTGCATCTTCTAAAATGACTTCTGAAGATCTAGAAAACTTTGAAAAAAGACTGTATGGTTCAATAATTCTAGAAGATTACGCAACTAGAAAAGAGGATAGAACAGACGAAGCAGATAATACTGGACTAGATGCCAAACTCAAGAAAACCTTTGAGGATGATAATCTTTTCTTTGAAGGTATTCCTTTATCTAATCTTCCTAAGAATTACTTTAACTCAGCACATGGTATAGGGTCAAGTGCATCTAATCCTAGCACATATCTTAGATGGTTAGCTGAGCGGTCCGTAGGTAGTGCTCTTAGGCATGATAAGTCTGGAAAGTTATCAAGCACAAAGAGTAGTCTTAGACAAATAGCACTTGATGAGACTCTATCACTCTTAGTTCTAGCTAGAGATAAAATGGAGAAGTTGACTAAGAGTAATCGAGATAGACTTCCAGGAAACGAAGGACTCTTAGGTGATGTGGGTAAACTTATTAGTCAAGGTGCTACTGCTGCAGTCACTTCACTCGCTAAGAAAGCCGTGAAGGGAATGTTTGGTGCTAATAAACTAGACTACACTGTTCCTCAGAATAGACCTACCGATAAGCAAGAGACTTCTAGTTTCATTGCCATGAATGATAAGGGTAGAGATAACTCATCTGAAGGTATTGAAGGAAAAGAGTATGGTTTTCAAGAAAATTATCTAAATCCAATTAAGAAGGATTATACAAAAGTTATTCCAGGCTTTAACTGGTCATTGGACGGTGTAAATCTCTCTAATAAGAAGTGGAATTCAACAACATATAGATTGAGAGTTCCAGATAAAATAGAATCGGGCACTCGAGTATATCCTAGAGCCGGCATAATGACTACTTTAAGTGAACTCTGTGGGCAAGAAAATACTAGTGAAGTTGATACAGTAGATAAATTATTCAATCTACTAAAAAATAGTCCTTATATATCAACTGCAGGTAAGGTAACTTCGTCAGATGAACATCCATTAAAGGTAAGTACATTAGATTCTAATATGAGATGGGAAATAATATTTACACCTTTTGTTGGATTAGAAAACGGTGAAATATCTTTTTTACCACCAATAGAAGAAATCAATGTTTGGAATTTGGTTTACCACGGAATAAAAACGGGCTATAACTATTTTGCACCAATCAATTCGTTTGAATTAGGAAAAGCAAAATTAAATTCAAAAACAGTTCCACTATTCGAAGGAGAAATTAGTTACCCTACATCAATGGAATTCACTAATGAACTTAGACTTACTTTTGTAGACGATCAATTTAAATCGTGGAGAACTTATTTTGAGAGATGCGTAGATGCTAGTATATACAATAGTACTGTTCATAGAAAAGAAGATTATGACGGCACTTATGACATACAAGGTAAACTAACTGCCATAGATAAAACTTATACTTGTATAGCTCCCTATAAAAATATAGCTTTTAGGTGTACTATCTATTCAATGACTCCTCAGTACAGTACAGTATCAAAGTATGATCTTCTCCTAGTAATGAAAGATTTCGCGGAAGAGAGATCGGGTGATATTGACGCCAGTGGACAAGATCTAACGGTTAATTTTAGTATTGTTGGTGAAAACCCTAGAAACGAATTAACTAAAGTTACTACACCTAACGCTATCAAATCAAATGTTTATGCACCTCCTAGAAATAATAATAGAGGGGAATATGAATCCATTATTAACGGCGGAATCGATAACATGGTTAAATTACTTTAATAATTATGTACATTAAATTAGGATCAACAACATTAAATTATCCTTCTATACCGTACGATGATTTTATGGTATTTTCCGAAGTTATCGACTCTCAAGTAGGATATGAAAAGCCAGTATTGGTTAGAACAATAGAGCAATTAGATAAATGGTTTGGTAGAGATTTTACTAGTAGAGATTATTTTGAGGAACTAATCAATAGTGGAGTAACTCTCTTACTAACAAAACCCCTAGGATCCTATTCCAATGATCTCGGAATAGAGTTCTCTGGCGATGGTATCACGGTTGTGGATGATATTTATACATACAATAGTCTACCCACTACTACGGATCAGACCAAAGTTTATAAAGTCTATAATCCAAATGGCACTGGTGAATTTACAGGTACCCTAGGTGATACTGAGATAACTTATGACTTATATCGATGGATAGCAGATAATGAATCTATACCTAATGGCTATTACAAAAAGGATGATTTACCTAATATCATTAAAGCAGATTCACAGTCACTGAATAATAGGGATACTCTTAGGTTATTTTCCACAGACAATACTACCGTCTACACGCATTTCGTATATAGTGAACGCGAAAATACAGGATCAACAGAAGAGGGTTCATTGAATCTAAGTAACTTGAACTTGGAAAGAATAGAATTAGGTTATCAGACTCTAGTCTTTGATATAGTAGAGCGTGAAGATCCAGGTAATACTCTTCAAGAAAACTCTTATATAATTTTCCCTAATGAACCTACGTCAGATAAGACTGAAAATACTTTATACTATCACGGAAATGTAGATGAGCTAGGGGTTGATAGTAAATATTATGAAGAAGGCGCTGAGATAAGCTTTGATAGCTTAGATGATCTTTTTGGGAAATTAGAAGGAGTAGAAAAAGTAGGTAATAAGTTAGTTGCAAACCGACCTATCGATACTACATTCTTTTATGAAGGTCTCGGGATAGATCTTATACCAAATTACCTAGAAACTCATCATATTCTTGATAAATATGAGAACTCTAAGGATAGTTCTACAGATGAACCAATCAATAATCGTATTGTAGATTTTTGGTCTAAAACTATTGGTACTGCCGGTATTGACGGTAATATAGCTGTGACTATAGAGGAATCTTTAGATGAGGGAAATTATAGAATTATTATTGAGAGATTTGGTCACCTAGAAATTTTTGAGGGACCTATAAAAGTTACCGCAGGAATAGAAAGACTAGATTATCGAATAAGTAGATTATCTGAACTAGTGTACTGTGATTTCGCTGAAGGAATAGAAGAATTACCGTTAGGTACATGGACTTTGAAAGGAGCCATTGAAGAAACGTATAATTATGAATCTTATAACAATGGCTTAGATGAGATCTTTGAGGAAGCTGATAGAACTTTTCCAGATTTTTTCTTAATACCTGATTCTTCTTTATATGTACCGGAAAGAAATACATTAGATGAGAATATAGAGGAACACGAAAAGTTCTATAAAAAAATACTAGGATATGCCAAAGAGTCTGGATGTCAAGTATTAGTTGAGAATGAAGACACTAAAAATAATTATAAATGTAACTACACGGGTGATGTGTTTAATAGATTAGTGTACTTTTATAGATCAATGATGCTAGGTGATGTCCCTAGACCAGGCTACTATATATTTATTAGGGGATTATTAAGAGACATTTATTCAATGTCTACTGATATAATCTACTATAAAAGCATAAAGGATCTGAGCAAAGATAAAAATTCATATGAAGAAACAGAGGAATTCGAGGATCTGAAAAAATATAAATGCAATTATTTAATAGACAACGGATTAATGTACTATTATAAAGAGTATCAGAACGGCGATAAGTATGAGACTTCAATATGGATGAGATTTGTTCTCGGAAAAATCAAAAGAGAGTTAGAAAAGAATAAGTGGAAATACCTAGGTGAAAAAAATCAGGGAAAAATAAGAGAAAATATTTCTGCAATTCTCAATAAAGTTTCCTCTAATTTTGGAATAATTAGAGACTTAAGCATACTAGACATTAGATTCCACTTAGAAAGTAATAAGGTTGATGTTGATATTGAAACAACAATATCAGACCTTGTAAAAAATCACATGATAGTTAATTTTACTATAAATTATAATAAGCAAGATGGCAAATACAGTATCTGATCTGGTGAGAGGAAGTAATGACTTACACCAAAAATTTATTGATTACGAAAAATCCTATAAGGATGGTAATAAAGAATTTCTTCGTGGTGATATGTGGGAATTTCATTTTCTTACCGCACCGAAGATTGTTTACTATCCAGGAGACGACTTAATTAACAAACGCCTAAATTCAGTGCAGGTAGGTATCGATTATAGCGTAATCGGTTTTGAAAAGAGAATGAGAAATAACTATGTAATCTATCAACAAGCTGACCAGTCTACGTACGGTACACTCACGCTTGGCTTTGTCGATCGTGAAGACCAGGCAATCACTTACTTTGCAGATGACTGGAGACAAAAGATTGCTGACCGTGATACTAAGTATTCTTTCAGAAAGGATGATGTAGTAGCAGACTGTGAACTTTACATTACAAACTCATCTCGTATTGACGTTCGTTACTTACGTTTCTACAACTGTATCATAACTGATGCAACTACTGATGAAAGTGGTGCAACTGACCCTGGTACAGATCGTGCTGATATTAATATTAGCATGAAATTCGAACATTACACAAGAGAGTTTAAGAATCTTTAATTTACAGGGTTTGGGGTTAATGATTACAATTAACCCCTTACCTCAATAAACTTAGAAAAATGATATTCAAACAAAAAACATATAGCCTTGGTGATAAGATTCACTTTACTAAATTTATTGGCATTTTAACTGGATTTAGCAATAAAGCTAAGAACTTACACTGGGCAGCCCCTGCTAAGAATATTCACACTTATCTGGATGACCTATATGGAATTATAAATGATTTTACAGATACTATAGCAGAGGGGTACATGGGAATCCTAGGTAAAATGGGACCTAAGGATATAGTAGTCGTACCTTGTGAGGTAGGAGACGCTAGAACATTTATAGACGAACTCATAGACCAGACAAAAAAGTTTTATGAAGGTATCCCAGATTCAACTGAATTTAAGGGAATAACTAGTGAAACAGAAACCTTCATGCAGAACTGTCAAAAGTATCGCTACTTGTTCAGCTTGTGCAGTAATGACTTCTAAGATAAAATGATAATACTTAGACAAAAAGAGTTTTCCATTCTTCCCACATTAGATCTAGAGTATCAAAGGTTTAGAAATAACCAGGCAATAAAAAAAGCCTATAAATCAAGGGATATAGATTGGGATAAAGAAACTTTAAAAAAACTTAAGGATCGAATTAAAAGAACTACCCCTATAAAAGAAAGTCCAGATCCTAATGCGCAAACTCAATTTGGAGGACCCTATTACACCAATAAATTTATCTTCGGTAAACTTAAAAGGGAAGATGTCATCCCTGGCCGTCAAACTCATTTAGGTGAAATCTTGGTTAATAAAGCTGACAAGGATAACCTAAGTGCAATATCACATGAATACGGGCATGCATTAGATTATGCATCTACAGGAGGTAAAGATCGGTTCGTTGAAGGTATTTTATCAGGAGATGGGGTTGGTAATAAAAATTTCTTTGAAAGACCTTATAAGCAGCGCCTAAAATGTGAAAAACTTAATATAAAATCGGAAGGAACTGCTACAAAAAACGGGTTAAAAATTTTAAAGAAAATAGGTGCCAAACCAAAAGATATGGTTGAAGCTAGAAGAGCAGGAAAAGCTGCATTAGAATCTCATTTTAGAGCTAAGGAATTTGATCTAGCTAATAAGGCTATAGAAGACGGTTTAACTAACAAAGAGTATTTAAAACAATTACTTACTGATAGAAGACGACTCAGAAGAGATTATAGAAAAGCCGTTAGAGGCATTGAAATTTCCGGTAGAACAGGTGCAGAAAGACTTTACGATGCTTCTAAAATGTCTAAGGCTAGAAAAATGGGAAGAGCAGTAAAAGCAAATCTTCTAAAGAATGATACCCTCAGACATGCAGTAATAAAAGCAAATCGAACGGGAGAAAGAGCTAAAAAGAAAATAATAAAAAAAGCATTTAAACAACTAATTAAATAATGATAATTAGACAAAAAGAGTTCGGAAAAAAGACTGCGCGACTAACCAATAGGGATAAAAACTTTATTAAGAGTCTTGCTGAGGAAAAAGACCATAATAAAGTTTATAATAAACAGTCCTATAGAGCACTCCAGGGTTTTGGCGCTTTAACAGGTGGCGTAGGTGCAGCAGCTTTAATCAAAAAGCTAAGTAAAAGTAAAAAAGCCGGACTAATTGGTGGTGGAATCGCTAGCATTGGTACAGGTATTGCGCTAAATAAGCCTATTAAAGCTGCTATAGATAGAGCGAATTACAAGGAAGACGTTAAATACGTAAAGCGAAGAGGCGGTTTTATTTTCAGAGATCGTATCGATCGAGACCGTCTAATAGACAAACGTGAAAAAGAATTAAATCATCAAATATAGTTAGAGAAGCGAGGAAGGGGCTCACAAAGTAGGACTTAAAGGGGAAAAGCCGGATCGTTTGTGGTGTCAGTTGCCCGCATCAGTAAGTATCATAAAGTAAAAAATTTAGAAAAAAAATCACATTTTTAAATGAGATTTCTTTAAATAAAATTAGAACTAATTCTTACTTTAAAAAAAATGTCAAAGGAAAGTACGAATTAGAATTAAACATAACACAAATCCTTTGACTCATTTAATGAAATATGTTGATTAAAAGAAGAGTTTATTTTTCGGCAATAGATGAAGAAACCGGAGAAGAAAGATTATTTAGTACTAACACTATTATGTCAGAAGAAGACTACCTTAAGACATTTTCTGATACATTAGAACAAAGAGAGTATGGTTTGAAATCTAAGGCACTAGCACTGGTTGCTCCTGGTGCTTATCAGGCAAAAGAAGCTGCTAAGTATGGATACGACGATGAAAATGAGTATAAGAAGGTAAGAGGCAAGTATGCATTAAAGGGTGCTTTTGCTCCTGGCGTTTCTACTTATATGAAGAAAGCGGCAGAAAAGATGCACAAAGAGGGTAAGTCTACAGAAGAGATTCGCGAATTTCTAGAAAATAAGGGCAAATACCATAACAATGCTCGAGTAGCTGCAGGTATAGGTGAAGCACTTACTGGTAGTATGGGTGGAATTGGTCATGCTGCTGCTACGGCTGTAGGTGCATACGATGCACTGGAGAAGAGTAGAAAGAAATTCAATAAAGATTAAAATTGAATTAACCTAAGAATTACCCTTCTAGCTGAGTAATATATAGAATAACAGATCAATATTTAGTTTCATTGGGGGAATTAGGGTACATGTAAGTTATATCCTAATTCCCTTTCACGAACAAAAAATGGTAATATTAAGAAATAAATTTATTCATCTTCCTTGGACAAAAAATAATATTAATCTCTTTAAAAGAAAGGACAATCTTCTTTGTCATGCGAGAATAGGGAAGGACATTGATGGGGTTATTCTTACAAAGAATAATTTACTTGTTGGATATATTGCCTGGTCAAAAGAGTATATTATAGCTCTAGAAGTAATGCCTGAGTGGAGAAAACAAGGAATTGCAACATACTTAATTTCCTTATCTCCTGTTCAGAGACTTACCGTAAATAAAAATAACAATGAGGCTATAAAACTTTACCTAGATCTTGGATTCAGAGTAATTAAAGAAGATAATAGAATTCTCTATATGGAAAACATTAACGCAGATAAAAAATGCGGAAAAAATTAATAAAAACAGATAAATATATGGGCTTCTCAGATTGGGAAGACTCGGAAAAATATCATGTTACTTATGCGTGGTGTATTGTTCCAGGAACTACATGGAGAGATGACATAAAGAATGGATTTATATATAAAAACGATGGAAGTAAATGATGGTTTTTCTAACGGATTAGGGGGAGATACCTTAATAGAATCGTTCTATAATAAAATAAAATTAACTATGGGGGACTGGGAATTCCCACTAAAAAATAGCAAAGATTTAAAAGGAGTTGATAATTCCTCGAAAGAAAATAGGGAATAAATTACTCTAATACACTAAATACCAGATATAAATCTGGCAAAAAATATTAATAAAACAATTCAGGATGTCATTAATAGTTAGATTGAAAAGAAAGATGTTTGCTTGGAATGACAATAAAGCAAACACTTATGAGTATTGCCTAAGAAATCCAGATAAGGATGAAAATGCCCAAAGAATAAAGGGGATGGAAGAAAAATATCCTGAAGAGACCGCTAGATTAAAAGAAAAATTGAAAGATCCTAACTTCACTACAAATAATACAAAAGCTAATAATAGTCAGAGGAATTCCTATTATGAAAATTATAAAGCGACAACTCCAGAAGGAATAAAGGTAGATAAGGATCTTAAAAGTGGTTTAGATAGTCTTAATAAACAGGCAAGAAAAGAAAATAAACAACTACTAAAAGCTATTCAAAGAAAAAAGAAAATAGCTAATATTGCAGGTATTGGAGGAGGAATTGCTGCAGCAGCAGGTTTAGGATATGGCCTAAAGAAAGCTCATGATAATAAAAAAGCTTGGGAAGAAGAGAAAAAGAATATTAAAGTAACTGATCCTTCTGGGAAAAAATTGACCCAAGAAGAACAAGACTATTTCAGAGGCAAGGAAACAAATAGTCAAAAAAATAGCCGCAAAGGTACTTCAAGTAGAATTCTTGGAGCTACGGGAGCCGCAGGAAGCATGCTCGGAGTTGTTAGAGGCAAGAAAATAATAGATGGAGCTAATGATACAATACTTAGGCACATGGACCGTATTAGTAAAGAACAAAACCTAGTTAATAGTGTTAAAGGTAAAATCAATGCTGATGTTGCTGCAGTCCAAAATAAATATATGCAAAAAATAGCTAATAAATCTATCAGCAAACGAGCAGCTGCTGAACGTTTACAAAAAAGAGTTTTGAAAAAGGTAAATAAAAGTATGATAGGCGGTGTTTCTGCAGGATTATTAGGCGGTGCAGCATTAGCAGCTATGTATAATACTAATAAAAAGATTAAGAACGAGCGTCTTAATTCTAAAAGAAGATTGGCAGCTTTACAGAAAAGTGAAGCATAAAAGAAAATTAACATTATGTCATTAATAGTTAGATTGAAAAGAAAGTTGTTTGCTGCTTGGAATGAAAATCTCAGAACCGTATACGAACATGCATTAGATAACCAGGATAAAGAAGCTGAAAGAGAATATAGGTCATTGTTAGAGGAGAGATTCCCTAAACAAACATCTGGTATAAAAGATACGAGGAGATTCGTTAAAGACGTAAAAGACTCTTTTAGAGACATAGATAAGGCAGCAAGAAAAAAGAATAAGCGACTACTCAAAGTGGCTAAAGCAGCTAAAATTGCAGGTATTGGAGGAGGAATTGCAGCTGGAGCGGGATTAGCATATGGCTTAAAGAAAGCTCATGATAATAAAAAAGCTTGGGAAGAAGAGAAAAAAGGAATAACGGATCCCAATAAAATAAATTCACTGAAAGAGAGCAAAGATCAGAAAAAAAATAGACAACTGGGTGAAGGGGCTATTGTAACTGCAGGAACACTTGGTGGTGCATTAACAGGTGCAGCTATCGTAGGTAGACAAAAAGCTAGAGCAGATAAGCTATATGATAGAAAATTCGATATCTACGGAAAGAAGATGCTCGAACGACATAAAAAATTTGATAGTTATGCAAGATCTTCACCATATGGCGTTGATAGGATAATAGATGCTGACAGCAAATTTGTGAATAAGCTATCTCAAGATTGGCGAAGTAAAGGTCTAGCTCTTGATCGACTAAATAGAAAGATAGGTAAAAAAGCTCCTGGTAAAGTACTAAAAGCTGCAGGATTAGGTTTAGCTGGAGGTGCTGCATTGGCTACTATGTATGGTATTAATCAAAAAGTTGCCAATGAAAAGAAAAACTCCACGAACAAATAAAAAATTGTACAAAAAATAAACAATAAATACACTAAATTATGATTATACTAAGAACTAAAACTTATTCACGATTAGAAGATGAAGATTATCGTGATAAAATGTATGAAAAGAAGAGAGGCGTTAAGCACGCAAAGGCAACCGGTGCACTGGTAGGAGCCGGATTTGGAGCAAGTCTAGGTGGAACACTTGGTAGTGCAGCAGGTGGTAGAGGTGCACTAATTGGTGCCGGTATAGGAGGAGTTGCCGGAGGTGTAGGTGGTTATCATCTAGGCAGGAAAGAAAAAGATAGAGTTGAAAAAGAAGTTGCCAGAAAGCTAGATCGTTATGAAAATGCTAACGAAAAGGATAGAGCTTATTTGAGAAGAAAAGAGGAAAAGGATGAAGAGATGGCACTTCGTAAACAGCAGGTAGCTGCTCAGACTCAAATGGCGATGAATTCTTATAGATGGTAAATTTAAAACAAACTAATTAAGAAAAATTAAAGGTAAAGTAAGAGTAGGCGTCTAAAGTACCCTACTCTTATCCCAAACAAAATTAATCAAAATTAACGAAAATGAATATAGATGTTTCATTGTTACCTAGCGGAGGCATTGGGTATAATTTTCCCAGTGTGGTAATTAAGCCTCTCAATTTCTTAGAGATTACGCAATACTTATCTAACCTACCAGGGGAGGATGATCCGTTAGGACGTTACCTATTCGATATGAACATGCTGAGGGATGATGATCCTAATATAGAAAATTGTTATATTATGGATATAGACTTTCTCATCTTCTATAAAAAGTTATGTACTGTCAGTGAAGACTTATCTTATCAAATTGAAGTTAGTTGTCCACATTGCGGTGCTACAATAAAGAAGACCATTTCCTTTGATAAGGATGTTCATTTCAAACAGATTGACCCTAATATTATGAATGGGGCCAAGATAGAACTAAATGGTCATCATTACGATACTATTGTTCCTACATACAAAGACTTTATGAAAGTTTTTTCACTTTATCTTAGGTATAGAAAAATACAAGATCTAAAGATGATTAAAACGATTGCTCTTATTAAAGACTTTGATGTACAGGGAAATCAGATCGAAGATGACGTATTACACGCAAAGCATAACGACATTACCCTTCTTATGGCTCTAAGAGACCTCTATTATGATAGAGTGGAACCAGTAGAGTTATTTTGTCCTAAATGCGATAAGCCCGAAGAAAGGAGGAGTGTGACAGTGAGTCTTGAAGGTCTCATTGTCGATTTCTTTCGAGAGCTCTATGTCAATAGCCCAATTGATGGAACTAAAATTCTTTTTAAATAAAATGTTAAAAGCGGATAATATAGAATATTATACGTTAGATGCATTAATTAAACTTAGAAAAGTCTATGACGAATTCTTAAGCAACAGTGATGGTGTAGATCCAGATTTTCCACTCATGAAGTTTGGAAATGGTGAAAAGAAAATCGCAGGTGTTAATAAGGCAAAGATAGAATTAGAGAACCAAGAACGTGGAATAGAGGAGCCACTGGGCATGAATAATTTCCTCAATAAACGATAAATATGGCTAATAACAATCAAAATCAGCCAAAGAAAGACGAATCCTACGCTAACTATCAACAGGCAGGTCAGCAATTGCTTCAAATGAATGCTGAAAGACAGAAGAACATAGCTCTTCAGAGACAGGCTAATGCCAATCAGCAAGGGACTACTGAATTACTGTCACAAGCGGGCGCAATGGCAACTATGGGAGGAGGTGGTGCAGCAATAAATCCACAGACTCAAGCTATGTTAAGGAAATATGGCTATGGTCAGCCTAAGGTACAAAGGGCTCAAGGTAGAGAAGTAAAAATTGTTCCGAATAATATTGTTATTAATAACAACTATAACACAGTATCCAATAACAATGTTATTCCTCAACAAGGTGGTGGGAATGACGCTGCTAATAGTCAGAGTAGATTCAAGACTTGGATTAGTGGGATTTTTGCTAGACAGAAAGAGGAAACTGCTAAGAGAGACCGAGAATATCAAAAGCAAGAGTGGGCTATCGGTAAGAGCACTAATAGAATGCTCAGACAGATGACTGATGCTGGCCGTAATGTAGCAAATGCAATAAATCCTAGAAATTTAGGTTCTTCTTTAGGTGGTCAAATAAAAACACTGCTCTTCCTATTTGGTATGAGATTTTTGTCTAAGAACTGGACTAAAATCTTGGATATAACTACTACCATAACTGGATATATAAAAGAAGGATTGGCCTTTTTTGGTATAGGTGATGAAACTAGAGTAAAAGCCCTAGCAGCACAAGGTAAGGATTTTCGAGGCAGATTTATTTCATTTTTCACTGAACCTGCTAGAGCCAGGGATGGAAAAACTACAGTAATCAGTCTCATGAGGGAAATGATACAAAGCTTTGGAGATTACATTAAGACTTTCATTGAAGGTCAGATGGAACTTCGAGGTATCGCCATGAGAAGTATCAAATTCCCAAAAATAGACTTTAAACCTGCAGATTCGTCTGGTTGGAATCCATTAGCTAGTGCTATAAATAGTGCAATATCTAGTTTAGGTGATTCGTTGACAAATGCTCTTTCTGGCATGGGAACCTACATTGGTGATATATTTACTGCCTTTGTAAATCCTAAAGCTGGTGCAAGAAGAGCAATTGTTTCTAATGTTAGAAACTTAGGTACAGAAAATTCAAGAAAAAATCAGGAATACTATAGAAATGTAAATAGATTTACTGCAGTCAATGTATGGGATGGCGATAAAGCAAATGGTTGGGCAGTAAATGCTGGAGACGCAGCGAATGAATTAGTAGGAGAAGATTATTATGATGCAGCGAATCATAGATACTTAAAGGGTAGTAGAAGATACGCACTCTTGGAGAATGCTCTAGAAGGTAATAGGTTAAGAAATACAGCTGGTTCTCAAATTAGCCAAGGTCGAGACTTGTTAGGTGCTATTAATAATGCGAAAACACATGGTAGAATAGATACTGCTAGATTTGCAAGTGGTGTATCTAGACTCTATGAAGCAGCTAAGGAAAATGAAAATGGCGTAGTAGTTGACCAGGAATTTGTAAATACACTGATTGGAGAGAAACTAAAGAGAGATCTTACCTCAACTAGGGACTTAGTACCTGTTAAGATGAAGTATGTCGTAGCTGACCTAGATGCTTCAGAATACGGAAATCGAGGTTCAGAGTTATATAAGGAGGCTGCTGGAACTTCAGATGACTTGTTAGTTGGAAAAGTTCCATTATTAGGTTGGGGATTAAATGTAGCTACCGCAGGTATACAAAAATTAGGGAATTCACTTGCTACTCACCTTAATTCTAAAAAACTAATATTAGTTCCTGAATCAGATCCTAGACCTGCAGTTACTAAGATTAAGGATGTTTGGGGTGCTAATACAACTGGTGATGTAAAAGACCTAGGAAAACCTGTCAGTACTTATTACCGATTGACTCCAACTGCCATAGAGAAGATAATGCAACACCGCATTAGTAAGGACGCAGATATAGATAACTATGAAACATTCTTACCAGGTGTTGATAAGTTCTTAGTTCGTGCAGGTGGTGGAGAAGCAGCAGTTAATAAAAAATGGAGTGAAAGCCAGAAGAAAAACCTTCAGTTTACTCAAGAGCGTTTTGGAGGTAATCAGCGAGATTATGATATTACAAGCGGTTTTAATGAAATAAGACGTATTGAACTTGCTGAACAAAAATTACGATCTAAGATGGAGAATCATCCATTTATGGGTTATGTTAATCGTGCTGTTAATAATGCAGAAAAACTGGTTAATAAAGGAGTTGAAGGTGTTAATAACGTTGTAAGGTGGTTTGGTACAACAGATCTTGGTAGAAATCTTGCAACTGAGAGAGTTACTAATAAAACTGTTAGAGCTAATGCCCAAAGAATAATGGATTTCCTCATTAATGAGGGTGGATTTACTCCAGATCAAGCGATAGGAATTCTTGGAAACTTGTATATAGAATCAGGCAGATCCCTCAGTCCACGAGCAATAAATCCCAACGATAGTGGAAAAAGGTCTGTAGGCCTAGCTCAATGGAGAGACGATCGTGATAAGGCTCTTCAACAATTTGCTTCCAGTCGAGGAAAATCTTGGGATGATTTCGATACTCAGCTAGAGTTTCTTCTATGGGAACTTGGGAACAAAGAAAGAGCTGCAAACAATGCCGTTAGAAAATCGAATAATTTCCAGGAAGCTGCATATGCTTGGAGACTTTTTGAGAGATATGATGGCTGGGATACTGGCGGAAGAACTACGGGCTTGCATAAAGAACGACAGAAGGCCGCTTGGTCTATGTATAATATGCTCAAGAACGATGGATACTTTGAAGGAAAGAGATTAAGTGTTAATGGTTCTACAAGTAATGACGGCAGTGATCTAATGAATTCAAATATACCAGAAGGCTCTATCTTCATATCTACTGCACGCCCTGGAGCAAATACTTCGGGCGGATACAATTATTATAATTCACCTGGATCGTTCTCTATGCCTTCTACAGCAGCTGCTCCAAGCAATAATGGCTATTACTTACCATTACAGAATAACTCTATGGTTATAACTTCACCTTTTGGTAATCGTGCAGATCCCGTTAATAAAGGTAAAGTACAATTTCATAAAGGTATCGATATTCGAGCTAATAATGAGAATATTTACGCCACAGAGAACGGAGGTAGAGTTGTTAAGGTAAACAATAATGCTGGCTCTGGTGGTGGAAAGTCTGTAACAGTAGAGTATGATCGTGGTAACGGTAATAAAATACAAACCACCTATAGACACTTATCTAGCATTGGTGTACGAGAAGGTGAAGGTGTTCAGGCAGGTCAACAATTAGGTGTATCAGGAAATACTGGTCGTAGATCAACAGCACCACACTTACATTTCGAAGTTAGTACTATAGATAGTAACGGCAATTCACAAAAGGTAGATCCTACTGCATATCTTGCAGATATAAGTCAGGCAGGAGGATTATCTTTGAATATGTCTTATAAAAACGGAAGTGGAGGTATAGTAGTAAATGGTAGTTCTGAATCTATTTTCGAAAATGATACTATTGAACGCCCTTTCGGTAAAGAAGATATCAAAACTGAAAAAGAACTAAAGCAACAAGAGGTAAAATCAGCCGTTGCTAGAGAAGCAATGAGGGTTTGGGAAAAATATCCGGAACTAAAAGAAGCTTTTGATGATTATGATCATTTCGAAAATTATTGGATTACAAAAGGTCCTAGTAAAAGAAAAAAGCTAATGAAAGGCTATATGGCTTATCATAATCATAAAAAAGCCATTGATGCAGACCCGAACCTATCTAAGTTAGGCGTACATCATTTTGCTGAAATATGGGCTAGTAAATCAACAGAACCTTGGGAAGTGATAAACAGAGCTGAACAAGGTCGACAGTTTGAAAAGATAGAAGAAGGTGCTGATGCTTTTGCAAAGAAAATAGAAGAACAATCGAAAGACACTCTTTGGATAAGAAATGATTATAAGAGAGGTTCGGACAAAAAATGGAAAGATGAAGTAGATGCTATAGGAGAAAGCGGGGCCTACAAGAGACTTTATAAGGATATTCTAGAGGGAAGAAAAGGCTCTGGTTATGATGATAAGATAGCAGCATCTATTCTATTTGGAGATGATTATAATAAATTACGAGAAGAGCTAAACGATACTAACACAGCTATTACTAATGCAAAGTACAGAGGCATTAATCACGACAAGGAAATTACGAAGAAAGACTTCCTGCAAAAAAAGTTAAGAAATTTTGAACAATCTGCATATAACTATACAACGCTAGCAAATAATGAAAGTAAATCTAAGAGAAAACAACTCTTTTCACAAAATCAAAAAATAGCCCAAATAAAAAATCAAATTTTAAGTTATGAGGAGGAGAGAAAAGCTATTACTGCAAAAGCTGAAAGACAACTACTTAATTGGCCTAACATGACTGCAGAAGAGATTAATGAGCTAGAATTAAATACTGTAGCAGATATTGCTTGGATCAATGATAAGCAGGATAGTCTCCGACAACAACTATATAAGATAATGGATGGGCTAGGTGAAGATCAAGAGGAGTTTAAAATCAAGCTAGAGCAAGAAATTAAATTACAAACAAAGACAGGAGAAGAACTTTGGGGTGAATTTAATAATATTATGGATAGCGGTAAATCTCAGATAGAGGCATTAGGTGAAATGATGCGTGAGTATGGAAAAGAAGTTCTTGAAAAAATGAGGAATGAATTAGCAAAAACTATAACATTCTTCCAAGATCATGAACTTACTGAAAACATGTTCGATCCTAATTATAATCCTACTGCACAATTAACCGCCCTTGAAAAAATACAAGAACAGAAGAAAGCTTTAGTCGAAGAATATGGATCTTGGACAAAAGTTCTAGACGATAAAAGAATTCCACTTGAACTTGCGGAAAAAAATATAAAACAAAACGCTGCAAATGTTCAAGTTACTATTCAAGGTAATCAAGCTCTATCTGAAAATGGATTGGCTGAACCTATAAAAAATGCAGATGAACTCAATACAAAAGCACAGGGAGTAATTAATAAAGTTGATAAGCTCTCTAATAGAAAAACCACTATGGAAATACTTCCAAAAGGTTGGGGAGGAACTGGGTATGATGAAAATTATACAAGTAATAAGCCAGATGAAAAACCAGTCTTTACGTCTAAATATTATAATTCCGGATACATTGATGAGAAAACTGGTAAGATAAATGGTCCTCTGACAGATTCCTCAGGATTTAATAAAAAGAGAAAAACGCCAGTCAAACTATCTAGTGGTAAAACTGTAGGAGGCTATACTGAACCGGGTAATCCACTAACCCCTTCTGGATATGTCCTTCACAAAGATGAGTTTGTAGTTAATTCTAAGTCTCTGAAAAACCCATTGATTAGTGATATTGTCCGAGCAATTGATGTTTATCAGGGAACTAATAAGGACTCAGTTAAGACACCAATCTCTAAAGAATCGATATTAACTGCAGAATCTTCAAAAATTACTGCAATTAACACCGCAGAAACAAATGCTAGATTAGAGCAGTTAACTCAAGCTGTATTAAATTTAGGAAGAAGTGGAGGAACACCAAAAACTAAAGTTCCTTCTTATACACCATGACAAGTAAAGAAATTAACTATAGCAATGGAGCTGACTTAGGCGATGGAGTTTCTGGTTTCTATTATGATAGCCAGTTGAATCTTGAAACTATGTCAGCTTCTCTTCACCCAAATTCCATCCTAGACAAAGATGGAATAAAATGGATATCTATACCAACAGATGAACAGGAATCTACGGATAATCAAATATACAGTGACACTAGAGTAACAACCAAAACAGAGGAACAATACCCATATAGAGAGAAGCCTATTTGTAAAGCCATAATAAATGAAGAATTTCAAGTATCAATTGCCAATACTTATACGGGTTTTGGTGAAGATTTTATAGGCGGACTCTGGAGTAACCTAAAACCACTTGCACCATATGCCGGCGAAGCTGCAAAGTTCCTTGCAGATATAGCCAATCAAACGGAAAATTACTTTGCCGACAAAGTAGGTGAAGGCAAAAATATGAGCGAAAATGGAAATAAAGCCCTAAGTGCCTTTCTTAGTGTTATGAGGAATGCCTCAAATTTTGCTGGTCAGGCTGGGGATTATTTAAACAGATCATTGGTAGTTCAAGGTAGTAGATTTTCTTATTACAATGGTACTGGTATTGATTTTGGTAATCTGGTTATGAAATTTACAGTATTCTCGGGATTTCATACTGTGGATGAATATGATGGGGAGAATCACAAGGTTATCAAAAAGGTTATTGAGTATAATAGTGTATATAATCAAATTGCTGAAATTCTTCCATATGTAATAGGTGAATTTGTTCCTATAACGGACATAACGAAGAATTCTTCAGAGGAGGTAAAGCAGTTTGTCAGTGAATTCGCATCCTGGCAAATGCCGCCTGGTGGATATGTACCTTACTACAAGGACGTAGATACTGTTCACCCAGGAACGCTAAAACTTAGACTAGGCCCTTACTTTTCAGTAGAAAATCTTGTTATTAAATCCGCTCAGTTTACTTACTCTAAGGCTATGTCAAAAAATCCTACATATAGGGGTGATTCAAAAATATCTAAGGATACTCAAAATTATCTAGTACCATTATCCTGTGAGGTATTATTAAATCTAAGCCCTATTACTAAGCACTCAAGACAATCTCTTGAAAGATATATAAAGGGAACTTCCTCTAGAGGTACTAAGAAAATTTTAGAGGGAAAAATGGAAGATAGTCTTAGTAAAATAGAAGAAAGAACAAACGACATATCTAAGATTAGTAGAATTTAATGTTTACCAAGTCATCTAAAATAAATTCTAGTAGAACAGATTTTTCAAACTATATTGAAGGATTTGATGTATATAATGCGAGGGTCTTTGACTTAATGAAAGAATATGATGACCAGCGTGTTCTCTACAAGATTACAACAAAAAGCTACAGACCTGATCTCATAGCAAAAGATATTTATGGAAGTACTGATTATCTTCCATTTCTTCTGATTGCATGTGCATCAGGTCTTAGTTATTATACAAAAGGAAATACTATCAGTATTTTCCCAAAAGATATTATTGATAAAGTTATTGCCAGGTTAGCATGAGGATAGAAACGTCACATAAAATTTCAGTATTCTTTAGTCCTTGGTTTGGTGAAACTCCAGATGATGCTGGCGATTTTAGTTTTACAAAACTACATCTATATGAAGAATTAGGTGGTAGTATTGCCTATGGAGACATAGACCTAGTATCTCTAGGTACTGACAGAGCAAACGAGCTCCTACAAAAACAAAGAACTGGAGTAATACAAATTGAACAAGAGGAAAGAGTTTCTTATAATATTCCAGTCTGTATTACAAAAGTATCTATGTATAGTAATTTAATTTCGTTAGGTTTTGTTTGTTGTAAATCAAAAGATTTCTTCTCTAAGAGAAAAACAGATACCTTAGAAATGGATATCTCAAGTGCTATACAGAATCTCTATTCTGGGAATAGTGATATTAGGTGTGAATCTGATGTTCAAGGAAGTTTGAAATTTTATCAACAAATGGAAACTGACTTAAGTCTTTTGACTAGGTTATGTTATTCCTATAAAAAAGATTCTATCTTTGGCCTGGGTTGGAATGGATTAGTTATAAAAGAAACTTTTGGCGAGAAGAATAGTAAAGGGAATAAAGAACCTGATGAAAATATGATTCTCCCATTAGATGCAGAAGTTTTCCAAAAAGAGGAAAGAACTGAAACTTATTATCCACAAAACTATAAACCCCCAGTTAATGTTTGGGAAGACACTGAAGGAAAAATAGCCACACAGGATTATACTCAGGATGAGCCTATTAATCCAAGGGTCATAATGAAGCAGACAGAAAATGGTATGCAAACTTTAATGATGCATAAGGATTATTACCAAATGCACGAGAATTATACATACAATACTAATTTTATGGCCACTAAGATGTACTCTTCTATAAAAGTTGTTGATCCGATTGCTATTCCTAAATATATGCTAGGAGATGTAGTAGAAGTAGATAAACAAAGTCTTAAGGCTGATAATCTAAATTGGCCTGTTAAGTACTACTTAGTTAAATCAAATGAATTCTTCATATCAATAGACGGTTCTCAGTTTGTTGATGAGAATGGTGCTAATTTCTCATGGACATCAACTCTCTTAGGACTAGAGGAAATTGATGGTACGGTTGCTATTGGTAGTGAAGAAGATCCAAGGGATAAAGAAGAAAAATGAAAAAGAATTTTGGAGTAATAAAAAAAGTGATCGACCCGGATTTATTTACAGTTGAGGTAGACATTCCGGGCGAAAATGAAGCGCTTAGAGCTTTTCCAAAAAGAGGAGAAGTGGATGAACCTAGGGTGGGCGATGTCGTTTGGTTAGAGGAAGTTGACCCACTCTATCATTCATACTACCTTTATGAGAAATTGAAGGAAAATAACTTCATCGGAATAAGAGCTCGTGGAAAAGTACTTAGACTTAGTTCAGATGAGATATCAGTTGGCATTTTCGATCCATCTGACGAGTCATGGTATGATAAGCAAGACGGGGCCGATCCAACACCAGAGCCAACATCATGGATCAAGCTAGACAAGGACGGTAACATTGATATTAATGGGGAGAAAAATACTACCATTAATATAAAAGGTAATGTTACTATCAACGTAGATGGAGATGCAAAGATCGACGTAAAAGGTAATGCTGAAACTAACGTAGGTGGAGATTCAAAATTAACTGTTTCAGGGGACACTGAAATTAAATCACCTAATGTGAAGATTAATAGTTCTTCTCAAGTTCAGATTACTGGAGGTGGATCATTTAACATGAGAGGTACTGCATCACCTAGTGTGAATGGACCAATGAATTGTCTTAAAATGTGCGTTTTTAGTGGAGCCGTACATGGCTCAGATACTTGTACAGGAATTTAAAATATAGATTATGCTATTAAATAATATAGAAGTAAAAATACTATCTACTGCCAAATTAATAGATGTATATAACAATAATTTTCCTGAGGATTTTTTAATGAAAAACGTCATTTACTGTATACATAATGAAGTAAATGGAAAAAATTATATAGGGCAAACTATAAAAGTTAAAGATAGATTTAGTAGAACTTATGTCGGTCACTTTAAGGACTATGATAGGTTTATTAATGGAGAAATTAATGAAACTCGAGCTCTATATAGGGCTTGGAAAAAATACGGACTAGAATCGTTCACTGTTTTTGTTATTGATGTAGGTTCTAACAGAGAGGAATTAAATAAAAAGGAAATTTACTGGATAAAAACACTACATACTTGCGTTAAAGATTCAGAATGTTTTGGATATAACTTAACATGGGGTGCTGATGATATGAGCGTTACTTGTAGGGAATCTATTCAAAGATCTCTGGAGACAAGGAAGAATATGTATGGAGATTATTTTCCCAAATGCCACACTCAAGAAGCCTATAAAAAAGGAGACGAGACTAAAAAAGATAGGTATGGTTATACTGGATTTATCAATGCATTTACGCCAGAAGCTAATTCAAAAAGAAAGCAAACTAATCTAGAAAGATATGGAACTTTACATGGGCCTAATATGTCTAAAGAGGCTATCAATAAGATGGTAGAAAAGAAAATAGATAAATATGGAGACCCTATGGGAGTTTGCAATACTCCAGAGAATCGAGAAAAAGCAAAAAAGAATTCAAGAATTACAAGAATATTTAATTCAATCTCTCGGAACTTAAATCTTCTTAAAGAAAAAGGTATCGACATTCAAAGTTGGGAACAGTATAGCTCGTATATGATCCATAGATATCATAGTGTCAATCGTACAAACCTTCATCTAGAAAAGATAATGGAAAATATTACAGATCTTAGGTCAGATAGAAGGTGGTCAACTACTTATGAAAAGATATTTGTAGAATCTATAAACAAGTAAAAAATTACAGAACAATGATGACTATAAGTTCAATGGCAGACCACATAATCAGTAGTATAAATAAAACAACTGACCCTGCCACTGCAAATAATAGCTTTTATAGTGCCCTTTGTAGTTACGTAGAAGCAAATGCAGAAGTATATTATTCCTGGAAAGCAGCACTTACTAGTCCACCCTATTCGGTAGACCCAGTAGTAGTTATAAAACCCACTATTAAGACGAGTGGTACTTTAACTCCATCTGGGGCAACAGATCCTGGGGAGGCCATGAGTATATTTACACAGACATTAAATGCTAATATAGCAACATGGACAATGGTTTGGCCACCGGGTTTTACATTAACTCCTTGTTTTATACTGCCGTCGGTTACAATAACTCCATCTGGTGCCACTGATCAGAAATCTGCAATGGAGGCTGTCTGTGCACAAATTATAGCAGGGATATTATTAGCGACCCCTGCAGCTACTGGATCACATGCATCTTTTGTAGGGGCTGCCACTTTTACAAGCATATCTTAATATGAAATACTTACTCAGTACTGGAAGAAGTACTACAAAAATAGAAAAATACATCCTAGACTTAATTAGACTACACATGAGTATTCAGCCAGGAGATATTCCTTTTTCTGATGCAGGTTTCAATTTTATTCTAACCGACGTTAAGAAAGATCAAGCTGCCAGAGAAATTAAGTCTAGGATAACTAGTCTCATTGAAAGAATAGGCTCTAGATTCAAGGGAATTAGTATTAATTTAACCAACTTAGCCATAGTGGATGAGACTAGGGCTGAAGTTACAATAAGTATTGATGATTACAGTGATACTTATTCAATTAACTTATATGATTAATGAAAACAATTCAAGATTACATAGACCGTTATAGCACTGTAGCAAAAAACCTTGGATATAAAGGAGATGGAGTAGATGTATTAATACAGTTATTGGCAAATGCATCTTATATCAGTGAAGTAGAAAATATATCCTATGTAACGGAAGCTTCATTGGAGAAAGCCACTCTCCTTAATTCAAAGATTCAGCATTGTGTAGATAACATGTATTCCGTATTTAGAGGTTCTTGTCCGAGAGTGGTTCTGAACATTAAGCCTACTAAATATATAGCCTTAAATCCATACGATCTCATCATTTCCTCTAATAACTTCAATGTATATTATCTTGGTTATTTTACTGAAAAGCCAGATGAAGATAAAGAAGAAACTCCTGGACAAGGTGAAGAGACGGATAAAGGAGTTATCAACGAAATTACAGATACGAGTGGAAATGTCATTGATATAACTAATGGAACTGAGACTACTCCAGATGAAGGAGAGGATGAGGAAGGAGATGATAGCAGTACTACTTCAGATATCTCTGGTGTTTGGGTTTATAATAGAACATTCTACTGCGATCCTGCACTAACAGATAAAGATACTCAGGTTATTATAGGTTTTATAGCTCCAAAAAGAACAGGAGAGAACTTAACAATAGATACAACAATAGGTGAAACAAATACCTATTATGTAGATTGTCCTGTAAATAACCTAAGTGATGATATGTATATTAAAATAGGTAATGAGATAGTACCTAGGACAAGAATTTTTGCAGAACATATTCTAAATACTGGTGGAAAGAAAAGAATTTTTGATCTAACTCTACCATCATTTGGTTCAAGATTATATCTTGCAAATTTCTACAAAGATGCTCAAGGAAGAGATAGTAGAGCAGTAGAAGGTATTGATACGAATACAAAAGTATTTGCTCAATACTTTGGATATTCTACTCTGGATGAATATAATGAACCAGAACTGAAAAGAATTCAATTACGTGGTGCAGAATTAATGCCATTCAGTGAGGAATTCTTGAGAGCAAATTGTTTAACTCAATTAAATACTGGAATTTGTTATATAGATGCTACTCCAAGAGATGGATTAAACACTATTCATTACAAGGCTAACAGAGATAGATATGTAAGTAGCATTATTAGAAGTAACTCTGATATTGGTGTTGTCCTAGAAGAATGCTACCCAGAAATTGTAAGAACAGGAGGTACAAATTATCTATTTGTTGCTAGTAGTGCAGAATCTAGAAATAGCTCAGTTACTATATTTTATATACCAAAGGTTGATGAAATATACTTAACTTCTGATCAAATTAGAAAATTTGCTGAAGATTACAGAGCATACTACATTATCACTAGTACTATTACAGTAACACCTGGAGAGAAATACTATGCCTATTTCAATATAGACCTAGAACTATTCCAATCACTAAGTTCTGATAATTTTGATCAAACTATTGGAGAAGATATCTTAAAAGTTTCTTACGGAGAGAAATTTAATGTTAAGTTCGATGAAAGTACTTTAAAAGAGATAGAGTCTTTAATCAGTAAACTATCTAATGTTAAAAAAATATCTAGCCTATCTGTTACATTTACTGATAGTAGTGGTAGAACAGCAGATGTGTCCAGTCTTGATCCAGGTAGAATATATTATATTATAAAATATTCGATCAGAACCACTGTATCTCAAACTATAAATAATATATGAACATATTTATCCCGAAATATTTAAGAGAGCGAGTAAAAATAATAGACCAGCTCTATAATATGATTAGGGCATATTATGAAGAATATTCTCAAACAAAAGAGGAAGATAGTTTTGATCAATTTAGATTCAGTCGAAGAAATGACTACGTAGTTAGATTTCTGGATTATGTAATTCCAACAAAATACATAACAACTGAAGTTAATGGAGAAACTATAACAGTAGAAGATAAGACTACTAGAGAAACAGCTCTAAATTATCTCAGCAAGTTATTTTATAGTGTAAAGGGAACTTATAAAGTATTAGATTATCTTATTGACTATAATATCTTAAATGCTGATGAAAATTGGTGGAATCTGAATAGCCTCAATAACAATAAAGTAGATATTTCCTATACGGCCAGAAGTATTGACATTAAAGTCGATAAATTACCTGACGGATTAGATAGAGAATTATACTGTGATTACTTAGAGAAATTCTTATGTGCTCTCTTATATTTTGAATTTCTAACGATAAACATTGGCAAGATGAGTACCTCCATGTCAGAAAAAACAGAAGTTTATCTTAATAGAGGACAATCATTTTATCAAGCCTTTGAAATAAATGCAGAGGAGGTAGAATTATGAGAATAACCTATCCAGGAGCAACAAATAATATTCCTCGATTTACTACGTTAGATAAAGTAATTCTATCTGGAGGAGAAGGCTTAGATAACTTAACTTTATACTACGGAAGTGATACTAGCCTCTTAGACTTAGATGACTTCAATGAATATGGTTGGGAATTCTTAGTAAAGAAATATAGATATAACTCTTTCTGTCCACTAGGTCTTTTAACTACTCATGACAAAAAAGAGGTCGTAGGTTATAAGTCAACCGATATAGAAAACGTTAGTAAATGCTTTTTCCCATCTTTAGTAGAAGAGGAAGATACAACAGAGGGGGATCTTATTCAGTATTTTGGAACATTATCAGTGGGAAGACAAAAACTCACTATGATAAGAATTCCTCCAGGATACTCTAATGCTGACATTCAGGATACAACTGATGAAAATCCTAGTAAGATAAACATTGAGTTTGAGGATAATGAGATCAAGTATTATAAAATAATCTGGTTTATCCTGACCCCAGGTGAAAAAAATAGATTAGTTGATATTAACCTATCCTATATCTCCTGGGAAATTAGCAATAATCCTTTCAGAAATCAAGATAAGTATCTTCTTAGAGAAGAAGACAAGTTTGATATTGTTCATAACATAGATGTTGTAGAGAATATTGGAACAGTTTCTAACCCTCATTGGTTAGACCAAAGCTCAGGTACTATAATAGGTAACAGAAATACCAGCTCTCACCCACTTTTAGATTTAATTTGTAATTATTATAGGAATAATACTGATTGGGACGAGAACGTTTCTTATAAACGAGGCCAAGTTTGTTCGTATAACAATAATACCTGGATATCCTTAGAAAACAATAATAGGGGAAATAATCCCATCTTCAGTAACTTATGGTCATTAGAGAGCTTATTCTCCAAGGATTTTACAATATCTAGAGCAGTAGTTACTACTAGACTGGAAGTGGATAATGAAACCGTTGATTATGGAGAAGTTACACCTACTATCCTAATTGCTACAACTTCTATAGAAGAGTATGAGCTGACTATATACTGTAGAAATGGATACGTGCCCTCTACTATAGAGAACGATCAAACAAAGGAGGTGATTGATCTCACTGGAGGTGATCCTGATGGTACCTCTATGTATTATTGGGATGCTTATACATCAGGGAATGGATTTTGTAAAGTTATTATTCCTACATCTTTTGTTGAACATGCAGAGGAAATTATAATAACTTATAAACAATTTGTAGCTGAATGTTTATCCTTCTATGAGAATACCAATACCAACACTACTACAGTTAGAGGATATGATATTTTCCATATTGGGGACATAGTCACTTTAAATTTCAACCTGGATTCTGGGAAAATTATAAAGGATATCCTAGTTGAGTGTACGGTAAATCAGAATGTAATAAAAACAGAAGTATTGCCAGTACCCGATGAATCCTCTGATGAACCAAATAAATATACCTTAACAGACTTTGAGATTAAATATCCAGCAATTTATCGCATTACTTGTAGATATATTGAGTCTGAATATTATACATTTAAGGTTCTTGAACATGAGGGATTCTTTGTAGATAGTATGACAAAGAAGACGCCTATTAATAATGTAGAAGTAGTTACGTTTAGTTTCTATCCAGAGGATGGTAGGTTTAGTAACTTTACTATAAACATTAAAGAGGGAGATACGCCTTATGTTAATTGGCCAGTCGACAATGAACCTAATCCTGGTAGTGTACTCATTGATGACACAATTTCTCTGAAATATATAAAAGATAAATGTTTCCAATTAATCTTTGGAGAACCGTCAAATAATTATACTATAACATTCAATAAAAATGATAATTAATGACAAGAGTAATAAGGGATTTTACCTTTACTCTGATGAAGTACAATTTGAGAAAGGAGATTTTGTAGTATATGATGGGATTATATACATGCCCAAAGCTAATGTGATGGGAAAAAATCCTGTTGACTACAATGAACTCTATGATATATACTTAGGAGAGAACATAGCTGACTTAGAAGGAAAAGACTTTGCATCCTATATAAAAGGTGCAGGTCCAGATAAATTAGTAACAGCATACTCCGTCGGTAAGATATTAAATTCCTTTATAACAGGTTTTGATGAAAAAGGAATCATAAATAATGAAATTACTGCAGATTCAGTTACTCACCTAAGAGATTATTTCGGAGAAGAGACCACTTTGCTGGCAAGAACTAATCCACTGGATGCTGTAATGGCTGCCCCAGAACTAAATAACTGCATCTTTAAAGTAGATAGACGTGTAGTTCAAGATTTGTTTGGGACATCACAATTACAATTCACTAGTAGCTATATTCTTCTTAAGCAGTACACTTACATGGATAGAGAAGCTTCTCCTACTGGTCCCGCCGAATATATCCGAGTACAAGAACTAGTAGATGAGGAAACAGGTCTTACTAAATGGAGATATTCAACAAGTTCGAATAACTACGATTCAAGTATAGACTGGAACAGTGTTAATGCTAATGAGAAAGTCCTAGAGACAATCGATGAAATTATTAACTATTATCGTAATAAGCTAATCTCTTTTGAGAAGGAAAAAGCTGCAATGAAGAGTAATTTCAGATTTGTGGAAGTTCCTTTTGAATATGATAATGCTAATGGTATACTTAATGTTGATCATAAAGCTTTTCCAGGACTATACAATAAAACTTTTACTGGAATTGCAGAAAATTACCCAATAACCATTGCAGTCAGTTGTTCTGTTCGAGAGTCTGCAGTAAGAGAAATGGCATCACTTACTGTTAACCTTGGGAGAATTATTCAGATGGGAATAGAAAGTACTGAGACCTATAAATTAACTAATACTTGTAGTTTAAGAATTACCTATAAGAGTTCAGTTATTGAATTTGCTTCAATTGGAGATTGTAGAGTTGAAAATATATATGCTAGAGGCTATGTAGAAAGTTCTTTAAATGCTACGAATAGTAATTCAATACAGATCAACTTAACTTGCTACGACACTGAAGAGGGTCAAAATACCTCTAACAGTTTAATGGGGCATACCTTTTTAATCCCTCTAGACTATGGTTCACTAGGTTTGGATGAAGATATCATAAGAAGTGGTACTTTGATATTCAAAGGAAGATTAAAGTATTTTAATGATTACTTTAATGATACCGGTTGGGGTGGAGTGGTTCAAACTTTCCAACTGTCAATACCAATATCTGATATATTTAGAGTCCCAGACGAGGCTACTTCGAATAGCCCATATATTCCAAACTCCGCCGATGGTAGTTTATCTGATGGAAATATGACTTGGGTATCTATGATAAATGGAGGTAATAGATTTAATGCTATGGTATTTATTAGTAAAAGCCATGAAGATTCTAGATACGACCAATACTTAAAGGATGATGATACTGAATATATTTGTATAATACCTACTAAGTATAATCCATATGAACCTACTGATATAACTACTGCAGGTGATTATAGAGTTATACCAGGAGGATTTCAGATACCTGCAAATGCTAGTGACGTTAATTTGGCGCTAGAACGTGCAAATACAGAAAGAAGAACCATGACTTGTGAAATAAGTACAGATCAAGTATATTGTTTACTATCATGACAAAAAGACTTACAATAATATCTCAGGGCAAGAAGGATAGTGGCTTATACATTAATAATGGAAATATTTCTTATATTTCAGATAATAAAGTAGTTACCCTCAATAACTACCCAAGTAATGAAAAGCCACTCTTCTTATCCGAACTTTCTAAGAGACTAAAATATAGAAATTGGTGTATGCCAGAAACAAAGGCTGTAGGTCGAATCTTATCTCCGGCCACAAATGGAGGTGGAGGAAACGGAAGACGTCCATTTATGAAAATTACCTATGTATTATCTATAATAAAAAATGGACTTTCTTACAATAAACTGGACACTACCAATAATGTAAAGAACCTCTCTTGGAACGAAGAGGAAGAGGAAATATTGAAAACACCAATAACAGACCTCTCAGAAGAATTTAGCTCAGGTGAAGAGCTAAAAAAATTATTAGAACTACAAAAAACTGTTCAGGAAATGAAAGAAACTGATGGTAAAACCTTCTATAATTCCTCTAAGATTATAGTAGACTTTCTTAGTAAATCCATTTCTATTGACCTGATGACAGACGATTCATATACAAATACAGTAAGCCTAGTCCCTATTATAGAATACCAAAAGACTCCAGGTCTTACTGCAAAGGCAGATCTTAGCATAAAATACTCAAAGGGAAATGAAACATGTGCTAGTGACCTGACATTTGAGGCATTTAGATATATTGGCTCAACACTTAGTACAAAAAATTATGTTAGAGATATAAACTCTGAAGTACTGGTTGAGTATTTAGATGGAGTAATTAGGGTTATTCCAAAGTCCTCACAAATAAATGAATGTATTATTAGTAACTGTGTTGTAACATATGGCTGTCTCTAAAGTAACTGAACTTCTAGGTACTAAGAGTCTCAGTAGTAGCGATAGGCTTTTTGTCTATAATTCAAAGGCATTTACTAATGAAGCTATCGTAGCTGCACTTGGTTTTAGTGAGAGTATAGGAAAATTACTTTCCGAGGCTCCTACAACTAGTACAATAGATGACTTCTATGTTCTTCTAGAAGCTACTGGTGCATTTGAGACTCTAGAAAAAGAAGAAACTCCTGAAGGAGATTCTACAACTCCATCTCCCCTGTCATTTATATATAGAAATAATCCTCTTAGTGTAGTCAGTGGCTACGGATTTGATACTATTATCTACTTAAGAGGTCAACAAATTATTGGATTTACAGTTCTCCTAAACCCTGTTGGAGCAACTATAACAACTAAAGGACAATCTTATTACTCACTTAGTAAAGATTACACCATAGATGAGGTTCATATAACAATATCTACTGATAAAAACAATGATATTGTAGAAATTGACTCTGAAAAACTTGTATTATATCATAAAGTAGAAAGCCAGGCTAGAATAACTAAACCCACTGGTTATGTTACTGACCCAACGTACGAAACTAGGAGAAGTAATTATAGAATTGGAGTAAATTCACTACTGAAAAGTACTTCGCCCCTAGAAGTATTTACTGATGCTAGTATGTTAAGGCATGATAAAAATGAATTTACTTTATCAAAACTAGAGATTATTCGTGGGATAACTCTAGATGAAATGTATGAAGATTTTGTTAATAAGCAAGTTGGTTTATATAAAGGAGATATAGTATTGTATCTTTGGGAAAATAAAACTTCGACTAATAACAAAATAAACTACACGATACTATCCCTTACTAAATCAATGGGGGAATTATCTGAAAATACTGCTTTAGATAATTCACCTATTACCTATACTTCTAGCCTAAAAGATCTGACCACTGGAAAGTATGTATCTACCGACTGTATGTGTACTCTCCCTGAATTTGACTCCGAAGATCCTATCAAAAGATTAGTTGAATTCCAGGGACCTTATGCTAAAGTAGAATTAACCTCTGGAGAAACTAGGATTTTTGATATAACAAAACAAGGTTCTCCTAAGTATAGTGGTTTTAATTACGACAGAGGTTGGGTAATAAAAGAAAAAACTTTTACGGGTAGAATTATAACAGTTAGTTGGAATGATGTAGACAAAATCTGGGAAGATAGTAGTGATGCAGTAACTGGCAATTATTATGAAAATGTTGACTTAATTCCAGGTACAGCAACTTCTAGAATAAAAGAGTATAATGTAACTTTTTTAACAGACTTTGTCTTAGACAATAAAGGAAAGTTAATTAAAAACACTTCTTGGCAGTCAATGGATAAAGCAAGAGAAGATTTTCCTCAATTAACAAATTCCTATGCAGATCTAACAATCGCCTTAGGTAAGCACGAAGGTTCCAGGATCGTGCAAAGAATAGGCGATTGGATAAAAGTATATTTCTCTGATAATAAAACTTACCTATATACAAATATGAGAACTTGTGTTTTGGTTGGTAAGGAAGAAATAGAACCTATTGTCATCAATAGCAGTTCTTTAATGACTGTAGAGACATTAGATAGAGAAACTTATACATATACCCTTTGTAGAAATAAAGGAAATTTTATAACAAAAAACTTAGCAAAAAGATTATTCGGGTGGTCTAGTGAATCAAATATAACAATGAATAGTGACTTTATTCACGGCACCTGGGAAATAATCAAACATGAAGACCTAATATTTACCATGAACACTGGTAATGTTTCAGATTCCCCATTTATCTTAGGGAAAGGGTTTTTAAATAGATATCGACGAAACGTTATTCCAAGATCTCTAGAAAACTTAAAGATAATAGGAGCAGTTGAAGGTCTTATTTTTTATGAACAAGAAAATATAGTTAATCTCTTATGATAGTAGAATTTGAGAATAAATTTAAAGTTGAATTAAAAACACCCGGAAATTCTTTTAAGCTCTGTACTTATCGTCTAGGGTCTGGTAATGACATCTCTAACTATTTTCAGTTTGAGTCCTTATGGGATCCAGATACTAGGATTCTGAATATGGCTCTAGACTTAAGTTTCCTCAGAAAAGATTTAGTTACTGATATTGATAGAACCTCCGACCTAACTATAGCCGAAAGCTGTACATACATTGATGTCTATTATTCTGATTTAAATGATAATATCATTGGCCTAGCCTTTAAGTTAAAAGGGGATAATGAGAATGATCCACTAAACTTATGCTCATTTGAAGCAGGAAGAGAAATAACTGACCCTACTTTCTGGAGGAACATGAACTATATTAACCTAAGACTTCCAAAGGATACTAAGGCTAATATAGAGACCCTTGAGATTAATGAGAATACTGATTTTCTGGAACAATTAACGTCAACTGAAGGAATCAATACCTTCCTCGTAGAAGGAAATAAAGAGAATGATACTATATTAACTAAGAACTCTTTTGCCAAACATGTTAGAAACACTATATCTAAAAATAACTTCTCCCCAATGTATTTAGACTATTTCGGAGAAAAAGTTCTAGATATAGAAACATTCAAATACTATAAAAAGATAGTAATTACATGTGTAGGTCCAGCAAAAGTAGAAACTCTTGAAAACGGTACAGTAACTTGTAGTGTTAATAATAGATCTTCTGTTGCAATTAAGGGTTACTGTTTATTCGATAAGTACCAAGTCATCAATGATGAATATACTCTGATTGAAGAAAACTTGAGAGAAGATCTTAGTAAAACAACATTAGTTAGGTTAATCGGTGGAATAGAAACATCTGACAATGTTGGAATAGAAATAGATCAATCGGGGAAACAGATAAACATTGATGATGTAGATGGAGTTAATTCCGAGATAAATATTGCAGCAAAACTTACCTTCACCAATAAGTTAGGGGAAGAGAAAGAGGAGATTACTATAGTTTCAAACATAGTACAGATTAATCTATTCTTCTCTTGGTATATCGAATATTTTACTTCATATACTCAAAAGGATGATTCAGGAACAAGTCATCCAGTAATACTGTTCGACACCACAAAAGAAAATGCTGGCTGGACAGAAGGATATAGAAGTGACGCAGATGAAGAAAATACTCCAGGTACGATCTTAGTTTATTCTAGTAAAAGAATTCCAGAAACTGGCATTAACGTCACTGCGGATGAGGGTGGTAGCAAACAAGGTATATTCGAGAGTTACTTCAGTGTAGAAATCGAAGATAGAGGTTTTAGTGAAGAAGCCGACAAGTTCATCTATGCAATAAAAATAAAAACTAAGCTAGAGAATACGGAGGATATTTGGTGCCCAATTGACCCATCAACTAAAGAGTCTACTCTAATCTTAATGAATATCAATATTGGTGAGTCAATACAGGAAGGTGAAGTTTCTGCACAGTTCTATTGCGTTCAAAGAGTAATCTCTCCATTAACAATAGGTAGAGCTGAGGTTAAGATAAAAGAACAAGACAACAGTAGATCTTATACCTGGATAGAGAATGGAGTTACTGAACTAACTTTCGAGAGTGGTCTTGGCTTAACTTCACTGGATGGTTTATTTGTTTGTAACCCTAAGATAGGATATGAGCTTTGGGAAGTTATTTTAGACGATGAAGCCACTAAGAATCTAATATCTTATAACGTAAAGAATAATATTGAGACCTTTGGTGCAACACCTAAGGAAGATAACGAAATATTCTTCTATTCAAGAAGAAACTCCGAGCTTATTGAAAGAACATTAGGAACCATAACCTTTAAGAGAATTAATAACGAAACTAAAAGTTATGACAATAGCTATTGGCAGGATAGGATATACGGAGATGAATCTAACTGCGCAACGATAACTTTAAAAAGAGACGCACTAGATTCTGACAGTCTTTGGAATGTTAGAAGTAGTACACCATACTCTTACTCTGATCCATTAGAAGGAGTTTCCAGACGACTATATATTTTAAGTGATCAAGAAACTCAAAGTTTTACTATTGAGAGCTCTCAGAGTTTGCTCAATCACCTCAGTGTTACCCTATGTAATTATGTAGAAACTCCTCCTGAAGGTTCTGGAATATATGCGGAAACATCTGAAGAACGAGAGGGGTTAGTAACAGAATTTAATAAATACTTTAGAGTAGGAGAAGCTAATAGTAATAACGGTAATGTAGGTATTAAATATTCTGCTGATACATTATCTGCCACTATTACATTAAAAGCTATTAACCAAGATGAATACGATTGGCAACCTAAATGTAATAATGGAAAACCAATCCGAGTAAAAATATCCTACGGTTCAGAAGATGAATCTGATCCTCTTCTCGGAAGAGCTGAAACTTTCTATGCTATCGTTAGACCATCTTTTGCAGGAACAGATATAACATTCAGAGATACTAATTGGACTGATGAAGAGTATCCTATAATGGAAGAGTATACTTTCCCAGAAACTGGAGGAAATTTGCCAACCTATGTAGTAGCTCCAGTGGAAAGTGGAAGCGTCGGCGTATTTGATCATTGGATCGTTCTAAAGAAGGATCCCGAAATAACAGTCAAGTTCCAAGGAAAACCAGATGAAGGATCTGTTAACTACTCTTGCCTTCTTATAACAAAAGCACAACAGTCAATTTGGCCAGCACTTGGTTTACTAACAGAAATTTCAACTAAATCTAAGTCAGAGGATTCACTTTCTAGAGATTTTGATGACTTAGTTATCAGAAGAGCTGCAGGTGATTATGATAACATAGTTGAGTTTTATAGTGATTGGTTAAATCAAGTTTGTGATCATAGTAGCTCAAGACTCAAGTTAAGCCTTGGAGGAGCCGCTGAAAGTAAAACAGTAAAAGTATCCTATGAATGCGGAGGAGAAGACAATGAATCTATAGAAATGCATAATGATTCATTATTACCTCTCAGAGAAATTGGTATTTATCGTCTTAGAATTAAGTGTGAGCATCCATTCCGCGTTACCTTAGTAGATAACAATGAAGAGAGAAGTAGTATAGGCTTTTATGATTCAGCCAATGATATCATAAAAAGATCTACTATGCTTGACATAAATACCTATGATAATTTCGTCGGTACAGAAGTTGACCTCCTATTCCTAGGTCATGAAAACGACGAAGATAGTTTCTCTAAAAGTAATCCTACCCTAGAACTAAAAACTAGAATACAAGTAACAAACCTATATGATAATACGTCTGTTAGTTTTGGTTTAGAAAGAACTTACTATAAAGTAGTAAGTGAAGAGAATTTTGAAGGATGGAAGGAAGTATTATATTCAAAAATCACTGCAATTGATCCAAGAACCTATAATATTTTCCTACCAGTAAATTCAAATGATGCTCTTCTTAAGTATACGTCAGCCATAGAAACTTTGAGAACTGTAGCCGGTCATAATGGAATTACTTGGACAAGAACTATAAAAGATAAGCCCAATTTTTCTAAGGACTTATATTACAGAAATCTTAGTTATGTAAATAGTCAAAATGCTGAAACTAATATTCCTGGACATGGATATAAGTATAATAGCTTAGATGTATCTGTGGGTCTTATTTCAAATATCGGAAATAGTTATCCAATTAAATGTTTTGGTGAGATTGAGCTAAGATACCAAGGAGACTATCTCGGAGAATACAAAACATATTACTTTTATAAACTCTTAGATGTTCCTACTGCAACTATAAAAACTACTTCAGAAGATACTTCTATTCCAGGTTTAGTTATTCCTTACAATAGGTCAAGTGCAACCGTAGAAATAGAGCTACCTAATAATGGTAATTATAGGCTATTTTTCCAAAGAGCAGAAACGGCAGTAGAAACTGAGATAGCTAAGGATGATGATACCCTAGTTCCTATTACTGGCTCAACTACGTTAGACTTCTTTCCTATATCCGGAAGAAATAATGCATTCTCTGTATCTATTCAGGATATTAATAATACTGCAATAACTTTTTTAGGAACATTATATGCTAAAACGTTTGTAGATAAAAATAGTTTTGCGATAGATCAAAATGGAGAACCTCTAGTATTTTCTGAACAAGAGGAAGTAAATAGAATAGCTGGAGTAAGTACATCTAATATTGTTAGTGTATATTGGGGAAATGGTGAAGGCGTAGCTGATTATATTAGTGGCAATTACTCATTACTATCCAGACAAGGAGAAACCAGAACCTTTATAATTCATAGAGCGGATGGAAGAATTAGTCAAAGTGAAATTGAAACCATAATGACTAATTATAAAAGTATCTTAGGATCATTCTACTTTAATGGACAAGTATATGAAGGCTATAATATAGAGTGGAAAAGATTACTAGATCAAGCTCTCCAATGTGGTAATGGAGTAAATCAGATATATACCTATTCAAATAATAATTATATTAAGCTATCAGATAGTATCTATTATGACTTTGATATAAATATTCGAAGAAATCCATCTTCGTTTGCAAAGTTTAAATACTTACAAGAATTAAGAGGAAATTATAATCCTGGTGGAGATTCTATTGGACTTAATAAAACAATCATAATCGATAACGATAATGATTTAAAGATTCCAATCGCACAGGAATGTTGGGAAAAAGGTATTGTTGCTAGAAGATTGGATGCTAATCGTCAGACTTTTACTTACCTTAAAAACGATACCACAATCACCACAGGAAGATACTTATACTTGGGAGAACAAAATAAGACTGTTAATATACTAGCTGGTGCTACGGACAAACATGTATACCTAGAAATATATTCCGTCCAACTCCCTGCAAAAAATATAGATACTACTTACGATGTAGTAGATGTAACAGCAGGAGATGAAGAAGGAAGACTTCTCCGAAGTATCTTAAGTGAATACGGAGACGGATTGACAATAGAGTATGATGAGTATATGGGTATTGAAGTTGAAAAGTCTGTTTCTGCATTTACTGAAGTAAGTGATAATGATTATAGAATATACTTAGATATCACTCTTCCTGAAAATAACTCTTTCTATAATTATGGTGATGATGAAAGTGAGTATGAAACTATTACTGACAGCTCCTATGGACCCTACGAGATAAGAGTGACTGATGGAGATTATAATAGTGTAACTTACTATATCTACGTCAGCCCTAGGAAAGAACTTAGCTTAGACTTATATCAAGGACTCGCAGAGTATGATGATGTAGATAATTACTATATTGGACCTAATGACATAAAGGTTAAAACAGTCTTACTCAGTTCAAACGGAGATTTGTTCAGTATTATAGGTGAAAATATCAAGAATCATGAAATTAAGTTATTTTCCCAAGATTACTTCTATGCAGTTACTAATGCCACTGACGATATGATCAGGCGGGGATTTTCAGTAAAATGTGATGAGCTAAGGGATGATGAATCATCTCCTTTCTGGAAATCACCTTATCCTGGTGAATATAAGTTCAAATATAATGTAACCATACCTACTGAACAAAGTGTCACAGACCCATATGACCCAAATACTTTCTACGCTTACGACGAAAATGTTAGTGGTAATCTAAAGGAGAAAAAGATATCATATACTCTTTTCCCTAACAGAGGCGTAAATGTAGACTTAAATAATAGGTTTGAATATGAATTCGTAAGTGAATATACAGTAGGTAGTGATAGAAAAAGAATTTATAAAATAAAGTCAGTCAATCTTGGAGTTAGTAAAATATGGTCTCCATATAAAGAAGACTTATACTCTTCTATAGAAGTTCCGAAAGTAGATAGTAATGGCATTATTGCTGCAAGACGTACTGGTACAGCTCCTGACTATACCTACAACAATGAGGTAGAAATAGTTGATGGAAATCCAACAAATAAGAAAGAAGAATTTCTTACTGGAATAATTGGTACAACAATAAGAATCCAAAAACAAGGAAGTGGAACATACATGCCAGTGACAAATGGAATTTATAGAATGAAATTAACCCTATCAATCGGAAATGCCAGAAAATCTAAGGGAGTGAGCCTTTGGGGTTATCATGGACACTGTAATATTCGACTTTCTACTCCAAGATCTCCATTCTTAAGTGTGAAACTCTATTCAGATACAATGTCTGCTCCTGGAATATATAACCTACTACCTAGTCCAATAACGGAGAAGTATGTATTATATGAACATGGATTAGATACTAATAGTTCTTATAATGGGGTTCCACTAGGAGATCCAAGCGAATTTAAAAACTTCTATCAACCTGATTTTGAAACAGTATTATCTGCGAATTCTGACATATACACAGACACTCGTAATGGAACGGAAGTATATTGTATAGATATGGATAATACTATTACTATTAACTATACTGCAAGTAGTACTTTCAAAAACCGAATCTTCTCTAAATATGGATTCCTGGGTGGATTCTTAATAAACAAGGTGACAAGAATTGAGTTCATTCATTATAGTGGTAGTAACACAGGTAGTTTCAATCTCTACAATAACTCTACATTATTCTACGGAGATACGCATATAGAAGAGCGTATTCACTATGTTCAGGGAAATTCTAAAACTGGATTAGTACTAACCCCACTTAGCCCTACTACTGGATTAAGCGAAAGATATACATTATATCACACGGGGGATGATCCTACAACAGTAGTAAGAAGCCTTCCTGCAGGTGAGTTGTTCTTTGCGATGACTAAGAAAATTTACCGAGATCACCTAGAAAATACAACCTTAAGGAGGAGAGTTAGAAGTGATAATCCTTGTACCATTAATTTCCTTAAGTGTTTCAAATCATATGATCCAGGGATAGTTGTTATAAATGACGCAAATCCTACAAGTCCATCAGATAATTTTGAAGAAACCTATACCTCGGCCATAATTAATGGTAGAAATGGTGACTCTGAATATGGAACAATCTACATTAGAGACATTATCACTGAGAAGAATGTAGGTACTAAGGTCTATGATGAATTAGGTCGTCCAGGAATTTTCTTAGATATTCCTAAATCAAAGTTTACTAACATAGGTAATAATATCTACGAATACGTAACAGATGAAATATATCTTAGTGATTTTATAACATTCAATAATGGTGATACATATAGTACACCTAAATCTCCAATAAGAATAAAAATACGAATTAAACTATAAATGTTCGATACAATATTTAATAGATTCAAGGACATCTGCAATACGATAGTTACAGTTGAGCAGAAGATTGGATTTAGAAGCTTCAGACGTTACGTTATAATCCTTGTAGCAGCAGTTGTAGTATTGAAGTTCTCAACTTTTACTAAGTCAACGGTTGAGTTCTTCGTTAATATGGTTGAAGAGTTACATGGAGAAAAAATGAGAATTCGTGACGAACTCATGTCTGAACTTAGACCAATCTTAACTGAGTTCCGTGCTACAACAGAAGCTGACCGAATCCTATATTTTGAATATCATAATTCAGAAGATAATCTTGATGGAATTCCTTTCAAGTTCTTTGACCTTATGATGGGAAATAGTAGATTTGGTATTCCTGAAGTTCCCGGGCCAGTTTATAAAGATGTAGGGTCCTCTTTATACACAAATCTCTTTGATGATATAGGGGAAGGTAAAATCTTACACTGTTCAGGGGCAAAAGATATAGAATTTAGACAAACTTATGGTGGTGTCTTTGAATTTATAAATGAGACCGACTACTCTAGGCAACAGGTAATATTTAGTATTCCTGGGGTAAGAACACCAATAGGATTCATAATTCTAGAATGGATGTCTGACACAATTGATATTAACCTCAGGGAGGAAATATATCCTGCAGTTAATGTATATATACCTAGAATAAATGCTCTCTTAACATCAGCTAAAAATAAACTGTAAAAACTCTGTTGGGAGAACTTAAAACTCTTATTAGGGAAAGAATAGATTGAATGATAACGTCTATTCTTTCCTTTTTATTCTAAAAATATAATATGAAAACTGAAAGAAGAATACAGATTTCAAGAAGTAAGTATATAGAAGAATCCAGAGCAACTGCTATCCTACGCCTGAATAGATATGAATTTAGGAAAGGAGAACTTGTTACTGTCATCTATAAGAAACCTGAAGATTTCATGTCCCGCTTCAATAATCAAATTGATGGGGTGACTATCGTTGGTAATCTGGAGTATGGTAGTAATCCAGGGCTTGGGGCTCTCATAGCCGTTGGTATAGCTAATGGAAAGGGAGAGAAATACTATAGACTTATTAGCGGAGGAGGCGTAGTTAAAGTTAGAGGTGTACTTGAATATCTTGCTGATGTAGCCCTCCTAACAAATGCTATTAACCTAGATGTAGGAGAGGTTTATGTTTGTAAGAGTGATGGAGACGGAAAATGGTATTACGTATACAAGCCAAAAGACTCTGACGAGCGTGTCCTAGAACCTATCACAGGCGGACCTTATATCTTCCTTGATACAGGAACGGGTTATAGATGGTTTTACAGTGGAGACTTCAATGAAGGTACACAAGACTGTAAACGAGAAGATGATTTCTTAGCAGGAGCAAAGACTCAAAAAATCCTAGAGACGCTCCTAACAAGTAATCTAAAACTAAACTTAGAATCTCTTAGTGGTGATACTATTAATCCTGGAGATGAAGGGAATCCACTAATATTCAAAGCCTCTGCTTCAGATGAAACAAGCGGAGAAAATCTAACGGAAAAATGCAAATTCTACATTATTGTAGATGGACAAGAAAGAGAAATTACTCTTGATAGTGACGGAAGATTTACTATTCCAGGGAATTTCTTAGGAGAAGATGATACTGATAAAACAATAACTGTTATTGCTAAATATGGTATCGTCGATGATTATTATACTGAAATAAAAAATACATACACTATCTTCAAGGGATTTGAAGTATATTTCTTCAAAGTAGAGAAAGATGAATTACCACCAGGCAATGCGTCTTCTTACGAAATAGTTAACAAACTACAGGGAATTGAACCAGTTATTAGGAAAAAAGAAAATATAAGTTGGGATGATATCATTCTGAATTACCAAAGAACTGGTGTTGCATTCCCTTCTATTTTTGGAAATATAAGTCATATCTATGATGATAATGGACTAGATTATATTAGAACCTACACAGCCTATTCAATAACTCTGAATGGAGAAGATTATACTGTATTCATTAAAGATGACCCAGTTCAGATAGATTCATTCTATCAGGAATATAGTTTTGATAGAGCCTCTCAGGATGAAAATGAAGAAGAGCTTAATGTAAACACCTTAAAAGAACTTCTCAATTCATGGAACAGTAGAAATGGAGCACAGGGTCTTCTGATGCTGAATAATTATGGCAGAATTCCCGAAAGAATCTTTGATAATATTAGCATTGAGCAAGCTTTTCCTGTCATAAGGGGATTTGTAGAAGAAGCTCCTACCAGTGGAATGGTAACCGGAGATGTTTATTACCTAACGGGACAGAAAAAGCTCTTTACTGCTACTAGCCCATCTAATGGGGTATTATCAGACCTATCAACAAAAACAATATACTATTATAATGGAAAATTATATATTGTTAATAAATCAGGAGGATTAGGCCCAATTAGTAGTGAATCAGATAATATGACTTCTAGAGTAATTAATAGTATTGTAGATATATTTTAAATTATGGCAGAGGATACAAAATTACAAGGAACGAACATTGCCTCAAGAATTGTACCATTCGATTCTCAGGATACCTTTCCTACCCACGAAGCCTTCTATGGTAGAGGTGGTTATAGAACAGTAGAGGACATTGCAAGCCGAGATGCCATTCCAGAACAACGACTGGAAGAGGGTATGCTTGTGTACTGTAAAAATGACCCTACTGGCGTTCATACTTATAGATATATGGGTATGAAAGAAGGAACTAATACACGTATTTGGAAAGAATTGAAGCTAGAGGGAACTGGAGTGCCTATCTATACTAATGCCAACGTCGAGGAGATGAGAGAAGCTGGTGTTAACGTAGATGAAATGGATTACATAACTATTCCAGACGACGATGATATTGAGGGTGAGGTAACAAATAAAACTTATGAAACCACACAAAATGGTACTTATGTTGACATTCTATTCAAGGCACTTAGAGCATTACAATCCGAGGTTGCAAAACTTAAAAACTCGTTCCTTTATGGTATTGAGTCTTATAGCGGAACTGATACAGCAATGGCGGCTATAAGTGAAGAACTTGAAGAAGCCATAGCAGAAGAACCTCTTTGGGCAGTAGAAGAAGATGGACTTAGCAGCGTGTATGATTTGTTTGAAGCAGCCCCAGAAGCAATTCCAGCTGAATTTGAAGCAAGAGAGTCTAGTACTGTAGTTGCAACAGAAGATCATACCGGCGGACGATACTACGTTACAATCGACAGCCCTATAAATATTCCAGTCACATGGAATGCGATCGAAAGAAGTGAGATAGGTAAAATAACCGATAGTAAACTATTTCTCTATCTAACTACTACTGGAGAGAATAATGCGGGGCTAAAATACGTTGTACATATTCAAGAGGACAGATTAGATGGAACCTCTAGAGAAATAGACTTCGACCTAAGACCATTAATAACTAGTGGTAGTATTACATCTAGTAGTAAGGTATACAATACTTTAATTGTTATCAGTAGAAAACAAAAAGTAGCTACTTCTGCCAAAACAGATGAGGAGGGAAATATTTTACCACCTACTACCGAATATTATGGAAGTAATTTCATTTGGATAAGTGTATCAGACCCAGTTACAAATTCAACCATAAAGGAGGGATATTGGAAAGATAATACCATTTACGATGATCTTACCCAAGTCGATGAAGATACAGTATTTTACGATGGCATCCTTTCCTTAAGATCCGTTGATTTTTATAGTACTGTAATCTCTAAATTTCACCTCTACTCCAAGTATCAAGATTTCACTAAAGGCGTAATACCTAGTAAACCATCAGATGATACTTGGAAATTTAAAGCTGCCCATATTACTATTAGGTCAGTTGATACTTTTGAAACATTAAAAGAGCTCAAAGATAAATTATTAAATAATGAATTAATATTAGTAGAGAGCTCATATACATTATATATAAAAATAGATAATAAACTTGTTGCTATCGGCAGTCAATCTTCTCCAGGTGGAGGAGGGTCTAGCGAAGACGGAGGTAGTAGCGAAGATGAAGATACTGGTATGACAAAAACAGAAATTATTCAATGGCTAAGTGAAAACGGAATAGTCGTTACAGAAAATGGAGGAGATCTTGTTCTTAATGATGTTGCGGACATAACATTTAAGCATGAGGGTACTGGGAAAACCTTCAAATTTACCGTTAATGAAAACGGTGAACTTGAAAGTCAGGAAATCCCCGATAAAACAATAAGCGAAGATTTAAAAGATTATACTCTCAAGGGAGACATGAATCTTCGAGGTTTTATTGCACAATATAGACTAAGAAGTAATGTCAATCAGACAGGTAATGCTAAACTAAAGAGTGATAGATTAAAAATTGGTTCATTCTATGCACCTCTTAGTGGAGATGTTGTTCATGGATGTACTCACTCATTTATTGAGTTAGAAAATACTTCGGATATAGATATTCCATTGAAAGGAATTTATCTACATGTAACTAAACCCGCGATTAATTCCTCAGGTGACGTAGTCCAAAACATATATAGTCTAGAATTAACAGGTATTATTCCATCTGGAGGAACTTATTTAATAAGAGGCGCAAGACATGCAGAAGATGATGATGCTAATGCTTTTATAAAAGTAAAAACTTACGATCAAGAGTGGTATGTAGACAGCCCTACTGATAGTGATAAGAAAGAATTACTTTCTCTAGAGATATTAGAAGATATTAATTACGGAGCTTCAGGAAATCCATATGGTCACGGTATTTGTCTAACTTATGGAAACTCTGGTTTTACTGGAGGAGATGGTGATAAAGTAGGACCTAGAACACAATTAGTTCGCGGAACTATAGCAAACGAAAAGTTTGACAGTGTTACAATCATTGAATCCGGTGCATTGAAAAACAAAGAGGACTACCCTTATTGCTATCATAAAAACTTCATAGATGGTATATGTTACTATTTTGCAGTAAAATCAGGTAACTCTCCATATTGGGCAACTAATGCTATCGGTAAAAATGACGACAAGAGGACAATGTCTAATGTTATGTATAGAAATATGTTCGAACTTGATCCAGCTAATCAAGCCTATCAAGCATTGAATTCAAAAGATAGTTCAAGAAGAAGATGGGATAAGAACGGAACCGATGTTCAATTACTGGACTTATCTAAAGAATATATTTCTTTCCCAAAAACAGAAGACATCTACCCTTTATCTAAGTTTACTCCAAAAGCTTCTTGGGAACATCGCAATGTATGTACAGATAAATCTAAGCTTGATCCTAACAAACCAAATATGGTAACTTGCTCCTTTGGTATTAATATCTATACCACTAGATGCTTTAACTGGATCTCCTTAGGATATTTTGATGAATACATTTGGATAAAGAAAACGAAGGTTGGAAATAATTCTGTTAATGAGTCATGGAAAAGATTTGAATCTTACAAGGAAATAAGTGAGGAAACAGCTAACGCCAGCACTTATCCACGTAGAAAGGAATTTAACGTGACTGTAAACAATGCTATATATGCCAGAATAACTGGAAGATTTCCTGCTGACAATAGTTTCTATACCGCACATAAGGTTATCATTGATATTACAGAAAATCCAGTTAGTACCAACCCAGAGGAGTATACCTATATAGTAGGTAGAGCAGATAAGAACGGTAACCCTGATCCAGAACATACTTCTAGAGAACAAACCTTTACTTTATACCCAACTAGTTATACAACCAAGATCTATCAGATTACTGACCAACAGGGATTTCACTGGATAGAGTATCAAGTCTGGGCAGCAGCTGCAGATAAGCTCAATGAAGTAATAGCAAGCGAAGTAGCAAGTTCCAATATAATACCTATTCTTGTTAATACTGGTGATATGACTCAGAATGGTACTCGTATTAACGAATGGTTCGATTATTATCAGGCTGGTAGAAATCTATTCGATCACCTAGAACAAATGAACTGTGTGGGTAATAATGACTTATGTAACACTGATATAAATGCGCTAGGTACTGGAGATGATGAAGGTAAATCTAACTCCTACTATTTTCATGTATTCTATTGCTATGAAGTAGATGTTACTAATAATATTCCCGTTCCACTATGTTCAGGTAGGAATGATGAATTCGATCCTAAATATATACCATCCCTATATTACTTTGATTCAACTACTGATAGATTTTTAGTTATAAATAGTGAACTTACATCAGCCACTTCAAAGAACTGGTTTAAATTGATTCCTGACAATAATAGTAATACTAAATACATCAATATTTATACAGGTTGGGAATTTGATACTAGTAATCCAGTAGTTCAGCATTACTATGGAGATGATTTTGTCCCTGTGTATAAAATAGTCTGGAATATATTAAATGATGCAAGAACTAAAGGAAAAAAGACTATAGCAATCTGTCATGAAATGCCATTTACAGTTATTACCCATGCATCACTTGCCACAGGATCTGGTAATGAATTAGTAGATAGATCAATTAGCTCTTCTAAACTTGTAGGCAGTCACTTAAACCAGATACATGCAAAAGAGTTAAGTAGCTCAGAGGGTAATGGTTATACAATGAAGGGTACTTACTGGTTCAGTAGACTATTAGAATACTTTGACGTTAAATTAGTTATAGGTGGTCATAAGCATACATATGCATGTACTTATCCTATTAGAGAAAACTATAATTACCTAGTAGATGGTAATATGGTAAATAGTTTAACCAATAAGATGGTAATGACGGAAGATACTCTAAAAGAGGATCCAATGATCGTATTCGATGGCCAAACATCATCAAGTATAAAAAGAAATTTAACTAGATTCCCATATATAAAGAAAGATGATTTCGTAAGTCCTACGAATGATTCTAATCACTTCTTCCCTTCTACTAATCTATACTCAGTAGGCGGAGGAGTAGCTTATGTAGAGGACCTTAACGTAAATTCAAATAATTTTGTTGGAGGAAATTTCTATAAGATAGTTCAGGGTCAATTCGTTGCAGCAGACACCTTTACGCAGGGTACAACTTATTACAAAAAGTTGACTGATTTTGATACTTTTGATGGTATTGTATATTTCATGTGTCAAGCTACTGGATATAAACTAAAGTCTAATAAAGAATTGCCATCAATTTTCCAAACCTTCTCAAAAATAATTCCAAAGACAGATAATGCAGCTGGAGGAGATTCACCTAATAATAATCAATTACGTCCAATGTTTGCTAAGATAACGGTACAAAATGGTTCTTACAGTATAACCCTTTGTAGACTAGAAAACATTATGACTGAAAGAGAAGATCAAGGTTATAAATTTACTCAGACTGCATATGGAAAATCAGCTATCAAAATTAGTAATCTAGTAGTTAATTCTACAAATAATTATGGAGATTGGATAGACGAAGACAATACTGATTATTCTACTCCAGAAAGTAGAGTTCTATTTAATAATAGTTATTTTACTGATTAAATTTTATGAAAAGACCTAATAAAAATAGTGCCACAAATGGTAATATCGTTTTCGACGACGATATTACCATGACTGGTACGAATAAAGCGTTTGGGAAAGATCTCCATAGCGCGATGGAGAACCTTTGGTCAAGAACAGCTAAATTAGAAAATTACCTAAAATGGATCTATAAATACGGCGGCGTAGGTGGAACCGGCGGTGGAGGAGAGACTGCTACATCATATACAGTCTATGCAGAACTTAATCATAGGAAAGTTGTAGAAGATCCTACTGCATTTATCAACCTAGGTTCATCAGGTACTTTTCCACTTTTAATAAAAATTTCAAAACCAGGTGGAGCATCTTATAAAGTAAACTGTACTTTTACAGATAATACTGGATCTATTATAAACACTATTAATGAAACATTAAACCTGGATAATAGTTATACGTTAGAAAGAGTTGTAAATATTTCTAAAAATGGTGTACTAAATATAAAAGTTACTGATAGTATCTATAATGAAACTACACCACTCTCCACTAGATATATTACTGACCCATACAGATTTACGGGAGATTTAATAAATAATAGTGGTCGTGCATACTCAAATGAAATTTTTACGTCAGATATATTATCCAATGGACTATATCTAAGACTAAATTACCAGATATCAGTAGCGACTGAAGTATCCTATAAATTAAAAGTAACAACTCCTAAGTTAACTTTTAATAGCGAAGGCTTCACTGCGATGGAAGACTTAATAGTATCCAATACAGAGGAGGGTGATTATATAATTGATATTATACAGTTTCTGAGAAAATTTGATTACGGCCTTACCGAGTCTAACTCAGGTAATTATAGTATTTCTGTCGAACTTCAAACAAAGATAGTTGGAGATCTAGAAACAAATTCTTATACTCCACTAAAGACGCCAATCTCTTTTACTATCGTTCCAAAAACACTATACCTACTAGTACAGTCTACTTCAGGTACACTATATCAAGTAGAACAAGAACCTGACTCAGTATCTACTGACGATCTATTCTCACCTGGTAGTATAACTTTTAAAGTTAAACCTTATTTTGAAAACGTTATAGGAAAAAGCTGTACTATCGACTATAAATTAGGAGATGAATTCGAATGGCAAACTATTTCAACTAACCTAAGAGATACCCAACAAATAACTATATATTCTACCAGACCTGGAGAGAATAGTATATCATTTGTTCTGAAATACGATAATAAAAAATATCCTACCCAAGAGCAATCCAATGTTGGTGAAGGTACCTACTATTTTTATATAAAAAATTCTACCTTTGACGGAGGCTGGTGGCATCAATTTGAGAAAAATACAGATAGACCTTTCTACGATGACCTAAACCATTACTTCAAAGTAACAGAGTGGTCACCAGAATTTAACCCGTTTAATGCTACGTTCGGTAGAAATCCAATAAAACAAACAGTAAATAAATCTCCTGTAACTTTAACGAATTTAACCTGTCCTACTGGATCTGACGGTTTTAATACGATAGTTAATATTGGTATTGAGTATAATACTATAAATGAAGATGGTGCACCAATACTAAAAATAACTGCATATGACGATACTGAATTAACACTTTATCAAAACAGAATTACCCTTGGGGCAAATTCCATTGAAGACGATAGATTATTCATTCCAAAAACAGACTACAGCTCTTTTACTGGATTAAATAATACAGAGGACTATCACTTAATTTCTATTGTAAGTAGGCAAGTAAAGAAGTTAGGAAATACTGATAATCGTGGTAGAGAAGTAATTATTTACATAGATGGAGTCATTGAGGCTTGTTTTAAAACATTCCTTTATAGTCCAGGAACCCCATCAAATAACTTAACCGTAAAGGATATAAGTCTATATAGCGTCAACGCAAATTTCAACTTATTTGATATAGCATACTTCAGTCCAATCGAGTCTAAGGTAAGTACGGAATATTATATTCCAGAAGATGTTACAATTTATCAATATTACTTGAAATATAAGGAAACACTCTTAAGCAAAACACTTACTGAAGAGGAAATTAACTTGCTGACTTACTACGACAATATTGATTTTAATCCAGAAAACGGAGACATTTTCTGTTCTGAGGATGCTATGAATAATATAGCGAGAAACCTCAATGTCCCTGTAATGGCTATTCTAGTAGATGATAATAAAAACGGTAATTATAAAGATTTATTAGGTGGCTATTATCTAGAGTCGAGTACAGAAGAACTTGAAACAAAAGCTACTTTAAAGTGGAGTGGATTAAAGGGAAAAACTTCGTTAACTGATATAAGCTTTCCAAATAGAACCATAAGTAACACAGGTAGTTATATAGACTGGACAAGTAATATCCATTTTTATGTAAAAATACAGGGTTCATCTACAAAGGGATATCATATTAAGAATTACACGCTTACCTTAAAAGATGATGAAAACCTATATATTCCGTTGTTTTCACCAAACTTTAAAAATAACGACACAACTACATTTCTCCCTGAACACTCATTTACTCTAAAAGCCGACGTAGTAGATTCCAGTCACTCTAATAATACTTCTATTGGAAATTTTGTTAATGACATCACTACTAAATTCAAAACAAGCCCTACTTCAGTGGATGATGCCTTCTCTGGATACATAAAAAACTGTTTGACAGGTTTTCCTTTTCTAATTTTCATGAAATTCATCGACCCAAACAAGTCGCCTGATGCTCAAGATGAAAATTACTACTATCATGGAGTATATAATTTTAACTTAGGTAGAGAATCCGAGTATAACCTGGGCTATAAAGATTACAATGTCTTCTGTGATAGTAACGGAAAAAGTATACTAGAAGATGCACCAGATTCTGGTGGATTTTCATTTCACATGGTCACTAAGTCCAGTAGTGTTGTAAAAAATGGAGTAATTACTGCAGAAATTCAAGGAAACAGCTCATTTCTAGACTTTTCACAATTTGATGAATCATTATTGTTCCAGAATGACAGTGTCTCTGACGAAAACGTAACTACCATGTTCGGTAAAATTACAGATGAAAATCCGGACGTATCCTATATCAGAGGAGAAAACCTACAAAATCAAGATGCAAGAAATATCTTACAAAGATTTGTAGAAAAAGTAACCTATGCGGGTGGTTATGTCTTCACTCAGCTAAAGAAAACCTTTAGTGACGATGGGAGTGCAGGAGTCTTATATGGTTACGGATCTAAGCCCCCACAAGGTTATAAAGCAGTTGGTAAGATAAAAGTTTGGAATGAAGATTTAGGTGAAATAGAAGAAAAAACCCTTCCATTAAACCAAGTCCCTAACTATCGACACCAATTTATTAGAACAGTCAGTGGAATTACGCCAAAAGCTGGTTTAACCAGACCAGGTACACTAAATGACCTCATGGATTTGGTTAGAAAAGACGAAAATGATCCTGATGCTGGAATTCCTTTACTAGACTTTGACAGCGTAAGTGAATATTATACTATCTGTATGGCATTTGGTTTGATAGACTCTGTCCAAAAGAATCTTACATTAAAAACATGGACCGCAGATAAGGAGAGCGGACTTGGTACTTTTTATGTAGCATTCTACGACATGGATACTTGCTTAGGAATTGATAATGCTGGAAAGAAAGTGAACTACACTGCATTCTCTGATTATTGGACAAAGAATGAATCAGAATCAGATGGAACAAGTACTAGTGAAACAACCTCAAGTGGAACCGTAAGTTATAAAACAATTACACCAATTTCAGCTACAGTCTACAGAGACTATTCCCCTTCTGGAGGAGAATACTTCGACGTTGCTAGTTCCTACCTATTTGCGATACCTAAATACGCAACTTATATTGCAGGAAAACTTAATCTTAATGCAAGCGATAGTGCGTTTACAGAAAAAATTACAAACTGGCCAAGGCAACTCTGGGAAAAGTGGAGATCGAGAAGAAATCCGTCGGATCATAAAATAGGTTGTCTAGAATCCGCTGACTATTTTATAAAGACTTATTTCTCTAATAACTTAGGATCAGTTGGCATTCCATTGATTAATGCAAATTACAGAGCAAAATATTTAGTTCAATTGTACTATTCAGGTGATACTACAAATTCTAAAGATGAACTTGGTAAGTTTAATGGAACACGCATCGCTAGAGTAAAAGAGTGGTTAAATAATCGTCTTCACCTCCTAGATGCATATTTTAACATAGCAAGAGGTGTAAATAATCCTATAATGTTCTATAGAGAATGTAATGAGGAAATAGATGGAGAAATGCAGACATTCTATAAGTATACTTCTACGGAAGAAGATACTAGCGCAGACCATTATATGTCAGAACCTACTATTTCAGAATACACGTCCGCTACTAACCCAGATGTTTATATAAACTCGGATATTTTTGATAAGCTTTCTCTACAATCAAGTATACCTTTTGTCGTTACTGTACGTGCTAAAGAAAACTCACCTCTTATTATAACATGTGCAAACTGGACGAAGAGATATCTTATTGGTGGTAATAATTATTATCAAATCCCAGTCCCTGTATCAGGAACCCAGGCATATAGATTATTAGGTTCAAAAAACTGGACCTATATGGACAGTATTAATGGATTTCACTTAGATGGTACATTTTATATAAACACTCAATATATAGATCAACTTGTGGGAGATGATAATTCATCAGAGGCGAAAGAACTGACCTTTGATAATAGCGCTACCGATAATATCCTTATGCCTTCATTGAAGACAATCAGTTTAACTAGTCCTAAATATAAAGGTACACTTAAATTAGTTGGTACAAACTATACTAACTTAGGTACAATTGATTTAAGTAATTCTAGAATAGGTTTAAACATGCAAAACACTACTTGTACGGAACTTAATCTATCTAACGTAAATGGGTCAAATAATCAGTATAATATAGTGGATTGTCTAAATCTTTCAAAAATTACAATCGTGAGTGCCTATATGTCCTCGCTAATAATAAAGCCTATCCATCCAGATATTATTACTAAAAACTGTGAAACAAGCTTTGGTAAGGTAACTAGTAGTAATGTAATTAACCTAGCAAATATTACACCTACTACTTCCAATAATCAAAACACTCCTTTTGGAAAAACAGGCTCTGGATTTTATCTAAAAAATACTCATATTCGTGAAATAAATATATCGAATACTAAAATTAATGAAGATAGATCCAGAATAGAGATTGATGGAGACGACACCTTGTATAGCATAACGATTGCAGGATTTTCGGTGGTTGTGATAAAGAATTGTCAGAATCTTAATAAGATAAACATATCCGACCCTGAAGCAGGTATTGGTGGCGATAAGCTGAGAAGACTATGTATTCAAAATTGTGGTAATGCTGGTACAGACTTAACTATAAATTCTACAGAAAGAGGACATCTGAATTTAACGGATTTCTCTGACCTAAACTTTGTGAATTTTAGAGAATGTACCAACATAACTAGCATTGAGTTTAGCAATACAGGGGTTTATCTGGACTATGACGCTTTCTATTCCGACAGTAATCTAAGTACCATTGATGGAAAAGCCTATATAATAGGTACTACTACCACTGGAACAAGGATCAGACCTACCTTCTATCTTTGTAAAAACTTTAAACTAACGAAAAGTAATGGAACTACTTGCTGTGATTTATTTGTCATAGAACAAGCAGTATCTCTTAATAGTACATTCTCTATTGGAAATAGTATTTCAAAAGAAGGCGAAGGAAAAATAACACGAACTTTGGCTAAAACATTTATAGAAAGAATCCCAACAAATAACAACATTACCGATATAACCAACATGTTTTGTGGAAATAGAATTGAGTATAATGAAACACTATTAGTTAGTGACATAAAATCTACGAAAAACTACATAGACATGTCGGTTTTTAAGAAAGTAACAAACGTAAGTGGGGCTTTTAACTATAATTTGATTAGTGCTTGGCATCCTAAATGGTTCTCATTCGGAGCAGACGTCGATACCATTAATTCCTTTGAAAACTACATGGGTAGAGAGACTTCTACTACAGTTACCACAGTAATGAATGTTTTCTATGATATTATAGAAAAAATTAGAACAATAGGAGCAAATAACGCCAATACCTCTGGATACCAGTATGTTAGATTAAAGATAATCTCGGATAATAAAAGCAATCCTACAGTCATAGACCATTTTAAAGCATCTGACTTCTTCTTCCCAAGTAAAGAAGAAACAACACGTTACCCTACTAAGGTAGAGACCCTACAGCTCATTAGTTTTAGTGGTGATGCTATAGTAGATTTTAGTGGTTTGTTTAGTTACGGACATTGGAATAGTCTAAATACGATCTATAGATTTGAATTTGAAACTACCAATACAAGCGGAAATAGTATTAGAGTAAATAATATTATGGGCTTAGACGGTCTATTCAATCTTGGATATCTTGAAGTAACCTTGCCTCCTTTAGAAGGAGGTATTTTGGACTCTTTTAGAGTAGATTTCGATTCTCCGTTAACAATTACCAGTAGATTGGATGGTTTAACTTATACAGGACAAACTTTTATTGATCTATATGGTTTTGTAGCTTGGGAAAATTACAGAGGCAAGACTGTAGATTTCTTTAGAAGAGAATATACTTCAAGTGGATACTCAGATTGGGATGAGGGTAACTTCACAATAAGAAAGTACATATCCTACGATAACTTTAAAAGTCTGTGTGGAATACTATTTAACAGTAATTGTAATTGGACCGGATTTAGTAACCTATTTAGAAATTGTACAGTCGTGGCTAGTCCAGATCAGCACGTTGTTATAGAACTTACTGATAAAGATACTAGTGAAGATGATAGTTTAAGCATGACGGGGGTTAAGTCAATTAATTCAATGTTTGATAATTTCCGTATCATCAGAAAACAACCTGGCTACACTATTACAAAGGAAGATTTAGTTGATAGCAATTATTTAGAAAGTGAATACGTAGAATTTAACTATGATAGACTATTAGGTATCTTTCCAAGCCTGACAAGTGCTGCTTTTGCGTTTAGAAACGTGAAATTTAAAAGAGCATTGCCAATTGATTTTTGGAGGAAAAGGAAAAAAACAACTGAAGACGTTTATATAAAAATAGATGATAGTGGGTTGGATATATATCAAAGTCCTGATGAAAACTATTTTAATAATGAAGTTTTAGGAAGATATTTTAAAAAAGCCACGCTATACACGTATAGTTATAACCTAGATTTAGAAAACCTACAGAGCTGTTTTTATAATACTAAGTGGTTTTATGGAATAGAAAATGGAGAGACTATTCAGGCTAAAAACTTTAATCCAGAACAACTAAGTGATGTTCCTAAAAACTCAATAGTTATTGATTCTACTGGAGAAGTTATAGATGAGGTTGGCTACTACTATTATAAGTTGGCAAGTGGAAGTAACAATGCCGAAATTGGCGGCACTATTACAAAAATCTATTATTGGACACTTACAAAGCAAGTAAATGGTCTGGAATCATCTACGGAATTCTCTGACATAGCAGAATTAACTCCAGAATCTAATCCTGAGGGTATAGGAGAATATGTAGAAGAGTGTACAATAAACGGATCGGGAGACACTATTAAGAACTACTCAGTATCAAATACTGCTAACGCCATTAGTAGATCCTTCATTGCACCAGATATCCTTTATCCAATAAAACCTAACTGTTCACTTAGAAACACGTTCTATTCAGATGGTTCAGATTCAATGGAGGGATTGATTCCTAAAAATCTATTAAAAAATTCAACTTCACCTAATATTAACGGATTATTGACTAACCAATCCATTATTCCTAGGAAAATAGGCGTTCTTGAACAGACTGACTCGTCAAATCCTCCTAAAGTGGAAAGAGTTAGCTATTATACATTCGTTCCCGAGAACTTTACTCGAATAACATCATTAGAGGGCGCATTTAAGTTTAAAATACTATTACCTAATAGTAGCACAGAAAGTGGTGATACTATTTCATACAGTAAATACTACATATTGCTGAATACTTCTTTTAAGAATAATAGGTCAAGTATTACAGCTTTCAGAAATCCTTTCCCAGAATACTGCATAGATGGTGACAATACAACGGTGGGACTCTGGAGAACTAGTACGAATGGATGGTATAACACTGCGAATACTTCATATGATAAAGTCCTCTACTACGGTTTAATGTATAACCCAGAATACGATACTAATGGTGTTTTGGTAGGAGGTTCGGAAGGTATTGATATTTCAACCAGTGGATTTAGAAATGCAACCTTCGACAATATGTTAACAGCTGGAGGAACGAGTAATAAAGGTAAAGGTACTGTAATAATGAGATACTTAACAGGTTATTTATTTAGTTATAATACAACACTAAACCAAATCAAGAGAGCTGCAACCAGTTCTTCTAGTTCGACTCTTAATCCTATATTTGGTACTTTCTATCATTATCAGTATCAAAATTGTGAAAACTTTACTAACAAAGCACTAATTCTTCCAGGAATAACGGGACAGCCAGGAGCATTTAATAATAGTAACTTTATAGCATTCAGTTATGACTTTTTAGTACATAAATCACAATTACCTCAAGGAAATAAGAATAATTATGACGAGTTTATAAAAAGTTCTGACCCTAATGCAAAAGTCGTACTATATCCTCGAGATTAATCTAACTAAACATTAAGCAATGCCAAGTTATATAGGAACAAATTTCGCATATGATGCCAAAGACTTCCTAGATGACCGTATATCAAAGGCTCGCAGTAAGGCAGACTTGAAGAACTGGGACACTGATGTTCCAGAGGGATTTGAGATCTGTCTCTGCGAGTCCCCTGATACGGGAGGAGTCTGGTATTATTATGATTCAACAAAGAGCTTGGAAGAAACTGGGCATTGGATTCCTAGGGTATCTAGTAGCAGTGAGAATTACGTAAGTGATAATCAAGCTGCTAGTATTTCCCTAGTCCAATCCGTAGTTGATTCAAGTCTCTCAGATTTTAAAAGTAAACCAACGATAAAGGATATTAAGGTTATTGGTACTAATCCAGTGGAAGTAGGAAGTACTGGGCCACAACAGAAATTACAATGGGCAATCGAATATTCTAAGCTAACCTGGAGTGCAGATACGTCTGGTACTGTTAGGTGGAAATTAGAGAAAGACGAAAGCTCTGATATACAGCCACAGTCTATTACAATTACAGAAAATGGAGTTGTTGCCGCTACCTTAGCAGAAAATAGTACTAGTTTCGCAACCACTACTTCTCCAAATTATTGGATAAATAATTTTAATCTTAATGGGAGTAGTACGTTAAAAACAGGAGAAGTAAAAAGTTTCACCTATAACGTAAGTTATGTAATAAAAGACCTAGGTATTACACTATCTGGAGGAGCAACTTATTATGTAAGACTTAGAAGATATCGTGGATTAGCTAAGGGAGATAGTTTAAGAGGTATAGTAGTAGGAAATACTTATGATTATTACAGTAGTAATGGCCCTTTTGTATATAACGTAAGCAAAAGCAGTGACCTTAATGAAGGATATAGCTCCTGGAATGTAACCTTTAATTGTAATGGTGGATATCACCCTTACTTTCTTATTCCTGTAGCTAATTATGGCAGTGTCATTCCAGAAAATACAAAAATGAATGTTGGTGGTTTTGACATGACTGATTTTACAGTAAAGAGCATCAATATAATTAATCAGCATGGAGTGACTGAGCCTTATTACCTACTATATCTAAACAACGAACAGAACGGTACTTTAACAATAAAATATTAATTTATGTTAGTAATTTTAGATCCAGCGCACGGAAGCAATGTATCTGGTAAATGTAGTCCAGATAAGAAATTAAGAGAATATCTTTGGTCCAGAGAAATGCTGGGGAGAATAGAGAAGAGATTAAAAGCTGTTGGAATTGATTCTGTCTGGGATTGGACAGGAACAACTGAACCTGGCCTGACAAAGAGATGTACCTTAGCTAATGCTATCGCTAAGAATCACTCGGGTAAATCAATCTTTATCTCTTTTCACGTTAATGCAGCAGGAAGTGATGGAAAATGGCATACAGGCAAAGGATGGGAAATTTATGTTTCCAATAATGCCAGCTCATCTTCCAAAAAGCTTGCTTCATATATAGCAAATGCTGCCAAAGCAACAGGTCTTAAGATAAGAACAGAAGATCCTGGCCGCTTATATAAAGTTGCTAGGTTTACTGTTCTGCAGAAAACTTCCATGCCAGCTGTTTTGGTTGAAAACTTATTCCAGGATAATAAGGAAGAAGTTGATTACCTATTAAGTGAAAAAGGAAAAAATACTCTAACAGAAATTGTAATTAAAGGAGTATGTGATTACTTTGGAGTAGAATATCATGAGTAAAACAATACAAGTTATAAGTCAAGGAGGAGTAGATATTTTTCCTGCTACGGTAGTTGATGGAGTTGGATTTGAGCCCGCTAGATGTTCATTATCCAAACTCCTCGACACCTATAATGTTTCAACTCTTTGGCCATTGGAGGAAGGTTATTATACAATAGGAACCGCAGTAACAGTTCTAGAGGATAACCTAGAATCTTCTCAAAAGATTCCTGGAACTAAAGTGGGATTCCTAAACTCTAATGGCTCTTATGAAGAGTGGGAATATTTCGGCGGCAACTTTGCATTTACAAATACTAGTGGATGGAAACGAGTAGATTCTATGGTACTACAGGATCTCCTAGATACCGTGTATCCCTTAGAATCTACTATATCAGCATCAATTGACCTCGTTGGAGTAGGGGAATCTTTACAAGGAAGACTCTCTTGGTCTGTTAGTAGAGGAGGAGCTGATGTAAGTGGAGCCGCAGTGAAGAAATTAAATGGTGCCGTAGTAGATGAAACAGATGGAAAAAATTTAACACTCTTCTCTAATACTAATAAGACTGATGCATATACATTTTCTGCCACATATCAGGGAGTTGAAAGTACTAGTACAGTAGAAATAGCTTATGTACACAAAAGCTACGTAGGTTTAATTAATGCAGATATTGAAGAGCCTACCGAAAACCAAGTAACAGGACTAGACAGCTATACTATAAAAGAAACAAACTTCTCAAGAACATTCCCTAACCTAAATTATCAGAAAGTATGTGCAGCATTTCCCGCATACCTAGGAGATGTAGAGTCTATAAAAGATGCCAATGGATTTGAGTACATTGACTCCTATACTAAAACAACTCTAGACATAGGCGGAATAACTTATAATGTCTATGTCCTAACTAATGCAACGACAATTACAAACTTTACACAAGTATGGCTCTAAAAATAGGTGATAATATAAGTTATCAAGGTAAACAACCCAATTTTTCCAGGGATACATTTACAGAGCTTCAAGAAATGGTAAGATTTCCTGAAACCTCCCTAGATGAAGGCCATATTTCTTTGTGCCTAGAAACTGGAAAACGTTATATCTTCTATTCCACGAATACGATAGATCCTGTTCTTGGAAGATGGAGATTAGTTGTTGACACTGCATTGGACGCCACCTCTGAAAATCCTGTACAAAATAAAGTTATATATCAAAAATTTCAAGACCTAGAAACAAATACCAGCGATTCTCATACTGAGCTAGAGCAAAGGGTTATTGATAATGAATTAGTAAACTCTGCCAGCTTAAATGACCTAAATGATAGGCTGAATGATACCGAAGAAGTCTTAACTACTGCAATAAATGAAATTAAGTCGGACTTAGATACAGAATATACGATAAACGGTCATCCCCTGAATGAAAAATCTATAAATCTTACTGCAGAAGATATAGGACTTGGTAATTATGCTGACTATACAAATCCCCTTGACTTACCTATTTCGAGAGCTACACAAGAGGCTCTTACTACAAAAGTTGATAAGGTAGAAGGAAGTAGATTAATTACAGAAACAGAAGCTACTCAACTTGCTAATCACCTAGAAGATAATAATAACCCTCACCAAGTTACAAAAAGTCAACTAGGTCTTGGCAGCTATCCAGAGAATCCACTAGACCTTCCTATCTCAACTGCTACACAAAATGCTCTTAATGATAAACTTCCTAAGACTGCAAAAGTAAATGGTCACACTTTCTCCACCGATTCAATACCAGAGATTACACTAAGTAAAGCTGATGTTGGCCTAGGTAGTGTTAATAATACCGCAGACCTAAATAAACCAGTGTCACTTGATACTCTGGCTGCTCTTGATAAAAAAGTTGATAAGGTAGAAGGTAGTAGATTATTAACCAGTGAAGAAGCTGAAATAATTGCTGGAATAGAAGATAACGAAAAAGTTACTGCTGCAGCATTAATCGACTTAGAAAATAGGAAAGTTGATAAGGTAGATGGAGGTAGATTAATCAATGAAGAAGAAATAGCTAAGATAGCAGGTTTAGCTAAGAAAGAGAAAGTAATTGCTGCCGCTTTGGTTGACCTAGAAGAGAAAAAAGTCGATAAAGTTGAGGGAAGTAGACTTATTAATGAAGACGAAATAGAAGAAATCGCCGGAATTAAGGATACTGAAAAAGTTGTAGCAAATGCAATCCTAGACCTTAATGAAAGACTAGTTGCTCAGGAAAGAATTCTACCCATTACACACGAAATGATAGATTATATGATGCTATGAAACTAATAGGCGCTGGTTTAAAAGTAACAAGTCCCGCTGGATTATGGGAATATCCACAATTAATTGGGGCTTCTGTTAAGATTGCAAGTAAGTCTGTAAGTAGTGGATTCTTTGCTGTAGATTCAGAGGATATCTATACAATAAAAGAAATTGGTTTTAGAATATCTAAGTATGGTAAATCCTATACAGTGGTTACATTAAATGAACTACCTGGAAAAGAATTTGCTTGGAAAGACTTAGAAATAATAGGTCTCCCATTCTGTATATACTGTCCCGCCATTTGTGGAGGATTTTGCTGTGGAGGAGCTATCTGTGGCTATAACATAGGTAACATCCCAGGAGAACACGAAATTAATGTTGCCGATTATGACAACTTTGAGAGAGTTAATGAAGGTGGATATATGTATAGAATCTATGGATATGGAGACAGCGGTGTAAAAAATAAAGAATAAATAGGTGTATCTCCAATAAAAGGGGATACACCTCTCCTAAGAAATATTAAACATGAAGACTTATCAGAAAACAAAGTGGGTGGATAATAAGACACCAGTTAATGCTAAGAACCTAAATAAAATAGAAGATGCTATTAGTGACCTATATGACTCTATGGGTAACGGAAATGCCGTACAGTCACAGACAGTAAAGAAACTAGAATGGGTTACAGGAACAGTAGAAGAACCTGAAGATAATGTCCTCTATTTTATTTTATCAGAAGAAACAGGAAAACTATCTTCAATCCAAATCGGATCGAACACAATATATACGGTTGAATAATGGCAAATACAGAATACAGATTAGACTATGAAGGACTTTCCTACTTTTGGAATAAACTGAAAACTTATATCGGTGATCAGACTGGAGAACTAGAAGCTGCACTGGAGGATACTCTTGAAGCTATCAATACGTTAAAGTCTGGGGTAGAAACACATGAAAATACTGATACAGTAATTGCTTCTCTGACACCAAATGTTTTACATACCTGGGGAGAAATTACCTCATTAACAATACAAGCATTAGCTACTCCTACGGACAACACTAGATATAATGAATATATGATACAGTTTTCCAGTGGCTCTACCGCAACCGTTCTCGACTTTCCACCAACATTAACGTGGCTGGGAGGAGTACAACCTACTACGAGAGCAGGAAAAACATATCAAATTAGTATAGTAAATAACTTAGCCGTAATGGGAGAATTTTAATTATGAAAAATTTTAACAGCTATAGAGGGGGGGGGGAAAATTTAAATCCCTATAATAGTCATTCCCTAGAAGGGAGGACTATATGAGCGAGTTTAGAAGAAGATTGTTAGCGGCAAATGCACCTTATAGGCTCATAGACTATATCGTTAATAGCAATCAGAGCTCACGAATAATTACTAACTGTGCGCCATTAGACGACAATAACTATAAGTTTGAAGTTGATTGTTATGTAGAAGCAAGAGATACAAGCAGAGAATGGGGTATAATTTTTGCCAATGCTGGTACTGATACAGTAAATAAAAAGTGACGCGTAAATTTTAATAATAGTAATAATATGTTAAGAGCATTACTAAATTCAAATTCTAGTCAAAATGTATATATTAGTAATGGCACCAGTTATGTAGGAAAAAGACTGTTTATCACATTAACACCAACACAATTTAAGGTAAATAATCAAATAGCAAATGCATCTAGTAATAAAGGTGGAACTTGGATTGCAGATAATTTTATGCAAATAAATGAAGATACAACCAATGCTCCTATAATAAGATACTATGCTATAAATGCATATTATAACAATAATCTCATTCACCAATATAAACCTTGCATTACATCTAATGGTATATATACAATGGTTGATGTAATAAATAATTATATATGTGAAGTTAACGGTAATGCTTAGAGCGGTAACTAAACTCATACACCCTCAATAGGCTTAACATTAATTAAAAGCGATTTATTATAAATAATAACAATAAAATGATTGGAAATTATAAAATAGACTTATCCAATGAACATCAGCCAGAGATACAATTAATAGGTACCTCAGGTAAATATAATACCTGGCGAATATACTTCTTAGTAGAAGAACTTGAGCCTAGAGTAGAGACAAAGACCGTCTATGAAGAGGTTCATACAGGTATACCGGAGCCAGAACCAAATGTTGATTCATCTTTTGACGGTTCAGAGGATAAAACAGTTGTATCATCATCTTGGGACTTAGGAGAAACTCATACAGTATCAAGAGTTATTGAATATACTGTAAGAACATTTAAGGCTAAGTATGTTGATGTAGAAAAACACATTAGCATAACAAATCCAGACCCAGTTGAACTCCTGAAGGAAGTCATGTTTGCCCAAATTGATGTATATGATAAGAGTGAAGAAGTAAATAGTTTCTTCCTAAATGGGGCTAAAGTTTGGCTAGATAAAGATACTAGGGTTGGTCTCATGAATAGTATTTCTATTCAGAAACAGATGGGAATGGAAAGTACCACACTTTGGCTTAATACAACGCCCTTCACATTAAATTGTGCCCTAGCATTACAATTACTAGGGGCCTTAGAAATATATGCTTGTGAATGTTTCAATAAAACCGCAGAGCATAAACTAGGAGTACAACTATTAAGTACCTTGGATGAAGTTGCTTCTTATGATTTCAAACAAGGTTACCCAGAAAAATTAAACTTAACAGTATGATAACTACAATAGCCTCCTTTATTATATTTATCCTATATATAATTTATATCTTATTGAAGGCTAAAGAAATTCCTATTTCAGTATCCAGAACATACTATTACTTAACATGGAAACCAGCTTTTACTCTCATAATATGGCTCGTTGGTCTATTACTCCTCCCAGAATTTATGGATGCAGCTAAAAATGCTCCCACACAGGTTATACCATTTGCTACTATCTTTGGTGTGTTCTTAGTGGGTGCTTCTCCACAAATTCTAGAGGATAAGGCTGAAAAACAGGTACATATGATAGGAGCTGGCCTAGCAGGAATATTCTCCCAACTATGGGTTATGTTATATGGAAACCAATTATTTCTATTTGATTGGATATTACCTGGAGCGATACTATTCTGGACACTAGGGAAGAAAAAAACTAATAACCTAGAGGAAGAATTAGATAAATTTAAATTCACCTTCTGGGTTGAATTAATATGTTTCATTAATATTTACCTCAGCTTATTATGTTAAATAAAATATTAGATTTTCTTGGAACTATTCCACAGAGTAAAATTCTACATTTTACTGCAGGATTGATAATATTTCTCATTGTATATGGAATAGGAAATCTCTTGGGTTTTATAAATATAAACCACGCTAGGGTTATAGCCCTAGTATCAGTAGTTATAATAGGAACCTGGAAAGATTGGTACTATGATAAGAAATTTGGGAGAAAGTCAGATTGTTGTGAAATGACAGCTACCGATATAGGTGGTTTTGCTGGACTAATAATTAGCTATCTCTTATAAAAATTACTTGGGTAATCCTAGGGAAATTACTCTGGGATTACCTTAATTCCTTACGTGTGTATTATAAAATTTCAAGAAACATGAAAACAGAAAAATTATTAATTGTACCAGATGTTCATGGAAGAACGTTTTGGAAAGAACCAGTTTACAAGTGGAATGGAGACATCGTATTTCTTGGCGATTATCTAGACCCTTATCCAGACGAAGATATTAGCTTCAATACAGCTCTTCGCGGATTAAGAGATATAATTGAATTAAAAGAAGCAAATCCGAGTAGAATTACGCTTCTCTTAGGAAATCACGATATTCATTACATCTGGGAAGAAGCTCCAGTCAGCACAAGATTTTCGAGAATGTTCGAAGACGAAGTAGCTACTTTATTCAATGATTATCGTCCAGATTTTCAAGTAGCGAAGATGATTGAACAGGACGGCAAATTCTTTCTCCTTACTCATGCTGGTCTAGTCAAGGGCTGGTTTGATCAGAATGAATTGACTGTACCTGAGAAGACCGAGATAGAAGATATGCTAAATAGGATGGCAGAGACTAGTAAGGGAAAAGCGATGCTCAGTCAAGTAGGTTATAGTAGATGGGGAGACTCTCCGTTTGGAGGACCAATGTGGGCAGATTTCTTTGAAGATCACCTGGATTATCCTATCATACCTGATATATATCAGATTGTAGGTCATACGGGTAGTGTTTATGGATATGACGAACAGGCTTGTATGAAAAAGAACATTGCCTGCATTGACAGGAGAAAAGCGTATATATTAGAAGGAGGAAAATTAAAAAATGCTACTGGAGAAAACTGAAGGATGTGTATGTTGGGGTAGGTATGTAGATGATAAATCCCTCGAAGAATTATCAGAAGAAGAGAAAAATAATTTACTTCAAGTCTTAAAAGATCAATTAACTTTAAGCGACTTAAATGAAGTATTTGACTTAATCTTAGATAATCATTATACAGATTACGAATCCGACGACAAACCATGTGAATGCTGCGGAGATTACGTATGCACATGGAAACTTGAAATAAAAAACCTAGGGAATTAATCCCTAGGTAATTTTTTTAATCTTCCTTTAACATAAATAATCATTCCGTCATTTTCGGCTAAACTATCTCTCTTTTCAATAAATTTTGTAGGTAAATTAGAAATAGTTCCCAAGAACTTCGGACAATAGCACTGAAGAAATCTTATAAGTGGTGGAGTATACTCATTCACTTCCCTACCCACATCATGAATATACATAGACAATACACAACCATTATATCTCGACATAGGGAATTGAAAATCTATATAAGGTAAATGCTCCTTACCACCAGTAACTTCACTTTTGTAATAAATCCTATCAGTACAACAACTAGTTATAGTATTTTCCGCAATATTAATAACAATTGGTTTCTCTATCGTACTATGGGGCATGAAGAGCAATAATTCAAATTTAAGCTTATGAATAGAAACATAAAATTCTGAACTCTTATCATAGATTATAGTAGCGCCTAATTTAATTATTCTCATCAAGATATCATCAGTTGAAACTGCAATTCTATCTTCCGTAAGGAGAAACCAATCCATTGATTCTAGGAATTTCTCTAATCCTAATATATCATTGTCAGTTAATTTACGGCTAACTACATATGTCTTTTCTATTTTAGCCAAGTTTACCCTACTTAACATATTCTTACACATATGTAGAGAATATGTAACACTAACCTTAAATGACGAACTCATTGCAACCTCCTCTAAAATATATTCTAAACTGTTCTGGAATTATAGGAGAATGTGCTAGGATTACATTATAACACTTACTCTTCAAGAAATTAGGACATACCTTATATAGCATACTAAGTATACCTAAACAGGTAAAACTATACTTTTCCCTTATTTGATTATAATCAGAGTAACCATCAACAAAATAATACTCTGCTTTTACACCACTATCAATTCCAGTATGATGTAAGAACCAATAATCACCAAAGCCGTCATCCTTAAAAAATACTCTGGGAAATTGTTCCTTATATCCTTCAGTATCTAAATACCAGATATCTGAAAGTATATCATCTAAGAGACTAACTTCTGGAGTAACATAATATGTTTTTGTAGAAGTCAGGAATATAAAATTCCCTGGCATCCAGTCAAGCCGATTAGCCTGACATAACCAATCATCCACATTTATTGCCACTTTATCATCCTTGTAGATAAACCACTTGATATCTTTAGATGTTAAGTGCTCCGTTAACTTAAATATATCTTGGAACTCAGTATTATAAAATGCAGTAGTTACAAAATATACTTCCTGAATATCTGCCAAAAGTAATTCTATCATAGTTCTATTTCTTCTCCATCAAATATCGCTTCTACATCCTTTGTGAAGATTTCTTGACTTAATCCAAACAAAGAGGCCGTCAACCTTGATGCTATATAAGCATAATCATCTGGCAATTCATCTGAATTTAAGTCCTGGTGCCTACATATAACTTGTTTAGTATACCCATCACCTACTTCCATAAAAGATCGTATCTTAAAATGTTCATCATTGAACAAAGAAACATTTCTTGATGGCACAGATACATAGGTCTTTTCCATCTTAGAAAAATCTGACATAACATGGATTTCTTCGACACTGCTTTTAGGATCCTCTTTATGAATTAAATCATAAAGATTTTTCCAAATGTATTCACCCTGATAATATTTTCCACTAATCCCAATAACTAATTGAATAGGTCCACAAATATCCCAAATATATCTGGACTTTTCAGAAAGTGAACTGATTAATTTATAGTTTCTTAACCGAGTAATATCACCTGCTGTAATAGCAACTCTATCACTCTTACTCAAGAACCACCTAGCACCAACAAGATCAAGTGCATCACACCTGTAAGTTAATGCACCGTAATCTCTATACCTTTGAAGTAAGAAATAAGTTTCTATCTCTTCTTTTGCTCTAAAGTTTATCATTATCATGATGTAATGGGTTTACTAAATCTAATAATTCAAAGAAATTAAAAATATTTAAAGGTAATGAACTGGCAGGAATCGTGATTAGAGGATACGATGATGTATAATCAGCTCTCACAGCAGTATCCGATATCCTATTCTCTAGGTATACTCGATACTCATATAATAACGAGATTTGACAACCAATATAATCCTGTTTCGCAAAAAAGTTATTTATATCAAGATTAGTATGAACTAACTTTTCCTCTCCATTAGTACTAATTAGGATAAGGTGTCGTATATATACACTTTTAATTAGTAAACTTTGAATTATATCTGGGATTATTGCCTTCAACTGTATATAGTGAATCGCAGAAATCATGATAACATCCGGATCATATTCAATTCCACCTGAATAAGGAATACCTAATTTCTCCAATTCCATGGCGAAATTAAACTGATGTTCATCCTTATCTTTGCCATGAAATCTCATTTCAATAAACGAATTTCTTCTATGTTTATCTAAAATAATTTCTTCTTCCATAGTCTATACCCTTCTCGTCTTTTCATGTACGATTTATAAAACTCAGTGTCTAGTATACCTAATCTATACATACTTAAGAAAGCATAGACATCCATATTTGTCTCTACACTATTAAAGATCGTGTCTGGAGTTATGGCAGCCTTAAGTTCCTGACCAACCTCTCGATATATAACAGTTGCCTTGTTATTACTAATATCTACCCAATAAGAAGTTACTACATTTAGATCTACTATTATAAACTTACCTGTTGCACGATATGCACTAATGAAAAAATCCCAATCTACAACTTCGCTTTCATCATCCTTCAAGTAAAAATGTTCAACTTTTACATCCAAAGGAATTTTCTTATACTCTGGATATATACTACATAACTGTATATAATTAACCATAGATATAACTATAGCATCTGGATTATATACAATTCCGCCTGAATAAGAAATTCCCAATTTCTCTAAGTCCTCTACCAGACCTAATTGCATGACATCTTTACTTTTTCCCGTAAATATAAATCTAATATAGTAAGGCCTTCTAAATTTATCTATAAGGATACTTCCTATAGATTCAGGCATTAATAAGTATTTTTCTGCTCTATCCATTCTTCACCTAAGATATCAAGGTTTAATAGATCTCGATAAACTTTCTCAAATGTTACTCTCATTGAGAATATACGTAAATTGTTGTGAACTTTAATTATCTCAGACTTACGAAAATCATCCTCGTAATACTTAATAATATATCTTCCTGCGCATGCTCCCCAAAGATAAACCCTAAACGTTACTCTAACAGTTTTATTATCCTTAGTTCCAAGTTTAATTGATTGACTAATTTCAATAAAACATTCATCTGCAAAATAATTTCCCAGACTACATGAAAGTCTAAAAGGTATCTCAACATTGTTCACTAGGTCTATCTTACAGTAACTAATATCTACTGTTAAAGCAGGAGAGCTTAAGATCATTAATTTATATTTAGGTAACAGTTCTCTAAGTTGAATATAATTCACCGTAGATAACATAATAGTGTCTGGATCTTCATCAATTCCATTTGAGTACCCAATTCCTAATTTCTCTAAGTCACCTACAAATGAAAGTTGAGCGGGATCTTTACACTCACCACTAAACTTTAGCTTAACATAAGAATTTCTCCTACAACTATCTAATTGTACCATACATATCTTTCATGTATTATTTCTGAAAATTTATCGCATAATACGTCAAATCTCAGAAGATCACTTAAAATAGAAAAAGGCAACTCCTCAATATGTTCTGGTAAAATCTGATCAACATATTTTACACCTGTATCACCACCTTTTCTCAGAATATGCTTAGATTTACCCTTACTTAAGTCAATCCAATATGAGTCTATCTCTCCTTCATCACAAATAATATAATTCTGCAATGCTTTGTAACGTCTTAATTTACTTTCCAACTTAAAAGGAACCTCAACGTTATTGATATAATCGATAGAACAAAACCCTAATATTGAAAAATCACCCCACAACTTCGTACGATAGCATTGAACTAGCTCTCTTATCTGAAGATAATGAACCGTAGATAACATAATAGTATTCGGATCGTAAACAATGCCCCCTGAATAGGGTATACTATACTTTTCCAGGACTCCAGCAAAGTATAGTTGATTCTCCTCCTTCTTAAATTTCAACTTAATATAAGAATTTCTCTTAAACTGATCTATTAACACGTAATTATTATTCCCAACATTAATTGCAGCAGTCATTGTAAACTATCTCGTAATTAAACTTAATGGGTATATCTCTTACACGTCCATTTAAATAATTAGACCCAAGTATATCTAGGTGAACCTTTGCCTGCTCGAACCCAAGCTTGTTATTTTCATTAGCATTAAATTCAGCCAACTTTCGTGTACTTCCTCCTTCATACGAAAAGAAAATATCGTCTGTCAAAGTTATAATAAAATTTTCTTTGATATATTTATAATTAATTATATCTCGAATACTATAATATTCAATTGATCTTATAGATTCATCAGGTAACGATAAATTACGAGTTAGATCTAAAGATAGCTTACCTTTTTGTTGATTTGCTATAACACGTAATAGTCCCTCCTCCGCAGAAGGATAACTTAGGTAACCCTTACCTCTAAAATCTATCAATAACTCCCTATTACACAGGGGTAATGGTAAATTTCCCCAAAGATAAGGATCACTTATGTATTTATGTGTAGGTATTAATATATACTTTTCATCCCTCGATAAACTCCAGGGGAACTGATAAATATCAAACTCTTCTGTAATTGCTATTAACCGAGGATAATTATTTTTAGTTTCAATTGCAAAAAATGACTCTAAAATTTCTTCTCGTTTTAATTCTACTACCATAAATATTATAAATAATTAACATAAATAAGGGAATGAAACCCTTACTACTGTACTATAAATTTCAAGCTATTATGTTAAAATCTACAGAACCAAAGTATTCCTATGGCGATATTTTTATTAAGCCAGCAGTACTCAGTGACGTCAAGCATAGAATTGATTGTCACGCTTACACTAGTGAAGGATCTCTCCCTATTTTTACAGCACCTATGGATACTGTAGTTGGGAAGAACTCCTTTAACATTTGGAAAGAAAATAAGATTATTCCCATTTATCCAAGAACTATTTCTTATTCTGAAAGAATTCGCTTTATGGAAAATGGTGACTGGACTAGTTTTGGGTTAGATGAATTTGTACAACTAACCACGAGCTATAATAAAGAACTGAAAGGAAAGATTCTAATTGAAATGGCTAATGGTCACCTGGAAGATCTTTATAAAATTGCAGGTGAAGCAAAAGAAAAGTTTCCTAACCTAACTTTAATGGTAGGAAATATAGGAAATGCTGAAACTTACAACATAGCCTGTGATTGTGAGATTGATTATATCAGACTTGGTATTGGCGGTGGATCTGGATGTATTACTGCGACACAAACTGGTATACATTATCCAATGGCAAGCTTAATACATGAAGCAGCAAGTAGAAAAATGATGAGGTTACAAGGTTTTCGTACAAAAATCATAGCCGACGGAGGAATTAGGAGCTATAAAGATATCTGCGTAGCTCTTGCCTTAGGTGCGGATTATGTAATGATTGGCGGATTATTATGCGGATTAAAAGAATCTGAAGCACCAATCATTGAAAACGAAGATGGATCCCTCTCAAAGAAATTCTATGGCATGGCATCTAGAGAAGGACAGACTGCTATGTATGGATCAAAAATAAAAACAGTTGAAGGAAAATCTAAACTTGTACCTATAACAGGAACTATTCCTGGATGGGTTGAGAATGCTACTGATTACATTAGATCTATGATGTCTTATATTGGGGCAAAAAACTTAGAGGAAATATATGAAAAGGCAGAATGTATAATAGGATCACAGGATACGCTCAACCGAATTAATAAGTAACCTCTCAATGCCTTATTAAAAGTAAACTAGTATTAATTTTAATTAGGAAAAGGTTATGAAAATAGAAGAAAAGAAACTACCGGTTTTTCTCCCGGTTGTACAAAAGAAAGAGAAAAAGACAAGGAAGTTAATTAAACTTCGCCAACTGATGGCGGGTATTAATTACATCGAACTCCCAGGATTTCCTGGATTCGTTCCAACTTATATCGGGGAGATAACCCTCTCATTCAAGGAGGCGTCTTCGATTTTTGGATCGAAAAAATTTCAGTTCAAGATTAATAAAGAAGGAAGGGTAGAGTGTGGATACACCACAGCCGAAGATGTAGAAATGTACCACTACCCAATCAATGAAGGTTTTCGCAAACCAGTAGACATTGACTTGTTTGCGAAAAAAGATGAATTTGAAACCTCCGAATACGAGTTTGATAGTATAACGTCGAACGTATTTCGGAGACACCAAGTAAAGAAGTTTGAAATGCCAGTTAATGTAAAAGTTAACGGCTATATCGAAGAAAAGATCATTATTGTGAAAATCCGTCACAATAACATGATCTAATACAGTACTATAAAAAGATGTACCCTAAAAAGTACGTCTTTTTTTTATTTTATGCAAAAAATCGCGGCTGTCGGTGTGGCATGAATAATGGCCCCTTCGGGGATAAAACTGAAGATATTATATATAATAATATTAAGATAAATGCATTCCATAGGGATCTCTCCTTTCAGTCAAGATCCACTCCAGCTAAAGCTGGGAACTTAAAATTATTTTAATCAATATTTTAACCTAAATTTGGAAATTTATATATATAACCATTAACAGTAGTAAAAATTGCATAAAATTATTTTAATCAATATTTTAACCTAAATTTGGAAATTTATATATATAACCATTAACAGTAGTAAAAATTGCATAAAATTATTTTAATCAATATTTTAACCTAAATTTGGAAATTTATATATATAACCATTAACAGTAGTAAAAATTGCATAAAAGGTTTTATCTCCCACTTTAACGCGAAAAACTCTTGTATAAAGTCATAAACCCTTTATTAGAAGAAATTAATATAAATTTACAGATTTTATGAATAAAAAGATTTTAAAAATCCCAGCAAATATTGAATATATTTCAGATTGGGAAGATTATAAGATAGAGGATTTTCCTCATATCTTAGATAAGCAAGTTCCAGGATGTGGTTATACAGAGTATTGTATTAGAAATGACCAGAATATAATTCTCTGTTCTCCAAGAAAGATTCTTTTAAAGAATAAGGCAAAGCAACATCCAGGAGAAGTATTCTTAGTTAGGTATCTTTTAGATGAACCCGAAGTTGATATTGATATTAGTAAACTTTCTAAAATTGATGGAAATTTTAGACAGAATATTAATATTACAAGTAATATTCAATTTTACAAAAAAGAATTTAAACTTAGGGAACAAGAGAAAAAGAACAGAGAAAAATTGGCTGAACAACTTAAACAGGAGCATGAAGAGTTAAGGCAAGGAATTCTTAATTATTGTCAAGAAAGAAAAATGGGTAATAAGCCATATAAGATCTTAGTTACTTATGATTCTTTCAGAAAAGTAAAGGCATTATTAAAAGATCTTGGTATCTTAGAAGAATTCCATATAGTAGTTGACGAATTTCAGAGCATATTTACGGACTCCTATTTCAAGTCAGAAACAGAGAATGAATTTCTCACTCAATTACGAGATTTAAAGAAGGTTTGTTATGTATCAGCAACACCTATTATGGAGAATTACTTAGATCAGATTGATGAATTTAAGAATCTCCCGTACTATGAATTTGACTGGATTAGTGAGGATCCTTCAAGATTAATCAGGCCAGTTATTGATATACATACTTTACAATCTATTACTTCAGTAGCTTCTGATATAATAAGTTCTTATAGAAAAGAAAAGGGGGTTTGTGAATTATCTTATGATCCCGAAACAGGAGAACAGAAATATGTTCAATCTAAGGAAGCTGTATTCTATGTTAATTCAGTTGAAAACATTATAAGAATAATCAGAAGTTCTAATCTTCAGCCTGAGGAGGTAAATATCTTATGTGCTGATACTGAGAATAACAGAAAAAGAATTCAGATGAAATTAGGTAAGGATTTTACTATAGGTGAAGTTCCATTAAGAGCAGAGCCTAGAAAAATGTTTACTTTCTGTACTAGAACTGTTTACTTAGGAGCTGACTTTTATTCGGATAATGCTAGAAGTTTTGTCTTTAGTGATGCTAATATTAATACCTTAACAGTTGATATTAGATTGGACTTACCTCAGATCTTGGGTAGACAAAGACTTGCTAGTAACCCTTGGAAAAACAAGATAACGGTTTATGTCAATCCATTATTTAAGAATAACGAAGTACCTAAAGATGAATTTAATAGAGTTTTGAAAGAGAAAAAGGACTATACAAATTCAATTCTAATGGCTTGTGAAAATATAAATTTGGAAGAGCAAAAGAAAAACTTTACAAAAGTCATGAAGAAGCTCTGTGAATACAGTAAATATAAGTATTGTTATGTATCTGCAGATAAATTAATATCTCCTAATGATACTAAGTCCGTAGACTTTGAATTAAAGTTTAATAACCTAGTATTCTTGTCAGAGAAGAGAGCATTTGAAATACAACAATCGGATTATAAAAATATGTTCTATGTTAAAAATGCTCTTAATACTGCTTTTAAATCAGGACTTCAATTCTCTGAGGTTGAGAGGATATCTGAGGAAATCCTGAGTCAGGTTAATAAACTCCCTAGGTTTTACGAAATGATGAAGTATGTCTGTGAAAGATTAGTAAAAGAATCTCCAGAAGTACGTGAACGAGTTTTAGACCAAGTACCTAGGTATGTAAGAACATTCTACTTAACGGTTGGCCCTGAGAGATGTAAAGCTCTTAGTTATAACTATGGCAGAATCTATAATGAATTCAATAATATGATCTTAGTTGATCAAGCGAAAGTTGATGATATGATTTTAGCTTCTTTCAAGGTAGGTGATTTTTATGATGGGAAAGAAATAAAGAAGATTCTGTTAGAAATTTATAATAAAGCAAACCTAAAGAAAACTCCAAAAATAAATGACTTAGAGGATACCTTTATTATACTGAGAACTACAATAACGAAGGATGATGGTAGCCATGTACAGGGATATAAAATCATCGCCTTAAAACCTTAATAATGAAGGGAGGATGCCGAACACATTCGCTGCCATATAAGTTGATTAAAGTTATTTGATTTTATTGGCACCCTCCCATTTTTTTTTGCTCGAAAAAAAAAGAAACTCTCACACTTGGTGGAGTTTCATAATTAATTTTGGAATATAGTTCAGATCACCTTCCCAACCACTTCTTCTTAGGTCTTCTTCAGATACTAATCCTCTTATGAGAAGCCAATACGGAACTTCTGAGAAATACTCTTTCAATTGGTTAGTTAGTATCTTAGGATTTTTATTAGGTCTAGAAAATACTGATATAGATTTTATATTTTCCAATAGATTATATACAATGTCAAGATCTTCCTTGTAGTTTGTAACCTCTAGTGGTACTTGGGTCCAAAGCTTAGAAGGAGCAACTGGCATTTTTATCATAAACCTTTTTACGTTTAAGTCAAAATATACTATTGGATGTGTATAAAGATACGTGAAGTTTTCTGCTTTCCCATGAGTGGCAGATAGTAATCTTAATCTATCTATCAATTCAGTTAATAGGGATGCACCCATTGGAACATATTCAATATTCGCTTTTAAGAGATTCTTCAATAGAAGTCTGTGTGCTGGATATGATCTAATCTCTGACTTTAGTTTTCTAATATACCAAGATTCATCCCCATCTGAATTTGTTACTCGAAAATATTCTCTCGCACTAGAGGCTTTTTTTCTGAATATTTTATGCTCTAAGCCCTTGTTGAATTCTAAGCAATACCAATCAGGCTCGAGTTCTTGTACTCCTTCCGTACCTAATAGGCAGGTTGGATCTTCTAGGTTAAACCCTATATAAGATTTACAGGACATTCTTTATAAATTTTATCATATTCAAGAAAAAACCCTTCCCTTGGTTGATCCATCTGAGCGTAGGCAAATTGTCTAGTTTTATTAGATAGAATTTCCTCTATAAATGAAATTAAGTAATCTATTTTATTTCTCAGATTAAACAGTACGCGAAGATAGTGTATACTGTAGAATAAGTTTTCTGTAGCATAGGGAGTAGGTCCGCTGATTAAAGGATCTAATCTAAAATATAGATCTGCTATTGCATGGTAATCTTCGTTATTATCCAAGCTAGCTCTAAAATTGCCATCCATGATTTTATGTAATGGATATTTCTTATAGCTAGGGTGATCCAATAAACAGAATTCTATGTGTGGTTTTGAAGATTCGATAACATAGCCGTCTTTATTTCTCTTTTCAGGTTTTCCGCAGAGTTCTATTATACTACACGTTGAATCTTTTCTTGCAAAATCATATGTTATTGGCGGTTCATCAGAATGTAGCTCAATTCCATTTATAACCGTATGATGACCCCTTAATTTAAAGGGAGTTATTTTCCTATAACCAATTCCTTCTTCCTCATCTACAAATAATTCCCAGATTTTATTTTTCCTAAGAATCAGGTTAAATAAACCAGACGTGATTGTCAGGTTATTGTTGATAAGCTCAAAGATCTTCTCAAGAAATATATGTGTTGGAATAATAATCGCACTCAAGTTATCTCCAGGAAAATACCAAGGAATCTTATTGGAATCTAATATAGAAGCTCTCATTCTTAGTGCTTCATAACTATCAAGATTCTCAATTAAGAAATAACTTGTTGTTTCTTGATTTTTTGGGAAAAATTTCTTCATCATAATGTGGGGTCTTTTAATTCAGGTATAATATTGGTAATGTATTTCCTATATGGAAGAATTAGTTCATAATCCCCATCTTTAAAGTAACCTTTCATGACCTCTAAGCTACTCTTTAAACAGTCACGACGATATTTCATATCCCTCCTACTAATCTTAAGCTTATCATATTTGAATGCCAGGTATACGTCATTAAACGCCTTCTCTGTCTCAGGTTTAATATTTCTACTAACTCTTCCGAGAGCAGCAAGGAATTCATCTGTTGCCTTCATGTCATATTCATAGCAGAAGATATAATGTTCATAGAGACTCATTATTGTCTTCGCTGAATTCTTTCTTCGGTTTAATCTAGCCCAGACTAGGCGAATGGTTTTAATAATATCCTTTAACATAATATTGAGACGGTTAATGCTGTTAATACTAATGTCGGATTCTTTGCAATAGCTACGATAGTAGCCGTTAGTAATGCTGTAGTACCGATTACAACTGGTACTATTGGAGTTACAGTAAGAGCTATTCCTATTACTCCTGCTAATTTAAAAAATTGTTTCATAATTAATTCTAAATAAGTTTTCATGTTTTATTTGTATAAAAGTGTTAAACTTAATTAGCACTACTAATACCACTACTAATATTAGTGTGGCTATAATACCGACAATTAGTCTATTCTTCTTTACATTGATTAATATCAAGCCATATATAAAATATGCTAATAAACAAACTATTGTATATATAGTTGCATATAAGCTATAATGTTCAATTAAGAACTCTATCATATGGTTTGTTTTAATCCTCCGTAACGTTAATCTTGGCTAATACAAAGTATACATCTTTTTCATCGTCGTCAAGTTTTTCCTCATATTCATCTAAAGCTACTTGCAAGTCCTTTAGATTAGGATTTATTGTCTTACCAACTAAGTTTGATACGTAATTAGCGGTTTCTTCTATTGTCCTGAACATATGGGAATCGTCAAAGAATTCCAAGTAATATCGTCCAGGAAAATATTGGCCAGAACAATCATTTGTTACGTACCATCCACAACCTACTTCAATATCTTGGTAGTAAACCTTGATTGATGGAAATTTCTGTTCAATAAATTTCCTGAATCCCTCCTGTTCACACCAGGCAGTACTTTGATAGATAGTAAGTTTCTTGGCTCCTTTCTCCATATCGAAGTCGATAATCTCACCTCTACATTTCCAATTTTTCCAGTTACCACCAAGTTGATCAATAATATTACCTATCCAAAGAGTACCGAAGCCATTCTTAATACGACTTGTTTTTCTCTTGTTATTAGTTTTTATTGCATTATTTAATTGGCGAATTTCTTTTGGATCGCCTACACAAATATAAGTTGTATCGCACCAATTTGGCATAATAAATTTGTTTTAATACATTCGTATATAAGGAAATAAAGGGTGAGCTAATTGCTCACCTTAACATACTGAGTATTTCTTTCTTATTTTTGATAGATATGAATTCAAATGGTATATAATTAGTTTGATTGTTGGCATAATTAATGTTCACACCAAGATCTGTTATGCGAACTTCAGAAATTGTTATATCTTTATTTTGACAAAACATTTTTCTTATTTTCTCAAACGAATCTAGATCCGTTATCGTTATACTTGCAGGTGTAGCCGCCTTTTTAATTCTTTTGTCCAATGCTCTATTCAGTTCTAAGTATTTGATTAACTTATCTTTGAACTCAGAAGAGAAGACAGAGTTATCCCTTAGTGGAACTGTACAGAAATATTTTTCATATACACGATCCTTGAGCTTAAGTTTGAGTATTAATCTAAATAAGACTCGTCCGCCTCTTATTTTTGTCAAATGAAATTTAGTTACCTTAAGGATCTTTTGTAGTTCAACCTCTTCTAATGGTTGTGATTTTCTCAGACGATCTTTAACTAATTTAAAAAGACCTGGATTTTTACATAAATCATTGGATAAGTCTTCATCTACAATTATTCTTTCGAAGTTAATATATTTATGTAACTTCGTTTCGATTGGATCAAGTGTTGCTAATCCAGTCTCATTACCAAGATAAATATTTATATTTTCAAATCTTGTTAGTAATTCTATAACCTTTGCTTCAAGATCTGTTTCGGTCATACCTAAGATCTCAGCTTTCAGGCTTAGTTCTGATTGATATGAGTTTAGAATATTTTTCTTAATTCTTGAATAACAACACCGTATATCACTAAATAAAATTACTTCTCTTTTTAAGAGAGCTAGGTTTTTTAATGCTAAAAATTTTTTTCTTGAATCGTTCATAGTTACACTTAATTTATATTATACTATATTAGTAAGGATTTTCAGGGAACAAAAAAAAAGAGGATTCTGTTGCCAAGCTCCTCTTTTATACTCCGTCACCTATTGTGCAGTGGTTTTTGCACTCATCCCTGATGTACGGTTACCTTCACAAATGTGAAGTGAAATCCATCTGGGAGCGTCGTGGCGCCTTCTGGAAGACGTCCGCCGGTCAGCTGAGCTACAAAGATGCTGTCGCCATCTTCGAGTTTTACATTAACTCGATTACAAGGCAAACCCAGCACCCTAGCTGTATCTGCATGACCAATAGCGGATACACCATCCTTAGGAAGGCTATCTACAGGCTCTGATGTGATTACCCACTTCTTAGTGAGGTCTAACATCTGAAATGAAAATGCATTGCACACGAATGCTTTTACGTTCTTTTCCATAATCTGTTTGGTTTTAGTTAAACATATTAATTACTATCTCTATATATAAGGCATTTTCCTCCTTCAGGGAAGGAAAAAAAAGGCAGTGGGTTTTCACTGCCACCGTAGAATCGCAGCTAAGATGAATCCTGCGATTCCTATCAATAAGTAAACCGTCTCTAATTTCTCATAGAGACTTATTTCACTTCGCTTTTTCATAATTTTTTTTGTTTTAGTTATTATATTAATAAGGCATTTCTTTTACTCCTGGAAGGAAAAAAATAAAGAGGTCTATATCTATCTCAGACGTTGACCTCTTGCGAGAATTACAATAGATAAAGTATGTTACCATTAATAAGGCATTAAGGGGAAGAAAAAAAATGGCCAAGGGAACCTTTAGAAATGTTTTGGGGAGTAGTGTCTAGCGTCAATGTTCGTGGTTCCCCGGCCATCTATACAAGATTCATTTATAAGGAATTAAGGGGATATAAAAAAAAAAGGGGTCTACTCTCACAAGCGAACCCCCTTGAATGTTGTGGTGGAAAAATTATTTAAAAAACCACCACACTCTAATTGAATAATGAGCTTTACCAACATGTTCATATATAAGAGTTTAAGGGGATAAAAAAAAAGAGATCTATATCTTCTCAGACTTTGACCTCTTTACAAATAAATCATGAATAATACTGAATTCAAACTAAAACTACATATATAAGGAATTAGGGGGATAAAAAAAAGAGGTCTATATCTATCTCAGACGTTGACCCCTTAAATACCAAAAAAAGTAGTTAAATATTTTAATACCTATACATAAGGCATTGAGGGGATAAAAAAAGAAAGCTCCACCCTCACGGGCAAAGCTCTCAAAGAATAATATGCTACTCTTCAACAAGTTCTACTTTTTCTATTGGAGTGACTTTAGTAGTTTCTCCTTCCAGGGTTGCTGAGAACTTCGTAACCCCTGGATGTTTTAGCATTACCTCGCTAATAGGAGATATGATATACTTTTCAATATTTCTACTTAAGTCTCTAGCTCCATAGAGAGGATTACACTTACTTATGGTATAATCTCTAAGGGCATTATTTACCTTAATATATACCTTGAATTTGCTCAACTTCTTTTTTATGTCAAGCATCTCGATATTATAGATCTTGATTAGATCTTGTGTAGATAATTCATTGAATACTACAATCTTATCAAGTCTATTCAGGAACTCTGGTCTAAACTGTTTTTCTACGGCCTTCATAATGACAGCCTTATTTTTCAAAAGCTTATCTTCTCGGTTAGGAGCACCAAAGCCGATGTTCTTATTATTCTTAAGTTCCTTTGTTCCGGTATTTCCTGTAAATATAATTACACAGTTGGAGAAATCAACTTCCTCTCCATTTGCCAATTTACATCTACTTGTTTCGAGAATTCCAAGCCAGATGTCATATAGGCTAGGGTGAATTTTATCCACTTCGTCAATTAGAATGACGGAGTGCTTTTTTCTTCTCACTTTTTCAAAGATACAATCCTCTCCATATCCTACATAACCTGCAGGACTACCGATGAGTTTTGACAATGAATGTTCCTCTTTAAATTCACCTCCATCGATCTTTACAAGATTGTCCAATGAACCGAAGAATATCTTAGCAACTTCTTGTGAAATAAGAGTTTTTCCTACACCACTTGGTCCAACAGCCAATATACTGCAAAGAGGCTTTTTCTCATTCCTTAATCCTAAGAAATTTAGCTGTAGTGCTTGAGTAATTGTATCGATTGCTTCTTGCTGACCAATAACTCTCTTTTCGAGTTCGGCTTTCATGTGAGCAATTTTCTCTCGATCTGTTTGATTTATACTATCAACAGGTACTCTGGAAATACAACTTACTGCCAGTGCTACATCTGGAATAGTAACCTCTGGCCAAGTTTTCTTTTGATTTCTTTGCTTGTTCAAGGATTTTTCCTCAGCTTCAATGAGATCTTCGATTTCTGCACATTGATCTTTTAATTCTGTACCCTTATCGAAATCTCTATCTTCTTGAACAGCCTTTATCTTTTCCTTCACCAGTTCTTGGAGTTTTTTCTCCAATTCATCCTTCTTTTCAGATACTAGTTCTACTCTTCGTAGGCTAACAATGGCTAGTGATAGATCTAGTACATCTACAGCTTTGTCTGGAAAGTTCTTATCTGTTATATAACGATCACTCCATCTTACGCAAGCCTCAATGACTTCCTTACTAACCTTTACTCTATGGAACGATTCATATTGACTTTGTATACCTTTCAGAATACGGATTGTTTCTTCCGCAGTTGGAGTAGTTACGTCGACTTGTGTGAATCTTCGATTAAGTGCTGCGTCTTTTTCGATAAACTTTCTATATTCATCGTTTGTAGTAGCACCAATACACTGGAATTCGCCTCTACTGAGATAAGGTTTAAGGATATTTGCCCCATCACCATTTCCACTAGAACCACCATTACCTACTAAGTTATGAAGTTCATCGATGTAAATGATAATATCCTTGTTCTTTATGACCTCCTCAATGATTCTTTGAAGTCTCTCTTCGTATTCACCTCTATACTTAGTACCTGCTACTAAGTTATTGAGGTTCAGCGAGTAGATCTTCTTATTCTTAAGTCTTTCTGGAACATTACCTTTTACAATTTGTTGAGTCAATAGTTCAACAATACTGCTTTTTCCAGTTCCAGCTGCACCTACCAAAGCTACATTAGCTTTCTTTCTCTTTGAGAGAATTTCAATAATGGACTGTACATAGCCATCTCGTCCAATCACTGGATCATATTTTCCTTCCGCAGCTTCTTTATTCATATTCTGCGCAAATTGATCTAGATATGGAGTTGTGCTATCCTTATCCATCATGTTTTCCATTATAGGTCTATTATCTCCGTATCTCTCGAAGTCATCTGGATCGTCGTCACTATCTTCTTTATCAGCATCGATGAATTCAGCTTTATCATCGTTTTCCGTGACTTTCTTAGCAACGTCTTTAAGAATATTCATCAAGTCACTGAAATTCTTTATGCCTTTATCGTATTTTTTCTCCTGCCTTTTCTTATTTCCATTAGATTCTTCAAAGGCTGTAAAGAAATCCTGTGGAGTAATTCCTAGTGGAGCAAACATTTCACTCACTAGTTCATCGTGCTTAAAGATAGCATAGAATATAGTATCTAATTCTACTATTTCTTCTCTATTTTCCAACCCTTTCACAAAATCCATTGCCTCACTAATAACTCCATCCAGTAGAATACTGCATGGAATAGTATCATCTTCAGTCTTATCTTGGATTTCCTTTGGAATAACTTCAGAGACAGTTTTCTCTCTTTTTTCCAAGTATTCTAAAAGACTGTAGACCTTGTTTTCAATTTTGTGAAGAAATCTTCCTACAGCCGGACAATCCCCACCTTCACCTAAGTACTTGTTTATTGCAATATGTACGAAAGTTTCCGGTATTATCCACTTATAGTGATTTTTCTCCGTGCGTTCTTTACAACGTTTTAATATTTCTTGAACTTCTTCTGAAATAATAATGTGTTTTGACATATTAAATAAGTATAAATTTATATTGTTAATACTATATCAATATTAAGAGTCTCATGGGTTTGGAAAAGAGAAAACCGTATTGTGATAAAAATTATCAAATATTATTATTTGATTATTAATAGGGTTTGTTTCTTTTTCCATTAAAACATCACATAGGTTTCTTAAATCTTCTCGTACAAGTTCATGAAAACAGCCACCGAAACCATTCGGGAATATTATCGTAACTGGATTATCCTGATCAGTAGCTTGCAATAGTTTTCCCATTAGGATGGATAGTAATATTCTACCTGCTTGAACACCCGATCCCATTTCAAGTTCTGAAAAACTAACTTGTTTTGTATGGAAAAAATAGTAATGATCTTTCCAGGTTGCATTATCTACCTTTCCTCCGCCAGAGTTGATTATTCTATTTACCAAGTAATTTCCAACATTTTTCCTCAAATCTACACTAGAGCTAATGAATTTATCTGATAATTTAAGGTTATCAGGGGAAAATAGATTCATAGAATCTATGAAATACAAATTCTTGATTGGCTTAAGAAATTTTTGAAGAATCTGTGGAAGAATTGGTATTTTCCAAGGATCACTAGGAACATCTAGTTTTATTAAGGCCTCATTATCTTCATCATATTCTAAGTAGTCCTTATTAAACCAGTTATTTTTTAGAATTGCATCTTTAGAGCTATAGTCTATCGTTATTAGGGCATTTACTTTTTTATCTATTTCTTGATATAAAGCTTCCCTAACAATAAGTCCGTCCTCCAAGTAGATACCATATATTATTATTTTTTCTTTTATATTAGGATCTTGAAAACCTATGGAAAAGTTACCCGTAAATAATTTAATTTTGTCTTTTCCTTCACTAATTCTTTTTAATAGGTTAGTTACTAAAGGAAAAGATCTTTCAGGTGAACTCCACCATACTGAATTAAGATCAAAAATTACTTCATATTTTTCTACTAATTTTATATCTGTTATCATACAATATATTTATTATCATACAGTAATAAGGAAAAGAAAGCTCAGGGAATTTACTTTTTCCCTGAGAAAATTTTTAGAAATGCCTTTAGATCAGTTACGTCTTCTTTAAGCTTTTCTGCTTCCTCTACAAAGATGTCCAGTACTCTATCATAGATAACACTTGGATCTTCTCGATAATTTGACACATCAACCTCAGGCTTTAGTTCAGTAATACTAGTATAACCGTCCCTCTGTTTTAGGAGTTCTCTTTTAGTCATCCAGGTTGATATTTTACCTGTATCTTTATCTTTTCTAACCTGAAATATTATACTAATAGATCTCTGGCCAAATTCACTAGGCTTGACATAAGGAAGAGTAATTGTGCAGCATAAGACACTGAATGACCTATCTACGTCATCAATGATGTATAAGGTATTATTTTTTCTTTTTTCTGTAGACGATTTACATAATCCAGCTGCCCTAAGTCTCTTTCCATAGCCTGTTGCAACTTTCATAATATTATTCTCAGACGCCGTTAACCACTGAGAGAGGTTTGAATGTTCATCCCAAATATCACTATTTTTAGATTTCTTGAATGTATTGTCTAAGTAATTATTTATCCAATCAACTAACTTATCTGGATCTCCAAAGACATCAATGAATTTACAGATATTTGTTCTTATTTTTCTACTTACGTGCTTAGGAGTAAATAAGACGCATAATGTATATATTCTGACACCTTCATATCCAGAGATAAACCAAGAACTACCTGTAATAACATTTAGTTCTACTAGGTTATTTTCAAGATATCCAATTAGTGTTTCTGGTTTCCCAAATTCATTCCCATCGCCAGGAGAATATTTAAACTTATTAAATCTCGAAACATGTTCCTTGAGATAATTAATTGTTTCCGTCGTCGACATAATTAGAATAACCTTTATCAATTAATATATGCTTTAACATTCCCTTACCTTGTTCAGATTTTATTTCCCTTTGTAATTTCTTAATAAAAGTAACTACCTCTGGTGTAGGAGATTTACCTAGCATTTTCTCTAAGTCACTTAGTAATTCTCTTTCTTTTTGATCAATTGCACTATTTTCTATAGAATTGAGTATACTAAATATGAGTATGTAATCTAGGTATCTGGATTTTTTATAAAACTCCGAATAGGATTTAAGAACTATATATATCCAGGTTAATGGAATAATTATTTTCCATAAAGTACCCATTGTTTCCCATAAAGTAAATTCTAATTTACCCAGTATTAACCCAGATATAATAGAAATTGCATAGAAACATAAACTTTCTAGGATTAGATATTTTTTATAAAGTTGTTTAAACATTTTAGTAAAAATTTATGGGGAGTACATAACATACTCCCCTGGTTATTTTAATCTTTTTACTGTAATATCCTCCATTCCTGAGCTCGGATTGCACGATTCAATTCCGAGTTCCTAAGCTTACCCGAGAACTTGTCAGTTGGGTAATAAGGATGGAAGTTTTTAATAGGACGTTCCAGATTTACATCTAAGACATTATATGTATTTACTGGTTCTAGCCATAAAGATTCACCGTCATCATGAATCTTAAATACGGTGAACTTGTTATCATTTTGGAGAATATCTACATATTTTCCATCAAAGAATTTATACACATTCCATCTTAGACTATCTCTTAGGTTAATGATAATAGACCTAGAGATTAAATCACCAGAATCCATACTAAAAATCGGAAAGTCTGATCCATTCTCTTTGACATTAATAGGCTCATCGTCCCCAAGAATCTTTTTAGTACTTGCTGAGATTAGGTCTTTCTTGACATAATCCGACAAACTCTTTCGATTCTTCCTCATCAATAGACGAATAATATCCCCACTATTCATACTTAGGGTTTCTTCGTTTGCCTGAAAATCATCTTTTCCTGTCTTTTCACCTACCTTCGTAAGAGTTAGGGTAGGCTTCAACTTATCATCTAATCCAGGACTAGTTACCTGATAGAGATAAAAGCTACTACCTATTGCTGTGTTGTTGGTGAAAAATGGAAAATACTTTCCAATTAATGTATTTACATCCTTCATTTCTTTTTGTAATTTGTTGAGTTATTGTTATTATTGTTAGTTCCTTGAAGTCTAAGTCTCGTAGTTATTCGTCCTTTTGTTAGATCATAAGGGCTCATCTCTACCTTAACTTTATCTCCTGCCATAATTCTAATATAATTCTTTCTGATCTTTCCAGAGATAGTACAAATTATCTCTGGGGATCCGTCTAAGTTTAATTGAACTAAGAACATTGAATTCCCTAGTTCTTTCAATACTTCTCCTTCACTTTCTATGTTTCCTTGTTTCATTTTATCATTTTAGCTGATAGATCAAACTCTAATTCTAGCTCGGTGAATCTTTCTTTAAGTATATTCTTCTTTAGAATTTCCGTAAGTTCATTATTATGGGTGGCATATTCTACTACCTTATTTACGTTTATCGTAAGATGAACATACTCTTTTGGTTTAGATTTTGTACCAAGATTAATTACTTCAAATGAAGATACTGCCGCAGGATTACCATTTCTAGCATCGTTGACCTGCTTCATTAATATTTCGCCTAATGGAGTTTTTCCAAAAAGCGATTCAATAGTATTCTTAGCTGCTTTTTGATCTACCTTTCCTTTACCATATCCTCCTACAGCTTTTACTCTTTGACAACTTTTTTTGGTTGAAGTTTGGGTATCATGATATCTATAATATTGTTCCCACCATTTAATAAAGTTATCAAAAGACTCGGTTATGAAGGATTTATCAAATGTCTTGATCTGTTCAATAATTATGTCATTTATTGGAATATCAAAATATTTGAAGAATTCTTCATAGTAAGAGTAAGACAATGCATTAGGATCCATTATATATTTACAAAATAGCTTGAATGTATTCACTACATTAGCATCCATTGTCTGTTGTTCTGATATATATAATCCTCTGCCACCAAACAATGAATAATCACTATTGTAGTAGATTATCAGGAGCTCTTTTATAATGACTTCAATGTATTGTATTAATGTTTCCTTAAGCATTTCCGGAATTTCTTTTACTCCAGAAATACTTGAGAATGCATAAGGTTCTAGGGCTCGATAGAAATATTGGAAATTTATATGAGCACTACCTAATAACGGTTGTCTTGCAATATCACATGCATTTGTAGTCAGGGTTTCCCAAAAATCTTCTATCCTAGGTGAATCATTTTCTAGGATTTTTCCACTGTCTACCATACTCTGAATGTTCGTCTTATACTTTATAGCATAAGGATCGTTTTCATCAAAGTAACTCAGTTTAAATACATCTGATACTGTTTTTGCTTCTTTCGGTAGTTTATTTACGAAAAGATATGCAACCTCTACTTTATCTTCACTTAAGAAGTTGGCACAGTATGGTTGTGCTTTTTTGGCAAACACTGTACCTAAGAAGAAAAGTGTTTCCTTTTCAGAGTCATATCTATGTCCAGGAATGAATTTCTTCGTCTTCTTATAGGACTTACAACTAGCTAGTCTTGTCATCTCATCAAAGCAATCATTATATTCAGACATCTCTGGTGAGACAAGCTTAATATCTGTGCAAGCATCATCATCGCTAAATGCGATTTCAAATCTTTCTTGAAAATGTCCTTTTTCTAAGGTGCATTCTGTCAAAAGATGGCCCATGTTTTCATTATTAACATAATTGCCTACGCCTACCCAGGAATTACCTAGTTTAATTTCTATATTACGCGAATTGTTAAACCTAGCTTCAAGACTATCTATACTAAAGTTTTCGATTTCACCTAGATCTATCGCTTTAGCAGAAATACCTTGAAGATTTAGATTAGAAATGAATTTTGAATTCTTTTTGTTTTCTACTGGAACAAAATATACTAAATTTCTTTCATTTTGAAATAGTAAGTCATAGTCTGTAACTAATCTCCACTTCATACTTTACTTTAACCTTAACACTATTAAATTTAATAATATTACCACCAAAAAATTTGTAAACATGTTTCAGCTCGTCTTTAAGCTGATCCGTCGGATTTTCTATCTCAGATTCTTGTACCAATGTTAGGATAGCCAATTTATAACGTTTTTTCATTTCGTCTGGCTCTATCAATTCACATTTAAATACAAATCCATCTAAGAGTTCACAAGCTGTTCTTAGTTCTGGTATATCCCAACAGTCTCTATTGAATTTTGCTTCAATAAATTCTTCTAGGGAATTTACCATATTAACATCAGAGGTTGGAGTTCTTCTACAATCTATCCAGCCACCTTTCTTGTACCAGTATAGACTTTTGTTAACTCCAGCAATTAATCTCCGAATTACTTTTTCGGTACCATTGGCATCATTTGACATTTAGTATACAATTTAGAATCGATCCTAATAGGAGATCCATAGTTACTGCATATCTTGAATTAAAATGTTGTCTTTTCTTTTCTGGATAACAGGAATAAATACGTATACTCCAGTCATTCTCTTCCACTTTTAGTGTTACTTGAAAAGTATCTTTAGACCAAGAGTCATGGAACTCATATGTCCCAGATCTAATTGATTTTCTAATATTGTCAATCTTTCTAGAGTACTCTTCATCTAGTTCTCTTGTTGAATTATAATGATAAGTACTTAAATACAATATCGAATCTTCTTCTGTTTTATGAAATTCACTACATAGATAAGGAACTTGGTCGTTTATTTTGGCAAAATTCCAGTTTGAGAGGGTAAATTCTGGAGGATCCTTCTCAAGTTTTTCAATAATATTGAATTTCTTAGGAATAAGTAGCTTTTTGAAGGGTTCTATGTACGCAAATACTTCACCAGTATCTAATTGATAGTATGGATAATTTTCTACCTTTACTAAGTCTTTAATGAAGGGTTTATCTTCCAAAGAATATTTAAAATACTCTTGATTATTACCAACTATCTGATGAAATGCTTCTTTTCTAATTATACTAATCATTTCTATTGTTCTTAAAATAATCTATAATACCTTTTGTACTAGACCAACTTACTCTTTCACTCAATAGTGATCTAGACGTTGGGGCAAATGTTTCATTGACCGCATCTACATACATACTACAAGTGAATTCATCGCCAAAATATAACCTATCCCATTCCTCTGAGAGAAGAATATCTCTTATTCCCAGCTGTTCTATAGCTAGATTATCAAAACCGATTGTTTTATAGTATTCACTACCTTTTCCACCCTTTCTGAAATCGTAGATAAATTTCTTTACAACTCTTCTCCATTCATCTAGGTGTTCTGGCGCCATTCCTTCAGCTCTACCAAATTGCTTGAATCCTAAGATTAAAATTTTCTTATAATTCAAGTTACCTAGCATTTTCACTAGGTCTTCGATTGGAAATAGTCCAACTATGACATGAAATACTACTTTAGACGACAGTATAAATCCATCTGTTATCTTCACGTTTGGCTCAAACTTAGAAATACTAACACCTAGGTATTCGGATTTTCTGATGATCGTTTTTATACTAGGACTTATTTCAGTATGCTCATTTTCTTCTGAAAATGGTCCCATACTTTTCAAGTAGTCTGTGTATGGGAGAAGATGTTCGTAGTTTAAGGTAGTTCTTACACTAAAACCCTTTTCTCTACACCAATTAATTAATTTTGCTGCATCTTCAGGTATTTCCAGAACATTACCTCCACCAATAGCAATTTCTATTCCGCAAGAAGGTAACTCATCCAACATTGATATAGTTCTATCTAAGTTAAAAGATTTACCACTTGGACAGCTAGATTCATGACAATATGGACAACCTTTATTACATTTATTGGTTATCTTTAAGTCAATTGAATCTGGAAAATCTGGAATAAATTTACTATCCGTAGTTCTGAGTAACCTCTTTTCTTTCCCACCGTCTATCAGGTCATGAACGAAATAATTACCATTGATGTAATTACTGCGACTATGGGATTTTATATCGGTCTCAATACCATCAATACTTGCTCTATTGTTTGTTACCCAAGTTCTTCTCATAATTCTCCAAACTCTTTACTAATTATTTTAAACTTTTGAATAATAAAGTTTTCTCCAGGTATAGACTTTTTCTTTATGAAATTTACCTTATCATTTATATAATCATCTATATTCCAAGTCGTTTGTCTAAATTTTTCAAACGCCTCTGATTGTAATGTTCGAAAACTTGTAATAAAATTACAAGAAGCCCACACTATGGTATCTATTCCAAAACCTACCGATGCTATTTCTCCATAATCTGTATAAAGTTCAGAAAATAATATCAAATCATTTGGATTATTTCCCTTCCTTTGACAGATTGGAAGAAATTTCTTCTGGTTATAATCAAAGTAAATTGATTGTAATATATTTCCTACTTCTTCATCAAGAACTATCCCATCACTAATCTCCTTAAGGTCCGTCAGTTCAAATTCAATTTTTCCGATTGGATCCCCCAAGTCTATACTAGCTGTAAATTCAGGTTCAGATTCATTAAAGAAGTCGTATTTTTCCTGTGTAAGTACTCTTCCATCAGAGTCTATGAATAGTAATGATCTTTCGTTGAAAATAAAATTCTTTAAAGATTCTTTACTTTCCCAAACGAGTTCATCATTATCCATACTTTGATGATCTACGCTAGGTACACTAGGATAATTAGGGTAATCATCGTATGAGTCATTAGTTTTACCTTGGAGAATTCTATTATCAACATATTCTTTCACCCAGTCAAATATGACTCCCTTACATCCAGTAAATTCTACAATGACTTCCTGGAGTTCCTTTAATGATTCCCAACCAGCACAGACTAACCCCGAACTATCCCCATATCCGTGAAGTAATCCACAGGCATACTGAATTTTTCGTAGAACGCTGTTATATACTCTGGAGTCTTGTCCAAAATCCATTCCCCCAGGAATATGTATATAACCTTTATCATCTTCATCTAAGTCCCAATAAGGACTATCTGTTTTTAACAAACTGGTCTCATCCGTATCTATAACAATAGAATGAGAAGAGCTTGAATTTGTTTCTGGTAAATTATACCGATAAACTCTTTTTATTTTCATAATACATATTGTATTGTTTCGTACATAATTAAAGAAATAGGGGGAAAAGAAAAGGGCTCATTAGAACCCCTTTTTTGTCTCTTTATCCAATGTCTGTAAGATCGTAGGTAAATTTCCTGCTCCCCAAGACATTGACTTGATAATACTTCCTGCAATATTATTACTAATCGGATAACCTTGAATAAATAAGTGTGATAACTTACAGTAGCTAATCTCTTTTGTCCTGCAATAGTTAGACTTGGCTACTCCAATAATAGGGGGATGTTTTCCGTTAAGAGCTTTTGATAGATGCATACCTAAGCCATCTTTTATATTCCCATCATTATCTTTTAATAAGATATACCCATCTAAGATAATATACTCAATCCCATTTAATGATATCTTCCTAAGTAAGTCTAGAATTGGTGGTAATTCCCTTTTATAGAACTCACCTGGAATATAAGATGAATATTTATCACTGGGAAGAATACTTTTTATAATATCATGTGGGTAGGAGCAACCCAATTCAAAGATCACCCCTACCGTATGAGCTTCTCTTGGAAGATAATAAGTATCAATCGCTAGAACCACCTAAGTCAATGATTTTAAGATCACCTACCCTATCTTTTAAGAAGAATTCGTAATACTCATCCTCGTCATTGATAAGAATAGTATAGGTGTTTTTCTCTTGATCTGTCAAGGATAATATCCATTCATGGCCAAACTTATGTTTTAGACCAAGCTTCGATATTCTGAAGATATAAAGCTGGGATTCATCATTATAAGTTTCACCATTCTCTTCCTTAATTGGCCTGATAGCTGCTACCAAGTTAATTGAATAGCCTAAGAGGTTGCTTTGATCTTTGTTCTCTGCAAGAATCTTAAGCCCCTTGAATGGTATAACTTTTCGATTCTCATCAAAGTATTTACCTACTAAGTTATAGTAGGAAGCAGTCTCGATCATATTCATGTGATGACTGTAAGGGATAAATTTATGCATTATCTTTGGCTTTCCCTTATCCTTTTCATCAATCATGATAAAGCCCTCTGGAATGATTCTATCTTCTTTAACTTCAGGGTCTTTTCCTACTGTATATTTAATTAGGTAGGTCATTGTAACTGGTTCATATCCACTAATTTCGTGAATATGCGCTTCCTGATAGTTTTCTTTGATTTCATCATTCTCTAGAGTTTCATAGGTGGCAAAGATAACTTCGGTTCCAACATATTTTAGTATATTGCCACCACCAACTAACCACTTATAGTCTCCTGGCTGGAAACTATAATCTTTAATAAATTGTTCTTTAGTCATAACTTTATTATATCTGTTTTTAAAGGTTTTTCTATTATCCAGGGTTCTATATAACTGCTAGTTGTTATAAACATTGAAAGAAGTATGTTTGTTTTGAAAAAACCTATTAGTCTACGTTCATCGTAGAACCTAGGGAATACTTCGCCTAGTGAAAAACAAAGGTCATCTGGTAAATGATGTCCTGTCATTAATTTCACCCTATTTCTCGTACTAGAACTAATTTTTATTGAAGTCGCAGGTATATCATAACATTGTATGTTTGGGGAAGTACATCCTTTAGCCAATTTAGATATAGTTTTCTTCATATACTCAATCAGTTCTAACTTCCTACCATAGAGTTCGTAGAGTTTAGGGGTATCCTTAATGTCAACTTTATTTAGGTTTTCCTCTATGTATAACCACTTTTTCATCCAAATATTTAGATCTAACTCCGTACCCATTATGGATATTGAAGTAGATTCTACTCTATATAAAGTTTTGTTATCTGGGAAATAATACCATTTTTCAGCAATCATATCCAAACAAGATCTTTTCGCTTACTACTTAATATTGGATTTTTGTAATAACCCTTATTGACTAACCAAAGATCTATACTTTCCCAATCAACAACGGGTTTGTATTCACCATTCTCATTATAGTAATCAATGAGGGGCATCATTGCACCATGATCGTCTATATAAACATCTGCATATACTTTCCTACTAGGGGGATATATACTATCATCTATGGGGAATTCATTTACAGCATATAGGTGAATTCCTTGTTCCCTAACAAGATTTATAGCAGGTAGTAGTGTATCTGGACAACCAGGTACAGCTACATGTTCCCTTTGTGTGTAGAGAATGATTTTGTGACCGTTTCTTTCTAATTCCTTTAGAACTTCAAATGCTCCAGGTATTATCTTTCCTACCCCTGGCCACTTTTCGTAAACTAATGTATTATCAAAATCTACGGCAATAATTTTGCCTCTGCTATTTTCAGGCATTCTCTTAATAAGACCCGAAATAAGCTTTTCAGTAAGTTTTCTTAAGATCTTCATACATTGTTAAGGATTTATGGGGAAGAAAAAAGAAAAAAGAAGTCCATAAAGGGCTTCTTTTCTTATAGGAGTGATTTGATTCTTTATCTAACAACTTCTAATTTTTTACCCAATCTTGAAGCTCAAGCATTAGGTTCATACTTTTCAGTGTTTTCTTCAATTCATCTACGATCATAACAATCAGGTCGATTGAAAGAAATCTCTCTTCTTCGTCCTCAGGTTTTTCGTCGATTCCAACGTACAGTTGAAGACCTCTCTTCTTATCGTAAGAGAGTTGGGCCGAGTATGTACGAGTAGGGGATTCCTGCTTACGTTCTCTGATATAGATAGTGCTTGACCAAGATACCTTGAATTCACTTGAATGGGGTTCTTCTTTTTTCTCAGGATTGAATACATAATTCAATCCTCTGGAAATCAAACTATATTTAATGATAAACTTTGGGGTTATAACATTAATCCCCGACTTAGTTACTCTTAGATAAGTACTGTCAAAATCTTTGACTGCACCTAATTTGTCGCCAATTGGAATCATTTCACCATCTTCGTGTTTCATCAATTCCGACAGACCTTCATCTAATATGAGTGGCATTGCAGCTGCCTTTTTCATTTCGAGGCCTTCTTCTACTAATGTAATAAATTTTGTTTTTCTCATTTTTTTTTTGAAATTTAAAAAGTTATACATATATTTTTATTATCTCTATACATAAGGCATTAATAGGATAAGAAAAAAAAAGAAGTCTTTGACGGGCTTCTTTTTTCAGTTTATGTATTGTTCTTTTATTCTGCTACAGTTTTGAAGAAATCTGCTACAGCTACAGTCATGTTCTTTACCCAAGTGTTAGCATCTGGTAATAGTTTACTCCCCAGAGGTATCCACTCTGTAATATCCGTTATTCCCATTCGAATATTAAATCCATTGCCACCGAGATGTTTCTCGAGCTGTAAGAGCACATTTATAGTTACTTCACCCCTTGCTTCATAGAGAAGCATGAACTCTGACCCTCTTAATCTTATTCCGTTCTTTTTTACGTTGGTGAGTTCATTGTTATACTCTCGGTGCAGAGGATATAAGGAATACTGTATACTTTTATTTGACTGAGTATCTAGCAGTTCTATGTCAATTCTATATCCGTTCTTCACTGGTACGATTATCTGGAGGTCTTTGAGTACCAGACGATCCGTTCCAAAGAACTTTTTCAAATAATGCCCCACTATTTTGTTAGGAGCCTTTATCTCACTATATCCGCTTGATATAATAAGATCAAGTATTTTCTTCACCATTTTTTCACAAAACTTCTCATCCTCAGAGAAAAATTTCGTGAACATCTCATCTGCTAAGAATGGGATGTTTCTTTTTTCTTTCAACTCTATAGAGAGCTGGTGATTAATTAATCCTTTAAATTCTGCCATTTCTTATTTTTTTTTTGTGTTAAACAAATAATAAAATTATCTCTATGTATAAGGCATTAATAGGATAAGTAAAAAAAAGAAGTCTTTGACAGGCTTCTTTTTATTAATTAGATGAGTAGAAAATTAAGAATTTTCTTCTACGGAAATTTCAGCTATTCTTTTAAATAACTTCACTAAACTATTAGTTACGTGATGAATTCCGGCCTTTATTGCTAATTTAGTCGCTAGTCCGATACCTTCAAGCTCTTTCTTTGAAAGACCGAATCTAATATCAAATCCAGTTTTCTTTTTTTCGATCTGAAGAAGTGACATTACTTTTGTAGTTTCAATTCCAAATTCTACGACGAGAATAAATTCACTCTTTCTACTACCATCATTTGTTCTTGAATAATCAAACTCCTTAAAGCAAGGATAAACTTCAAGTTTCACTTCTTTATCCGGATTTTTAACTGCCGAAAGTCCAATTGCAAGGTAATTCCCATTCTTTTCTAGGGTTCTAATTCTTAGATTTTTCAACTTATCTATTTCTAGATCAATGAGAGAAAATACTCCCATTAGGTTAGATTCAACTACCTTAAATGCTTCACTCTGACAAGTTTTTTCAATATATGAGAAAAATTTATCAATGAATTGATCTATTTGGTCTTTATCTTTCCCAAAAAATTGATTTAACTTTTGTTCTGCGTAGAATGGGATAATATTTCCACCCTCTACTTTTACTTTTCTAAAACTAGTAATAAAATCTTTTTCTAAATCCATTTGATTTTTTTTTATTAATTAATAATAAATTTAATTATCTCTATGTATAAGGCATTCACTGGAAATAAAAAAGTCCGCCATAATAGCGGACAATGCTTTTACTTGACATTATCATTATATCTCAGGTTATATTGATACTTGACGAGTCTCCACCAAGTTTCAAATATATCATATACCTGATCTCTATCTAGACCTAGTTGATAATGATCAGGTCCCATTCTGAGAATAGTTTCTTTTATATCTGCCCATTCAGGACTACCTAAGTAGTCTGACATTGCTTCTAGGCAATATTTCAAGTAACCTTCCCCTGGTCCCTCTTTTATCAATCTTTCGGTCCATCCCCAGACAAGCTTTTCCATGCTCTTATCTTCTCTCCTGGTTTTACTAAGAAAACCTTCAAGTGAACCTAATAGTTTGAATGTCTTAAAGTACTTAGAATTTCCTGCAGGACATCCAATAGTTCTTGGAATTCTACAGCTATTTCCAACGCGAAGATCGCAGTACTTACACTTGTCTACGCCCTCTGGTGCTCTCAGTTTTTCTTTACCTTTTGTGAAAATGTCAACAATATTCATAGGACTAAAATAAATTTACAATACATATTTAAGGATTTAACTTCCCCAAATATTCTCCTAACAAGTAAATTCTCCAGAATCTACTATTTCACCCCAATTACTGCACTTTTCTACGTAAAAGTCAAAGTATTCCTTTTTCATTAATTGTGGTAAAGCTTCATTAAATTCAACACTGTTTGCATCTAAAGCATAAAAAGGAGAAATACACTTGTAGTTATAAAATCCAAGAAATAACCTTTTACAGTGTCTTCCCGTCAACGGCTTTATACTAGAGTATTTCAGATCTCTCCATCCATAATTTAATACAAATCCTGAATGATAAATAAAGTCTATAGATAGCCCTATAGTATATATTCCATGTGTTTTTCCAAAAGATAATATTCCACGTCTCGCTCCCGTGCAATTAAAGATCATACTCTTTAATCGAAAGTCGCTGGAGGTTATTAATTTTTTTAAAGTCAACTCATCAGTTTCTGGTGGTAAGTTACTGAGAGTCTCCATATATTGTGTATATTTTCGCGTATTAGTCCATTTAGTGGGACAGATAACTGAATTTGGTGTAAGAAAATGAAGTTCTTTAAGCCTAAGATCATTTTTAAATGTAATATACCACTTGACATTCATATTTGTATTAATTTACTTTCAAAAATTATAGTTTTTTGTTGATAATCTTTGAAAAGACGAAAAATTTCAGAGAATGAGATTTCTTCTACTCCTTGTGGGAAAGGAAATGAATCACAAAAAATTTTAAACTTAGCAGAGTAGTAAAGATTCGTTGCTTGCTTGTTGGAGAATTTAATTAGGGGATTTTCAATATTTATCAAAGAAGCTCTCCAATACGGAATAACTATAGGAGTAAAATTTAAATTAATATAGTTTAGTCGTTGTGCTTCCGTTAGGCCATTAAAGAATTTGACATAATCTTTGTCTACCCTATAACAGTTACTTAAATTAATGTAAACTGGATTATTAATTGTCCACCAAGCTTTTTTCAGGAAAATTATATATTCTTGTTGGAGTCTTTTATTTCCGAGTATGATCCATCTAAATTCTGCCATCTTATCCACTTATAAGTATTAGTCCAATTAGTATATTTAAAGAAATCCCACAGTTTTTTATCACTGAGATAATCTAATCTAGGAAATACCCGCTTATCTAATACAGATCCCTCCCGTTCTCTTACACAAGTTTTTATTAAGTAGGGGGATAATAATTTTATTGTAGTTCTATTAACAAAAGCGTACGTATATTTTCTAAATACAGGTAACTCTAGTTCAGAAGTTATAGTAGCAAATACAGGATTTCTTATATCTAAATTTTCTGAACAAAATTTATCCCAATCCTGTACTATACCTGTCCTGCTATTTCCTACATAGTAGTTATTATAGTACCTCAAAAGTCTATTTTGATCTACTACATAAAATTTCATCATTTCTTTTCTAAATACCTCAATAACAGGAATAAGCCTAGCTTCAATTCGCTTATTTCCTAAGAAATGTGCATATTCTTCTGTATATGCTACTAGTACGGCTTCATCTTTCATATTGTATTTTTATTACAGTATTAAGGAAACGAAAGCCTGCTTAATGCAGAGTCCAGTTTGGGAAAAGTTTAAAGCCTTATATGTGAGTATATAATTTAATGCGGGGCAAAAATCTCAAAACCCGTTAAACCCTTATATATAGAGATAATTAACATTAATTAATTTTTAAAACATTCAGCAATATGAAGAACAACACAGAAGATACTTCTTCACAGCAGGAAGTAAAGAACGAAAACGAGAACGTGAACGCGAACAACAACAAGAAAAGTGGAAAACGCATCGTAAGGGATATACTGTGGTTTGTTACAGGAGCAGCCGTAGGTTGCAGTGGCACGCTGCTGTACAACAAGTCTCGTAGCGGCAAAGGAACAGAAGAACCAAAGCCGCAGACTCAGTCACAGCAGTACAACAACAACACTGGAAACAACCGCCCATTCAATGGCAACAACGGTCAGCGATAGATAATATTCCGACGAGAGCGAATCCATGTAGAGCGATCTTTAGGGATCGCTTTTTTTTTTCTTTCACATAACCCCTCAAAGCCTTATATATAAGAATAATTAAATTATAATAATATGGAAGAAGAAGAGAAAAAAGAATTCAGCGAGAATCTAATTTATTTTATTGCATTTTTAATCTCAATTGCAACTATAAGTTATTATGGAAGAAAAAAATAAAGATTTCTCGGATTATGTAGTGGACGGTTTGGATTACCTCACAGAGGAATTATTCCCTACAGTTTTTAGAATTTTGAAAAAAGCAACGCCCGTTTTAGTAGGAATCGCTATTGGAGCTTGGGCATCATCGGAAAAGTAACCAGAAATGGTTACTTTTTTTATCCTTTTAAAACCTTACTCGTGTAATTGAAAAAGAAAATTTATTTATTTATTAACAATTTATATATTATTATTTTATGAATCAACATTTTAATGGTAGGCGCAACAGATTTTATGGCGCAAACGACAGTAGAGGTGGTGGAGGCTTAAAAATGCTTTATCAGTGGGCCTTCAAAGTTGGAGAAGGATTAACCGATGTAGGGTTAATTGTGATGGTAGCTACAGTTATAGTAGCTATTTGTGACAGTTTTATTAATTCAATCTTAAATAAGAAATGAAAATGGACTTTAAACTTTTTACAAACGAGTGGGCATCTCGTCCTTTATTTGGAAAGGATAGACAACTCGAACAGCTAATAAAGCACGCTGGTGGTAAGTTAACAATAGTTCTTGTGATATTCACAGCATTGATATCTATCATCCGGCTTTCTGCAATGAATAGTGATAGCTGCGATAGATCATAGCTCCTTGAAGATAATATATAATATATAGGAGGTATGATCTGTTTTATTTCGTTTTCATAAATCTAAGATAAATAAAAATGAAAAACCAAAAACAGATTTTAAGGACATTAACTTTGTTAATTACCTTATTAGTCATATTGATTGTAGGGTATTTTTCTTGGAGAAAATTAAAAAAGCTTTCCCAAAAGAAAACTACATACAAGGAAGATGAAAATTTCTTTAGAAAGAGTCACCTAGACCTAATAAATGAGAAAAAAAACAAAGAGGAAAATAAGGAAAAGGTAGATGAAGTTTCTGAAGAAGATAATAAAAAAACAACCGAAACAAAGAAGAAAAGAGCGGAATTAATTGATAACTTAAGTTTGGATATAGCTGAAGCAGTTCTGGACGAAGGATTCGTGAGTCTAAACGTTCATACAAAGCCTAAAGATCCAGAGACTTCTCTGAGATGGGCTTTCGTAAGACTCGAGGTTGCAGAATATGAAGGCTATGGAAGTGATCCAGGAGGAATTCAGGTTCTCTTGGATTTCAGAATCCCAAAAGGAGCATATCCACGGTTTAATAAATTTAGTCGAGGAATTACTCCGATACCAAACGAATTTGATTTTATAAAAACATTATTGGGCGAAAGAAAGAAGTCAGAAAACGGAGAAATAGTCGAAGTCAGTGGCGGTTGGAAAGAGCGCTTTGAAGAAAGACTGAAATCCTTCGTTAGTGATGATTTGAAGTTGATTTATAATCCTGGTAAGAGTCCTAAGAAGGTACTTCTTCTTGAGGTAACATTTACAGAACAGTGTAATGGTAAATCAATTAAAAGATCTGAAACGATAGAATGCCCAAGACCACTTTGGGAAAATAATATATTTGCAGATAGACAGGTAACTGATAAGGATGTAAATCCTAATTCGGAAAAAGGTTTGTATTTCAACATTATGAGAATCTTAGAAAAAGATCGTAATAATGAAGGAATACTTATTGATGATGTTTATCTTTCAAATAGAAACATTAAAAATCTTAGAATTGTTGGTGCATACTTTTCTATTAGATTCACGTATTTCTGGCAAAGATCAGAACGGAATATTTCCGGAATAAATATGGAGCAGCTAATGGATTTATTGCATGCAATATTTACAGATGAAAGCTATGCAGTATCGGTAGGTGAATATAAGTTCCGGTGGACAAAACTGGCATTGATCGACCCGTATACAAATTGGACTGATGAAGAGTGTAAAGAATGTGCATTCAGGGAGTCAGTTGAGGGCGATGATGAAGATTACTTAAATTCAAAACCATACTTCTAAAAAAAAGAATGAGGGCTAGGTAAAAACCTAGTCCCTTTTCTTTTTACACCTTGATCTTTAATACTTTTTTGCCCAATCTTCCTTTATAGACTACGACTTCATACTTTTCAAGATCTTTTGCCACAAAGCCCACATTAGCTAACCTAATATCATCTAATGTTACTTGGCTTCGATCTTTTCTACAATCGATATCATTATCGTCCACAATAAGGGCATTTAATGTCTTTCTATCCATAATTATTACATATCAATTTCAACTACATTACCTAGACTTAATCTAGTATTACTTCCTTGTAGTTCTGATTTAGGTTGAGGAGTTTCTGTATCTATAATGGAGAAAGTATCTAGGTTATGCTTCCCAATTAATCCTTTGTCCATATAAGTTCTAATTGTGTTTGCCATTATGTAGAGAGAGTCTTCTTTTGCTCTATTTCTAATATTATCATAGAGTTTTGTGATTACTTTCTTTACTGTCATAGCTTCTCTCAATTTAGAAAAACTTTCAGTTTCCTCTAATATAAGTAATATTTTTCTAATGATACAAATATCAGCATCAGCAGGACTAAGTCCTCTTGATACTAATCTTGTAAAATTTTTCTTTAGGAGAGGTTTATAAAGATATAGGATTTTCCCATAAACTTCTAAATCCTCTTCACATACGTCCTCATTGGCTTTATGGAACGCTCCTCTAATACTATTGATATAAGACTTTACTATACCAAATTTTCTATTCTCTTGGGCAAGTAAGTCTTCAAGATCAATACATAAATATTCTACCACATCTAATAGGCCGGAGAGATATAGGTTCAATTCTATAGGTTCTTCTGACCCAACTCTTTGTGATAGATCAAATTCTTTTTTATTCATATTCTTAAGTTGTTTTTCTTATTCTTAAGGTATTTCTGGCAGGAAAGATCCATTTATTCCCTTACAAATGTAATTTAAATTTCAGATTATATGTTAAACATTAAGATTAGAAGTACAATACTGAAGAATTGGCTGAAAAATGCAGAACTTCCTCAGCAGTATTTAAAAACAAAAACAGAGATTGAAAATTATCTCAAAGACTTAAGTTATTTTATATTATCTGATAGTGCTAAGGAATATATTAGGTTATATCCAAATAAGTATCGCCTGCAAGATGTTATCTACTACCGTCCTTTATACGAGGTCTTATCCGAACTTGGATATGATTGTAATAAAGAAAAATGGGATGTAGATTATATCTCCGCTTATAGGTTTACTGATAACTTTAATTTTCAACTAATTGATGTCGGATTTAGTTATACTGCAGGGTTTGAATTCCCCACAAATCCTCCGTACCTCTGGGAAAATGATAAAACATCTATTCTAAATTTAAAAAAGATTTTATCAAAAGAGATTTTTGATGAGTTGATAGAAAAGTTTCTAGTTGCTGAAAAGACAATTTATCAGTTTGCAGAAGCATTAGATCTTCTACGGGGGATATTACTTGATGAAGAATTATCTTTGACAAAATTAAAATTCTTAAACGAAAAATTAATTCAATATTATGTTTAATGTAGAGAAACTAAAGAGGTATGAATTATGTCGTAGTTTTCCAGAAGATATATACTTAAAATATACCTCTCCTTATTACAATTACCTAAAACGGGTTTTAAGTAATAAGACAAAGTACCTAGGAGTAATTGCATTAAAACTCATAAAAAAGTATGTCCTAGATATTGATTCACTGGCCAAATACCTAGATGATCCGGAATGTAATAGAATAATACAGGGTTTTAATAATAGCGCAGACTTGAGTATAGTATCTATCTGGATAACTGACGATGATAGACTTAATATACGTAGACTCAGTTTCTTAGATATAGATCAACTTGGAAAAGAGGTGTCTTCGTTACCTTATCTTCATAAATTCCAATATTATCCGGGAAGGCCAACTTTTCACTATAATGAATTAGGTATACCAGATCAAGTCGCATCAATTATTGGGAGTGTTGATCTAGACCAAAGAACTCTAAAAATACCAGATGAAGAATGGTCTGAATTGATGAGTGTCTTTTGGGAATACGTAAAGTGTCTATTTAATAGAGAGGTTATGGAAATTAGGTGTAGGGAAAAGTTAAGTAGCCTTGAACTTATTACAGATTCTGAAAATAACAATCTGTATAGATTTTATGTAGAATTAGGTGAAAATGCAATTCTTGATTACCTGAACCTTATGGGACGTGATCCTGCAGAACTATTCGATACTCCAGATTATAAGACCGCAGGTGATAGATTAAGGGAATATATAAAATGTTTTGATGAACCATCAGGTATTCTTGATAATCCTAGAGCAATAAATAACTTTTCGGATAATCTGAGAAATAAACTTGATAAGTTTTATAAATTTTAGGGATAAGATTTAATATCTTATCCCCTTTTTTTTATCTTAATACCGTTAGTCTGGCTCTTATATTACCGACTGCATCTGAGTCAGTCATATTGTTAATACAAAAACCTCCTTGTCCATAAACACTGTTAGATTCTCCGCCAACTAGGGCGATACCAATAATATCTGGATTCTCTTTCATGCAGGCACCCACACCAAAGCCAGTACTACTAGAACCACCAAATTCAGTTGGAATACCTAGGGTATCAATGTTCGAAATGTACGTAGCTCCAAAAGTAATCTTACCAGAAACATCAGGATAAACATAGGCTGAATTAAGATCTTCAGTCATATGTTCTTCCTTAAACTTAACTCTATAAGAATCTCCCTTACTATTCCAACCTGTTACCCAAAGATTTTTATATCCGTGGATAGCATTTTCAATATTCATGAAACGATAAGGTTGATCCCCATCATTACGAAAACCATTAGCTACTCCAAGAGAATCTGTAGTTCCATTGGTGAAATTATTCCATGTATTAATTCCCTCGAAGATTTCATGGTGTAGGAAAGTTTTATAATAAGCTGAGAATAAATATGTCAGAACGATATGTTCCCAGTAAGTTTCTTCAACTAAGTTAGGATTAGTGGCCTTCATTAGGTCATTAATCATTTTTGCACTCCAAGGATCAGAGCAATTCTTCCCAGAGGTACAAACTATCCTAGTTCCATCTTCGCTAACAGTACTATCATACCTACCGAAGAGCTTTGTATAGCATTTTCTAGTATTATTCCAAGTTCCGTTAAACCATTTTCTGAATTTTTGTGGACAGCCATTATTAAAATTAAATCTAACTTCAATAGTCTGGTTAATAGTGTCCTTAAAAATACCAATATTAACTCTAGGAATTTCTACTAGTTGTAAGTAATCCTCATCTCCAAGATGGCTAGGGGAACCATTCTGTAGTTTAGTCAGGTCTTCCTGTTTTAGGTAATTAAATTCTGTTCCATCATACTTCATTTCACAGGGAAGAGCTTCTGTTTCTACCCACGTCTTAAAAGTATCATGTGACATTGTCCCTAGAATTCTAGGAGTTTTGATAAGATCCTTTTCTGACCATCTCATAATTAGTTCATCACAATAATGAATCTTACCACCTACTAAACAAATGCTTGGATATCCCCAACCATCTTCCGATAGGTATCTTTTATAATCTTGTTCAGTTCTAAATTTTTTTACATTACTTGACATAATCTAACCTTATTTTCTACATCCACAATTACATTCTGGAGTTCTACTACCAACTCTCCATCCGGCGGTTGTAGTATTAGCAACGTCATATCTATCGTATTCTTCATCCTCCGGATAAACGCCGCTTGTATATTTCTCCCAATCTTTGTAAGTTTCACCCTTACCACAGCAGCAAGGACAACCTTGAGATACAGGATCAACGAGGAGGCTAGCATACATGATCTTAAGTCTAGTAATAAGACAGCTCATGACATTAGTCCAGGTAAAAATGAATCTATCTTGATCGTAAGAGCAAGTACAATCTTCTTCACTATTTTCATCAAGTTCAGTTACTTCCGATGAATCAACTGGAGAAGTATCAATGCCAATTTGTTCGGCCAATATTTTTCCATTATCATCCACAATTAAGTCTGCACCATCTTTAAATATATCAAAGACTTCCTGCAATTTATCTCTAATGTCAGCATCTTCACCGAGATCTACTAGTCTTTGTACTAAGTATTTTATTGTGTAAGTTAGATAGGGAGCTAGTTCTGGCCTAATTTCCCAATCTGCTACACCAATTCCAAGTAATCCGAATAAAGAGTTAACTGCACTCTTATATTCATAATAGCCGGTTTTAGGATTCCACTTCATCTCCCCATTCTCCTCCATCTATTACATAATTTACCATAGCCCAATTCTCTCTATCAACCCACTCAATCTCGTCTGTACTTTGACCGTTAAATGTATATTCAACCCAGTCTCCGTCGGTATCAATAAATTGAATTGTTGTTCCTATGGATCTTCTTTCTTCTGGTATACTGAGTACTGCATTATTCCAGGTAAAAGGCTCAGTAGAATTTTCTTCAAAGTTTATATTAATTTTCCCTTTTAAGAATGAATTTACTGTTCTAACTAGTCGATTTATAGTATCATTCATTACATTTAAATCTTGACTAGATAGCCTTTGTCCTACAGTAAAAGATACACCAGTTTCTCTTAATAGCCCGTTCATATAAATTAATCAAGCTTTAATACATCCAAGTATCCGCTATTTTCATTAAGAGTGGCATCTGATGTCTTACCCTCAATAGCTTTTTTATACATTTTTGCAGCAGAACCATCATCATAGATTTCTGTTCTTTGATATGGCTTAGATTTACGATTCTGCCTACTTGGAAGTTTCATAGATTTAACTGATTTAACCATTGCTCAGCTCAACAAATTCTAAATCTCTTAAAGTAAATGTCCTATTACAAATTTCTTCTAATTCAATAATAGTATGACATTTGCCATCCACTGTTATCCTGAAGCCTATTTTTTTTATTGTAAAAAGCTCATTCTTTTTTCCATGCCAAAGATGATTATTCTGCATAGTCAAGGATACTACTTTTACTTTGGCTCCAATGATATTTTCATAAGCAGCAACTCCGGATTGTTCATCCCTTGAAATAAGTCGCTGATCATCTATACAAAATCCTTTCATTCTTTCTCTCCTTTTGCTAAAGAATCTACATAAGAATTCCAATAAGCATCTCTTTGGAGAACGCTTTTCTTTTGATGTCCCTTAACCCAAGCAAAAGTAATATTTATTTTCTTAGTCTGAATTATTTTATCAATATCATCCTTTATAATCTTGATATAGCGCTCCTTTATTCTCCAAGAACCATTCATCCAATCTCTAACACCCTGATAATCGGCATAAAGAGTAACATGTGCTCCCCCGGGTATATTGAATGATTGAAGAGCAACCAAGACTCCTAGCATTTCTGCTGTTGGATTACTTACTTCAGAAGTTCCTAGGTATCCTTTTAACCAATCCTGTGCTAATTCTTTGGAGAATTTATCCAAGATTGTACCAAATCCACTTCCAGAGGGATCTACTAGGATACCGCCACAACCAAGTCTTTTACTTGTATGCTTTAAGTGAGATCCATCTGTATATATTTCAAGTTCTTTCATATTGTTATTATTCCTTTCTCGGATTTAAATTCAAACGGCTCTAGGTTTAGGTTAAAATCTTTTTTACAAAAGTCCCTAAACTCGGTCGTGCCTATGTCACAGAGATCTCCTAAGTTAAGTAAAAATTCTTCTAGGTTCTTCTGCTTTAAGTTACTGTGAGTCTTTACAAAAAGATATGTAAATTTATCAAGATTATCAATTAAGGTATCGGGATCTTCTTCTAATATAAAGGCTCCACTATATACATATAATGAATCTATTAGGTCTATCCAGTCCCAAGATATAGAAAGAGAATTTCCTTTACTTAAGTAATATAAAATACTTCTTGTTGGCTTTTCTCGTAGGATTATATATTCATTCCTAGATATAACAATATCTTTTAACCTGGTGGGACTTTTACCTTTACTGTAATCAAGAGAAAGAAAATTCTTTAAAATTTCTCTATTCGTCATCTTTCAAATTACTAATTAAAGTTTCCATTGGCCAACCACTTCTCACTAGAATGGTTTTTGTATCCCAAAATAATTGAAAACCTGCACTATCACATATATGTACAATACCTAGGCGGTCATATAGCTCTTGTAGGTCTTCTTCATTATAGAAAGTTATTCCAAGAACTCCTCCAAGCTGATACGTAAAAATCACACTCCTAGGAAATAATTCAGCTTCAACAAGAAGATCTTCAACTTGTTCTTGTATTTTTTCTTCTAACATAAATCATATGTTTTTTATTTTATTCAATTGGATAAATATCCGATGCGTAAGTACTCCAACCTTCGGCTGCTTTATATACATCTAGACTTTCAGATGGGACGTAGAATTTACGACCAGAGGCGTTACCTTCGAATACAGTAATACCCAATTCTGGTGGAGTTGTTGCTAGAATTGTTACGCTAGAAAGATTATTATTATTGTAAAATGCATTTTTTTTAATGCTAGTAACTGAGCTTGGTATAGTAACTGCAGTCAAACTATTAGCTGCAAATGCACTTTCGTCAATAATTTTAATACTATCGGAAAAAGTGATATCTGTTAATGAACAAGCAGCAAAAGCCGAATTACCTATTGACTGTACCCCATATAAAAATTCAACATTTTTTAGATTACTGCAACTTACGAATGCTTGTTCAGCTATATTAATGATTGAGCCCGGTATTGTAACCGAGGTTAAACTACTGCAAGTACCAAATGCCATATAGTCAATGCTGGTTACTGAGTCAGGTATCGTAATAGAAGTTAAGGCAGAACATCCTTGAAATGCCTGATTACCAATACTTGTAACTGAATCTGGAATTGTAATGGAAGTTAAAGAAGAGCAACCACTAAATGCTCTACTACCTATACCAGTAACTCCGTCACCTAAAGTAATACATGTTACCTTTCTACAGCCTGAAACGAGGTCATTAGGAACATCAATCTTCGCATTAAATATTAATTTACTAAACACTTCACTATTATAAATTCCCTGAAGAATTGCAGTTCCTATATAAGTGACTGAACTAGGTATCGTTAGTTCAGTTAATTCAAAACATCCACCAAATGCGCTATCACCTATACTAGTAACTGAATCTGGAATATTTATGGTTACTATTCCACTACCACCAAAAGCACCCTGACCAATACTAGTAACTGAATTTGGAATCATTACTTCGATATTTCCACAACCAACAAATGCACTGTTACCAATACTAGTAACGGAGTTCGGAATTATTACTTTTGTTAAATTATGGAGTCCACTAAACATGCTTGGAGGAACGATAGTACTGTCTACTAAACTATACTTCACTGTATGTTCCCCCAGTGAATCAAAGGTATATGTCTTAGTAATTTCAGTTAATTCGATCCCATCGACCTCAACGTTAATGAAATCACCTAGGGATACAGAATTGACACTACTAATTATCTGTGTTGCCTCTTCTGTACTAGTAACATTAAACTTAGCCACGATTCGAGTTTCTACGGGTTCAGATTCTCCCCCCCCCCTATGAGGTCCTCACTATTGAGAGATGGAAAGTAATCGCTCTTAACCCTTTTCTTTACATTCGCATAAATATATTCGCTCAATGTATCTCCTCCTAATTCATGGGAGAAACAGTCATTTACGTTGCTCATATTATTATCTCATTTATCCTATTAGTTAATAAGCCAGAATTATTTAGTATATCAGCTAGGACGTGTCTGTGACAATTTTCATAGCTGCTACCATATCCTAAGAGAACAATTGCTTTTGCTCCACAGCATTCCACAAGTTGTTCAAAAGTCCTAATTACTTTTTCCAAATTGACCTGGCTTATTTCAATTGCGTATCTTTTCTCAAATTCTTCCTGTGTAATTAGGTTATCTCTCTTTGCCCTGAATAATTCATTACTAGGGGCAAGATCTTTCATATGTATTGGAGTATCTGAATATCCTCCAATTAACGTAGAATTCTTTATGTTTCTGATTATAAAAATTGGTAAGAATTCTTTTTCAATATAATCCTTTAGTGTTAATGGTGACACGAAGGATGTATAAATTTTCAAATCTGTTTTCATTTACTCGTTCTAAAGTTTAGACCCACCAAACTTCCTATACGAGCTTCTAAATCCTGTTGCACTAGCAAATCCTCCTCCAGTTTTCTGTTTCCCTTTACTAGGGGTGGTGTTAGATTGCTGGTTACTATTGCTGTTATTATTCCCGCTTCCGAACTTTTGGCCGCTAAGCATAAAGCCTGAGGGAGCGGTATTTAATCTTTTTATTAGTTTCATATTTCCTTCAATAATAGCTCTCATCGTGGCAGAGTCTACGTGATAGGAAATGTCAGGACAATCTAGGAGATCTACCTTTGACATTCCCGATGTTTGAAGGAAATTATTTAACATAACTAATGCTTCCGTTAGATTAGAAGCTACCATAAGTGAGTCTGTAGTAGGTTCATAGACTGCATAGTTGTTCTTTGTTTTATCAAATTTAATAACAACTTCAACCATTTAGTTAAATAATTATTGCTAATAAGATGCCCAATACAAATCCTCCTCCTGCACCTAAGACAGTTTTGAAGAAAGATTTTTTCTTAAGCTTTTCATTTTCTTGATATAATCTCTTAGACTGATCTAAGTAATATTCTTCTTTAATTCTCTCTCTTTCCTGGATCTCTACGATAATAGAGTCCTTTATTCCAAGCTGTTCATCTTTTATAGTTAAGAGGGAGTCCATTATAACACTTTCTCTCATTCTATACTCCCAATCTGCAATAATACCATTAATTGTTTTTAATTCTTGTGGTGTTATTGTAATAAGAGTATCTATGCCGATGACAACTTTTTTCTGTGAATATAAAGAAGAAGGGATAAAAAGAAAAGCTAAGAGAATAGTAATCATCCTAATAGTTTTCATACTCTCTTAGTTTTTTCCCGAGATATTTTACTGCATCATCGGTAGATAGGTTTTTCACTTGTTCTATTTCTACCCCTCTTTGGCTCTCGAGTATCCAAAGGGCTTCTTTCAATGCATTGTTCATTAATTCTAGGCTATCTCCTCTCCTACTGAGAGAATCAATTCTATCATTCTCCTTTTGTACCAGGGAGTCAGGTATAATTATATCCCCTGGCATTACTGGTTTAGGTTGGTAGATTCCTTTACCAAGGAGGAATCCACCAATCATACCCAATATGAAGGAACTTATAATTTTAAGATACTTCTTCATTAGCTTCAGTCACATATATTCCTATTCTATATTCGATCCCATCTTTCTTGAGGTAATTTACATAGTTATGAAATATTCTATAGTCTTTTTCTCCATCTCTTTGGATCATATGTGAATCCCAGCCATTAGATTCTGTTAATCTGGTTGCCAGGTATTCCAACTTATGAACCTTAGGACCATACTCAGTGAGAAGTTCTAGGCTAGAATTAGGATTCATTTTATCCTTCATTTCTTCAAGTTCCTTATAAACTTCTTCCTTAGTCATAATATTAGATGGAAATTCCTCCAACTTATATTGTTTTGGATCCGTCTGATTAGTAACAGTATTAATAAATTGATCTCCTACTTTCTTACTGCTAATCTCCGCCAGGACTGCATTATAGTTTTTATTACCATTAATGAAATCCTTTATGTCAGTTAGAGTTTTCAGACTAGTTGTCATTCCAAGGCTAACAAATACGCCTAGGGGTCTTGTTAAATCTTTTCCATCTTCACTATTAACGTAAAAAGTTTTATACGTGGGCTGGTAAAATAACTTTACCAGCTCATGTACCTTATCTCTATTAATCATTTTTCTATAGTTTTAATCCGCATATGAGCGATTGAAATTCTTTACAATGAAATTCGGCGCCCATGTAAAGTTGTTATTGTAGTTAGACCTTCCATAATTGAAGCCATACACTGTATACTTAGGCATGTTCTTCAATACGTCGTTCCATTCTTCCAGATAATCTTCAAAGTCACTAACTACGATCAGTATAGAATCGGGTCTGTAGTTTTCCTTGAAGTACTGAATACCACGAGCTAGTCTTGTTCCACCACCAGAATGAATCTTTTCTACTCTTTCACCAGCTTTGATATTTCTGATATGTTCACCCATCCTAGTATTCCAAGTGATGATATCATATAGAAGACCCCTATTGATTGATCGCATCTTTCTTGAAATGGTAGCTAAGATTCTGTCAATCAGAACAGTATCCATAGAGCCTGAGATATCAATAAGATATACAATCTTTGGTTTCGTATTGATACTGAACTTTGGTGTAATGGATGGAACTATAGCCGATCGAATCTTTCCGAGGTTATAGTTTCTCATAACGCTTCTCTCGAAACTGATCTTAAGAACTCTTGATCGAGTCTTATTAATCACTTCCTCAATAGCATCGTCAACTGGATCTTGCTTAGTAGTTATTCTTACACCGTCAGATCCACCTGAGCTTCCACAACCTGCTCCTCCACCGGCAGTAATTTGACCTAGTTCACGTGATTTATCTGCAGCGTCACGTTCTGTAGTTCTATGATCCTTATGAGTTCCTCCAGAAAGTTCCATGAAGTTCGAATCTCTCTTTCCAATGTACTTACTTAGTGCGTCTTTTCCGTTTTCCTTAAAACCACCAGAATTGCTGGTATCATTACCACTAGCACCTCCATTAGAACCAGAGTTTTGATCTCCCTGTTGATCCTGACCAGATTGTCCTTGACCATCCTGACCATCTTCGATCATACCAAGCTGTCTCATCATATCAGTCAAGCTTGTCATGCCATTTCCAAGTGCTTGAGCCAATTCATCATCTGTAACGCTGCTAGTATCTCCATTACCGCCGGAGCTAATACTAACCAACATCTTCACAAACTGACTTATGTTCTTGATAATCAGAATCAGGTATTCAGGATAAGTTAAGCCAATTGGGAATGGACTACCATCCGAAAGATGATAGAAACTAGGGTGCATAAACTTGATCTTAGCTTCTTTGGCCATCTTATCCAGGAGTTCATCAATCTTTTTCTTAATATGATCTGGAACGTTTTCTTGATCTCTAATTCCCTTTAATACCTCTTCCTCCACTTTTGGTAGGGTTGAAGTTACTCCATTCTGCATAGTTTCAATACAGTCTAAGTCAAGAATCACTGAGTTAACTTCAAAATCCATTGCAATATTATGGAGGGAGTGATTGAGAACTGGATCATCTATGATTCGATTAATCAGATCTTCCGCAAAATCAATCTTACATTCATTATTAATTCGATCGATTAATTCTCCTCTATAGATTTTCAGAACACTTGCTACTTTTCTATCAAGCTCTTCATAAATACCATCAAGATGTGCAAGATAGATGTGACCATACTCATGCATCTTAATGAAGTATTCAGTAGTTTGAAGAAGCTTATCATTGCCATCTTTATCCAACTTGGCTACAACCACATTATACAATGTTTTTCCTCCACTTGCATCTGCAAATTTCCAGGAGTAACCAAGTTCTGGATTATAAGGATCAAACGGCTTATTTAAGTTTTCTATTAACCGATACTGACCCCTATTGTAAGCTCTTTTAACCAGGTTTTCAATAGGTCTGAGCTCATTAACAGTTTTCATAATTTTTCTATGTATTTAAAGAATTAACCCCAAGAGTTAATACCCCTGGGGTTCAAATGTTTTTACATAATGTCAGGGAATGTTGCTACCAAGTCTGGGCAACTTCTCTGAAGGCCTTTTTTAGTCATCTTAAGATGAGTACTGCACTGTCTACAATCAGAACGAAGATCGTTCAATGTAGTCTTAACTGTTGCAGGATACTTCTTCGACGGATCTGTAATCAAAGCACCAATCTCAGTAACAAGAGCATTCAAGTTATTCCAAGCATGGATCTTGCCAATATAGTCCTCTGGATTTGCCTTGATTTCATCAATCAAGTTACCACCGTTAGAACTACTGATCTTATTGGAAATGGACTTCGTAATCGTGCTCTTGATACTGCTGCAGATCTTTGAAATGATATCTTCGTCGAGTGGACGATCAATCGTATCAATTTCCTTGTCTGCACGAAGCTCCTTAATCTTATTGGTGAGAATATTCATATCACCAATCGAGAATACCGTTCTTGTCTCATTCCCGATGAATGAGCGGAAGAATTCCTGATATTCTGGAAGCTTATTGCTCGTCATCTTTTCGATATCGTTCGAAGTATCACAGATGTTCATAAAGAATCGATCTGTCAGGATATTTCTTACAACCTCCCTAGTCTTAGGATCTCTTGTCAATCCAAGACCAATAGTACCGTTGATAATATTCTTAAAATTATCAGACATCAAACCTTCCTTTCCGAAGCAAGCATAACATGCTACAGCTGCATCAAGGAGATAGTTGAGCGTACGATACGTTGTGAGATTGCTAAGTGGCTCATCCACCTCATTTGTATCGGAATAAATATCCTTCATACTTGTGACATTGAAGTCAAGCAAACCTTCCTTCTGGAGAGCTTTTGCTTCTGTATTCAGGTTATTCTCGATATATTCACCCGCCTTATGAAGGAAATCTTCATCCAATGGCTTTTCTTGTGCCATAAGAGCACTCATAGATTTCTTGATCTCTTCAAATAGATCAATTCTCTTACCTGCAAGTGATCCCTGATACTTGCACAGATAATGATCAAGATCATTAGCCTTTGGCTGGATATTGAATATGATGAAGCGGTTCAACATTGGAGCCAGAACTGTCATTTCATCTGACAGGTTTTCCGCATAATTACCGGCAGCTACAATTAATGTATCATCTGGCAATAACTCATCATGACATTTTCTATCGAACACTAGGTTTAGGGCTGCACCTTGAGTCTGTGGATTTGCTGTAGTCAACTCATCAAGGAAGAGGAGAGTTTTCTTACCCTGCTCTTTGTTCTTGAGAATCTTCTGAAACCAAGATGGTCTGATATGCTTAGCTGAAGCATGATCATCGTTGGTCAACGCCTGTACGTTCGCAGACCCCTTCTTCGTAAGATCTTCAACCATCTTGTGGAATTCAGCGGTTGCAAATTCATTGAACTTTGCCTTGAACTCCTCAGGAATATTGTAATCTGAGCAAGAATCATCGATAAACTTCAAAAAACTGCCTTTTAAGGATTTCAATGAATGGGCAAACTGTTCTGTTGTTTTACAAACTGCCTTATTGATTTCCTCTCCGCTAGTTTCAGATTTTACAGTGTCATAACCCGTAATAGTGTCTGGAGTTTCATTACTGATTCGAAGCAATACTAGCTCGTAATCATTAATTTCGGCAAAGAGCTTGACAGCAGTACTTTTTCCTACACCAATATTGCTAATAAGCAGGATGTTAGGAATGTCTATTGATCGGTCCTTTGCTCTCATCTCCATACATTTACGTGTGATTTGTAACGCGTAAAAGATGTTCGTGTCGATTGAATTGTTAAAATTAACCATTTTTCTTACAACTTGAATTTTTTAATTTAAAATTAAACATGAGTTATCATATATAAGATTTTAACGGGGTTATATATGCAAAAATGCAAATAAAAAGGGGGAATATCCCCCTATTTTACTCTAATACGTACTTTCCGTCTCTGAGATTATATACATCGATATAATCCATTCCTGCTTCTCTGGCGGAACAGATATCTCGATTGCTTAATCCCCATCTACCAGTACAGATACCTATGAAAATTGTATTTTGTTGTGGAATCTTTAAGTTATCCAATACTTTCATTAGGATATCTGCTCTTGGAGAAGTTTCATCTGTATATCTTATGAAAAGTACATTTTCTTTCGGAATACGCAGATAAGAACTAAGACATAATGATACATAATTGAGTAGTACGGTAGAAGATGTACTATCTTCCACTAGTCTCTTTAAATCCTTGTCGCTGACTAATATACCAAGTGTCGTTAATCCAAAGCTTCCAATTCTACTCCAGATATCAAGCTTGGGAATTAGGTCATAGATTCCTCTCGGGAATATTCTTGGTCTTCCTCTACTATCAGATGATTCATATAAGCAGTCCAAAAAATTTGTTACAACAAAGGATTTTATTGGTACTGTACCTTCTACTTTTACTGTAGTATTATCTGTAGTTGAACTAACATTACTACTACTACTGTAGTAGCCATTAGGAGAGGCGTTCTTCCAATTTTTATAGGAATTTGTAGATCCTTCCATCTCCCAAGGGCCAGGATCATTAGGATTATTCCCGCCGGGAGATCCTACTCCAAAATTAGGTCCTCTTCCTTTATTACCTTCTACAAAAATATTATTTGTCATTGACGAATCTTTTTTCGTTTCCTCATATTCCAGACGATCTAGTTCTCGTTCAATAGCGATTTCGTCTTCGTCCATCAACTCCTCTAGACCATCACTTCCATCTTCCGTTGGATGTAAGCTTTCTGCCATTATCCCTGTATAATCTGGAGGTAAATACTTTAGAGGCTCGCTCATTCTTAGTTAGAATTAGATTCGACTTTAAGCTGCTCTTCACTACTTGGTGAATCTGCCATTGGATTTTTATCCTTCTTGATCAGCTTATTAGCCAGTTCAATATCATAGTCTTCATTTTCAAAGACTTGAGCTAACCAGCAGAATTCATTAGTGGATTTACACTCCGATTTATCTTCCCTATAAGATGCGCATGTACCCGGACATAATTTATCAATTATCTCAGGGATACTAACGAGCATTTTCTCTTTAATGGCCTTCTGATAAAGGTCTGGAATAATATCGGGGTAAGCCTTTTCAATGGACATTGGTGCAGGTACAAAGTGATTTAATTCCACATCCCTTTCCGATACGTTGTCCACATTTCCCAGATCGCTACATAAATCCATATAACTTCTTTCTGGGTCGCTTGGATCTCTTGGATCTGGGTAAGTCCTGCACTTCTTTTCTCCGTAAGGGCAAACGGCTGTACAAGCTGCACATTTCATTTCGTTTAGCTTGTCAGTATCAACTCCAATAAATTCTTGATAACGATCTCCAAACGGAGTACTAACCTTAACCATTCTAGGTTTCATCAACTTCGACATATATTTTAAATTTTAAAAGTACATTTATAAGGATTTCGGCTTATTGAATATTTACTTCTCTAAGCTTCCACTTAACTGTAGCCATGTAAGAGGAATCTCCGAGGATAGGGACTTTACATTCGATATCTTCAATGTAAGGCGAATGGTGATCCTTCTTGAAATTCACTGTTTTGGAGATGATCATTCTGAGAGTTAGGTACTTCAGAGAATCACTGCATGCGCGAAGCTTCTTTGACCAAAATTCCAAATCCTTACCTTGTTCATTAACCTTATCAAGAATCCACTTGAGTTGACTTGACTTATTCTTTGACAAGAAATTGCCTACTTCCCCAGTCTTGATATAACTTACTATGGCCTCCTGGATTTTTGCTGTATCCGAAGGAACGTTGTTAATATAAGTTATCAATGCCGTGGAGAATTTCTTTGGTAATTCTGCATCAACTGAAACTGCGTTTGATGGATAGAACTTCTTGCCATAGATACCAAGGCTTTCTAGGAACTGTATCTGAGGATCAATCTTCTTTTCGCCTTTATTCATATCCTCAATAGTCTCGTAGTATTGTACAGCAATCTTAGAGACATATTCGCTTACCTTAGCCATAGCTAACTGATTAGCATAAAGCTTTCCAATCTTAGTCTTTTCTATGATAGGAAGCTTTGTCAGATCAACTGTATCTCCTACAAGAACCTTCATACTATGAAGTTTTTTCTTGAGAGAAGGATCACTGAGTCTTACTTTCAGCTTATTGATGTTCAATACACCATCGCTGACAACGTTGATTGTTCTGATACAAGTCAAACCCTTTCCAGCTTCTTTACTGATGCCAAGGTTGTTGTCTGGAACATCAACGTCGACAAATGTTCTGTAGGAAAGCGAGAGATTAGCCCTTTGCTTATTGCCCATGACACTTATTACAGTTTTCCAAGGACAATTGTCAAACTTTACATTATCTGGAAGTTTAACTTTGCTATCCGTAACACGCACAAATCCTTCAATAGAAACTTCTGCATGATCCTTTGCCAGGTCTTGGAGAAGTGAGAATACACTATACTTACTATTACAACTTCCGTAAGTCACTGGGTACTTTACTTTCTCAGCCAAGATGTTCAGTTTAAGATTCTCTTGATTATTTTGAATATAGAGAGCCAACCCTTCCTTTAGCAACTGGAATTGTTTTTCTCCATACGCTCTATTGAAAGATGTAATAAGGTCATCGTCTTTCGTAGACAAGAACAGTGATTCCATCAAGCTCAAGTACTTAATAGGTAATCCTATGATTGTTCGCAGAATAACCAATAATTCTGCATTGTTGTGGAGATTCTGTCTTTTAGGTTCTCCTGCTTTTATCTCTGTGATAAGATAAAAAACAGATACATTAGCTAAAGGCAGCATCTCCCCTTTCAGGGGAACAAATCGAATATTATTACCCCCTTCGCCAACAGTAATGGCGAATTTGTACATAAGACTACCTCTATTTTCCACTCGATAGAGGCCATTCTCGTTAACTACATGGTAAACTGATAGCTTAATTTTACTATCTCTTACCTTAAATTCATTCGTTTTTGTTACCATTTTTCTAGTAATTATTATGAATTAAACAATATAACATTCAAATATAAAGAGTTTAAGGCTTAGATACTGCAGCTCTTTCTATCGTATTTTCATTGCAACTTATCTCAGTTGCGCAATAGCATTTTTCATGCGCTTAATGGTTTCTTCCTTGCCAAGAAAAGCTGCCAACTCATACATATCAGGTCCCTGTCCTGTTCCCACCAAGCAAACACGCCAAGCGTTCCAAGGCTTGAATCCATGTGCCTCCGTCCATGCTTCAATCATTTTCTTCAGACTTTCAACAGAGAAGTCATCAAGTGATTCGAGCACACCAATAAGCTCATCCATCTCCATAGCAGTTGTTTCTTTCCAGTTCTTGCGGACAAACTTATCTTCCTTGTTGTATATTTCAGGAGTTACAAAGAAGAACTTAGTCAGCGGCCAAAGGTCACTGATGAAGCTTACATTCCTCTTCTTCTTGTTGCCGTCGTTGTCAACATATTCAATCACTTTCTGTTTCATCATCTCCACGACTTGCGCTTCCTGCTGAGGCGTGGATTCAATGCCATTAGCACGAAGAATCTTATTAAATTCAGGAACCCACTCCTCCGCTGGCTTTTTGAGTATATACTGGTGATTGAACCAAATGCTCTTCATGTAGTCAAAATGCGCACCACACTTTGAGCACTTACTGAGATCGAACCTCTCAATAAGTTCATCCATCGACATTAATTCCTGGTCGTTACCTGGATTCCAACCAAAGAGAGCCAAGAAATTGACTAATGCCTCTGGCAGGTAGCCTTTTTCACGATAGCCTGGACTAACCTCTCCCGACTTAGGGTCGTGCCATTCAAGAGGGAACACAGGAAATCCCAGTTTATCGCCATCGCGCTTTGAGAGTTTTCCATTACCCATACCCACTGGCTTGAGAATCAATGGTAAATGAGCAAAGCGTGGCATTGTGTTCTGCCAACCAAATGCTTCATAGAGCAGCACGTGAAGTGGAGCCGAAGGCAACCATTCCTCACCACGAATAACGTGGGAAATCTTCATTAAGTGGTCATCCACAATGTTTGCCAAGTGATAAGTAGGCAATTCATCAGCACTCTTGTAGAGTACCTTGTCGTCGAGGATACTGCTGTTAATGCTTACATCGCCACGAATCAAGTCATCCACATGCACATCACGTCCTGGCTCAATCTTAAAACGAACCACATACTGTTTGCCGTCAGCAATCAGTGCATCCACTTCTTCCTTACTGAGAGTGAGAGAATTACGCATCATCATGCGGGTTTTGGCATCGTATTGGAAGTTCTCTATTTCCTGACGCTTAGCATCAAGTTCCTCGGGTGTGTCGAAAGCAAGATAAGCTTTGCCATCGTCAAGCAACTGCTGTACATATTTCTTATAGATGTCACGGCGTTCACTTTGGCGATATGGGCCATAGTTGCCACC